>Ga0315280_10008184_pt1 | contig 13756 bp, 12 predicted proteins | sample YL17G06_40_MG_FD_203697 | JGI IMG/M metagenome (GOLD analysis project Ga0315280, IMG submission 203697) | Sediment microbial communities from Yellowstone Lake, YNP, Wyoming, USA - YL17G06_40 | ecosystem: Environmental > Aquatic > Freshwater > Lake > Sediment | place: USA: Wyoming | collected...
CCCTACGAGAGCGCGCCGCGGATCAGCCAGCTCGTGCCCACGCTCGCGCGGATCCTCGAGCGCAAGAGCCTGATTCTCAACGGTCCGATGAAGGAGGCGGAGCTGCGGCTGCTGCTCGACAGCCTGCCGCCGACGGGGCTGGCGATCCGGGCGCGCATCGAGGAGTGAGTCTCGCGCCGCGCGGCTTGGCCGCCGGCCGCGAGTGTTGTGCGTGATCGTGCTGGCGCCGAGCGCGGCCACGCTCGGCTTTCGGGAGACCTCTGGGCCCTGGGCCCGTTCGCAGAAAGCCTGGTCGGAGCCATGGTAAACACGCCGACGCGTCTGTTTCGACTGCTGGCGCCCCTGCTGGCGCTCGCCCTCCTGCTGGCCGGCTGCAACCAGGGGATGCCGGCGCAGGCGGGCGAATACCAGCTCAAGCCGCACTCGCTCACCTGGGACGGGGAGGAGTACAGGCTCGCCTGGGTGGACGGCGGCGGCGCGCTCCACTGGGCGAGCGGCGACGACGTCCAACTGGTACAAGACGAGCGCACCTACCTGGAGATGAGGGACGGCCGGCCCATCGTCCACCTTGCCGCCGACGAGCCGGTGACGGTCCTCGGGCGCGACCAGAACGGCGACTTCACTAGCTCCTGGTTCCCGTTCCTGGCTGGCGCCGCGCTCGGCAACGCGCTGGGCGGCCACGACCGAACTGTGGTCGTGAACGAGCCCTACTCCGGCACCCGGCAGGTGCCGCCGAGCCAGCCGGCCTACCGCTACCCACCCACGGACAGCTTCGGCCGCGGCGACACGCTCGGGGGCAGCGTCACCAACGACCGACCGAGCTCGCCGGACTACCGGCGGATCAAGCCCAACCCTGACGCCGTCAGCGGCCAGAGCGGCGGGGTCGGCGGCGGGTCAGCCGCCTCGAACAAGGCGCCCAGCTACAGCTCGGGCCAGGCCGGCGGCTCCGGCGCCGGCACGGCTGCCAGCGCCAAGGGCGCCGCTCCGGCCTCCGGCCAGGTCGGCGGGACCGGCGCCGGCACGGCCGCCAGCTCGAAGGGCACGTTCGCCGGAAGCAGTCGCGCACCGTCGGTAGGCGCCTCGGGCGGCGCTGGAGGCGGGAAGGTCCCGGCGATTGGGGCGAGCGGTGGCAGGTCCAGCGGCGGGTTCTCCGGAGCGAAGTCCAGCGGTGGCCTCAAGGGCGGCCGGCGGTAGCGCCGGCGGTGGGCAGCAGCAGGTAACCTGTCGTTCTGAGCGCGGGAGGGCGCCTCGCGCCGAGCCGCGCGAGGAATCCGTAGCTCCGGGTCGAGGCACAGACCCCTCGCTGCGCTCGGGGTGACAGGGCACGATCCGCCTGATCGATAGCGAGGTGAGCCGTGGTCACCACCCTACTCCTCTTGGTAGCCATCGTCGCCATCCTAGTGGCAGCCTATCTGTTCGTCTGGAAGAAGCCGCGCCGGGCCAGGGCGAGCCCCAGCCCGAACGGCCGCGCGCGGGGCCCGGAGCCGGACCAGGACCTCAGCAGCCTGAAGCCGGGCGACGTCGTCGCCCTCTGGAGTGGCAAGGAGGCGCTGGTCGAGCGAGTCGTCGCCTGCCGGGAGACGCTGCCGGGCCGCGTGACCCGCTGGGATTGGGTCTTCCTGGAGGGGGGCCAGCTCCTGGCGGCGACGCCGGCCGGCAACGTGCTCTACGCCGATACCGTCGTCCTCCACCAGGGCACGGCGCCCTTCGAGCAGCTCACGGGCGAGGTCGAGCGCGGGGGCGTCCTCAAGACCTTCGAGGCCCGGGTGAGGGAGGGCACGATCGGCTCTGACCCGGTGTTCTTCGAGCACGAAGGGCAGCGGTACCGGGTGCAGAGCACCGGCACCTTCGCGGTTCCGGACCAGCCGGTGCCCGAGGCCCAGGTCTGGAGCGACGTGCAGGCAGACGAGGGTCAGAACGTCTACTTCAAGCTGATCGGCTCAGATGGCACGCAGGTGCTCGGCATCTGGACGAGCCACATCGCCCTGCTGTTCGGTCGCGCCCTAGCCGCGGCGGATGTGCGCGAGATCTATCGCTCCGGGAGGTAAGCCAGTGATCGACATCCAGCACTTTCTCATCGCCCTGGGCAGCACGCTCCTCTGGAGCGTCGTCGCCATCGTCATCGTCGTGATCGTCTTCGAGATCCTCAACCGCAAGTACCACCTGATGAAGGAGATCTTCGAGGAGAACAGCGCCGCCGCGGCGGTGCTCGCCGGCAGCTTCGTCCTCGGCATCTTCTACACCGTGGTGCAGATAGTCATCCACTGACAGAGAACGGGCCCAACCGCCTGTCCCCCTTCCCCGTGAAAGGGGAGACTTGCCGGCATACTCCCCCTTCCCGCGCCAGGAAGGGGGCCGGGGGGTAGGTCCGTTCTCCGGCTAGACCTCTCCCTTGACGCCCCCGACAGTCAGGCCCTCGACCATGTAGCGCTGCGTGTAGATGAACAGGATCACGACCGGCACGGTGATGAGCACCGCGCCTGCCATCAGGTCCGGCCACTGGAAGATGTCGTTGATGATCATGAACGTCATCCCCACCGGCACGGTCATCTGGCTCTCCCGGTTGATGAGCACGAAGGCGTAGAGGTACTCGTTCCAGACGCCGGTGAAGCTGAACAGGAAGACCGCCAGCAGTGCCGGCGCCATCAGCGGCACCACGACCCGGAGCAGCGTCTGGAGGCGCGATGCGCCGTCGATCATCGCGGCCTGCTCGAGGTCCTCAGGCAGCGACTGGACGTAGCCCATCAGGAGCCAGGTGGCGAACGGGATGCTGAACGTCGGGTAGACGAGCCAGAGCGCCTGGATCTGGCCGACCAGCCCGAAGAGCTTCACCACCTGGTACATCGGGATGAACAGCAGCGACCCTGGCACCAGGTAGACGATGAGGATCACGCTCGCGAGCAGCCCCGCGCCGACGAAGCGCAGTCGGATCAGCGCGTAGGCCGCGAGCGCGCTGACGATCACCGTGATCGGCGTGACGACCAGGGCGACGCTCGCGCTGTTGAGGTACCAGGCGATGAACGGGTGCTTGCCCGTAACCAGGAGGCTCGCGTAGCCCGCCAAGCTGAACGGATCGGGTATGAACGGGCTCCGGATGCTCCGGATCTGGTCGTAGTCCTTGAAGGACGTGATGACCATCCAGTAGAACGGGAACAGGATGAGCAGCAGGACAACCGCGATGAGGAGGCCCATGAACGTCCCGTTGACGACCTTGCGCGTGCCTCTGCTCATTGCCACTGTCATTGCTCGACCTCCCTCACCGCCGCCGCATGTAGCGCACGAGGACGATGACGATGACGACGAGCACCGGCATCATCGTCGCCGAGACCGCTACGCCCTTGCCGAGCATGAGGCTCTTGAAAGCGATCTTGTAGGTCAGGATCGAGTACAGCTCGGTCGCGCCGGCCGGGCCGCCCTGGGTCAGGTTCCAGACGATGGTGAAGTCGTTGAAGGTCCAGATTGTCGCCAGCAGGACCACCACGAGCGCGACGTTGCGGAGGCCCGGCAGCGTGATGAACCGGAACCGGCCCAGCGCGTCGGCGCCGTCGACAGCCGCCGCCTCGTAGAGCTCCTGGTTGATCGCCTTGAGGCCGGCCAGGAGCATCACCGCGAAGAACGGGAAGCCCCGCCAGACCACCGTGAAGATGACGGCCGGCATCGCGAAGCTTCGGTCGCCCAGGAAGTCCAGCCCCTTCGGCGCGAAGTGGAACACGTGGACGATCATGTAGTTAAAGGCGCCGAAGCTCGGCTCGTAGAGCCACTGCCAGACCAGCGCCGTGACGACCGGCGGCGCGATCCAGGGCAGCAGGACGAGACCGGTAAGGAAGTTTCGGGCCGGCAGCCTCATGTTCAGGAGCATCGCCAGGCCGATGCCGATACAGAACTTGAGGAAGACCGAGATGACGGTGTAGTAGGTAGTGTTCCAGACGGCCGAGCGGTAGTTGCTGTCACTCCAGAGCGATGCGTAGTTCTGGAGACCCACCCACTCCTCGGGCCGCCCGGCGATCTTCGTCGTGAAGCTCAGGTAGAGGGCGAAGACCACCGGGTAGCCGATGAGCCCGACGCAGAGGATGACCACCGGGATCACGAACGGGACCCCGACGGTCCAGTCCCGCCCCAGCACGCGCTGCAGCCTGACGCTGAGCCGCGCTGGCTGGGCGACCCTACCCGCCATGACCTGCGCCATGGTCGCACTCCTTTGATAGTTGGCCCCTGGCCTCCCGCTTCGGGCCGGGATACGACCAGCCGCGGGGCGGGGGTCTGCGTGAGCCCTACCACCAGGCTTGGGGCACCTCGTCGGCTGCCCTGGCGGGGTCGGGTTCGGTCCCGACCCCGCCTGCGCCTGGACGATGCGACAGACGGTAGGGCCAGGCTTCGGCCTACTGCTTGAAGCCGAAGCTGTTGAAGATCTCGACCATCCGCTGGTGGTACTGCTTCACTAGGTTCTCGGGCGTGTCCTTCTTGTTGACGGCGTCCTCCATGCACTTGTCGGGCAGGTTCTGCGTGTGGACCGCCGAGATGGCGGCGTTGGGGCCAGACGGCCAGCCGATCGCCCAGCCCGAAGGGTGCGTGCAGTTCGCCAGCAGCGCGGCGTAGTTCGGGTCGGACTTGGCGAAGTTCTGGTTGTCCGGCGCGTCGACCTGCTTCTGGTAGACCGGCCAGGACTGGCCCTCGGCAATCTTCACCCGGTCGAAGACCTGCTTGTCCTGCGCCTGGAACTTGGCCAGCTCGATGGCGGCGTCCCGGTTCTTCGCCTTCTTGAAGACCATGCAGTAGTAGGGGTAGCCACCCATCAGCTCGACCTTCGGCCCCTTCGGGAAGGCGACGAGCTGCATCTTGTCGAAGTACTCGTTCTTCTGGTTCTTGGCCGCCCAGTAGAGGCTCGAGGCGTTCTGGGTGAAGACGATCTTGCCGCCGAGGAAGTTCTCGTTGTTGCTGGAACCGCTCCAGCCGAAGATGCCGTCGGGCAGCATCTTGGCGTACTTCGGGTTGGTGTAGGTGTCCACCAGCCACTTGATCGCCTCGACCGTGTCCGGGGAGTTGAAGACGACCTTCTCGCCGGACTCGTCGCTGATGGAGCCGCCGAAGGAGTTGATGACGTGCCGGGCGAGGATGTCGCCGTCGCCGGTCGCCGCCTTCGGCGTCATGCCCCAGCCCCACAGCGGCTTGGCGGGGTCCGAGACCTGGAGGGCGAGGTCGCGGCGCTGGTCGAAGGTCTTGTAGTCCTCGATCTTCACGTTAGCCTTGTCCAGGACGTCCTTGCGCACGAAGAAGGCGTCGGCGTACATGAACCAGGGCACGCCCCACCACTTGCCCTTGAAGTTGCCGCCGCGCTCGGCCAGCTTGACCGGCGCGCCGTTGGTACCCGCGAGCTCGCTGACCACCGACGAGACGTCGATGAGCGCGTCCGAGCCGTAGAGCGCCGGCAATTCGGTGCTCGACTGGTACAGGTCAGGCACGTCGCCGGACTCGAGGCCGGCCATCAGCTTGGCCATCACGTCCGTCGGGTTGAGGCTGACGTCGATCTGCCAGCCCTTCTGGGTGGCATAGTCGGTGACCTGCTGCTTCGCCAGCTCGTTGGCCGACTTGGTGAAGAGGTCGGGCTGCCAGACGATGATCTTGCCGGTCGCCGCGGCCGCGGGCTTGGCCGCCGCCTGAGGCGTTGCGCCGCCAGCGGCCGGAGCCGCAGCCTTGGGCGCCGCCGTCGGCTCCGGCGCAGCGCCGCCGCACGCCGCGAGCAGCGCCCCGGCTGCCGCCACGCCGGAAACGCCGATGATCGATCCGAGGAACCGTCGCCGTGTCGCCCTTGTCCCGAAGTTGCCTTGCACTGGTAGCCTCCGTCCAGATAATGTGGTGTGACGACCCCGAGAGTCGCCGTGCCCCGCTACCGGGGGCCTTCACGCAGCGGCCGGCACTTGGGCCCTGCCGGAGGTGCCTCGGCGGCGAGGCCGAAGGATTCGGGAGAGAACGCCAGGAACAGGATGCTTCAGCAACTACGAGGGTGTCTCTGCTCAGGCCAGGACCTGGCTACGGGGCGATGCAGCGATGGCGTCCTGGCCCCGGTTGGGGAAGCTCCCGCTCTAGTGGAACACCAGGCGGCCTACCGTCCGGAGTTGACGTCGCTTGCCACGAGAGCGCATCCAGCTACAGTGGCGCCGAGATGATGCACGCTCCGGAACGCCGGCCGTTCCTCATCACCTCCTCCGGTACCTATGCACAGGCACATGCCACGCCAAGCACAACGTCCGGAACCGACGACACGTGCGGCTAGCCTGGCAGGCTCTCGCCATCGGTACCTGTTCGCAGCGACACGACTATATCACCTGGCGGTATCCGTGTCAATACCTCACCGTACTCGCAACAACGAGCAGCTTGTCTGTAGACACGGGCATCCGTGTGAGGAGGGCGCAGGTGTGTGCCGAATGGGACGGGGAGCCCTCTAGAGCTTGTAACCGAACCTCCGGAGCAGCTCCTTGCGCTCGGCGATGTGCTCGGCCGTCTCGACCCCCCTCGGCTTCACTCCGTCGATGACGCCGAGGACGCCCCGGCCCTGCTCGGTCTCCGCCACCACGACCTGCACCTGGTTAGCTGTCGCACAGAAGACCGTGCAGACCTCTGGCACGCGCTTGACCTCGTTGAGGACGTTGATGGGGAAGGCTCCCCGCATCAGGATGATGAACACGTGTCCGGCCGAAAGCGCCAGCGCGTTGCGCTTGGCCAGGTCGAGGAGTGCGTCGTCGTTGCCGCTCCAGCGCACGAGCGCCGGCCCGGACGACTCGCAGAAGGCCACCGCGAACTTCACTCCGGGCACCGAGCCCACCATCGCCTCGTGCAGGTCCTCCACCGTCTTGATGAAGTGGGCCTGCCCCAGGATCAGGTTCACGTCCTCGGGCTTGTCGAGGGCCACGACCTTCAGCTCCAGCTTCGCCTCCACGTGATGACCTCCAGCTCGCATCCTACTTCCTGATCGTCCCGGCCCGGGTGAATCCCAGGAGCACGATGCCGATCCCGACCATCCCCGCCGGGTAGAGCAGGCCCGTTCCGCTGCACCGGGCGACGGCGCCGGCCCCGGCGATGACGAGGGCGCCGGCCGCGACGAGCACGTCGGCGATCACCCGGTACGAGTAGGCCCGGTTCCGGCGGAAGAGCCACGCCGACTGGACCGCGCCGCCGACGCAAGCGGCGCCACCGCCATCGCCGCCGTCAGGGCCAGCGCCACCCCCAGGCAGACGCCGCCCGCCCGCCGCTTCCAGTAGAACTCGCAGAAAGGGCGAAGGTGAAGATCGGTAGGGCGATGCCCCAGACCAACTGGTGGATGCCCCGGCGCTGGCGCTACCGGAGCAAAACCAGGACGCCGAAGAGCGGGGCCACCATGGACGTCACCAGTGGATACACGGCCTGCACGGCACATCCTCCCTCCGCCCGGGGCCGGCAGGGCCGGGGCTCATTCCGCGCCGAGCGCGGGCCAGCACAGCGCACGGACGCCCGGGCCCCCCGGTCATCGCGCCGGCCCCGCGTCGAGAACCACCAGACACCACGGCCGCGCGGTCGGCGGCGAGCCGGCGCCGCCCTGATGATACAACAGAGTCAGGGGCGGCCACAATGCCGCGAGCCCGACGGACCGTTCGGCGGCCGGCCACTTACGCCGGGCCTCTGGTACGTCCCGACCGAGCCCGCTGGGCGAGCGCGTCGTCGCCCGGCGGCGACTCAGTCAAAGCAGCCGCCCGGGGCACCGAAGGCTTAGGAGGCTCAGCCGCATGTCAGTGTTCTACGATTGTGACAGGGGGTAGTCTTCGGCGAGAATGTCACCCCATGAGGGAGACGTTGGCGTTGAGCGGCAAGGAGCAGGCAAGGTCACAGGTGTTCAATCGAGTGCTCGAGGGGCAGTTGACGGTCGTAGAGGCTGCCAGGTTGCTCGCTCTGTCCGAGCGACAGGCCCGGCGCATTCTGGCAGCGTATCGCGAGGAGGGCGCAGTTGCACTCGCCCACGGCAATCGAGGACGCCAACCAATCAACGCCTTGTCAGACGAACTCAAAGCAAAAGTAGTCGAGCTTGCGAGGGCTAAGTATGCTGGCTGCAACTCCCAGTTCCTGAGCGAGTTGCTGGACGAGCGGGAGGGTCGAAAAGTCGAGAGCTCCGGCGACGAAAGCAGCCGGACCGCTGGTTCGTCTGTACGCTTATCCAAACCGGCTCCCGACCACCCCTGGCGGCGACCACTCAAGCAACCAAGGGTGACAGAATCGCCGAACGCTTGACCTGTCAGAATCGCCGGACATCGACAGCCCCCTTATGGTGATGGTGCAATCCCAGCAAGCCCCGCCCGGCGTTTGCCTCGCCTTCGCCTTCTGAGGTACAATTGCACGGGCCACGACAATCGACGGCATGGCTCGCGAAGGAGAGCGACGTGCAAGCGACGGACAGTAACTTCGTCACGGAGCTGGCGAAGAAGAGCGTAGACCTCTCCCGCTGGTACACCGAGGTCATACTCAGGGCCGAGCTGGCCGACTACTGGCAGATCCACGGCTTCCAGGTCATCCGGCCCTACGGCTACGCGCTGTGGGAGAACATGCAGGGCCTGCTGGACGCCCGGTTCAAGGCCACCGGCCACAAGAACGCCTACTTCCCGCTCCTGATGCCGGAAAGCATCCTCCTCAAGGAAGCCGAGCACGTGGCCGGCTTCTCCCCCGAGGTGGCCTGGGTCACCGAGGCCGGGAGCGAGGTGCTGCCGGAGCGCCTCGCCATCCGCCCCACCTCCGAGGCCATCTTCGGCACGATGTACTCGAAGTGGATCCAATCGTGGCGCGACCTGCCGATGCTCCTGAACCAGTGGTGCAGCGTGGTCCGCTGGGAGAAGGCGACCCGCTTCTTCCTGCGGACGACCGAGTTCCTCTGGCAGGAGGGCCACACCGCCCACCGGACGGAGGACGAGGCCCGGGAGGAGACCATGCGGATGCTCCGGGTCTACCAGGACTTCGTCGAGGACGACCTGGCGATTCCGGTGATCGCCGGGCGGAAGTCGGAGGCGGAGAAGTTCGCCGGGGCGGAGGCCACCTACACCGTCGAGGCGCTGATGCCGGATGGGCAGGCTCTGCAATCGGCGACCTCGCACTTCCTCGGCCAGAACTTCGCGCGCGCCTTCGACATCACCTTCCAGGACTCGGACGCCGTCCGGAAGCACGTGTGGACGACGAGCTGGGGCCTGAGCACCCGGGCCCTCGGCGCGGTCATCATGGTGCACGGCGACGACTCCGGCCTGATCCTGCCGCCGAAGATCGCCCCCACCCAGGTCGTCGTCATCCCGATCCCGGGCAAGGCGCGCGACGAGCAGGCCGTCCGCGATGCCGTCGAGCAGGCACGCGCGGCGCTCGGGCAGCGCTTTCGGGTCGAGGTCGACTGGACCGACAAGACCCCGGGCTGGAAGTACAGCGAGTGGGAGCTGCGGGGCGTGCCCGTGCGCGTCGAGATCGGCCCGCGCGACGTGCGATCCAACCAGGCGGTGCTGGTGCGCCGGGACACCCGAGAGAAGGTGGCGACGCCGATGCCGGACCTGGCCGCCGGGGTCGAGGACATGCTCGGCAAGCTCCAGGCGAGCCTCTACCGGCGGGCCCTGGCGTTCCGCGAGGCTCGGACGAGCGCGGCGAGCACGATGGAGGAGCTCAAGACACTGCTCCGGGAGCGGCCGGGGTTCATCAGGGCTCACTGGTGCGGCAGCCGCGCCTGCGAGGAGGCGGTCAAGGCCGAGACCGGCGCGACGATGCGCTGCATCCCGCTGGAGGAGCCGGAGGAGCCCGGAGCCTGCATCGTCGACGGTCGGCCCAGCGAGCGGCGCGCCCTCTTCGCGCGGGCGTACTGAGAGAGCGTCGGCCACCCGGGCGAAGCGCTCGCCCGGCCAACCGCGCGCCCCGGAGTTGGCCCCGGGGTGGATGCCCGGCCGCCGCCGCGCACCATCAGGATGCGCGGGGTCGGACCGAGCAGCTTGCGCAGCAACGCGCCCTGCTGGGCCATCGAGTCGCCTCTGCTCCGGCCGCGACCGCGCTGCGCGGCCACCACGGCCCCCGACCGGGCATACCCGTCATCCGGATGCCGTCCCATCCCCGAAGCGTCGCGCGGCAGCGCCGGCTCCGGCTGCAACCGACGTGCCAGCGAAGCCCGATCGGCCTCCGGCCGGCGGGCTCACCGCGCGCGAACGAGCGGGAGGAATCAGGCAGGAGGACTCCCGCTTCCTTTTGGAGCGAGCATCAGGGCGGTTTGCGAAGAGGTTGACCCTCATCCCCGGCCCTTCTCCCGCGCGCGGGAGAAGGGCCGGGGATGAGGGCCTATCCAGCCATTGTGCAAGCCGCTCTAGGGCGAGCCGCTGACCAGGATGCGCGGTGGTCCGCCGACGAAGTAGTCGTCGGGGCTGCCGGAGTGGTACGCCGTCGCGCCCCCGAGTGGGACCCAGAAGCCGGACCCGCCGGCCAAGATGCTCTGTTTCGCACCGCTCACGTCTACCAGCGTCGCCGTGCCGGAACCGGGGACCCAGGTGCCGCCGTCGCCCGGCGTCCGCTTCCAGACGACGACCGCCTGGCGCGGCACGCCCCCCTGGACGGTGTTCACGGTGATGCGCTCATACTCGGCGTCGGCGGCCCGCGTTGCAGACACGGCGCCGCTCAGATATCGCGTGGCTACCTCGTAGGCGACGTAGGCCGGGCGCGCCGAGCCGTCGTTGTGGTGCAGCCCGTAGGCGAACGCGTTGCCGTCGTCGTAGTGCTGGAAGATGAAGAGTTGCCGAACGTCCGCCGCGACGGCGTAGGCCGCGGCCTGGACGACGAACGACGCCTGTTCCTGGGCGTTCGCGAACCAGTTGTTGTGGTCGCAGGGCACCGGGTTGCTGGGGGGCGGCTCGCCACAGACCGGCACGTTGCTCTCGTTGACCCAGATCTCCTTGCCCTGAATGCCGTGCTGGGCCAGCGTGCTCCGGGCGTCGGCGGTCTTCCAGTAGATGTCGCTCGGCCTGCTGTACCAGTGGTAGGGCACAGCGTCGACGTAGTAGTTGTTGGCGGCGCGCTGCGGGTCCTTGTCCAGCTCGCCCAGGAAGTCCTGGAGCCAGGGGCGCCCCCCGTGATTCTGGACCCACTCCCAGTAAGCCAGCCCACCGACGGCCACCTTCGCGGTCGGGTCGGCCGACTTTGCCGCCAGGTAGGCCACCTTCAGCAGCCGGACGTAGTCGGCGACCGAGCCGTGCCAGAACTCGGACAGGTCCGGCTCGTTCCAGACCTCCCAGACGCCGACCTGGCCCTTGAAGCGAGAGACCGTCTCGTAGACGAAGCGGGCCCAGGGGTTCCCGTCGTTCACCCTCTTGCCCGGCTGCCAGGTATCTGTGCCGTCGGAAAAGGTCGGCGCGTACAGGTCCCGCGGTGGGGTGACGTAAGGGTTGTACTCCGTGGTGGCCATCTGGCTCTGCCCAAGCAGGCGAGCGCGGAGCCAGGCCGAGTCGCCGAGCCGGGGCGGGCGCGCCGCCTCGGCCGAGAAGGCTCCCGCCGTCGCGTAGAAGGTCGGCGTCGACATCAGGACGGCGTCGGTCTTGAGCCCGTTGGCCCGGTCGTTGGCGATGGTCTGGCCGACGCTCGTGTAATCGTGGTAGCCGGGCGACTTCTCGACGTCGCTCCAGTAGACGACCCAGCGGTTCCAGCCAGCGCCGGCCTGGACGGCCTGGGCGTAGCGGGTTGCCAGGCTGCCGGCCATCGCCGGGTCGGGCGAGCCATAGCTGACGTGGTCAACGCCGAATCGGGCGTCCTGGGACGTCGGCCGGGGGGCAGCGCCCACGATAGGGAAGAAAGAGAGGTAGCCGACGGAGTTGACGCCAACCTGAGCCTCCCGGAGCACGGGCGGATCGGCGCCCCGGGCGCTGCTCGCCGGCACGAGCGCGAGCAGGAGCGACAGCAGCGCCACTGGCGCGAGGGGTGGTCGTCGATGGGCGCGGATGAGAGCCGACGAGAACGGCCAGGGCAGGCTATGCATGGGGCCCGCGATTCCTCTTCACGATTTGTCCAAGGTGTGTCCACAGGATCTGTCCGTCACTCTCAACCTCAAAACGTGGCGGATATGGGTGTGTGACGTCACAGGTGCACACGTGCATAGGAGCCTATCCGAATACCCCCTCCCCAACCCTCCCCGCACGCGGGGAGGGAGTCGCAGTGTCCCCCCGCGTGCGGGGGGACGACAGGGGGGCGTTTCCGGATAGGCACTAAGAGTTGTGCGAGACGTCGTCGGCGCCTTCGTCGGCGGCCCAGCCCCGGTCCTCACCTCGCGGTTGCCTCGGCCGCGACCAGCCGGCCCCGCGGCAGCCGGGTGACCGCCAGGAAGCAGATGGTCGAGACGAGGGCGCCGACCAGGAAGGCGTAGGTGTAGCCGTAGGTGACCCAGAGGATGCCGCCGATGACCGGAATGGCGACTCCAGCCAGGTGCTCGAACGTCACGCCCATGGCGAGGCTTGGCGAGAGGTCGCCGGGCCGGGCGACCTTGTGGAGATAGCTCGGCACGGCCATCTGGAAGGCGAACATCGTCGAGTAGGTGAAGTAGATCGCGATGGCGAGCCAACCCGTGGTGTTCAGCCCGAAGGCGGCGAAGACCAGGATCAGGCCGCCATAGCCGACCGTCAGCGCTTTCCGCTCCCCCCACTGGTCGATCCAGATGCCGATGCGCGGGTTCACGAACGTCGTCAGCAGGCTGTTCACGATGAGCATCACCGTGACCGTCCGGACGTCGATCCCGTAGGTCGCCACCAGCGTGAACATCGCGAAGCTGCCCCAGATCTGGCGCGCGGAGCCCTCGAGGAACTGAAGCAGGTAGTAGAACGAGTACTCCCGCCTGATCACGAAGCGGGCCCGCTTCTCCTGCCCGGGCGGTCGGGGCGACCGAACCCTCGACACCAGCAACGCCGCGACGGCGAGGCCAATCGCCGCCCAGAGGAACATCACCCGGTAGCCCAGTCCGGGCGCGAAGAGGTACACGCTGACCATGCCGGCGAGCCCGCCGGCCGATCCCACGCCCGCCATGAAGCCCAGCGCCCGCCCGGACTGGGTCTTGTCCCCCAGGGAGAGGTTGAGCTCCCGGGAGAGGGGCATCCACATGTGCATGCCGATGCTCCCGAAGGCGGTCAGCCCGATGAGCTGCCAGATGTCGGTGACGAACGAGAAGCCGAAGTACTGCAGCGCCATCGTGGCGATGCAGAAGCTGGCGAGCCGGGGCACGGGGACGGCGACGGCCAGTGCCGAGATGAAGACCAGGAGCAGCCCCGGCAGCTCGCGGCCGCCCTCCATTATCCCACGATCAGCCGCCGTCATCCTTAGCGTTTCGACCTGGAAGTTGTTACCTACGGAGTTCTGCGCCGCCATCCCGAAGGACATGCAGAAGGCCGCCGCGGCCAGGAGCCAGAGGTTGCGGCTCGGCGTGAGACCGAGTCTGGCGATGAGACGAGCGGGGAGGGGTCTGGTGGCGGGAGGGTGCGAGGAAGCCTGCAGTTCCATGGACTGACGTCTCCCCAACGAGATCCGAGTTGGACACGCCGACGTGTGGTCGATGCGCCCCGCGCCGAACGTCCGCCGACCCGAAGCGGCGGCAGGCCCGCCGGGCGGACCCATTCTAGCACAGGGAGGCGAGTGGTGCGCGCGGAAGCTTGCCTCCCGGAGAGGCGACGGGTGTTTCACTAAGAAACTATCTCAAAACGGCCAGCTTGACATACCTGCGATACCAGATCAGGGCGCAGGCCAGCTT
>Ga0315280_10008186_pt1 | contig 13754 bp, 6 predicted proteins | sample YL17G06_40_MG_FD_203697 | JGI IMG/M metagenome (GOLD analysis project Ga0315280, IMG submission 203697) | Sediment microbial communities from Yellowstone Lake, YNP, Wyoming, USA - YL17G06_40 | ecosystem: Environmental > Aquatic > Freshwater > Lake > Sediment | place: USA: Wyoming | collected...
ACGCCTACCGCGTTTCGGACCGGATCGCAGATCGTTTGCGCGCCGCCTCCGGAGCCAGTGAGCGCTTCTCGTTCGATCTCCGGGTCGTCAATTACCCCGAGCACATCGCAACGGCTCGTGAGATGGAGAAGGCTGTCGCCTCTCACTTCCCTGCAAATCAACCGGAGCAGCAGGCAGCCTGAGAAAAGTACGAGCGTAAGAAGGCAGTCTGTTGTCGATTCCTACCAGGGAAATCCCATTTTCCCCGGAACTCACATTATGATTGAACCCCAAAACGGGGGTAGAGCAGTGCTGTTCGACCGCAGCGGAGAATCCCGCGGAACGCGGACGGAAGACAACTTCCCCTGCGTCTTCCCAGCTTGAGCCATTAGGAAGCATTTGACATTTGGAGGCCGGTTTCGTAGCCTTGCGTTCATCTCTGTTTGTTAGCAGTTACGTCGAGTAACGCACGGCTTCGGGTCTGGGTCAAAAGAGGTCCTCGGTGGGATTGCGAGGACTACAAGTCGTAAGCTACCTCACGCACCCCATCTCAAGAAGTCCATTATCGGGTCGTTGGGTTCCTCTAGACTGCGGAAGGAGGGCTCCATGTTTGGAATGCGTCGCTTTCCGTGTTTTGCGTTAGCTGCGTGTCTTGTTGTTGCAACGCTCGGTTCGGCTCGGCTTTACGGCCAGGAAACTACGGGAAACATCTCTGGAACTGTGAGTGACCCGAGCGGGGCGATTGTACCGGGCGCGACGGTCGTGGTCACAAGCGTCAGCACGGCTGCGGAGCGCACCACGACCACGACCTCGGCGGGCGTCTTCTTCTTTACCCGCCTGCCCGTCGGCGACTATCGGCTGAGCGTGGATATGCAAGGTTTCAAGAAATATGAAGCGACGGGTATCCGCCTGGACGTGAACGACAAGCTGGATTTCCACATCGCTCTCGAAGTGGGTCAGCGGACGGAGACTATCACGGTCACGGCGGAAACCCCCGCCCTGCAAACCGAAACCGGCGAGGTTTCAAACCTCATTGGGTCCGCTCAGACTCAAATCATGCCGCTCAATGGGCGCGTCTTTAACTCTCTCATCGAACTCGTTCCGGGGATCACGCCGCAGAATGGGCGCATCGGCAGCGGCGTCGCGCTCGACAATGATACGAATGTCGCCATCAACGGCAACCAAACCAATTCCAATTTGTGGCTGCTCGACGGGCAAAACAACATGGACATCGGCTCGAATGCCCAAAACGTCGTCACGCCGCCTCTGGAGTCCCTCGAGGAAGTCAAGGTCTTGCGCAACAACTTCAGCGCGGAGTTCGGACAGGTCACCGGCGGGGTCGTCAACGCGGTCACGAAATCGGGCACCAAAGATTTCCACGGTTCGGTCTATGAGTTCTTGCGCAATGACAAGCTGGATGCCGCGGACTTTTTCCTGAACGCCAGCAACGGCACAAAGAGCAAACTTCGCTTGAACGATTTTGGATTCAGCGTCGGGGGCCCGTTCTGGATTCCGGGCAAGTACAACACGGACCGCAGCAAGGATTTCTTCTTCTTCACTAGCGAATTTCGTCGCCAAACACGCGGCAACGTGGCCACCGACAATGTCCCGACCACGCGGCAGCGGGAGGGAATTCTAGACCCCGACTGCTTGGTTACGCCCGCGCCGTGCCCGCCTCAGCCATTTGATCCACAAGAGGTGCCACTTTCCGACGAGGCCAATGTGGATCCCTCTCTGATTGATCCGAACGCCGCGGCGCTGATCGCGCGGTATCCTGTGCCCAACGCGAGTTTTGCCGACCTGGGATTCAACTGGATTGGCAGCGCCAACGTGGGGCTTCGAGACCACACGGAGATGGCTCGCTGGGACCATTACATCGGTGACAAGTCCACGCTGATGGTTCGCTATATGCAGGAGGCCCCGCGCTGGGACGGCATCAACGCGCAGTTCTGGGGTGACGACAACTTTCCTTCTGTCAACAGCGACTGGACCTACAGCTCCAAGAATGCCGTGATTAAGCTGACCACCTCGCTGACCCCGCGTCTGGTGAACGATTTCCAATTCGGATACACCAACAACAATATCCGGTACGTGACGGGGAAGACCTCCGATGCGACGCTCACCTCACGGGACGGGTTCACCTACACGGAACTTTTCCCGCAGACGAGTGGATCTTTTCCCACGATGTGGGGCGTGGAAAGCTTTGGGGCCGTCCTCCACCAGGCACCCTTCTTCAACCGCGAGGACCTTTTCCAGTGGAAGGACGACCTGGCCTACGCTTTTGGGAAACACAACCTGAAAATGGGTTTCTATTCCGGGAAGAGCCGCAAGCGCGAACCCGCCAATGGCGGCGCGGACCAGACGGCCGGAACCCTCGACTCAATTGATAGCTACCGAGATCTGCTCCTGGGCAACATCGCAGTGTATACGGAAGAGCAGACTCTGAACGAGGTGGGCGACCGCTGGCGCGATGTCTCGTTCTATGTCCAAGACACCTGGAAAGCGCTGCCCCATCTTACCCTCGACTACGGCCTGCGCTGGCAGTTCCTGGGGCAGGTTTTCGCGGCGCACGACAACATCGCCAACTTCTGGCCAAGCCGCTACGATCCGTCCCGCTGCTCGGGGGCGGCTTTCGATGAGGACGGGCTTGTCGATCCCACCCTGTGCGACACGCTGAACGGCATCGTCACGCCAAACTCGCCCGGCGTGGGGAATCGCTCTTTGGTCAAGAACCACTTCAATGACTGGGAGCCACGGTTCGGGTTGGCCTGGTCGCCGCGGGGGAACAACAAGTTTGTGATTCGCGGCGGCGGCGGGATTTATCATGGCCGCGATGCGATTTCCCAGACTAGCGCCCTGGGACAGCCGCCACCCAACGATCGCACCGCGGTCCTGAATGGCGTTACCTTTGCTGACCTGACACCCGGGGGGCTTTCGCCTTTCAATCCCGACTTGCCGCAGCCGCCCCTCCTTCTCCAAGTGCTAGATCCGGTGTACTTCAACCCCCAGAGCTACCAGTATAGCCTGGGATTTCAATATGAGTTCGCGCGGGACACGACCTTGGAGATCAACTACGTGGGCAGCCATCAAATCCACCAGGGCCGAAACCGGGATATCAATCAAGTTCCACCCGAGTACCAGCCCGCGGTTTATGAGGGGACCATCAACCCGGACCTCGTGCGACCTTACCTTGGCTTCAATCACATTTACGTGAACGAACGGGCCGGCGTTTCGCGTTACAACTCTCTGCAGGTTTACATCAACCGGCGGATGCGTCAGGGGTTTCAGTTCCAGGCGGCCTACACCTACAGCCACAGTATTTCCAACACCAATAACCGGGACAGTGAAGGTCGTGATAGCCCGGTCCAAGACGCTTATCACCCCGAACTCGACCGCGCCTGGAGTCCCCAGGATCAGCCCCATGCGCTTGTGTTCAATTACATCTGGCAGATACCGTTCTTGAAGAATTCTTCGGGGTTCAAGAAAGCGCTTCTAGGCGGCTGGGAACTGGCAGGAATTGCGTCCTTCCGGTCGGGTCTCCCGACCCCGGTCTGCCTTGATCACGACGTGGACGGCACCCTCGGAGAGCACTGCCAGCGTCCCAACCTTGTTGGGACCGTGATTCTGCCCAAGAGCCAGCGCACGCTGAGCCGCTACTTCAACACGGATGCTTTTGTCCTTCAGGAACCCGGAGCCTTCGGCAACGCGGCGCGCAACCTGGTCCGTGGTCCGGGCGTCAACAACTGGGATTTTTCCATCTTCAAGAACTTTGAGTTTCCCTGGTTCGGGCGCCGTTCCGGCTTGGCAGCAGGCGAGTCTGCCACGCTCCAATTCCGAGCGGAGTTCTTCAATGGCTGGAACCACACCCAGTTTAGTGATTTGGACACCACATTCATCCCGCTCGCGGACGTGGCTGGATCGCCTGCGGATCCGGGAACTTCCTTCGGAACAGTCACTGGGGCGCGATTGCCGCGCGAAATCCAACTCGGCCTGAGGTTGATCTTCTAGGGCTGACACTCCAACGGGACTTCTTATGCGGGGACGCTCGTTAGAGAGCGTTCCCGCTTTTTTGTTATGATAGGCAGCGTGCGTCGAGCAGAGGCAGAGACGTCCTGGCCTCGACGATGAAAGTGTCCAAAGAGAATAAGATGCGCTTAGCGACGCCGCTTTGGGGCTTGGCGCTGGTCTGCCTTGCTGGCCTTCCTGGCGGGGTGATCGCGCAAGAACATCTGCGGGGCTCCTATGAATCGGCGCAAGCACCTTTTCGGCGCGGAGAGGACGACAAGGCGCGAGCTGCCTTCGGGGCGTTGCTGGTAGAAACCTATCGGGCGCGCGCGGGGCTCTTTCAAAAGCAAGGCCTTTGGGCCGCAGTGAAGGATGACCTGGAAGCGGCATTAGCCTTGCAGCCCGACTCGCGTCGGATTCACTTCGACTTGGGCTACGCCTGCTTCCGCCTGAAGGATTATCCCCAGACCGTCAAGCTTCTCGAACCACTCACCCAGGCCCAAACCGATGACCCCCAATTGTTCGGGCTGCTGGGCCGAGCCTACTTGTCTCTGGGAAGGCTGGACGAGGCCCAACGTGGGCTGGCGGCTGCCCTTCGCTTGGCGCCCGACGATGTTCTCACTGCCTATACGCTGGCCTTGGTTACCCTTAAGAAGAAGGATCGCGAAGGCGCCGCACACATCTTTGCTGACTTGGCCAAGCAGCAGAGCTCTTCTGCGCGCTTCCATTTGCTTGTTGGTCAAGCCTATCTTGATGCGGCCTACTACAGCGACGCGCAGCAGGAAATACGCCAAGCCCTTCGCTTGGACTCCAACACGCGGTTTGCGCGGTATCTTCTTGCCCTCTCCTTGCTCCGCGCCCGAGAGGCCGCAGCCCTCCCGGAGGCACACGATCTCCTCGCGAAGGAACAGAAGCTGTTCCCCGACGAATTTGCCGCGACCTATCTGTCGGGTCTGCTGTCAGAGTTGGAGAGACAGTGGGAACCGGCGGCCGCAGCGTTCCGCCGCGCCGCGAAACTTTCCCCGGAAGAACCCGACGTGTATTTCCACCTGGGGAATACCGAACTCAAGCTGGGTCGAGCCCAGGCAGCCGTAAAGGCTCTGCGCCAAGCCCTCGCGCTCGCGGCGAACGGAGGTCCAAGCCGATTTCAGTTCTATCGAGCGCACTATCTTCTGAGTCAGGCCTATCGGGCCTTGGGGGACCTTAAGTCGAGCACTGAGGAGGCTGAGGTGGCGCGACGACTGAGCACGGAGATGGCGCAGCAAGAACGGGAGCGCGGCATGGCGTCCGGCGTGCGAGTCGTTCTCGAAGGTTTGTCCGAAGCGGGCCAGAGCGTCAACTGGCTGGAACTCCATCGGCCCGTTCAGCTCACATCGGAAGAGCAGGAACGGCTCGCCGTTTACGGGCAAATCCTGGCGAACGGCAACAACTATTTGGGATTGATCGCCGTGCGCCAGCAGAATTTCTCCGATGCGGCGCAATCCTTCGCGCGGGTTCGCGACCTTCAACCGGACTTCTTCGACATCGATCACAATCTCGGCATTGCATTGTTTCAAGCGGAACAATACCCTCAGGCCCTTGAGGCCCTCGAGCGAGTTGTGGCTCAAAAACCTTCGGACCTTGTCGCGAAGAAGTATCTTGGCCTCACCTACTGTCAGCAGAAAGAATACGACCGATGCGCAAAGGAACTTGGGGAAGTCCGCGCCTCGCGCCCTGATGACGCGCAGGTTTTGCTGGCGCTTGGGACAGCACTCACGCGCTCCAACCGTCCCGACGAAGCCCAGCGAGTGTTTAGCGAATTGCTCAGGCGCCACCCAGACTCGGCGCCTCTGCACGTCTTGTGGGGTCAGGCCTACGCCGATCAAGATCAGCCCAAAGAGGCAGCACGCGAATTGCGGCGCGCACTCGAGCTCGATCCCCGCGTTGCTTCGGCCCATTTCTATCTGGGCATGATGCATTTGAAGAAGGGCGAACTGAAGGAGGCGGAGCAGGAGTTTCGCGGCGAACTCGCCACCCATCCCCATGATTCGCGGGCGCGGTACCATTTGGCCTTTGTTCTGCTGACCCAGCAGGATTTCGAAAAAGGAATCCCGTTGCTGCACCAAGTGATTGGCGAAAACCCGCGTTACGCAGAGGCGTACTACAGTCTTGGCAAGGCGCTTCTCCAGCAGGGGCAGCTCGCGGAGGCCGTCGATAATCTGGAAACGTCGGTCCGGCTCAGTCCCGACAAGGCCTACAGCCACTACCAGCTCGCGCGCGCCTATCAACGCGCGGGACGCAAAGGGGAAGCGCAACGGGAATTTCAAGCCGCGCAGAACTTAAAGGATCAAGCCCGCGCCTCCTCACCGGGGCGCGGGTCGGAAAGCGCGGGACCTGATTGAAATGGTCATTCGACGGGCCGCTTCCCTGAGACGATCGCTCTGATGTCCTCAGCTTGACCCGGCCGAAAGCGTGGCAAACCCCGGACTCCAATCCGCTTAGTAATCGAGGATATGCGAAAGCTTCTCGCGTTGATGGTGCTCATGGTGGGGCTCCTAGGAATAGCGTTCCGGGGGGCGACGGGGGGACCCGAAGCACGGGTTCGCTTTGCCGACACCACGGATGCTGCCGGCATCAAGTTTCGTCACCTCTCAGCGCCGGAAAAGAGATACATCGTGGAATCGATGAGCGGAGGTGTGGCTCTCTTCGATTACGACAACGACGGGTGCTTGGATATCTATTTCACTAATGCCCTGACCGTGGATACCGCGCATGATCCTCGCAGTGCGCCAAGCGCCCTTTATCATAACAACTGCGATGGCAGCTTCCGCGACGTCAGCGAGAAATCGGGGCTGGCCTATCCCGGCTGGGCGATGGGGGTAGTCGCGGCCGACTTCGACGGGGACGCCTTCGAGGATTTGTACGTTACCTGCCTGGGGTCGAACCATCTCTACCACAACAATGGAAACGGCACGTTTACGGATGTCACCGCGCAGGCTGGCGTCGACGACTCTCGCTGGTCAAGCGGGGCAGCCTTTGGAGATTACGACCGCGATGGAGCTCTGGACCTTTTCGTCGCCAACTATGTGGACTTCAAACTTACCGATCTGCCAGAGTTCGGCAAGGGCAAGACCTGTGAGTACCGCGGGATTCCGGTGCAGTGTGGCCCGAGGGGCCTACCCGGGGCGGGGGACTCTCTATTCCACAACGATGGAAAGGGGACCTTCACTAATGTAACCGACTCGGCTGGCGTTGCCGACCCCGCAGGCCGCTACGGCCTGGGAGTGGTGTGGACCGACGTGGATGCCGATGGCTGGGCGGACCTATATGTCGCCAACGACACCGGACCAAATTTCCTCTACCACAACAACCACAACGGGACCTTCACCGAGATGGGTTTCCAGGCGGGAGTCGCGGTGGACGACGACGGCATCGAGCAAGGGTCGATGGGCGTAGCGGTAGGAGATTTCCTTCACACTGGCCTTCTGGGCATCTACGTCACCAATTTCTCGGGCGAGCACGGCACGCTTTACCGTCACGACGCCCCGCTCGAATTCACCGACATCTCCTATCCCGCGAAGATCGCCGCCGCGACCACCGCTTATGTGAGTTGGGGCACCGACTTTTTCGACTGTGACAACGACGGCTGGCTCGATCTCCTCATCGTCGATGGGCACGTCTATCCGCAGATGGAGAACGCGAAAGCGGGCACGTCGTACCGGCAACGCATTCTGCTGTTTCATAACGAGGGCAATGGAGTGTTCTCGGAAGTAGCGGCGGACTCAGGAGACGTGCTGATGGTGCCTCGCGTAAGCCGCGGCGCCGCCATCGGCGACATCGATAATGATGGGGACATCGACGTAATCATCAACAATCTCGACGGCGCGCCTCTGATTCTGAGAAACGACAGCGTTAATGACAACCATTGGGTCACGATCAAAACCGTGGGGAAGGGGATGAACCATGATGCCATCGGTGCGAGGGTGAAGGTTGTCAGCGGCGATCTGGTTCAATGGGGGGAAGTCCACAGCGGCGGGAGCTACCTCTCATCCAGCGACCAGAGGTTACACTACGGGCTGGGGAAAAGGAGCCGTATCGATTCAATCGAGGCTCACTGGCCCGATGGCACGGTGGAAATGATCGGCGCCGCGCCTGCGGACCATTTTCTAACCATCGAAGAAGGGAAGGGCGTGGTAAAGATCAGTGCTCCTGGCAAGCTTTGAATGCCCAGCCGGACAGGTGGGTTCGGCGGGCTCGGACAGTTTTGCCAAATCACCGAAACGTTCCGCGATCTCGCAAGGGTCCACTGCGCGCACCGTGTCCAGGCGCTGCTGGAGCTTTGAAATGCCCTGCCGACCACATACAATACTGGCGGCGCCAAGCGGAGAGCGCATCCGCTCGCGACGATTCGAACTCCGGAGCCGGTCTCGATGGCTGAACTGACCTCGCGGGAGCGCATGTTGCGCGCGCTCCGACGCGAGCCGCCGGACTACATTCCCTGCTGCTTCATGAGCTTCACGGCGCTGCGTCGGCAGTGCCGGGAAGATTTCTACGAGCTGGTCAAGGCCGAGCGCGCCATGGGACTCGACTCGTTCCTCTTCATCCCCACGGCGCCGCGCCCCGAGCGGCCGGACCACCCCGCCCTGCGCGGCCTGCCGGTGCGGTTCGATCCCGCCGTCGAGACGAAAGAGTGGCGCGACGAGTCGACGGGAAGCTATCCGATCCTGTACAAGGAATACACCACCCCCGCCGGAAAGCTGACCGCCAGCGTGCGGCTCGCCGAGGACTGGCCGCACGGCGACCACATCCCGTTCGTGGATGACTACCAGGTTTCGCACAGCGTCAAGCCGCTCGTCACCGAAGCTGCGGAACTCGAGATTCTCCCCTACTTGCTCAGGCCGCCTGCGGCTGACGACATTGCGGCGTTCCAGGAGGAGGCCGAGAAGGCCCGCGCGTTCGCGGAAGACGAAGGGGTGCTGCTAGCGGGCGGCTGGGGCGTCGGCGCGGACCTGGCGAACTGGCTCTGCGGCGTCGAAAACTTCACGCTGCTTGTGCACGATCAGCCGGGCTTCGCCGTGGCGCTGCTCGATATGATTCACGAGTGGAACATCCAGCGCATGTCCGTGGTTCTTTCGGCGCCCGTGGACCTCTACATCAAGCGCGCGTGGTACGAGGGCTGCGATTTCCTCACGCCGAGGTTTTTCCGCGAGATCATGCTGCCGCGCCTCGAAACCGAAGTCGAGCTGGCGCACGCGAACGGCGCGCTGTTCGGCTACATTTGCTCGAGCGGCACACTGCCCATGCTCGACTGTTATGTCGAGGCGGGCGTGGATGTCCTGATCGGCGTTGATCCCGTGCAGGGCACGCACACGAACCTCGAGCAGATGCAGCAGAAGGCCGCCGGTAAGCTCAGCTTCTGGGGTGGCGTCTCAGGCGCGGTGACGGTGGAACTGGGAAGCGAGGACGAAGTTCGCGCCGCCGTCGCGCGCGCCATCGAGGCACTCGGGCCCACGGGCTTCATCCTCTCGCCCGTCGACAACATCACCGTAGACGCGCCGCGCACCTGGTACAACATTGATGTACTGATTGATGAGTGGGGTCGGCGAAGGGGAATTCCAGTTACACGTTAGTGGGCTTGGTCGCTCGGGGAATGCGCGAGTTGCTGCCCAATCCGCAGCGCTTCAGCGAGATCTTCGCGACGGTCAGAAGGTGTTGTCCCGAGCGCTGCATCCCAGGCGGCTGACGGCAGGATCGGCGCAAGCGCCTGCCAGGCGGCGAGGGCGGCGAGCGCCGCTCGCTGTGGTGTGGCCCGGCGGCGCAACGGGAGCTTGACCAGCCGGCCTGGCATGGCCGGCGCTTGCAGTTCTGTGTCCATCACCACCAGCGTATCCGCCCGCGAGCGCGCGAGAGTCCCGTTCGCGGCGAGTTCTTTCATCCCGTCGGAGCTTACCACGATCACGACGTCGGGCGAGTCCATGCCCGTATATTCGATAGGCCGCGGGCTCAGGCAGATTTCCGAGAGCGAGAATCCAGTGCCCTGCGTGACCGGGTTGTCGTTCTTCTGCGTGGTGTAGAGTCCTGCCGCGAGCGCGGCGCGGGCCAGCAGCCCGGCGGCGGATTGCACGCGTTCGCCGGCGCTGCCTGCCACCACCAGCCGCAGTTCCGTCGTGAGCGTTGCGCCCTCAACGTGCGGGAGAATCGCCGGCTGCGTCGGCGGCGGAGCGTGGGAATTGTGCTGCTGGTGGCGGATCATTTCCCGGAAGGTTGGTCGCTCGAGGCTCGTCTCCGGTTTCCCGACTGCGTAGCCCTGCAGGGCAGCAATCTCCTTGAGCTTGCTGCCGGTCAGTTGATTCCAGCGTGTGCCGTAAGCCGTGCAGAGCTCCAGGATTTCGACCATGGCGAATCCGGGATAAGCGATGGCTTCGGCGATGAGCGCGTCGAGCGCAGAGTCGGTGGCGTACTGGCGAGCCAAGAAGCCGGCGTGCGCGGCGCGCAGCAGTGCCACGAGATCGAGCGGCGGCGTGTAATTCCCTGCGGGCGTGGTGGCGGTCACGAACTCAACCGGCGTCAGCGCCGAGTGCTGCCCCCCCGTCATCCCGAAAAGAAAATTGTTGTGGACCAGCACGGTGACGTCCACGTTGAGCTGCGCGGCGTGCACGAGGTGAATCAGGCCAATCATCGCCCCACCGTCGCCGATCATCACCACCGGCTTCAAGCCGCCCTGCTCGAACAGAACGTCAGCAAGCGCGATGCCGGTCGCAAAGGCCGTCGAGCGCCCGTGCGTAGTGTGAACTGTGTGCAGGTAAGGGAACAGCGAATCGGCCAGGCCCACACAGCCGATGTCCGTGGTCAGCACCACTGTGCGCGGCGGAAGCTGCAATCGCTCGAGCGCCCGGCTCAACTGGCGCACCACCGAGGCGTGGCCGCAGCCCCGGCAATAGGGAAGTTTGGCGTCGGGCGCGAGGTACTCGCTCATCGAGCCTCCTCCGCGCGCACCGCTTGGACAATTTCCGCGGGCGAAATCAGTGCGCCGATTTTGTTGATGCCCACCACCCGTCGTCCGCTGAGATAGGGTGCCAGGACGGCGCGATATTGTCCCGTCAAGTTTTCCTCGGCCACGAAAACGGTCTCTATGCCCGCCAGAGCCCAGTCGAGCGCTCCGCGGGGAATAGGGAACAGGGTCTGCGGTTGCAGGAAAGAGACCCGCACGCCGTTACGACGAAGCTCGCGGACCGCCTGTCGTGCCGCCCGCGCCGTGATGCCGTAGCTGATCAGCAGGCGGGGCGAGCCCGCCTCCAAGTCGGTTCGCGCCAGGGCCATTTCTTCGGCATGCGCCTCAATCTTCCGCTGCAGGTGCTTCAACACCTCGATCACTTCGGGCGCGTTCTTCCGCAGGCGGCCCTCCTGATCGTGCGCGGAGCCGGTCACGGCGACCTTGGCTTCGCCGCCCACCTCCGCGAAGGCGGGAACGGCCTCTAGTTCAGCGAAGCCGTAGGTGCGGAACTTCCCATCCTCCGCAAAGCGCGCACGCTCTACGATGGGAGGAGCGGCGAGAGCCTCATCGTCAACGACCTCGGTGGTCATGCCTACTTCCTTGTCGGAGAGCAGCAGCACAGGAGTCCGCAGCCGCTCCGACCAGTTGAAGGCATGGAGGGTCAGCTCATAGCACTCGGCGGCGGTGCTGGGAGAAAAGATGGGCACGGTGTACCCGCCCGAGGTCGCGAATTCCGCCAGCCACACGTCGCCCTGCGCCCCTTGCGTCGCGCCTCCGGTGCTGGGCCCGAGACGAGCGACGAGCGCGATCACCACCGGCGTTTCGGTCATGAGCGCGTACTGGAACGTCTCGATCATCAGCGCCCAGCCGGGACCGGACGTTGCCGTCATGGCTTTCAGACCGCGCAGGCTGGCGCCCACGCAGTAGCAGAGGGAGGAGATTTCATCCGGGGCGGAGAGCGCCAAGCCACCCCGCCCCAGCAGCTCACGCATCATCACCTCATAGATTTCCGAGGCGGGGGTGATCGGGTAGCCCGCGAAGAAGCGGCAGCCGGCCGCGAGCGCGCCTTCCGCCACCATCCGGTTGCCCGAGCAGAGCCGTCGCGCCATGCTGGAGATCCTTTCAGGACCTCCAGCAACAGAGCGGCCAAGCCGCCCGGAGGCGGGAGCACGCAAAAGGCATAAGCTGCGACGGTTTTCGTACAATTTGCCCGACTCTTCCTGGGCAGGGGATTTTCTCCTGGGGCTTTTCGCGCTAGGCAGGTGGCGGACGAGTTCCAGCGCCCGCGCGGTGGCTTTCTCTTCAGCACCGCGCACAACGTGCAGGCGCGCGTGCCAAAGGAAAACCTGCTGGCCCTCTACGAGGCCGTGCGGGACTTCGGTAAGTACCCGTTGAATTGACCTGGCGCCGCGGCCATTTAGCGCCGGGCCTTAGCCCGGCAACTAGAACCTGGGACCCGGCACCTGTACTTACGGCGGGAAATTCATGCGGCGGAGGAGGTCTTGGAAGCGCGGGTCGGAGCGCAGGGGGTCCCACACTGGGAGTACTTTCAGCTGAATCATCGCCCAGTGGTGTTGCTTGTAGGCCTTCTCCAGGCACACGAAGGCATCATCCTTATGTCCAAGCCGCGTATGGACTATGGCAGTAAAGTAGGGGTCAGTCAGTCGTCCAAGGTTCCACATCAAGTAACCCTTGTATCCCGACTTGCTGTAGGCGCGACCAAGCGAGGCGACTTCCTCGGGCTGGGCCCCCGACAGAGTCATGGCCTTCTGGCGGGCCCTGACAGCTTCCTCATACATTCCCACCCGCTCATATGCACCCACGAGGAACTCGTATCCTCTGGGGTCATTTGGCTCCAGCTCGATAGTGCGCCGCAACTGTGGTATTGCTTGGTCGTACTGCCGCGCCATAGAGTACATTGACCCCAGGGCCAGGTTTGCCGTGACGGAGAGCGGATCGCGCTCGACGGCGCGCTTTGCCTCTGTGAGACCTTCAGCGAAACGGCCCATCGACGTTAAGTACCAGGCGTATTCGTAGCGAGCCTCCACGAGGTTCGGATTGAGCGCCAGCGCTCGCTTGAATTCCCTCTCCGCCTCACCCCAGTCCCAACGGTAATAGAACGCACTCACTGCCAGTGTGTAACGCACCTCGGGAAGCGTGTCATCAATCTCCAGCGCTGTCCTCAACGCTGCGTTGAATCTAGGCAGGGCCTCTTGGGGTGGCAGAGAACCTTCCATCCAAAGAAAACCATAGGAGTCGGCCAGCCCCGCGTAAGCCGGAGCCCACTTGGGGTCGGCCTCGATCGCCTTCTGAAAGTACGCGATGGCTTTCTGGAACTCGTCTGGCCTCCACTTGTAATAGTGATACTGGCCCTTAAGGTAAAGCTCGTAGGCCACGGGGTTGACGGGACGGGGGGTGGTGAGGCGCGCGTGGACATCAGGCGTCACCTTGGATTCGACCTCATCGGCAATGGCGCGCGCCACTTCGTCTTGCAGCGCCAGCACGTCGCGCAAATCGCGCTCGTAGGTTTCGGCCCATAGGTGCCGGTCGGTGGGGGCGTGCAACAGGTTGGCGGTGATGCGCACACGGTTTTCTGAGCGCTGTACGGTGCCTTCAACGATCGCGTCCACGTTCAATTCGCGCGCAATCTGGGGCAGCGGCTTCTTGGTCCCCTTGTACTGCATCACAGAAGTCCGTGAGATCACCCGCAGGGCGCTGATCTTGCCGAGATCCGTGATCAACGCCTCGGTCATGCCATCGGCGAAGTATTCCTGCCCGGGATCGCCGGAGAGGTTTT
>Ga0315280_10008187_pt1 | contig 13752 bp, 17 predicted proteins | sample YL17G06_40_MG_FD_203697 | JGI IMG/M metagenome (GOLD analysis project Ga0315280, IMG submission 203697) | Sediment microbial communities from Yellowstone Lake, YNP, Wyoming, USA - YL17G06_40 | ecosystem: Environmental > Aquatic > Freshwater > Lake > Sediment | place: USA: Wyoming | collected...
CAAGGGCGTCAACACCAGTCTTTTCAACAAACTCCTTAGCTGCGTTTGGGTCAGTTAAAACAGCCTCTTTTTCCTCAACTGTTGACTCTTCTACACCAGCAAGTCTTCCAAGCTCTGCCTCAACAGTAACTCCCTTCTGATGTGCAAAATCCACCACTCGCTTCGTTAAGGCTACGTTTTCTTCAAACTTTAGAAATGAGCCATCAATCATAACCGATGTGAAACCAGCCTCAACGCATTTTGAAACTGTTTCAAAGTTTTCGCCATGGTCAAGGTGAAGAGACATGGGCACCGGTGCTAGTTCCGCCGCAGTTTTAACAATTTTTGCGAGGTAAGCTAAACCAGCATATTTAATTGCGCTTGGTGTAACAGCAACTATAACAGGTGATTTCTCTTCCACCGCAGCCTCAGCAACAGCCAGTAGGCTTTCTAGGTTGTTTATGTTGAAGGCGCCAACAGCGTAGGCTTTCTGTCTAGCCGGTAATAATAAATCCTTATTTGTTACAAGCATGTTTCTCACTGCTGATTGGTATTAATTGTAAATTAGTATAAATGATTTACATGGTTCCGAACAATATTCAGGATACTGTCATGTCAAGTTTCTAACGTTACACCTTTTATCCTTAGTGCGAGCATAACAGTTTGTCTGGTGATGGTGTGAGGCTGTCTCCTGACATAAGGGGAAGCCGTCAGAGAGCAGCTTAACCTGGATTTTTTAGTCGCAGATGGCCGCACGGTAATAGTTGCGACTATCGAGACCGCTTTTTATGAGGCAGCTTTGCTACTGTAGTATAGTGCGCACTTTTTCCGCGGCTATAGTGCACACTATAGAGCCGGCTTCTGATGCTTTGAGCTTGTAGTATAGTCATAGTCAAGCCCAGCGTCAAAGTTATAACTATTGAGCCGTCTGCGGATGGTTTGAGCATGGAGGAGGTCGTTAAGCTTTTCAGCACGGCGTTTGAGCAGACCTGTGCGTTAAAGGTGATTGATGGGTTTGTGGTGAACTGTTTGACCTACGCGTTGACGGCGGCTGAGGTTACGGCGGTCTTAGAAGAACAGGAGAGGCTCCTTAGGCTGCTCTTTCGGATCACGGCAGCCAGTTCAAGGAGCAGTGGAAGGAATAGCGCTGTGAGCGTCGTGTTTAAGCTCATTTTGCGCGCCCTTCTCATCCGCAGGACAAGGGTGAGGTCGAGAGACGCGTCCAGAACATCAACGAGGAGTTCATCGATCACCCTTGGGAAGTTTCCTGAATGACTCAAAGGCAAACTGGGCGAGTACAAGGAGTGGTTTAACCATTCGCGCTTCCACAGGGGAATAAAAACACATTCAGCTGATCTTTACAAGTGTAACGTTAGAAAGTTGACATGACAGATACATAACATAAATTAATATTAAAATGCAATTTAAGCAGTTCTACGGTAGTATAGTTATAACGAAGCCCGGTGCTAAAGTTATAACTATTGAGCCATCGCAGGACGCTTTGAATTATGTTTTGAGGTGGTTTGTTATGACTTGCTATTTTAGACATCTTAAAGAGATTTTCAAGAAAGCCGGGATAGAAGTTACACGCGAAAACAAACGCGAAGTGACAGAACCATTCACAACATTGTAGGCGTAGACTATAAGAATTGTCCAGCCGCTTGGAAAGAAGCGAAGAAGAGAATAGCCGAGGATGAAGAGGGCTTCATTTCTGAGCTGAAGAAAGCATGGACAAAGCGAGTATAGCGCGTGCTTAATCACTCAAACAAGAGAAAGCTGAGCTGAAAAAATTAACATTTGAAAGCTACTTCTTAGCCTTAGTTTTTACTTCCTTCATGGGAACGTCGCAACATATCAAATCGCATTCAGTACATCCACATGTTTCGTCAACAACCACAACAAGCCCACATTCTTCACACTTATACTTAGCACCTTTCTTCGCCATCCAATTTCACCTCCTACTACTGTTCAAAGAATTTTCATATTTGAGCAAATATAAAACTATCCAAAAATGTAAGTCACAGACGCTAATGAACAGTTTAGGAGAGACTAAGACAGAATAAGGCAAAATATCAAATGCACTTTCATTGGCGCGGATATAGGAATCTGCACCCCATTCTTAACCCCAACTTTCCTACTCTAGTGTTGTTTCCAGAACTGTACGCTTTCATAGGTGCTAGCAACCTGACACCACGTAGTATTAGGCTTTCTGCAAAGAAAAGCCTTCTTGTGTAGACACTAGATAGACAGAAATGACTGCGCGAATGGGTGTAAGTTCAAATCCCTCCGGCCCCACATTTTTAGGCAACTTTCAAGCAACTTCTGGGCAAAGCCTTTGCTTAAAATAGGCGAGAAAGTTGCTTTTTGACTTAGAGAATTCTTATGGCAAAGGGCGCATTTCGCTTTGCAGTTTAAATCTTACAAAGCTTTTTATGAAAAGAAGAAGCGAACTGATTTGCATCTGTCTATTCCAGCATCTTCTCCCAGACGAGATAAGTATGCACTATATTCGGCACGTAATTTCATTGTGCAATAAGATTTATGAAGCAGAATCTGCGTGTGTCAACAAGTCCGAGGTCGGTTATTCGAATTTCAGGAATTACAGGCAATGCAAGGAATGACATTGACATTATCAATGAAAGTTTCTTACACCCAAGAGTCGCCACCGCTCTCTTCAATTTTACCATTCGCTCACTTACCCTTTCGATACCTTCTTCCGACATCAGGCCTGCAATGGGCAAGGGTAATAATGAAATGACATTCCCATTTCTTGAAACAGCAAATCCTCCACCAGCTTCAGCAACCGCGTTAACAGTTTCTTTCATGTCTAATTCATTTACACCAAGGGCAATTATGTTATGGCTATCATGAGCGATGCTTGTGGCTATGGCTCCTTTTTTTAAACCCATGCCATGCACGAATCCAAGACCAATATTCCCAGTCATCTTGTGACGTTCAACGACTGCTATTTTCGCTATGTCTCTTTCAATACTGATGTCAATTTTCTCTTTTTCTATTTTAAGTCGTTCTTGCAAGTGCTTAGTTACAATTGTTCCCTCTTGAATGCCTATTATATTTGCTGTTACTACCCCATCTTTTCTTCGTGTCTTGATTTCGAAATCGCACTCATCCAACCTTTTTTTCAAGTGTATTGAATTCTTCACATATGATGGATATCTGGGGGATGGAAGATCTACTGTCATTTTACCATCCTTTGCAACTATTTGCCCTTCTGCTATTACAGTCTTGACTTTCACTTTCTCAAGATCATCCAAGATCACTAGATCGGCGATTTTATGCGGTGCTATAGAACCCAAAATGTTTGACAGCCCAATATGCTCTGCCGTATTCAGTGTGACCATTTGTATTGCAGTCACAGGATCTGCGCCTTCCTCTATAGCACGCTTTACTACATGATCTATGTGGCCAAGATTGGTCAGCATTTCTGCGTCTCTGTCATCTGTCACTAAAATTGCATGCCTAGAGTTGAGTCTAGACTTTGTAATGCATTTGATTACTTCTGAAAGATCACGAGAAGCAGATCCTTCTCTTATCATGGCATACATACCAAATCTTAATCGCTGAACGCCGTCCTTAGTTTTCGTAGATTCATGGCAAGACGAAATGCCAGTTGAAGCATAAGCAGCCAGTTTTTCATCCAATATTCCAGCCGCATGACCTTCAACGATTTTGCCAGCTTCTAAAGTTGCTCGAATCTTGGCGAGGACCTGGCGGTCACATTCTAGGACGCCAGGGTAATTCATAACTTCGCCTAAGCCTATTACTTCCTTCCATGTCAAGGCCTTGCGAACGTCTTCTGGACCTATTACAGCTCCAGCAGTCTCAAAATCTGGAGCCGATGGAACACATGAGGGTATAGTGATGAAGACCTTAAGTGGATTTCCTTTTGTTCCAGCCAACATAGTTTTGACTCCTTTTAGACCTAGAACATTTGCGATTTCGTGCGGATCGATGACAATTCCTGTTGTGCCATGAGGTAAAACTGCCCGTGCAAATTCGATCAAGGTAACCATGCTGCTTTCCACATGTACATGACCATCAAGAAAGCCCGGAGCTAGATATTTTCCGGTTCCATCAATTACAAGGGTATCATTTCCCACAGTATGAGTCGCTCTACCTGTTAAAGCGATTCTGCCGTTTTTTATGGCAACGTCGTATTTCTCTTGTATTTCACCAGAATGAACATTGACCAAGTTTACATTCTTTATTACAATGTCAGCTTTTTCTTTGCCCAATGCCGTTCTGATCAGAGTACAAATAGCCTTTGTTGATATATTTCCCGAATAGTCCCAGGTACGGTTCATCTAATCCCCTTTAATCACTAAGTGGATTTGCGGCATTGTTTTTGCGCCAGAGTGGCGTGAAATTCGCAATAACTGTCTCCTAATCCCCAACACTTTACCTCATCTACAATCGCTGGCATTCCAATCTTCTCCTCAAGAGTTCCAGCAGTTATGCCTGCTTCAAAGCGACACAGAGGCTTTTTTATATTTGGCAAGCCATAACAATCGGCGCACTCATATATACGGTAAATACCCTCTTTTTTGGAGGCTTTTACAATTTCAAAGAAACCGTAGTTGTATAATGGAGTAAAGGTTTCAAATTCCTTGAATATCGCTCGTATATCGCTTCCTTTAATGTTAGGCGCGACAATGAATTTGCCAATAGCCTTTCCAGCTTGATATATCAAATAGTCAATTTCAGGAAAAAGGACTTGCAACAGGGCCATCCTATCTCTTAAGTAGAGAATAGTGATTTGATTACCCAGCTTGGGTCTTAATTTTGATTTCTTGTTCAGCACCGTGTCATAATCATCGAGAACCTTCTTAATCAGCGGAGAATAGTAGCCTTTCATCATTTCATCCACATGAGAATCCAGTTTCCCATCCAGCAGTTTTAGGTCTCGAACATCCTTTTCGATTTTTTCACGAATTGCCTGTATTCTTCTTTCAAAATGTGCCAAACACGTCGTCTCCAACTGCAAGCGTTAATACGTACTTTCAAGATTTATGCTTTCACCGAGGCAAAGATGCTATATAGAAAGAGGTCTAAGTAATCTTTTTGATGGTGATATGAGTTCAAAGCAGACTAAGGAAGAACCGCGTGGCGAGGGTAAACTCGAGAAGCAGCTTCTGATCTTGGAAAAGAAATTGCAAGCCCATTCGAGCACGACCATTTCAATCCTTTTAGCATTCAACGATTATCAAGTACTAGAATCCAAAAAGGGATTCTGGTCAGGAATAATTAACTTCTCAACAGGATTCTATGCCTCTGCTATCCTGACCTTCTACACCTATTTTCAGGGACTGATACCGATCCAAATTCTTCAAATAGCCACCTTTCTATTTGTGATTATCGTGCTGATTTCGCTTTTCTTCATCATTAGATACCAAGGACAGGCAAAAAGAGTCTCAAAACAAATGGAAGGAATATTGGAAATTCTCTATGGATCAGAACAACAAGATTCTAGATAGAGCAATGTTTTTATGAAGACCTCTATAGCTACTCTTGTCGTAGGTGTATTGAATGAGTAATTCCGAAATAAAGGCGGAAATAGGAATTATCGGGGGTACAGGAATATACGATCCCTTTCTTCTGAAGGAAGCAAGAGAGATCAAGGTTCACACGCCTTATGGCGCAACTTCAGACTTGGTGTCAGTAGGTTACTACAAAAACAAGAAGATCGCATTTATACCGAGGCATGGAAAGCATCATTCCATTCCTCCTCATCGAGTTAACTATAGAGCAAACATATTCGCACTTAAGGAACTGGGAGTCCAGAGAATCATTGGTGCGTCTGCGGTAGGAAGTCTTACAGAAAACTATGCACCAGGGGAGTTTGTACTTCCTGATCAATTTCTAGAGCGCACAAAGGGAAGACCTGATACCTTCTATGAAGGTGGGCAGGTGTGCCATGTATCACCAGCTGATCCTTTTTGTTCAGAGTTAAGAAAGATTCTGCTTGAAACTGGTATAAGACTAGGTTTAGGAATCCATGAATCCGGAACTTACATGTGCATCGAAGGTCCAAGGTTTTCCACCCGTGCTGAATCTCGACTGTTTCGCCAATGGGGAGCACAAGTAATAGGCATGACACTATATCCCGAATGCGTCTTGGCGAAGGAGGTCCAATTGTGTTACGCTTCAGTGGCAATGGTGACAGATTATGATGTGTGGGCTTCGAAACCCGTATCAGCAACTGAAATTGCCAAAACTATGAAGGCTAATGTCGAGAATTTCAAAAAATTGATAGTTGAGGTATTAACAAATATACCTGTAGAAAAGAGTTGTAGCTGCGCTAATTCTCTTAAGGAAGCTCTAGTTTGAACTTTTACGAGAAAGTGCCCTACTAGCTTCGAAAATAATATCACAGATTTTATCTGCATCAAGACCATTGTCCTTGGCGATTGTCTCAGAACTCTGCTTTACGGAAAAGCCTATTCCCACTGCTGCGCTTTCACACAATGGAATATCTACCAAGAACTTCACAATATCACTCATTTTTTGAACGGCGTCCTCAAGGTGCCTTTTTGAAATTGAAGGATAACTTTTTCTAAGTCGATTCTGCAAATAGACCTCGATTTCATGTTTGGACGACGTATTCTTCATTGTCGTTTACCGTATTCTACTAATTCTCAAGTGTTAATAATGTTTTTCTTTTCTGGTGAAGCATAAGAAGCAGAGCAGAGAAATCGTGATTGCGGAAATATCGTCATCTGAAGACGGGTGCAGACCCTAGTTCCCAGCACCATCGCTAACCCGAGAGTTTGAACTCACACTAACCAGAGCATAATAGTATCCTGGACAGATTTGAACTCTCGGATGCCCATTCTGCTTGTAGTTGAAAACTGATCCATGTTTATTTGTAAAATTTAAACGTAAGTCTAAAGCTATACGGCCCCACCAAAAGCCCTCTGTAGAGATCCAAAAAACCAGAGTCCAGCAAATTCATCTCTGCCGCAATTCTCAGGTCTAGCGCTCACGTGTGCTGGTTTTCGCGTGCTCATGATGGAGTTAGACTTTTTGGGTCAATTTCCATTGCTTTTCTAAGGGAGACTTTTGCTTCTTCTAACCTACCGACTTTTTCAAGGATTCTGCTTTTACGGATCCACATCCTAGCATTTTTTGGCTCTATGCTCAAAGCTCTATCAAAGCATAACAATGCTTCTTCATATCTTCCAAGTTCCTCCAGAGCACTACCTTTTTCAGACCACGCCTCTGCATATCTTGGCTTTGTTTCTATCACTTTATTGAGAAGACTTATCGCCTTTTCATGTTCTCCAATGTTTCGAAAAATCGTAGCTCTGTTAATCCAAGCTTTGATCTTGTTCTCCAGTTTGCGTTTCTTGGTGGGTTGCATTGAGAACATGCTCGCAACAACATATCCGACTCTTGTTAGCTGGATGATTGTCCTTCGTCCCATCCGCTGAGTTGCGATCAGACCATAGCTTTCAAGAACTTGAACATGTCTGGATAATCTTACTATTTCGTTCCGAGACGACGACTCTCTTTCCTTCGAACTACCCTTCAAGTTCATCAGCAAAGCTTTCATACTTGGAGTTATGCCGCCCATTTCCTCTAGTGAAAGGATAATCTGCTTTAGGTAAGCATCTCTGCTGATTCTTTCCAAGGCCGGAACGTAGGGCATCAGCAGAGTGATTGGCATTCCACCCCAATCATTCCTGTCTTTAGGGTTTAGATCTCTAATCCCCTTCTTCTGCGCCCTCGGAGTGTAGAGAATAGTCAAACCTCTGTATAGTGTTGAAATGCTCACAACAGCAATCGTGAAAAGCCTCGTAGCAGACGTAATATCAACATAAATCTCTGCCTCTGGATCTGTCTTTCTTATTCGACCAATAGTTCTGAAGAGGTTCCCAATGCATTTCTCATAGTTGCTAAGGCTGTCCCATTTTTCAACAACAATAGAATCGGAACGATTCCATGGAATTTCAAGTTTGGTTTTCAATTCGGCAACGGTTTCTTCTTGGAATTTTATCCAATTCTCATCTTGGTCAATAATTATAATAATCTTATCAGGCTTGATTTCTGAAATTCCGTGCAAAATGCGATCACGATAGAATCCTGCGGTAGTGAGAAGATATCGTCTCATTCTGAAACCAGAATATTAGTTGGACATAACTGAATTAATTCTTTTCGCTGTTGTTTAGTTATGGCCGTCGTAGCATCTATTTTGAGAGTTCGCACATGTCTCAAGTCAATCATATTATGGTGTGTAGTCCACCGCTGGGCTATCAAGAAAAAGCTGCCTCGCCAACTCTATCTCATCTTCCAACCCGTATTTCAAGGCTTTCGAAAGGATTATTTCTGAAAGAAGTGCGGCCACTTGCCAAAGTCTATTGAAATTCCTTGGTAGATCTCCCAGTCTCCATTTCTGAACTTTGAAAAAAAGTTGCCTTTCTGTTAGTTGGAAAAATTCGCCCCCACTAGCTGTGTCGAACGATTCGTATTTGGCCAAATCTGCGAAACTTTCTGTGCACAATACAGTTGCAGAAATAAAAGAGTCACATAGGACACGATATAATACCTTCGTTCCATTATCAATGGCCTTTGGGTTGTCCTCCGAGAATTCCCATTCCCTGAAATCCAAGGATTTGAAATCAGGTGGAGCTTTTCTTGTGTATGTGGCAGTCATTGTTTCACTAGGCAAGAAATGTGGAATTGGTGGTAGCAAATGAGCTTTGACATGATCTTTTCTTCCATAATATATATGAGCTAAGGCTATGTACAAGTAAAGACCTACAATAAGTCTTTCTAGAAGCACACCTTTCGAATCTGCCAATTGCATATACTGCTCGTGCAATCTGTCTCGCAAAGCTGCGAAAGAATCGATATTGTTCAAAGGAATGGCGGACGTTAGCAAGATTATTTGGGGAGGCTGAAAAGGTTTAGCCCTTGACAGCATACCATTTTGCAGATTGCTATGCAATTTGCTCTCTAACAAGCTTATTGTCGAAAAGGAGAATTCTTCCTGTGCCACCGTTCGAGGAATTTTTTTGAATGTAGTCGTGCGGATTAGGTGTTTTAGTCCAATTTGGTCCCTTTTTAATCTTTTTTCGAATTCTCTTATCTTGGTTTTTGCCTTCTCTCTATTATTGTCTGGAACAACGAATACAACGTCAATGTCTGAAAGAGGGCTGTAAAGCATTCTGGCGGTGGTTCCCCAAACAAGTGGGATGACGCCGCAATCGACAAGATCGTCGCTTATTCTTGTCCGTAAATATTGAATGATGGATCGGCAGCATTCCCGAGAGAGCCGTTGTATTATCTCTTGACCCTCTGGTTCAGTTTCGTACACAAGTTCAACCAATGATCTAGGTTTGAGAGAATCAGTGAAGTAACCTCTGCATTGAGGACATTTATAAATGATAGCTGACCCAAAAGTGACCAGTTCAAGTGTGTGGTTCATACATAATGGACACATGGGCATATCTTATGGCGCCTCGAACACCTAGAAGATCTGTCGTGCGGTTCTATTTAATAGTTTCATAAATGTGTGACTGTTTCATGTAAATCCTTATAAAGATGGAGTCTAGTGTTATGTCTGGGAAGAAATTAGTCAATGAAGCACGCCTACATTAGGCCGGAGCGAGACATCCCGTAAGCAATCTGGACATCCAGCCTCGTGAGGGTGTCCTTTTTCACACAGCATGTGTTTTCCTACTCCTCCAAAAATCTAAATATTGGGATTGCTTGTCAATGTGTGGAGGAATACTGCGATTGGAACTAGGCAAGGATTTCGCTGAAAAGTTTCTGGAAATCTGCGGTGAGCACCAATGGTCACCCCTTCGCGAAACTGGTAATTCATATGAACCAAGAATTTGGACGAACGAAATATTCAATATTCTTGATACAGTTGCTGGCAAAATGAAACTTAAATCGAAAGGAGATGAAATGCTCAGAATAGATAGAGCATATTATAAAGGAGAAGCTCATCGTCCACTTATCGCAATTGAACATGAGAATATCAGTAAAAGGGACTGGGAGAGCAAGATACGAAGGTTGCTTGCAGTAGATGCAAGACTTAGAGTACTGATTTGCTATCTTCCTGAAAAGGAGCAGTATGCACTACTAAGAAGAATAAAAGCAATGCTGGGTGTCGAAATGCATGCAGGACGGTTCAATGATGAATTTCTGCTTATTCTGGGAAAGGACTATACCAATCCTATAGACAGAAAATCATTCACCATTTACTCGTATTTTCCTATGATATACAAAAAAAGGATCTATCATAGCCTTTTGCAAGAGTAGCGTAACTTCGTCCTGCAGTTTTCACATGCGCTACCGAAATCGATTTTGACCCATTTACGCTTCAGTCCCGTCCAATTTGCCACATCATTTCCATGGAGCGAAACTGTAAAATTCAAACGTAAGTCTTGACTGCCTGCCCACTTTTTGGGGTTAGGAACGGAATTCTGCGCATTGAAAGTTTGATAAAACCTTGTAACCAATCTGATAACTCCTTTATCAAAAAGAGACCAGAATCATGGCTATTTCCTGAACAAACAGTATGGCGCGGATATAGGAATCTGCACCCAATTCCTAACCCAACCCCTCGGGATTCAAGGTTCTTTTGAAGATTGCAGAACTGTAGGGGCATGCAGAACTACCTCATTATAGAATACTATGTTTTTCGTGAAGAAAAGCTTTCTTGTGCATGCACTAGATAAGCGGAATTGGATATATGAAATGCTTGTTGTAGGAACGTACAGTCGATTTCGAGAGGATTAGCCAGATAAAAGTGAAGTTTATATCTCATTCAAGTCAATTTCAGTATGAGTCTGTATTTGGAGGGATGCAAATCAGGAAAGAGATCTTTCCTATATCAGCAAATGAGGCGTTTCAAGCTTCGTTGGATTGTGTAAAGAAGCTCGGGTGGGAGATAATCAAACAAAATCCAGACCTTGGTGAAATTAACGCCAAGACAGGTGCGACCTTGAGGTCATGGGGCGAAAACATCTCAATCAGAGCAATTGCTGATCGACCGTCTCAAACCACTATAACAGTGGCATCTGATGCGCCTTTCCAGCTGTTCGATTGGGGAAAGAGTAGTGAGAATGAGAAACTCTTCCTTGATCAACTAAGAAAAACGATTTCAAGATGATAATATGAGACTATATGTTCTCTGTCCAAGAACAAGAAATCGAATCTACCTTTCTCTTGCCGTTGATAAGAAGACAGAGGTTTACGAATTCTTCACCGTGTACTGCCCGTATGATGAACAGGCTCATCAATATAGAAGAGAAGATGTTGACGCAGAACCGACTACTGGAGCATCGCTTGGCGGTGCAATTATCGGCGGTTTGATAGGAGCAGTTGTAGCAGGACCACTTGGAGCGATTCTTTTAGGAGGTATCGGTTTAGCTACAGGAAGCAATGCTGAGCAGGAAGAGAGACGGAAAGTTCAGTACTTTAGGGAGAACTAGCGCATGGTCTCTGACAGAAACAAGCTCAGCAAAAAGGGTCTCTTTGTCTACGTCATAATCGTTTTCATTGCATGTACTACATATTTCTTAAAGCTACCTTGGCAACAGTGCGTGAATGACATGCTTGAATACTACAACGAGGTTTCGGTAGTATTCACCATCGTAATATTCTGTCTAATACCTTTTCGCATTTATATTTTCTCGCATAAGAGGGTAATTGTTAAAGAACAGAGATTTCGTTTACTCGGGCCACTCATCTCATACATTTCTGAACCTTTGTATGATGTGGCACTTTTCTATTCCGCACTTTTCATGTTGCACACAGTCTTCGAGAAAGGATTGTCACTTGATCCTTTGCTAGTCCTACTACTAGTGTCAGCATTGCTGCTGTATGAGAGCGTGATTGATCTTCTCAGAGTAACTCGTGAAATATTCTACGGTCAAAGTCTGCAAAATGTCGGTACAGAGCAGCCACTAGCTTGATAGCCCAGTCTGTTATGGCCAAGTCATAAAGGTGGATGACCAACTTTTACGTAACATTCGACTGTTATGCTTGGAGACCTGGGAAACTCTGGACATGGGCATTTACAGTCTTCATATTCGCCTTTCTCATCACAAGTGAAACACAGACAGCCATTACAGATCTCATATTCCTCTTCAGTTCTGACTTTGACAGCCATTTCGTAAATAGGTTTTATTTTCGACAACGCTTCTTTGAACGTCTCTTCTTCCTTTTTGACCTTTCCGTAGACGAGATCAATAGTAGGAGCCAACTGGTATTTTCTCTCAGTGTCTAAAAGGTCTCGTTCATCCAGAATTCTGTCCACGACTTTGAAGACTTCAACAAATTGATCATAGTTCATTCTGTTTGATTTCAGCCTAAGAATTGCTTCATAATCGGGAGTCTCTAAAGGATGATGGCTTTTTGTCTTCCGATTCACCGTCGTTAGGAAGCTGTCGTCAAGAGTGGCGAGTTTTTGCAAAAGTTCATTTCTCTCCCTTTCGTTGTAAGGCGATATGATGTTTCTGAAGCTCTTAATGCTGTCAAGTTTTTCATACACTATTCCAAAACTGATCGAATCTTGAGATAAGTCGATGTATAGATTGGGTCGTTGGGCATTTTTTGCCTTTTGTTTGTCACTTTCGCCTGACAGCGGAATTATCATCCAGTCCCTTTCTGAAACATACTTTTGGATTTCACCATCCGATAGATGTGGAACGGATGTCCCGAAGATCTGCTCGAGAATGCGATACCACATTGTGTATTTGCATTTCCAATTCTCCGTTTTCTCATGCGCCATAATGCAGATCACCTATGAACGTGGGTTCGCTACTCTAACTGCTGTTCTTCGTATTGAATCGTTTCTCCTTCATGAGTGGCATAGGGCGGATGCAACTTGTATTTTTCGTTGCACCTTGGACATGAAACTCTCGCGCGTTTTGTTCGGTCTTCGCTTGTTGTAACAATCGCTTGCCCACAATTAGTGCAGTGAAATGTCTTTTGTGAAGACACTTCCGTAAGCGAGTTATTCTGTTCCATTTGACCACAGCCAATGGCCCTCCTTACGGGTGAGGGGTCTCTTCGGACAATCTTCCAATACAGATTGTCAAATTCAATAGCCGAGCGTATGCGACGTTCCCTTTCGCGTCTGAAATTGTCTCTAGGCAAGTTTGTCACCTTTCCTAATCTCTTTTTCACTCGTTCGTGCTTTCTCTTCTTGCCGTCGTCCAACTATGTCAGGCTCCAATTCGGAAATGCCTAATTCAAAATCATTGATGAGCTTGTCTAGTATAGCTTGACGGGCAAAATCTGCAACGCTTGAATAGTATCCTCTGGCTACAAGTTTAGTGATGAATCGAATCGTTCTTTCGGGAACTCTGGTTTTTACTTCGATCAGCTTTGCGTCCATGTCACGTACTTGACCCATACACATCACACTTAAGTGATATCGATGGGACTCAAGCATATAGCTTTTTCCCTTGTACGCAAATCTTTAAGAGCTGATACACAGAGCAGAACATCAGTTGTGAAATTTAAATTAAGTCTAAACCTATACGGTTCTTATTTTTGGGATTAGGAACGCAAATCTACAATGTCTAAGCATTGAAAAAAGAGTTATCAGAACAGTAGCAATGTTTCATCAGAATCAGAAATTTTCGGCATCCTTTTTAATTAGGTTTTTTTGGCGCGGGGTGTGGGATTTGAACCCACGCGGCCATTGCTGACCACAGGCTTAGCAGGCCTGCCCCCTACCAGGCTAGGGCAACCCCGCAACAACATTTGACTTTGTCTTCTGAGTTATTTTTG
>Ga0315280_10008190_pt1 | contig 13750 bp, 10 predicted proteins | sample YL17G06_40_MG_FD_203697 | JGI IMG/M metagenome (GOLD analysis project Ga0315280, IMG submission 203697) | Sediment microbial communities from Yellowstone Lake, YNP, Wyoming, USA - YL17G06_40 | ecosystem: Environmental > Aquatic > Freshwater > Lake > Sediment | place: USA: Wyoming | collected...
AGCGGGTGGAACGCGTGACCGCCTGCAGGGCCTCCCGCTCTTGAGGCTGCAGGCGCAAAGGTTCTTGCGAAGTGAACATGAGCCCTTATACCATACATCGGCTCATGTTTCACTTATTTATGTAACATAGCACTAGGCGTTGAGGCCTCGGCGCCGCGCGACAATCACCGTCGCCCTCACTATAGGAAACTTCACAAATTTGAGCGGCCCCGGGTTTTTTGATCCACGTGGAGAGTTAGTTTCCGGCAGAATCCTGCACTGCCCGTTACAAGGACTGATCCCATGATGTAAGTCCGAATTGAATTTTGCGATTTGGAACAGAACCGATCACGAGACTGGTCACCGGCTCAGGAATTGATTCGTCTGGCGAGTTCAGTGACCCCCTTTTCAATCTGCGTGATGATGCCCAAAATCTCGGGCCACGGTTTGCCACAGGGGTCGTCGATCATGAGCTGCGGAGGTTCTAGGAGCAATCCCAGGAAGACGACCTTGTCTTGGTCACTCGGGAACTCGCGACGAAAGTCTCGGAAGTTGTACAGATCCATCAGAACCACAAGGTCCACGCGCCGAACCATTTCTCCAGTCACCCGCCTGGATGCCCAATTTGTAAGGTCGATTCCTAGCGATCCGGCTGCGTACTGCACGTTGTCCGGAGCAGGGCGGCCCTCTTGGTCATAGAACCCCGCTGAGCTCACCTCGACACTTGACAGGAGTCGCTTCGCCAATTTCTCCGCGACCGGACTGCGGCAGATATTGCCGTAGCAGAGAAAGAGAATCTTCTCCACGGCCTTTCCGCGTCGCCGGACCGCACTCAGCGTTTCCCGGTGCTGCCTTTCCGCCAATCCCCCCAGCCGAATTCGCAACAATCTGGATCGGATTCGAAACATGGCGCGCCCGACTTATCCTGCCAAGATTGATATTTGATGCCAAGGCGTTCGGTTCGTCTTGGGAATCGCTGACAGAGGCATCCCTCGCTCAACCTAGGATGGATTGGATGCCTTGCTTGAGCCAGACAACCTCGCGAAACTCCAATGAGACCTCAAGGATCCAGGCGAAGATCAGTACCTCGGCGACCCAATCCCAGTTCGCGCTTGCTGTCATGGCCCTTTCGAGCCTGGAGATTACCTTCTCTTCCGCAAGAAAGCGAACACATGTGTAGCCCACCATCCCCAGCATCATCCCGGCAAGGATGTCGCTCAAGTAGTGTCCCCCCACGTACATCCGCGGGAGTGCGACGAACATCACCACGGCCACCCACAAGAACACTCCCACTATCCGGCGGACAGAATACATGCCCGCAGCTACGGCGCCGTACAGAGCGGTGGATTGACTGGGGAATGAGTTGGCGTTGGGGTTGGGGTCGATGTAGGGAGGATAAAGGCTCCTCAGAAGGGGGTGATTATTCGGCGACGGCCATGAAATAACCATTCCGGCCAAGACCGTGAACACGACCGCGAGGGTTGCTCCCGTCATAATGGTCAAGACGCGAACTCGGATTCTCTCCAGTCCAGATCCTGCTGCCCGAACCCAGCACACAAAAAGGGCTGCGCCGAACCAAAACCCTCCGAGAATGTTGTGCCGAATAGCACTCTGCACGGCCATATCGAATGTCGGGTTCCGCTTTAGGAATCCCCCGAGGAATGTGGCCACCCAAACATCCACGTCGGTCGGAGAAACGGCCATTAGCATGTCTTACGACGGATCTGACTTAGGAACCAAAGATTATAGCAGAGTAGATTCCTAGCACATCTGGGTCCTCGCCCCAGAATCCCAGGAACGGCCGACCCTAAGCCGTCCGTGAGCTGACGCGCCCCGAAAGACTCTGCCATCGGGAACTGGAGAATCCGGGCTGTCAGAGGCCTCGTGAGCCCGTAAATTGGGCCTTTCGCGCACTCCGGAGGGTTAATCGGGACTTCCCAGTGTCAGGGGCGGGTTGAGGTGAAGGTTTCGCTCGATCACTCTCGCCTTTTCCAGCGGCGCCGAAGGTTGCAAGGTTCTTCTCACTAATGTTGCAACTTATTTCACTTTTGCTGTCTTAAGGAGCCCGGCACGGACGTTTATCCTTTCGTCTCCTTCACGTAAGCATTTGGTTCTATGTCATTTAATGTTCAAGGACCGAGATAGGATAACATGAAACTTTGGTTCGGCGTGTGCAGTAGAAGGGGCAAGGCGCCTGAAACGGGAAAGGATCAAATGGGCCAAAGTGTGGTAAGCTGGCTCTCCCGTCGCTGGTGTCTTTTTGGTATTGGAATCTTAAGCTTGGCGATCCAGCCAGCTGATGTTCAAGCCCATGGAATTGGCCGAGGCAGCGCCGCGGCGTTCCTTGCGAGGAGTGCATGATGTCTAAGTCCAAAGTCCTTGGTCTTCTCACCTTTCTGCTCGTACTTCCGGCGCTGGGGCTAGCCCAGAAACAGTCGAAGGTGCCGGTGCTCAACGCCATTTCGCCAACGAGTGCGACGGCGGGCGGGAGTAGCCTGACCCTTACAGCCAGCGGGTCGAACTTTACTTCCGGCTCCGTCGTGCAGTGGAACGGGTCTTCGATAGCGACGACGGTGGTCAGCAGCACCCAGTTGCAGGCATCTGTGGCAAGCAGCCGGATCGCGGGCGCCGGCACAGCGACGGTCAAGGTTTACACCTCCGGCCGGTTCGGTGGGACTTCCAATGGCCTGACGTTCACCACCAACCCTGCCCCGGCGGCGCCCCCCCCGGCACCCCCGCCACCGCCGCCTTCGCCGAGCCCGCTGGCGATAACAACCTCTTCGGTTCCGGGCGGAACGTCTGGAGCTGCCTATAACACACCCCTGGCAGCCTCCGGCGGCACGCTGGCGTATGGCTGGAGCAAGGTGTCGGGCGGTGGGGATTTGCCCCCAGGGCTTGCGCTCGGGGCCGACGGCAAGCTCAGCGGAACGCCGACAACGGGCGGAACGTATTCCTTCACCGTCCAGGCCAACGACTCCTCTTCCACTCAACAGACCGCCCAGAAAGTTTTCTCCTTGACCGTCGCCAGCCCTCCCCCTCCGCCGCCTCCCAGCGGCGGCTATCTGTTCTCTGACGACTTCGAGAGTGGGAACTTCGCGAATTGGTCTTCGGTGGTCAACCCCCCGCCCAACGCGCACGGAGAAGTGACCATGACCTCCGCTTCAGGCCAAGTCTTTGCGGGAAGCAACGCCGCAAAGATGACGCATATCGACACGAGTGGCAATCCAGGGCACTTCGACATCGACCGCTACCTTCAGAAGTTGTGGTCGCAGGGTGTGATTCCCGACCATTTTTTCATGCGAACCTATGTGAAATTCCACTTCAATCCCGGCGGGGCAGGCTTTCCAGATATCGGAAGAAAGATTATTTACCTGAACGCGACGATTGCAAATACTTGGCGCTTCGTGCTTTCCGGTGGAACCAATATAGCCATTACCCACGACGACACGAGTTGTGGCAGTTGTGGCCGCGCCGAGGTCGATACTAATTCCAATCGAACGGGGATAGCGGCTTGGCCGAGCAACGTGGGGACCGAGGATACCGTGCAATACTCCCTTGCGCCCGATGAGTGGTACTACATGGAAGTCGAAATCCAACTTAACTCGGCCGGAAACAACGACGGCTACGAGAGGGTCTGGGTTCAGAGGATTGGAACGGACCCCATTCCGATTCTGGTCATTCAAACGCACAACGTCAACATTCGGCACAGCTTGGGAACCAGCCTGGTCCGCTTTGACCTTGGGGAACAAGTGGACTGGGCGCTTGGCCAGATCATCGACGAAGAGCGCTACATCGACAATTTCGCAATCTCGACCAGTCGCATCGGGCCATGAATGACGGGAATCTTGAAAGGGAAGGACGAGCGGATATCTTTGAGGCTAGGACGCGAGCTTGTAGGGAACTATTTTCTCGAAGGTATCGTGGGTGGACTGGACACGATTATCTTGCTTGATCGCACCTGGATCGCCCAGTCTCGCGGCTGGAGGATTGCGATAAGAGCTGCCTCCCCCCTCTGAGAACCACGGCTGCGTCGGGATCGCGGAGAAGTTGCGGAGTTTCCCCCAAACGCTGGCGCAGGAACGACTACCTCTTTGACTGGGCTTCTAGCGGCGTCCCGTCACAGGAATACTGGATAGTGAAAACTCGCCAGTATTGGCCTTTCCACTCGCGATGCAGTCGTAGGCCAAGACGGGCAATGATAGCCTCTTCCGGATCATTGATTGACCAGGACTTTGCCAGGTTTCCATAAGGGGGGCAAATAAGGAAGCGTGGGTGCTGTCGCCTCACGAAATCGGTAAGCTGGTCATTCATCACGCTTGGATCAGGATGGTCCGGAATTTGAAAAACGCGAGATAAGGCAAGGCCGGACTGTCTGACTATGTCACCCGCTTCATAATGGAATTCGTCGACGACAACCGCGTCGGTTGGCCGGATGTTCGGCTTGAGCCACGCAATTAACGCGCGGACCTCATACGGCAGGGGAAGCGTCGGTGATATGACCGCCAGCCTGTCTGCAATCTGGGGAGGTCCATAATAGCTACCCAATACGATGCCTGCCTGCCAGACCATGACGAACGTGATTACGCCGAGATACGCCTGGGTTTCTCTTACCCATCGCCACTTTTCTGAAAGCCTGCGAAGCCCCTCGAAAGCGTAGGGTATGAATAGCCAACTGTAGATCAACGTATATCGAGCCATAGTAGCCTCGTACCTCAAGCAGTTGTAGTAATGGATGCCAAACAAAGCTAACCCAAGGCAGGCAAGGCTACTGGGAAGTGCCTGCCTTGCTAGCAGAACGAGAACCAAACCCAGAACGGCTAGTGCGATTATGAAGGGGCTAAGGGAAACGAAGAGCGCGCCGGGCACCACGGCCACGCGGTAGATCAAAGAATGCCGCAACACCTGTAAGCCCTGCAGATTCTCCATAACCGTCCGGTGCGGAAACGCTAAAGGGTCCCCCCAAGCCATCCAGCTAAAGATCGTCCAAGTGATCGAACCTGCCGAGGCCAGGAGTGTAAAGGTCAACATTCGTAGCCAAGCGCTGCGATTTGACCACAGCGAGGCCCACCCCCTCGAAAAATCCAGAAGGGAGAAGCCAAGCACCGGTGCGAAGAGCCAAGCTTCAAAACGGCAGAGTGAAGCTGCACTGAACGCGAGCGCTGCCGGAAATATCCAGCCCCATTTCCCGGAGTCTCGAAAACGAAGCCAGCAGTAAATGCCTACCACCAGGAAGAAAATCGTCGGAACCTCAGAGCTCGTGGTTATGCTGTATGCGATATGAAAACCGAATAGCGCAAAAAGCAAGCTGGAATAGAACGCCACACGAGGCTCGAAGACTCTCCTCAAAACTGCCGCATAAGGCAGAACAGTGAGCGCCCCCAAGAGCGCCGTGAGCAAACGCACACTCCACTCAGAGTTCCATATCTTGAGGGCTGCCCCCAAAAGCCAGAAGTGAAGCGGAAGCCATATGTCCGACGGAAGGCGGCTGGGATGTTCGAGCCACAAGAGCGAAAGCTGGTAACGTGCCCAGGCATCTGTTCCGTTATTCAGGCCTACCACGACAAACACAAGCCGGATAGAGAGCGCGATGAGAAAGAGTCCCAGCCAGACTCTGCGCTTTTCAAAAGCAACGGGAAAAGGTGCGGAATTGGTCTCGCCGTTGGACAAAACTGCCGCCGCCCTGCTCACAGGTCTTTTTGGAGTCTAGCACAAAATACTGGTTTCCAATGTCGGACGACAACACACGGCTTCACGACCCTACCCAGCTATTCGCTCACGCGGGCAGAAAACCGCATTGAGCATTCCACATCCTCAACTCTTTTAGAAGGTTCGAGCCAGTTTGCGCTTTGGGTACCGGGTGCCTGCGCTAAGGAGACGGAGCCGGACGGGCACAAAATGAGCGAAATCTGGTCTCGTTGAGGACGATTTAGAACAACGCGGGCGTCACTTGCGCTTCCGGCCCATAGCCTCGTCAAATACTTCTAAAGTCTCCTGAACGCATTTCTCAACGGAGAAATAAGTCATCGCCCTTTCCCGCCCTGCACGCCCCATCGCCTCGGCCTCGGCGGGCGAATCGAGCAGACGAATCAAGGCACTGGCTAGCTCCGGGGGAGAATTAGGTTCGACTAGAAGGCCCGTCGCACCGTCGGCCAAGTACTCGGGGATTCCACCCACTCGCGTTGCCACGACAGGCCGTCCCATCGCCATGCCTTCGATTACAGTAAACGGTGCCGGGTCCTGCCACTGCTTCGCGGAAGGCACTGCCACGATGTCGGCGACTGCCATGAAACGATTAACATCAGACCGCTGGCCAAAGAATCGGACGCAACTTTCAATACCTAGTTGCTTTGCCTTCGCTCGGAGTTCTTCGGCCGAGGGCCCCTCTCCCAAAATGCCAAAGAAGACCTCGGGCCTCTTTCCAAGCACAATCTCGGCAGCCCGCAGAAGATCGCCGATGCCCTTTTCGGGGCGCAGGTGTGAAGCGCACACCACAAATGGGCGGTCTGAGGGGATCCCGAGCTCCCTGCGAATTTGCGATTGTTCATCCGGGTGCAAGGGAGTGAACCTTTCGACGTTTACGCCGTTGTAGACAACTCGGATCCTCTTGGGCGACATTCCATAACAAGTGACCAGCGTCCTCTTGATGTAATCCGAGACCGCCAGCACCTTCGTCCCTAGCAGCGGAAGAACGACACGATCCCAGAAAAGGCACTCCAGTCGCGTGACCAGGCTCAATCGATTCGGCTGCCGCAGTTCGTCCGTGAAAACCACCACTTTCGGCCCTGCGAGCCAAGCCAGGATGGGAAGGATCGTGAAGTGATTGAAAAAGTGGAAGTGGACTGCCTCAGGACGGTACTTCACGAGGATTCGGAAGATGTCGGCGTAACGCCGCAGGCGGGAGCCAGCGCGATAGAATTCGAGGATGGCGCCCGTTCCATCAAAGTAGGGACGAATCGATTCCGGAACCGGCCGTTCGAATACGAGAATGCTCTTCCACCCGCGTTTCTGCAAGGCTCGCGAGAGGAAAACCATGTATTCCTCCTTTGAGCCATATTTGAGAGGCTCAAGCTGGAGTATCGACATCACCGTCGGAGGCTTTGGCATGGATGAGTGTCCTACAACTTAGGGCCTGGGGTCTCAGAGCCCAAACCTCTCGAAACTAATCTGGGGAGTCTGTGTGACGACATCGGCGGTCGCGCATATAAACTCGCCGGGCGGTGGCTAAGTTGCGAAAAGAGCTGGTTTGCCCCTTCACTCCCCCCTGGCCGTAGCCGCAGGGCCATTCCAGGTCGGACTAGGGAATCGAGCGCACGATCCGCGGGCCCAGCCAATTCGCTACCCGCAAGGGCAGGTGCTGCCACGTCCAGATCGCGAAAGCATACTTGCGATTGTGCGGGTTGATCTCGGGCATCGGCCTGCCTTCTGGAAGCCAGTAGTTCCAGTGCAGTGGAACCTCCTGCGAACTCCATTGCAGTTTGAATTTGTGCGGGCCTGATCCCACCGAAGACCGCCCGAAATCAAAGAATCGGTAACCTCGCTCGGCTGCACAGCGCAGCATTCTCCAGTACATCAGCATGTTGGGAGCCATGGGAAGATACTTCCGCAGGGACGAACCCCAAATGGTCTCGAGCGTGTCGCGAAAACCGGTCATGAGCGAACCCGCGACGGGCGCGCCTTGGTGACGCACCATGCACAGGAATGTGTCGGATGGAAAAGTTCGAAAAACCTCCTGAAAGAAATGCTTGCCGTAGACCGGCGTTCCCAGATCGCGCATGTTCTCCGCAAAGACCTTGTAGAAATCGTCCAGCGCCTCCGGGCCTTCCATCTCCGCCGAGAGTTCGGATTTGATGGCTTTGCGAATCTTGGTGCGCACTTCGTGGCGCAGGGATTTTATCATCTTCGCTTCATCCGGCTCGACCTCCAGGACCACCGTTACCTTGCTGGTCTTGGTGGGAAGCCCCAAATGTTGATCCTGCCGATGCCGGAGTTCCAGGTGGTTCGCTCCGAGCCGGCGCGCGAGGGTGATCGCCTCCCGAACAAGTGCTGCCTTGGCCTCCTCGGTCGCTGCGGCGACACCCCCGCAATTCAGGAATGGCAACGAGGTCAGGAATCTTCCAAACAGCCAGCTTTCCTGCCAAACAAGGGGAAGAACTCCTTGAACGCTATCGTCTTCCTTCGCCATCAGATAATAGGCAGGCCAATGGAAGGTGTTTTCGATGACCCCTTTCCAGCCCCAGCGATGATAGTTGCTGGAGCCCGGGAATCTCATTACAAATTCCTGCCATCGCTTCGCGTCACTTTCGCCTTGGGCAACGGTAGTTATCAATCGTTAGTTCCACCGATTTAATGGGTATCGTCTCAAGGATGGCCTAATAACGGATCCCTGCCCAGTTGGCATTTCGGCTGCGGTCCAGGCCCTTGCTTGGGAGAACCCCGTTATTTCTTCAGGAGATCCTCAGGAGCGTCCGGCGTACGGTTTCGTTCCACTCGGTTGATGACTGCCCGGAATTTGCCATTGGGCCCGCGTGGGATTGCGTCGATCTCCCGGACGTCTATGGTAATCTCCGGGCCCAGGTTGTACCGACTGACCATCCGCTTCCGAATCGTTTCTGCGTCAACTCGAGAGTACCCCGGTGCCGGCACAATATTAATCACAAAGTGATCCACGGCCTCCTGAATTACCTGTCCCTCGTAAATGCCACTCAGCTCCTTGAAAAGAAAGTCAAAACGCGTGATTTCCCGGCCGCCGGGGAGCAGGAGCGCGTCCTCTACCCTTCCAACTAGCTCACTCAACGTCGGGAATAAATCCCGTCCACATTGGCAAGGAGTGGGCGCGCGCGTCGCTAGGTCCCCAGTTCGATAACGAAGGAACACCTGATTCACATTCGCAAAGCCAGTTGCCACAGCCTCCCCTGCTTCTCCTGCGTGTGCAGGCTGCCCGTCAGGTCGAAGTATTTCCACATAGCCGAAGTCGGGATGAATGTGAAAGTGCCCCATATCGCACTCGGTGGCGAGTGCGCAGTTCTCTACGGCACTGTATTCCTCGTAGACCTTTGTGCCAAATACTGATTCGATAGCCTCTCGCATGTGGGGTTCAAGGCGCTCGCTGGTTGTAATAATTGCACGAGGGCCGTGCACCTCCAGGTCAGACTCACGGATCAGACGCGCCAGGAAGTAAATGGCGGAAGGCCAGCCTTCCAGCGTCAACGGACGATATTCGTTCAGCGCTGCAACGTAGTGGGGAACATTGGTCGGACTGATATGGAAGGCAGATAGGTAGAGCTGTCGTTCCCAGCGATTGTATCGCCAGAATGGGGGGCGATCAGATTTTCTTGGCACAATTACTCTCCCCGCCACTACAGCCCGGGGATCACGAATGCTAACACCAGCCCAGCGGAAAGAACGCGCTTCACGGGCCGCGATATTGTGTTGATGCGTCGCCGAGTCCCAATAGACGCGAATGGGAGTTCCGGTCGTCCCACTCGTATTGAATGCCTTCAGTGGACTCTTCGCGGCCCGTTCCGTGAGGAGTACGGTTGGGTCGGCTCGGACTGTCGATTTTTCGAGCAAGGGGAGCTTGGGGAGATCCTCTAATCTGAATCGGCCGAGGAGTTCCTCGGTGATTCCGTACTCGAGAAACGCGTGGCGATAATACGGGATTTCGCGGTAGGCCCGTTGCACTTGGGCACGTAGTTGTTGCTCGACGAAATCCTGGAATCGGTCCGGTGACCAGCTCTCCCGTTCCACATAGGCTCGCCAGGTCAGTTCAAATACTCGACCCAGTCGACGCCTGGCCCAGTACCAGCCGTAGAGATTAATTCCGAGCTGCTGCATCCAGACTGGACTGGAAGCGTAAACTCGGTCAAGCCATTTGCTCATAAGCCTTCCAGGAACATCGCGGCCCTGCCTAGAGAGTCCTCAACGTTGATTTACCGCTAGACGCCCAACAGCGGGCTCTTGGCAGATGCTTCTGTCAAGGGTGCAGCGGTATGCCTGCTCAAGCTTGGCCCCTACAACCTCCCAGCAATAGCCCTTCTCCACCAAGGACCGGCCGGCGCGGCCGAGCTGTTTTCGCAGCGCAGGGTTTCGCAAAATGTCCACTACGTCGCGGGCGAACTCGCTTGGAGAATCCGCAATCAGAATGCTCTCGCCATGTTTTACTGCGAGACCCTCGCAGCCGATACTCGTACTTACAATAGCCTTTCCCATGGCCATTGCATCAAGAATCTTCACGCGAGTCCCGCCGCCATCCAGAATCGGACAGACGAAGGCCGCAGCACGGGTGACATAGGGGCGGATGTCCTCGGGACTCGCTACAACTTCTACATCGCGATGCTGCCTCAGCCAGCGCGTCAGCCTTTCGGAAGGGAACTGGCCGGCCACGCAGAGCCGGGCAGTGGGTTGCTCCTGCTTGACCGAAGGCCAGACCTCGCGCATGAAGAAATAGACCGCCGAAATGTTCGGATACCAGCGAAGAGAGCCGGCAAAAATCAGAGTATTATCGTCTTCAGCGGATTCGGATGGCGTGAAATAGTCGGTGTCGGTTCCGTTCGGGACGATGTGGATGTGCGCCGCTGGGCTCCGCGACAAAAGAAGTCGGGCATCGGATTCGGAAACTGCCAAGTTGACATCAAACTGATGGCATATCTCACGTTCAACGTGCGCGAGCTTTCGGGCTTGGTGCCACAGATAGGTTCTCTTTAATGGGTTTGTCTCCTTTTGGGCTCGCCGGTAGGCCATCGCGGATTCGCAATTGTGGTGGTTCAGTACTTTTTTACGATTCTTGGCGGCCGGAATAAACAGGGCGAGGTCAGAAGCATCGAAGTGCACAAAGGCGTCCGGATGGAGGCGAAGTATGTCTTGCCAGCGGGCGTTCAAGTTCGACGACCAGACAGCTTGGCACCCGAACGGAGCTCGATAAAAAGGACTAGCCACCAGCTGTGCCCACCAGCGCCTTCCTTTCCACCGGTAAGGCAAATCCCAGACCTCCGCCTCTGCACAATACTTCTTGAGCTCTTTCAGCGAATTGGCAATCTGCTGGCCAGTTTCACCGGCATGATTCAAGGCCACAAGGATGATCTCATGCGAACGCGAAGCCCGACGAAGGAGATTAAAACTCCGTTGGGGGGCGCCCCCACGCGGGGGAAAAGGCACGAAATGAGAAAACCAGATCAGTCTCATGGGGCGCCACAAAGCGAATAATAGAGATCAGTGACTTGGTCCGCGGTCCGGGACACGGAGAATCGTTCCGCCACGCTGGCGGGACCGGCCGACGCCAGACGACGTCGGCGATCCTCATCGCTGAGGATACTAATGCAGGCTTCAGCCAGGCCCTGAGGGTTGTCGGTATCAAGCAGTACTCCATTGCGGCCATCCTGGACGACCTCGGGGATACCCCCAACGCGCCGCGCAACGACCGCAACGCCCAGACAAAGCGCCTCCAGCAAGGCCATCGGCAGACCTTCGTGATCTGAGCTAAGCACGAACACATCCATAGCTCGCAGCACGTCGTACAAATCTTCCCGGTGGCCCAGAAAGAGAATGCGATCACCCAGTCTCTTTTCATGAGCGAATTCACGTAGTCGCCGCTCTTGACTCCCGTCGCCTGCAATGACGAAGCGACAATTTGGAAGCCGTTCGGAAATGATTTGGGCAGCGGACAAAAGAATGTCCAGGCGCTTGATCGGCTCCAGGCGTCCGGCGGTGCCCACGACGCAGGAGCCTTCCGGCACCCCGAGCGCCTTCTTGGCTTCTTTCGGATCCAGGGAAGAGTAAACCTCCTGAGGATCGATCCCGTTATGGATGGTGACCACCGTCTCGGGCTTCAGTGACTTCGTGAGGCGGCTTCGCATTTCTTCGCTCACACTGATCACGCGATCGGTCCCGCAGCGCGCCACGAAGCGATCCAACTGTCGAAACAGGGCCCATTTGTATCGCTTGAGACCGCGGAAAGGCTCGGGCAGTCCGTGCTGCGTCCGAACGGCACGGGGAATCCCACAACGGCGGGCGAGAAGAAACGCGAGCAGGTTTTCCTTGTAGCGGTGGGAATGGATGATTTGAATGTTCTTTTTCCCAAGAAACGCTGCTCCTTCTGACATGATACGGAAGAAGGTCATTCGGCTTTCGGGAAGGACCAATACCTCCAAGCCACATCGACGACATTCCTCAGCGAGTCGGCCATCATTGAGAAGGATCACGGAGAGAAGAAATCGGCCCTTTCGGGCCAGAGCACGAAGGAGGTTTCGGATCTGGACTTCGGCTCCTGCCCAGCGGTCGCCGGACGCCACGTGACAAATCGATATTGCTTTCACGTCGACCGTCATTGGAAGCGCCCGCTTCAGCGCCGTGGCGTGGGTTCCCACGTCGCGAATCTTTCGCCGGAACAATACTTGAACCAGGCGTACATCGCTGCGACATTCCCCAACAAAAAATACGCCGCGAGTCTTAGGGGTTTTACTTCACTGGCGCGATCGGAGGACCAGGCGAGGAGGCCGCACCCGTACAGGCACAGCAGTGCAACCAGAACCAACCGATAAAACCAACCCGCGTCCCACAAAAACAATCCAGAAATCACAATAGAGAGAAAGGCGAAAGGGGCGAGCCAACGGAACAACTTGTGGCTGAGCAGTTGCCATGAAAAAAAGCCGTAACGAAAGGGATTTAGTAACTTCCAATTTGAAAAGACGACGTCGAGTCCGTGGACCATCGTTCGTACTTTGCGCGCGAACTCCACTCTTTCCGGGTAGGTCAGGCTGTAATGACTCCAACACTCGGGATCCACCACCGCTCTGAACCCCTGGGAGACGGCCTGAAGGGCCAGGAAGAAGTCACTGGACTGAACGGGATTCCACTGCGCGCAGACCTCACGGCGAGCGGCGAAGAAGGAACCACTCAGGCTCACCAACGACCCGACCTGTGACTCCAATCTCCTCATCCACTTATCATACTGGATATAAGAGACCTCCCCTCCCTGCCTTCCACCGGTCGCTAGGACCTGATCTTCACTGCTGATGCAACCAATGGACGGGTCAGCAAAGTTCGAGACTATTTTCTCCAAAGCATTGCACTCGAGGATTGCGGAAACATCGGTGAATACCAATATTTCACCTTGTGATCTATCGCGCGCGATCATTTGGGCATAGTGTTTGCCGTGCTTTTCCGGGATTTCGACAAGCTTCACTCCCTCTTCGGCGTAACCGCGCACAATAGAGACGGTATCGTCGTTCGAGCCGTCAGAGGCGACCAGGATCTCGCGTTTGTCCGGCGGGTAGGTCAGTTCAAGAGTGTTGAGAACCTTGCGCCTGATTTGCTCCCCTTCGTTGTGAGCCGGGATAATCAGTGACACGCTGGGCCAGATGGGCGCTCTTCGATGCTTGCGATTCCGAAACAAGGATAACACCCACAACAAGAAGGGATACCCCACAGAAGTGTAGGCCAGAAAGGCGACCCCCCCCCAGAATAGCCATACCATAAGGTTAGACACCCTTCAGCAGGCGGTCATACAACTGCTCGTAATTCTCGATCATCTTCTCGATCGGGAACTGGCTCTCCACTTTCGCTCGTGCGGCGCGGCCAAGGGCGGCAGCTTTCCCAGGATCACTGAGAAGTTCACAGATCTTTTCTGCGAGAGCCTGGGGATCGGAAGGCGGCACCAAGAAACCCGTGCGCCCGTCGTCAACGAGTTCTTCAGGCCCGCCAGATCGGGTTACAACAACCGGCTTACTTGCTGCCATGGCTTCCAAGACTGCCAGGGGAAAGCCTTCGCTGAGTG
>Ga0315280_10008191_pt1 | contig 13747 bp, 10 predicted proteins | sample YL17G06_40_MG_FD_203697 | JGI IMG/M metagenome (GOLD analysis project Ga0315280, IMG submission 203697) | Sediment microbial communities from Yellowstone Lake, YNP, Wyoming, USA - YL17G06_40 | ecosystem: Environmental > Aquatic > Freshwater > Lake > Sediment | place: USA: Wyoming | collected...
CAGCCGGGAATCGCCGGCACTTCCGCCCAGTAGCCGCCTTCCTCCGCCTCGTGCACCACGACCTTGATTTTCAAGCCGTTTCCTCCGCGATTACGCCTTGAGGTTATTGTAGCACCACCTATTCGCATACATCGCGGAAAGCGCGATGTATGCGCCACCCGCGAACCGTGGCTTCCCGCTCTTGCGTTTCATCCAACGTGGATGTCGACAGGCTATGACTCACTCACCTTGAGGGCGAAGCAGAATGTCTAGGTACAGTTCTACAGACCTGACCGGGCGATCAGCCTTCTTCGCATTGCACGATTGGCAGAGCACCTGAAGATTTAGGGGGCTTGCATCTCCGCCACCCGCCCTTGCAACAACGTGATCTACGGTCAAGTCCTCCTCAGTGAACTCTTCCTTGCAACCGACACACTTGAACCCGTAAATGGCCTTCAAAGTCCGTTTGAAAGACTTAGGCCGGTCCGTGGGCCCACCTTCGGGTAGTTTAAAATACTCTGCGAAGCTCTCCGGATAGCCGGGGATCGTTTCGCCGTCATGTATCTCCAGGACTTGCCCGCACCGCCAGCAAGAAAGCTCAAAAGGCTGTTGTTCATCGTGAAAAATCAACGTCACCTGCTGGTTTGCTCGGTCGTACACGCATAGAATTGGCTCCGAGCCTGTTTTCAAAACCGGCACTCTGTCGAGCGGGCGCAACGGATCGTCATCCTCGACGCCCCAGAGACTTCCTTCGCATTCCCAACACATCGGTCGGATAAGGCATATATCTAAGGCAACGTACGCGTCTCCTATTTCCTGGCGCAACTCCGCTAGACGTTGAAGCCCTTCGGTGCGCAGAGCCGCTTCGAAGGCGAAGGACATGGCCTTGGTCCATGTAAACTCAGGTGCCATGTACCTAGTATAACGCGCTGTTGCTCGAGCGGGGTGGACGTTGTTGCGCGATGTCTGCAACGTTAGCGTGCGGCCTTGGCGGAGGCGCGGGTGAAGCGCATTTCGCCCTTCTTGAGGTCACCTTCAACGGTGAGCGTGTCGCCCGGCAGGATTTCGCCGTCCAAGATTTTCATGGCTAGCGGGTCTTGGATGAGCCGCTGAAGGGCACGCTTCAAGGGCCGCGCGCCGAACTGCGGATCGTAGCCCTCGCGGAAGAGCAGTTCGCGCGCCTTATCCGTCAGCTCGATTTGGATTTTCCTCTCGGCCAGCAGCTTGCGGAGGTTCTCGAGCTGAAGGACGATGATCTTCTCGATTTCTTCCTTGCCGAGTGCATTGAAGATCACAATCTCATCCACGCGGTTCAGGAACTCGGGGCGGAAGTGCTGGAGAAGCAATTCGTGGATCTCCTTCTTCAGGTCTTCCGGGAGAGTGCCGGCCTGAAGGCCGGCGCTACGATTGCGGGCGAGGACGCCCGCGCTCCCGTTCATCGCCTCGTGAATCAGCGGGCTGGCGATGTTGGAGGTCATAATGATGACGGTGTTCTTGAAATCCACGGTGCGGCCCTTGCCGTCGGTCAGGCGGCCGTCGTCGAGTATTTGCAGCAAGATGTTGAAGACGTCGGGATGCGCCTTCTCGATTTCGTCAAACAGGATGACAGCGTAGGGTCGGCGCCGGACCTGCTCGGTGAGTTGGCCGCCTTCCTCGTAGCCCACGTAACCCGGAGGCGCGCCAATCAGCCGCGCCACGGCATGCTTCTCCATGTACTCCGACATGTCGAGGCGCAGCATGGCACGCTCGTCGTCGAAGAGGAATTCCGCCAGTGCCCGCGCCAGTTCCGTCTTGCCCACGCCCGTGGGGCCGAGGAAGATGAACGAGCCGATGGGCCGCCTCGGATCGGAAAGGCCGGCGCGGCTGCGGCGCACGGCGTTGGCCACCAGGCGCAAGGCCGCATCCTGGCCGATCACGCGCAGGCGCAGGCGGTCTTCCATCTTCACCAGCTTGGCGACTTCGCCTTCGAGCATCTTGGCCACCGGGATGCCCGTCCACTTGGAGACCACGCGGGCGACGTCTTCTTCGTCCACTTCCTCCTTGAGCATCCGGCCGGCTTTTTCCATCCCCTCCAGTTCAGCGTTGGCAGCGGCAAGCTGCCGCTCCAGGGCAACCAGTTTGCCGTAACGAATCTCCGCTGCCTTGTTGAGGTCACCCTCGCGGGTCACACGCTGCTCGTCGATTTTGGCCTGCTCGATTTCGCTCTTGAGGCTGCGAAGCCGCGCGATGACCTCTTTCTCGGTTTTCCAGCGCAGCTTGAGCCGGTCGGATTTCTCCCGCAGCCCTGCCAGTTCTTTTTCGAGGGCTTCCAGCCGCTCGCGGGAGGCCGTGTCCTCCTCCTTGCGCAGCGCCTGGCGCTCGATCTCGAGTTGCGTGATGCGGCGTTCGATCTGGTCGATGTCGGCCGGCAGCGAATCGATTTCGATACGCAGGCTGGAGGCCGCTTCGTCGATCAGGTCAATGGCCTTGTCGGGGAGGAAGCGGTCAGAGATGTAGCGGTTGGATAGCACGGCTGCGGCCACAATTGCTGAGTCCTTAATGCGCACGCCGTGGTGGACCTCGTAACGCTCCTTGAGGCCGCGCAGGATGGCGATGGTGTCCTCGACCGTGGGCTGGCCCACATAAACCGGCTGAAAGCGCCGCTCGAGCGCCGCGTCCTTTTCGACATGCTTCTTGTATTCATTCAGCGTGGTGGCGCCAATGCAGCGCAGATCGCCGCGGGCGAGCGCCGGCTTGAGCATGTTCGAGGCGTCAATCGCCCCTTCGGCCGCGCCGGCGCCCACCAGCGTGTGCAGCTCGTCGATAAAGAGAATGATGTGCCCGCTCGACTCCTCGATTTCTTTGAGCACGGCTTTCAAACGGTCTTCGAATTCGCCGCGGTATTTCGAGCCGGCTACCAGCGCCCCCAGGTCGAGCTGCACAATGCGTTTGGATTTCAACGACTCCGGGACGTCGCCGGCCACGATGCGCTGCGCTATGCCCTCCACAATCGCCGTCTTACCCACCCCAGGCTCGCCGATCAGGACGGGGTTGTTCTTGGTGCGCCGCGAAAGCACCTGGATGACGCGGCGGACTTCGTCGTCACGCCCGATGACCGGGTCGAGTTTGCCGCGCCGGGCCAAATCCGTCAGGTCGCGCGCGTAACGTTCGAGCGCTTGGTACTTGGCTTCCGGATTCTGGTCCGTGACCCGCTGCGTGCCGCGCACTGCCACCAGCGCCTTCAGAATGGCGTCATGCGTCACGCCCAGCCGCGCCAGACTGCGGCCCGCCGCATCGCTCAGCTTCTTCGCCAGGGCGAGCAGCAGGTGCTCGGTCGAGACGAACTCATCCTTGAACTGCTCGGTCTCTTTGAAGGCCTGATCGAAGAGTTCCTTGAGGGCAGGCGACAGGTAGTGCTCCGCGGCCCCACCTACCTTGGGAAGATTCTCGATTGCCTCCTCGACTTCCTGGGCCACGGCCGTGGGCGTCACGCCCAGGCGGGCGAGGATGGCGGGTACGACGCCTTCGGATTGCTCAACCAGCGCCAGCAGCAGGTGGACGGGCTCGAGTTGCTGGTTGCCGAAACGCCCGGCAACGTCCTGCGTGCCTTGCAGGGCTTCCTGCGCCTTCACCGTGAACTTGTCAAAACGGGTTGCCATGTTCCACACTCGAAAATCGAAATTCGAAACTCGAAACTAGAAACTCCACCCCGTTGGAACTGATGCCAGCGTTCCCTCGGCGGATCTCAAATCTGAGATTTGAGAACGCAGATTCAAAAAAGAGCGCGCCGGGTCGTCGAGAGCCACCGACCGCGGCGCGGCTCCATGCTGCCAGTCAATACGCAAGCGCGATGCGCTTCGGCACGCCGCGCGGACGGTCAGTTCTTGCTGACGTTGATCTTGATCGTCTTCGGCTTCGCCTCTTCGCGCTTGGGCAGCGTCAAGGTCAACAGGCCGTCCTGGTACTCGGCCGCCACCTTTTCGGCGTCCATCGAGTTGGGCAGCACAAAGCTGCGCGCGAAGGAGCCGTAGGAGCGCTCGATGCGGTGATAGTTCTCCTCCTTGGTCTCCTTCTCGAACTTGCGCTCGCCCTTCAGGTAGAGCGTGTTGTCCTCGACGCGGACCTCCACGTCCTTGGGGTCAACACCCGGCAGTTCGGCCTTCAGGACGATGCTGTTCTCGGTTTCAAAGATGTCGACCGCCGGCGCCCAGGCTCGGGTGGAGAGCTCGCCCTCCCTCTGGCCAAACAGGGGGGGAAAAGGCTCGCGGAAAAGACGGTCGAACTCCCTTTCAGTTGCCAGTAGATCACGGAACGGTTGCCATCGAACAATCGGCATGGTTGTCTACCTCCTTGGTTATTCTTTCTCACCCTTATCAGATGCACATCATATAATCTTAGTGCCAGCTTGTCAAGGACTTTTCGCGCCTTTATTTTCAATAGATTAGAACCAAGAAGTGGACTGCTGTTCTACAGGAACCTTGCATTCCTTGTCGTGCGGCGAACCTGTCAGTCTCGGTAAGTAAGGCCCTGTTGCAGTCACCTGGGTGCGGTCTTGAGCTACCAATCGCCGGGTGCGTCCCGCCGTGAGGGAAATGATCCGATTCGGGCTATAATGACGCCGCGCTTTTTTGCGGCATCAAATCCTTCTGGGGGAGGAGATCTATCCATGTGGAGATTACTGAACGGGGCTACTAGATTCCTGGCACTGGGCCTGGCGGCTCCCTTCGCCGCCCAGGCTGCCTCTCTGAAGGTTGGGGACAGAGCGCCGGACTTCGCCCTGCCGGACCAGGAAGGCAGGGTCGTCAAACTCAGCGATTTTCACGGAAAGAAGAACGTCGTGTTGGCGTTTTATGTTCTGGCGTTCACCGGCGGCTGAACGAAGGAGCTAAAGGCGTATCAGGCTGATATCGCCAAATTCGAGCAGACCGACACCCAGATTCTGGGCATCAGCGTGGATAGTTCACCTGCCAACAAAGTCTTTGCCGAACAGATTGGCGTGAAGTTCCCCTTGCTAAGCGACTTTCAGCGGACAGTCTCGAAACAATACGGGATCTTCAACGAGCAACACGGCTTTGCCAACCGGACCACTTTTGTCGTGGACAAGGGAGGCGTTATCCGGCACATCGAGAAGGACGCGGCGGCCATCGACCCCACAGGAGCGCACGCCGTCTGCAGCCTGCTAGAACACAGAAAGCAGTAAGCAGAAAGCGAGAAGTCAGGAGTCAGAAGCCAGAAAAGGACCTTGCGGCGTCGGCATCGGCGAGCGCTCAAGACCAAGTGATTCAGAGCTACTTCCCGGGCGGGCCCGGCTGGGCTGAAAGGCGCTTCAATACCTCTCCCAGCTTTTTGATTTCTTCTCCATAGCCACCCAAATCTCCTTGCCGTAAAAGCTGCTGGGCGCGCTCGTAGTGCTGGTTGGCCTCGCGGATCAGCGCCTGGAGATCCGCCGCAGGGGCACCCGTCCGGGGAGGAGCTGCGGCACCCGGGGCGGGCCCAGGCGCCGGCTGCGCGGCCGCGGTGGAGACTGTGCCGCGGAATATCTTGCTCAACGCGGCGTCGAGCGTGGGTTCCATTACCACCTGGTCCGAGTAGGCGACGAGGACGCGTTTCAACTGTGGCAAGCCTCCGCCAGCCTCGGCAGCTAGATAGAGCGGTTCCACGTAAAGCACTGAATTGAGCACTGGAATCACGAGCAGCGTGCCACGGATGACGCTCGAGCCGCCCTGGCCCCACAGGGTGAGTTGTTGCGAGATCATGGGGTCCTGGTCGATGCGCGATTCGATCTGCTGGGGGCCATACACCATTTTCTGTTTAGGGAAGGTGAAGACGAGCACTTTGCCGTAGTTCGGCTCGTCGCAGCGCGCGGCCATCCAGGCAATCATGTTGTCTTTCCGCGCCGGGGTGAAGGGCACCATGAGGATGAATTCCTCGGTGGTGCCGACTTCCGCGAGTTTCATGATGGTGTAATAAGGCGTCATGGGCGCCGGAGCACCCTTCAGGGCGCTCTGGGCCACGCGCCAGAGGTCTTCCTTGTTGTAGAAGACGCGCGGGTCGGTCATGTGGAACAGGGCGTACTGACCTGCCTGGATGGAGAAGAACTCCTCCGGGTACCGAATGTGTGCGCGCAGGTCCTTGGGCATGGCCGCGAGAGGCTCGAAGACCCCCGGGAACAGGCGCGAATAGGTCTGAATCAGGGGGTCTGTCGGGTCGGCAATGTAGAAATGTATCTGCCCGGTGTAAGCGTCGATGGTGGCCTTGACGGAATTCCGAATGTAGTTGCCGACGTCCGAGGTTGGATCGGAATAGGGATACGTGGCGGAGGTTGTGTAGCCGTCGAGTATCCAGTAGAGCGCGCCGTCGTTCGCAATCACCATGTACGGGTCGTGGTCGTAATGCAGGAAGGGCGTCAGGCGTTGCGCGCGCTCCAGGATACGCCGGTAGATCATCAGCCGGCTCTCGGGCTGGATATCGGAAGAAAGCAGGATTTTGATCTCGCCGAACCGGAGGGCAAACAGCAGCCGCCGCCAGAAGCTCCCCACAGGAATCCCCCCTGCGCCCTGGTAGCTGGTGTAAACGTTCTGATCGCCCGCGGGATAGTCGAACTCCCGGGCGCGGGTGTGCACAAAGCAGTAATCATTGGTCAGCTCGCCGAAATAGATTTCCGGGCGGGTGACGCGGTCCGCGTACGTCGAAGCCGGCGGGATGTTTCTGATGAACAGTTCCGGCAAACCCTCGCTGGTGGACTCATTCACCGGACCCAGGCAGAGCCCGTAGCCATGCGTGTAACTCAGGTGCTCGTTGATCCAGCTCCGGCTGGGGAGGCTCGCCGCAGAAAGCTCGCGCGGGGAGAGCGACACTTGGCGATAGACTCCGTCAATCCAGTAGCGGTCGTTATCCACGCGCTCGAAGTCGTAGTAGGTGCGGATTTCCTGGAGCTGGGCGAACGTGGTGAGTAGCGGTTTGTGGTCCCAGAGCCGAACGTTGCGGATGGTGGCTTCGTTGGCGCGGATGTCATCCAGCTTGAGGTCTTCGACAGCGGAGAATTCGCGCACCTCGAACCGGTCCAGGGCGTAGGCTCGGCGCGTGAATTCGATGGCCCGCGCAATATAGGGTGTTTCCTTGTCAATCTCGTTGGGGGTGACGATCAGCCGCTGAATGATTTCCGGATAAAGCTTCCCGCCCAGGAGCCCGAACGCCGCCAGCCCCGCCAAAGCCCAAAGCGCGGGCCGCAGGCGACCGCGCACGGCCCCGAGGAGAAAGACCAGGGCGGTGAGCAGGCAAAGGGCGAGCAAGATCCAAAGGACGGGCAGGGTGGCATGCACGTCCGCGTAGCCGGCGCCGAAAATCACGCCGCGCTCGGAGTAAAGCAGCCCGTACATCCCCAGGCGCACGCGGTAGGCCGCCAGCAGCATGGTCAGCGCTCCCAGCACCATCAGGTGCGCGCGCGCTGTCGGCGCCAGGCTCGGCCCCTGCGGCGTCGCCCAGATTCCGCCTTCCAGGAAGTAAAGAAGAACTGCGGTGACCAGACAGACCACCAGGGTGATGAGCAGCAAGTAAAAGATGAACCAGCAGAAAGGCAGTTGAAAGACGTAGAAACTCAGGTCAATCCCGAACAGCGGGTCGGCTTGGCCCATCGGGACGGGATGCCGGGCGAGCAGGTATTCCTGCCAGTAGCCCATGGCCCAGTGGCCCAGAACGTAGCCGACCAGCAAGAGCCCCACCCAAAGGAGTCCGCGAAAGAGGGAACTGAAGCGATCGAGCGCCGGGAAGTCGAGAGTCTGGCCGTAAACCGGGTAGCGATAGCGATGCGCCAGCCAGTGCGCAATCAGCAGGTTCAGCCCGGCGACGATGAGGAATCCCATCCCGGCCAGACTGCTGAGGGCGATCTGCGCCTTGAGGATGGTGGTAAAGACGACGCGGAAACCTTCTTGCCCGAACCAGATCCAATCCACCAGCAAGTCCATGCCGCTGGAAAGGATGGGGGCGATGACCAGCAAGAACAGAAGTAAGGCTAGCAGATAGCGGGCACGGCGATCTTGGGTCACGGTGATCCTCCTGGCCTATCTTCACACACCCACGCCAGGGTGTCAAAACTGTGGGGGGGCACGCCATGCAACGTTGTGGCTCAGAGACTGGTGGGGTCCTGGCAGGTTGAGGACGTAGCCGCCTTGGAAAGTGAACTATGGGGTGCGGCCCAATCGCGAACGTGCAGCGCGGTCGCTGCGCCGTCCGCGGCTTGTTCCCCCCATTTTCATAATGTAAGATGCCGGCTGAAGCTCATCAGGCGCGGGCAGGCGTGTGCGGTTGGCGCAGGCCCACGGAGTCTGCGAGCGGTGCACGCAGAGCTGAGAGCTCTGCGCCATCCGGCCGGAGAGAGCGTGTTCCCTTTGGAGGTGCGAACTTGGCAGAGACTCCGAACTACGACATCGTGGTCATTGGCAGCGGGCCGGGGGGCTATGTCGCGGCGATTCGTGCCGGACAACTGGGAATGAAGGCAGCCCTCATTGAGAAGGACGATAAATACGGCGGAACCTGCCTCCACGTCGGTTGCATTCCGACGAAGGCGCTGCTTTTGAACGCTGAAGTCTACGACTACTTTAAGAATGCCAAGGAATATGGAATCGTCTGCGCCGGTGTCAGCCTGGATTGGGCGGCGGTCCAGGCGCGCAAGGCCAAGATCGTGAAGAAGCTGGCCAAAGGCGTGGAATTCCTGTTGAAGAAGAACGGTGTGGAGCTCATTCAGGGGTTTGGACGACTGGCGGGCGCCGGGCGGGTCAGCGTGACGGACGCGAAAGGCCAAACGCGGGAGGTCGTGGCGAAGCACATCATCCTGGCCACGGGCTCGGAAGCCAAGCTGCTGCCGGGCATGGAGGCTGACGGCAAAACCATCCTGACCAACCGCGAAGTCCTGGACTTGGGCGAGATCCCGAGATCGCTGATCGTTATCGGCGCGGGCGCAGTGGGCGTGGAATTCGCTTCCATCTTCCACCGCTTCGGCACCAAGGTGACGGTGCTCGAAATGTTGCCGCGCGCCGTGCCACTCGAAGACGAGGAGATCTCGAGCGAGCTTGAGAAGGCGTTTCGCAAGCAAGGGATTGATGTCCATACCCAGGCCAAGGTGGAGAAGGCCACGAAAACGGCCAGCGGGGTGTCGGTGACTTTCGCGGGCCCGGACGGAAAAACTCAAACGCTGGACGCGGAGACCTTGCTGGTAGCCGTGGGCCGCGCGCCGAACACGCAGGGCATTGGACTGGAGAAAACGCGCGTCAGAACGGAGCGCGGGTTCGTCAAGGTCGGGCCGTGCATGCAGACCGACGAGCCGGGCGTTTACGCCATCGGCGACATCGTCGCGGGAAGCCCGTTGCTGGCGCACGTGGCGTCAATGGAGGGCGTGGTGGCGGTCACGCACGCGGCAGGCAAGCCGGTAGAACCCATCAACTATCAGCACGTGCCCAACTGCACTTACGGCGAGCCGGAGATTGCCAGCGTGGGACTCAGCGAACGTCAAGCACACGACGCAGGACACAAGGTGAAGGTAGGCAGGTTCCCCTTCGCTGGCAACAGCAAGGCTGGCATCCTGGGCGTGCGCGAGGGCTTCGTGAAGATTGTGAGCGACGAGAAGTACGGCGAGATTTTGGGCGTGCACATGATCGGACCGCGGGTGACCGAATCGATTGCCGAGGCTGTGGTGGCAATGCGCTTGGAAGCGACCGCTGCCGACCTCTCGCATACTATCCACGCCCACCCGACGCTCGCGGAAGCCGTGCTCGAAGCCGCCCACGCTGTCGAGGGAAAGGCGATTCACATCTGAGGTGCAGCTAACAGTCGACAGTCCACAGTCAACAGGAGAGCAAGTACCCACCGTTTTGGACTGTCAACTGTTGACTGTCGACTGCGTTCCATGTTCTGCCGCGTTGAAAAACTCGGAACCGTGGACTACGCCGAGGGGCTTAGGCTGCAACGGGAACTGGTAGCGCAGCGCAAGGCCGGCGCGGTCCCCGACACGCTCCTGCTGCTCGAGCATCCGCATGTTTACACGCTGGGGCGCAATGCGAAGCGCGAGCATTTGCTCGTGTCCGACGAGCAGCTCCGCGCGCTGGGAGCCCAACTCTTCGAGACTGACCGCGGCGGCGACATCACTTATCATGGGCCCGGGCAACTGGTCGGTTATCCCATCTTCGACCTGACGCAGCACCGGCGCGATATTGCCTGGTTCATGCGGTCACTCGAAGAAGTTTTCCTCGGCGTCGCCACGGACTTCGGCATCGCGGCGGGGCGGCTCGCGGGTGCGCCGGGCGTTTGGGTCGGAAACGACAAGCTGGTCGCCATGGGCGTCCACATCGCACGCTGGGTGACCTCCCACGGCTTCGCCTTTAATGTGAACACCGACCTCGGCTTTTTCGAGTGGATCGTTCCCTGCGGCCTGCGCGATAAAGGCGTTACGTCGCTGGCAAAGTTGTGTGGACGGCCAGTGCGGATGGAGGAGGCAGTCCAACGCACGATCGACCACTTTGCCAGGGTCTTTGGATTTGAAATCGAATTGGAAAGGTCAACGGTCGAAGGCCGAAAGTAAAGTGTTGAGGCTTTCCCTTCTCGCTTTCAACTTTTGACTTTCGACTTTCAACTGACCAAAGGTTGTTGTGCCAGCGAGGCTCACGCGTCATCAACTCCACGACCTCTACTACTACCTGCGCCTGAACCGGCGCGTGGACGAGCAACTGGTCCACCTCTACCGCCAGGGCAAGGTGGTGGGCGGGGTGTATTCGAGCCTGGGCCAGGAGGCGATTTCCGTGGGCGCGGCCTACGCGCTGGAGCCGCAGGACGTGATCGGCCCCATGATTCGCAACGTGGGCGCGATGCTGGTGCGCGGCTACCGGCCGCGCGACGTCTTCCTGCAATACCTGGCGCGCCAGGACGGCCCCACCGGCGGCCGCGACGCCAATACGCATTTCGGCGCGCTGGCGCTCGGCGTTATCGCGCCCATCAGCATGCTGGGAGAACTGGTGCCGGTGCTGGCGGGGGTCGCGTTGGCCGCCAAGCTGCGCCAGGAAAAGCGCGTGGCACTCACCTACGTGGGCGACGGCGCCACCAGCACCGGGCAATTCCACGAGGGCCTGAACTTCGCGGCGGTCGAGAAACTCCCGCTGATCGTCATCGTCGAAAACAACGGCTGGGCTTATTCGACGCCGGTGGAAAAGCAGATGGCCATCCGCGACATCGCCGAGCGGGCGCGGGGTTACGGAATTCCTGCGACGATCGTGGACGGAAATGATGTGCTAAAGGTTTACGCCGCCACGCGCGTGGCCGCAGACCGCGCCCGTCGCGGCGAGGGGCCGACTTTCATTGAAGCCAAGACGATGCGCATGAAGGGGCACGCGGAGCACGACGACGCGCGCTACATGCCGAAAGAACTGCTGGAAGCGTGGCGCAAGAAAGACCCCATCCTTCGCTTCGAGAAGTACCTTGCACGGAAGAAGCTGATGACGGCGGAGGAGAAGGCCGCCCTCGACGCCCGCATCGAGAATGAAATCCGCGCGGATGTGGCTTTTGCCGAAGCGAGCCCATTCCCCGCGCCGAACGCCGCGGCTCAGCCCGTCTGGGCGAGACAGAAAGCGTCGAAAGTTGAAAGTCGAAGGTCGAAGAGTCGGGGACTTTAGACTTTCAACTTTTGACTTTGGACCAAGACCCAATGGCTACCCGAACATCGAAGGCGCGCAGCCCCGACGCCGTCACCCTCGAGCGCATGCTCTACTTCCTGAAGCTCACGCGCGAGGCGGAGTGGCGGATCGACCAGGTGCTTTACCGGCAGGGGAAGATTGTGGGCGGGGTGTACGTCGGGCGCGGGCAGGAAGCGATTGCCGTCGGCTCTACCATCCAACTGACCCCGAACGATGTTGTGGTGCCCACGCACCGCGATTTCTCCGCCTTCCTGATCCGCGGCTTCTCGCTGCGGGAGATGTTCGCGAACTGGCTGGGACGCGCCAACGGCCCCACGCGCGGGCGCGACGGCTCGCTGCACTTTGGCGACATGCAGCGGGGCGTCGTCGCCATTATTTCGCACCTGGGTTCGTGGTGTCCGGTTGCCTGTGGGGTGGCGATGGCGCTCAAGCGGCGCGGGCAGGGAAACGTGGTTCTGGTTTTCTTTGGCGATGGGACCTCGAGCGAGGGCGATGTCCACGAGGCGATGAACTGGGCGGCGGTGATGAAGCTGCCCGTCGTCTTCATGTGCAACAACAACGCTTTCGCCTATTCCACCCCCGCCGAGAAGCAATTTGCGGTGAAGTCGCTCGCGGTGCGCGGCCCCGCCTACGGTATGCCTGGTGTGTCCGTGGACGGGAATGACGTGCTGGCGGTTTATGAAGCGGCCCGCCAGGCCATCGCGCGCGCCCGCGCGGGCCGGGGACCCAGCCTCATTGAGTGCAAGACGTTTCGCATGGCCGGCCATTCCGCCCACGACGCGGCTGAGTATGTCCCCGAAAAACTCCGCCGTAAATGGGCCGCGAAGGAGCCCATCGCGCGCCTGGAAAAGCTGCTGCTCGCGCGGCGCATCCTTACGCGCGACCGTATACGCGAGATGGAGCAGGCCATCCAGAAGGAGATCGACGAGGCGGTAGCTTTGGCCGAAGCGAGCCCTCTCCCGGAGCCTGCGAGCACTCCGGAAGGCGTCTATTGCGGCGCGGACTGTTGGTGGGAAAAGAAGAATTGAGCCATTGAGTGATTGAGAGATTGTGTGAATTAAGAGCCGGTCCGCCAAATGGCCTGTGTTTCGCTCAATTACTCAATCACTCAATCACACAATCGATCAATCGCTAGGTGAGGCAATTATGCCCCTCATGACTTATCTCGATGCCATCCACCAGGGAATCTGGGAGGAGATGGAGCGCGACTCCTCGGTCTTTCTGCTGGGCGAAGATATCGGCGCTTATGGCGGCGCCTTCAAGGTCACGGCCGGGATGCTGGAGAAGTTCGGCCCCGAGCGCGTGATTGACACGCCCATTTCCGAGTCGGCCATTGTCGGCGCCGCGGTGGGCGCGGCGCTGATGGGCCTGCGGCCGGTGGCGGAGATGCAGTTCATGGACTTCATCGCCTGCGGCTTCGACCAGGTTGTCAACATGGCCGCGAAGATCCACTATCGCTGGGGACCGGCGGTGCCCATGGTGATCCGCGGGCCCGCGGGCGCGGGCGTGCACGGCGGGCCGTTCCATTCCCAATCGAACGAGATGTGGTTTGTGCACACGCCCGGACTGAAGGTGGTGATGCCCGCCACCGCCTACGATGCCAAAGGGCTCATCAAGGCCGCCATCCGCGACGATAATCCCGTGATCTTCTTCGAGCACAAATTCCTCTACCGGCGCATTAAGGACGAAGTGCCGGCGGACGATTATGTGGTGCCGCTGGGCCAGGCGGCGGTGCGGCGCGCGGGAACAGACATCGCGGTCATCACTTATGGCGCCATGGTGTGGACGGCGCTGGAGGCGGCCCAGGAGCTGGAAAAGGAAGGCCTGTCCCTGGAGGTCGTTGACCTGCGGACGCTGTTGCCCTACGATGAGCAAACGGTGCTCGCGAGTGTGCGCAAGTGCAACAAGGTGATTCTGCTGCACGAGGATACACGCACCGGCGGCATGGCGAGCGAACTGGCGGCCCTGATCGCCGAACAGGCCTTCGAGGACCTCGACGGGCCCATCGTCCGCGTCACGGCGCCGGACACCCCGGTGCCGTATTCGCCGCCACTCGAAGAATACTTCTTGCCGAATGCGCAGAAAGTGGTGGCGGCAGCGAGGAAGCTCGC
>Ga0315280_10008192_pt1 | contig 13747 bp, 7 predicted proteins | sample YL17G06_40_MG_FD_203697 | JGI IMG/M metagenome (GOLD analysis project Ga0315280, IMG submission 203697) | Sediment microbial communities from Yellowstone Lake, YNP, Wyoming, USA - YL17G06_40 | ecosystem: Environmental > Aquatic > Freshwater > Lake > Sediment | place: USA: Wyoming | collected...
TATGTCGCACTCATTACGTGCAGGAGGAAACCCGGGGTCCAATCCTTGACTGTGATGCGAGGTCTCTAGGACCGAGCATAGCATGGCCTCTCGGATATTCGTAGTTTCGCCCCTTGACGCAGGCGAAGGACCTCTTCTACATACCATCCCTATGGTCTTTTCCGACGCGATGCTCGGGGTGCTTTCGCGTTTCGTTTTGCCACCAGTTCCCTCTTGTGTGCCTCTTGCGCGAGCCGCTCAAAGGAAATGAGTGCGCCGTCTATTCCAGTGGTCGAGCGGAGGTACATTGTCCAGGGCTTCAACTTCTCCCAAGCCCATTCCACCGGATACGAGAATGTCACATCGTCACAGTCCAAAAGCCCTGTTTCCACATACTCGCCCGCGATTTCGAAGAAGTCTCCTATTAGCAGGAGATCAGCTCGCGAACAGACCGATTCCGCCTCCTTCCCATCGCTAAACCTTGCGCCGACAAGTTCCGACAATACCTGATGAAACTCGCGCGTCAACCAGATTGCCGCTAGTTGCAGCATGAGTCCAGTGCGTCTATCCTTGCGCATTTCACGCAATTCCACAACCGCAAACGCCGCGCCCGCAGCTATACTCACGGCCACTATCGCATCCAACACCAACGAAGCGTCTATCATCGTCATTCCTCCGGAGATGGCATCGCCCTTCCGAGACTAAGGTCTTTTTCTCCTATCTTGTTTTGAACATGAGAGAGCGGGCGCCGTCAAAGCGATTCCAGATCATCGATGGGCCGAGGACGCGTCATTGATTCTTCACCGGCAAAGAATGGGGGTCGTACCGTCAGATAATGACAGTGTTCCTAGAAAGAACTTTTACGGCAAAAAGCATGATTTCTTGCCGGTGGATAATCATTCGAGCGGCTACGGAGCAGTCGCAAGAACAACCGCTGCCCACCTTCTGTGATTGGAGGTAAAAGAAACTTTACGATTCCCTATACTACGGTGTGCTTCTGGAATCCAGTTTTGGATCACGAACACCACGGGGCGAGCCTAGAGGAGAGGCGATCAGATCAGACGCGCTCGTGTAAGCGCTGTCTGTTTCTTGACGGCACAGGATCTCTCGGCTAGCGCTTCTTCTTCGCCATGTCGGCAAGACTGCCTTTTGAAAAAAGTCAACTACGAACCAGCCGCTACGTGAGCATAGTCGGCTGGTCCACTCATATAGTCGGCGCTGGTTTTGAGAAAAGTCAACTTTGCCCCTATTAGTGGCAGAATCTGGGTATCGCCCTCCCAAGATGAACAACACGGGCACGAGCTATGGCTGCTCTGAAGCAAATCACTGTTGGTCCTGAGGATCTTACCTATCTCGACGAGTGGGATAAGGGCCCCATCAACTACAGAACATAGGGAATGCACACCACGATTGACATCGCAAGTATTGCCCGCAGAGTAGGTTTCGATTCAAGGCACACCTTGCCATGCCCTCAGCAGTGAAAGACTTAGAGGACTACTCAAATTGCATAGCATCCCTTATCTGTGAATCGTTGATGAAGGAATAGAGATCGCCTTTGTCAATGGAAAATGCATACCGAGATCCAGCTAGAGATGCCTGCAAGTCTTCGACCATCCCGCTGACGATATCCTCAACAAGTCCGACAGCCATAAGAAGTTCATTCGAGATTTCGACGCTTGTCTTGGCCCCTTTTTCGAACAAAAGATCGGATACAATTTGCCGGAATAGTCGTTCATCTCTCATCTCACTGATCTTCTGTGCAGCTGGGTCACTGTCAAACGCCCTCATAAGTAGAAGCGTCTCCTCTCGAGAGAGCGCAAGATTGCGTACAAGTTCTGGTATGCCGCAGTCGTAGACCACACAGGATGTGCGACTTGGCCTCTTGCAGAGTATGTGAAAATCGTCTTTGAGGAGAGAGTAGAGATCTGTTGATGTTCCGGGGGAAAGCAAATCGAAATTGACGCCGTCGTCTGTGATGAACCTATCACGATTCTCGGACAACATGAACTTCACAGCACCTCCAAGAAACTCCCTCTTTCCTTCCCTAGGGAGCAATTTAACGAACTGCGGGAGCCCGTCGTAGGACCAGAGGACTTCTCCAGAATGAACGGCGTCTTCCGTTGGAAGATACCATGAGTCAAACCTAGCGGACATGCCCAATGACTTGGAACAAACGGAGCTAGCATTTGACTCGATTGAGTTCGAATACAACAAATCGTTCTTAGAGGCAATTGACCGAAGATTCCCAACGCTTGTTGGACTGGGAAGGCAGCGATCAGCACAAAAGTATTGGTTCAGCTCGACCTCCACAGAGTCATGCATCTGCCAGAGATGAAGACCTGGGCCTCTAAATGTGGCTATTCTCGAATCACTTCCGTAGATGGCAATAGGCAAGGCTTTTGTCTGAGAAAGATTACTAATCTCGAGGTTCACGTCTTTCTCAAGTACTCTAGCACTAAGGGCAAGGGATCTAACACTTGCTATCCCCTCCTCAAGCATGTGCTCCAGTATACTCCTTCCAAGTCCAGGTACTGATGATAGAAGTGCCTCGTATGGCTGAGGAGTGGCTTGAGCACATATCGATTGAGCTTCTTCACGGGAATAGAGCCCCTGCCTCGAGAGCCCATCCCTGAACCCCAATAGAATTGAAAGAATTGGGGTTAGATTGGAGCCTCGTGTCCGCTCGTAAAGTCTCCTATTCGCTATCAGCTTGTTCGCCACATCTTTTGCAGTGAATGCTGAGCTGCACATTATGAATGGAAAGAGTAGGGACATCACGGCAGTTCTGCCGGAACACGCGTCTCCAATTGATCTTCCAGCGATTGCATCTTCAGTCGGGCCCCATAGACTTGCGACGGAATCGCTTACGGGCTTGGAGACAACATACTGGCGCTCCATAAGTCGCACATGCCCAGTCGTTCCTTCCTTCATGATTCCACTCGAGAATCTGATCCAATCTAGGACCCTCTTGCTGCATCCATTTGGCAGGATGCTTGCACCGGCATCGTAAGAGTCGACAAGATTCTTGGCGATCTGAAAAGCGCATACTGAGTCCTCAATGGTCCATTCGGGTAAGGGTTCCCTAATCTTCATTGGGACCCTCTCTCACCGCCTTTGCGTCATCACCCGCGTGCCAGCTCAGCCTTTCTCGAGTCTTGACATAGAAGTATTGCTCACTAGTATCGTCTATAACTAGAGCATAGCCCGATCTGTCTGACGGCAGTTTCTCGAGACTCTCCTTCAGATCAGCGGAATATGAAGGTTGAATTCTCGACAGTGCGTCGATATCCGGTTTTGATGTCAACCTGTGTGATATCACCAAATCACATTGTGAAAGAATGTCCGCATCCAGACTCCCTGGTCTCTGGGTTGCGAGTACAAGACTCAATCCTGGATGCCTCCCTTGCCTTGCCCATTCTATCAACGGTCTAGAAGCGGCGGTCGTCTCATTGCTTGGAGCGAATCTGTGAGCTTCATCAATCAGCATCCAGACTAGTGGAACATCACCCTTTCCAGAAGCCGTCACCTCTTTGACTTCATGCGCCTGTTCAAGTCGTCTCTCCCGGCTCCTCAACTCGTAGATCTTCTTGGCGACTATTCCGGTTACCAGACTCCTCACGCCCCAGCCCGATGCCATCTCCGAGCGGTAATCGGATATGTTGACGACAGATACCTTGCCGGGCCTTATGAGGTCCGTTACCTTAGTGAACTCGGTATCTCCCTTCTCGTAGAATACGCCCCAATCCTTTGCGAACATCAGCCGCCGAGTCAGGGCAGACTTCGTCTGCTTAGGCGTGAGTGTTGCAACGGCTTCCGCATGCTTGTTTGCACCCGCCAGCTTCTCATCATCGAACCCAGAGACGTATGAGAGCATTGTGTCAATACTGTAAACGTCTCCGTAGTCGTCCTTCAGGCTCGTTACTAGATTTGAAACTGCGATACCCATAGGGCTGTTATAATCAATCCCGAAGGCGTAGCACCATTCGACGTCCTCTAGGTCGCCTGGATTGAGTGTGAGAATCTTGGTGTACTCAAGACCCGATTGATCGTACAGAGCCGCGAACTTCTTAGGTATAACAATGTCAACTTCTGAGAAGGCGTGAGGCTTCAGGTACATGGCATCTAGTCGAGCAAGTTCGTCTTTGTCAATGTTCGAGTGCCTTAGAGACCAGAAGATCCCCATCGTGTCAATGACTACCATTGACAGCCTCTCTCTTTCTACGTCCTCAAGGCGCAGAAACTCTTCCAGAACTACTCCCATTGAATAGGACTTGCCATAGCCTTTCTTGCCACAAATCACACAGACATGCGGACTGAGGAAGTCCAGGTACGCCTTCATGCCAACAGGGCTGGGTTCACGGCTATCTGGGTCCCACACATCGCCCACATATCCGATCATCCTGTCCTGGAAGTTCCTTAGGTCTTTTGTTTTTCTGCCTATGATCAGCTTGTTGTTCAGGATATACTCCTGTCTTATTCCCCGATTCAACATGTTGCTCCCTACCTAATCTCTATAAGATCAAGGCGTATTAGTTCGCCTAGGTACCTCGGCAACTCTTCTCCATACTTCGTCTCTAGCTTCTCCCACAACATGGAATCGATTCTTCCTTGAGATTTCACAGTGTCATACAGTTCACGTATTTCACCGTGGAGCATTCTCTTTGGAATGCTATTGATTTCACTGCGGATGCTTTCAAGGGATTTTGACCTCGGCCCACATACTCCAAATTCGCCCGGCGCATCCACTGCCCCGATCTCCTTCTCAAAGTACGACCAGACTTCGCTGCTAACAGAAATCTCAAATTCACCTGGCTTCAAAGATTTCTCCCTCAGTTTCTTGAAGCTAGTTCTCGTTTCATCCAATCGCATCCCTTTCTTGATGGACTCGATGGCTTTCTCAGCACTCTCGAGCTCCTTTCTATCAAGCATATTCAGGTCCTGTAATCTGACCACTATCTTTCTGAGTCTATCCCCTTCACTCTTGAGCATCTTCTCGCAGTTGCCGATCCTGAGAGTTAGCTTGTTCTCAATGGAGTCCATCACAGTCTGGAAATCTTTGGACAATTTCCGCCTGTGCTCAACGACTCGGTCAACCTCTTCTGCATATGCCAATTTGTCCAATGCCTCAAGTCTAACGTCACTATTCACTATCTTGGGTGGATCACCCAGGTCACACCTGGAGTTAAGATTCAGGATCTTGTTCTGAAGACCGTTTGTTGAACTCGCAAATTGCCTTATGTTTGAACCCATTCTGTTCTTGGCCTTGTTAAGGCCAACCTCCAGATTCTTCCTTGCTAGAGTGTAGTCGTCTTTGTGAGCAACAACGTATCCGGACTCCCCTTTCGCTATACGGTCCGACAAATCCTTGACCTTGTTCTTGAATTCTGAGATTGTACTAGCGCTGAGTTCGGCAAAAGGTGGGTCGAGTTCCACAAGAGACGGCAGATACTCTCTTAGTTCCGCTTCTGTCAGATGCAGTTTGTCAGATGATTCCTGAACATCTGAATACGCTCTAGAGAAACTCGCGAATTCGCGTTCCATCGCCTCGGGAGATACATAGTCCATGAGAGAGTTTGCTTCGAGCTTTGCCTTACTGAGTTGCTCATCAATCATTCCCACCTTCTTGCTGAGCAATGGGACAACCTCGATCCCTCGCGATGGTTTTCCAGCTCTGATCAATGCGATACATTCCTTTGCCTTCACCTGCAATTCATTCATGTCAGCTGCTTCGATGTCTTTGAGGGCAAGCCCAGATTTCTTAAGAGATTCGATTCTAGCTTGCAGTTGGTTCGACAATCGCTCTAGTTGCTCTTCCTCCCCTCCGAAACTGACTTGAAGCGTTCCAGATTCTTCGGTGACCATCGAAAGGTCGACAAGTATGTCGAGCGTAGCATTCAAACGCTTCTTAAGAGCCGGCTCATCCGCTTTGAATTCCTCGATGATCTCCTTCCTGCGAGGCGATGATCTGGATATTCTTGCCATGATGAGCCACAAAACAGGGTTTACCGCCCTAAGCGTCTCCATGGCGGGGAGCGAGCCATCGCCAGTTAGGAATCCAAGGTTCTGAAGCCCTATTACGGTCTTCTCTTGTTTCTGCTTTGCGGCAGTTCCAGTGTCTATGCCAAGAGCAATCTTATCTAGCCCGATCAGTTTTACTAGTACCTTTACGGAACGCGCAAGGTCTTCCGTAGCAAGATACCTGTCTAATCGTCCTGATGCCTTTACCTCTTTTATGTTTGCCGAGGCCCTATCGTCAAGCATCAGAGCAAGTTGAGGTTTGATTTTGTTGTCAATATAGATATTCATCTGATCCTGAGCTTCTTCTTCACCCACGCCTTCTAGGAGACTCGGAAGTGCCATGAACCAGATGTGATTGTCTATCTGGAGTCCATCTATGTTTCTGACTCCTTGGTAGATGTTAACGACAAATGCAGATTTTGAGAGCGGAATCCTCGCGAAGTTCTTCTCGATGAAGTCAAGATCTTTCTGGGTCCCGACCTTCTTGCATATTTCCTTGAGTGCGAAGATCGCCGAGAAGTATTCCTGCGATTTTGGATGGTCAATGGATTCAAGGAGTTCGCGGGCTCGCGGCTCGAATCTGTTGGCGGACGGGATCCTTCCGATGAATGTAATGTAATCAGCTTCATTCTTCCGAGCAATATCCACCGCATTCTCGACATCCGTGGGACTGACTGCACCTAGCACTGGGTAGTAGACTCCGCTGACTTTCTCCGGTTGTTTCACGACTATCGCTGATGAAAGCCTTGTGTGCTGCTGTCCCATCATGCTGTAAAGGTAGTCCAATCCGTCGAGCAACATTGATTTCTCTTGGTCGGGCTTGTCCTGGAGTCGCACTCTGGTTTCCTTCAACTTGTGTTCTATCTGCAACTTAGGTCTCAGACCTGGAGCCGTACCCTTTGGTAAAACAAAACCATACGTTTCCTGAAATGATTCGCCGAGATAATAGCGGCTCTTCTTCTCGTCGAAGACCAGTGCCTCCTGGTGGTTAGCCGCGACGAAACGGAGATCAGAGGCGATTCGTTCTCGCTCGCTTGGCACACCATATATGCCACATTTCCCAAGGATTACGTCTTCGATTTCTCTAGCTTCAAATTCCAGTTTCCTCGTATGGTCCTTGAGAATCTTGATAATGTATGAATATCGGTCACCGAGCCTGTCACATAGGGCTTTGAACAACTCCACGTTAAATGTCGTTCCCTTCTCCAAGTAGCTGGCAATGTGTTGGGCTGTCAGTGATTCCCCATTTGCGAACCATTCCTCGAAAAGCTTGTTGCAATTCAGACAGACAAATCTGGGATCTCCTCGTGTATATCGTCTTATGATTTCCGGTGCTTCCTCACAGAAAGGGAATGTCTCTGAAAGCTTACCCCGCTTGATGACCCTGTCTAGTTCATCCCTGTCCTTGACGCAGGCTCTTATGGACTGAGCTATGAAGTCCCCTATTTCTTCTTCAGTGAATTCGACGCTAAGCATCATACTATTGGTTCGAAGTCTAGTCATGAATGCATTCACTACAGAGATGCTCTCACTTGTCTCCAGAGTGTGCCACGGTTGAATCGTGAAGCAAAACACCAAATAGAGGGGCAAATCACTCTTTGTGAGTCTGTCGATTAGGGCTCTCAGACTCTCCACAAACAATGTAAGTTGGTCTTTGTTCTTCTGACCGAGATTCTCAATTGGTCCCTCCATCTCATCAAGAACAAGAAACATGCCCTTCTTACCGGAGAGTGCTAGTGCTTTTGTAACGCTCTTCTCGAGGAGTTTAAAGAACTCCTCGAACGACATAGAAGCCAATGACTTGAGTGATTCGTGTTCTGTTTCCTCCTTGTATATTTGGTCAACATAGTTCGAGAATTCATCCCTTTTGCCATTGGGAAGGCTCGGACTATTGATCATACCCATCTCGTACTTTGGCAGATCCTCGATATTCATTATACGGCTGAAAAGCCAGGAGTATATTCGATCCTCACGCGCAGCGTCTTTCTGGGTTGGTGAGTATGTGATTGTATACGCAGTGAAGACATTCGACAGGTTGGGTATGTCCAGTCCAATAGTAGTCACGTCGTCTCCACTTGCTTTCCGTATCATGTGTTGAATCAGGTGAGTTTTTCCCTTTCCCACGTTTCCTATCAAAGCAAAAACCCTTGTGTCGCCTTCGCGTGCTGCACCCTTGTTGGCTTTCAAAAGTACGTTGTTTATCAACTTTGATCGAATTTCGGATGCCCTTTGGTCGTCTCTGCAGATCATCATTTTTGTAATATCAAGCCCAGCTACAGCAGCACCTTGAGAAGGGAACGGATTCTTTGTCATCAGCGATCTGAATTGATCCTCCTGCGCCATCTCAAAGCCTCCCCAGATAGAGTTTTATTCCGAAATACGTTCTGTCATCGATATGCTGCCACATTTCTTTGGCTCTATCGGCCACTGAACCATCAATACTACCGGTGCGAACTAGATGCTCAATGTACTTGTGGAACATTTCGACAGTCTCTATTGGATTGACTGACGAGTTCAGAACCTTAAATCTCATTCTCTCAGTTATCTTCTGCCAAGTGGAAAAGTCCTTTGGCAACTTAATCCAACTTTGTTCCGCAACGGACAAGACAAAGAATATGCCATTACTGAAATCTAGCAAGTGTAGAATCAGATCCTGAATCTCATATTCCTTCTTTACAAATGATTCAACAGGGCCAATGTACATCAGTGCCCGCGCATTGGTCCTATCCATACAACGGGTTGCTAAGATCCCGGAGGAGACTATCGCCCCACGACTCCGGTACGTGGAAAGCTCCCTTAGAAGTTCGTCGTCATTCTTCAAGAACGCGTACTTCAACAATTGATCCTTCACACTCTCGAGTACCTCTTCCGACTTTTCGTATGGGGGTACTCTTAGAAACGCAATTGACCGCTTCCTTGCAAGCTCGCTGCAAAGGAGGTCAACTTCGCCGCCACCGTAAGGAAGATGTCGCTCACCAGGGTTGTCGAAAACAACACAACCGTCCGAGCCGGTGAGTGGTTTGCCAGACACGAATTCGCACAATCTAGATTCCAGCGCATCAAAGACTCTTTTCTGGTCACCGCAAAACTCCATACTCACACCCCTCCAGTTCGCAACGAATCCATGATACTCTCAAGGGATACCATATCCATTCTAACATGATGGTAATACTTGTTTGTCACCGGGTCACGAACCGTGACTTGCCCACTGGCCTGAAACAAGTCAACTGCTGGAAAGAAGGTATCTCTAAGCTGCAAAAGCGCGTTGTCGAAGGATTCCTTCGTCGCCGATGGTACCTTAGATTGAACCTCATTCCAGAGAGTGGATATCTCGATTGATGTGTATCCTTTTGCAACGGCTCCGTACGACTTGACTATCTGAATCCTGATGTCAACTTCGGCTCTTGTAAGGACTATCAGAGCATCACGCGATTCACCCTCGCCTGCATGGCGAGAGACCTTATCGATGACACCCAATTTCCTGCCAGCTCTGACGATATAGAAGAGCTTAGCCCGATTGAATCTTGCCAGGACAGGCCCGCCTTCCCCGAGACCGTATCCAGGATAGGTACCGGGGTCAATCCGCGAATCAGAGAGAGCTTCAAGAAGGCTCTTCTCAGGAAGGCTCCCTCCTTTGTTACGCAAGACATCGATGACAAGTCTGTAGAGTATCTCTTTCGTATAGTAGCAATTCTCTAGGTTCTTTCTGAGATTGCCTCCCAAGAACGCCTTCAAATCACTTAACGGAACATCTGAGATAACGGAGTCGCCCTCAATCCTGAGAAGACCAAACCAAGACAGCTCGACTAGCTCGTCGGTCGCTGCTGAGGTCTTCCTGGACAAACGCGTGTCAACTCTTCCTCGAAAGCGGTCCTCCCTCAGCCTCTCGTCTATCACCTTAAGGGAAGCCTGGCCAATTCCCTTGACAACTTCATCGAGTATCAATTCGACAACAGCGGGATCTACACTCCTGACGTCAAACGGACTCTTGCGACTCAATTCCGAACCAGCCTCCTATCAGTAAAGGAACAATCGATTCACTTATGCTCGCACTTCCATGTGTTAAAATTCCTGTCAACGGCCTTCTCCGCAGAGTTACGTGTGAGTATCCAGATGGAAGTGTATCATAGCCAGGAATTCTAAATCCCCTCATGTAGCCATCCGCGATAAGCGTATTAAGCGCATCTACGATTTTATCACGAGAAACGCCATCTATGTTCATTAGGCTAGAGATTGGCGTAGCCTTGTCATACCTCAACAGTTTGGATAATCTATCGTACCACTCCTGATCATTCGGAGTCCGAGCGCTACGAAGGAAGAATCCTGGCTTGGAGAGAATCAGCAAAGTCGGGAAGTATCTACCGTTCTTGGCAAGTCCACTATCAACAAGGATTCTATCAGGTTCGCATACTCTGAACCCCTCAAAATCCAAATCGGCCACTTCATGGATTGCTTCCTCAAAGGGTTTCGACGATAGAATTTCGATCGCCTTTCCACATTCTGGACATTTCATGCTATCGAATCTTTGTCTGACAGCGGTCAGGAACTCACCACAACCGCAAGAGCCAGCGACTAGAACGATATCTTTCGCACTGTTCAAGAGGTATATAGTGGCAATCTTTCCTGTGAGAGACTGGGGATTCGCCACCCCGATCATATCGCTGGCAGCCATCTGTTTCTTCATGCTCTTCCTCGGGTAAATTCCCGCGGGAATGTAGCCCGCTTCACCCGCCTTCCCAGAGTCAAATGGTTTGAGAATCAAGCCGAGTTTTCCAAGTACATCGAAATGCCCTGTAGTAGTTCGTAGGCACAAATCCATTCCGTGATCCGCGCATACAACGAAGAGAGTGGGCACAGAGTTCTGCCTAGCGTTTCCGACTATTCTCTCCAGAATCTCCATGAACTGCAGAAAGAACCTGTCGTACTGGCTCATAATCTGTTCATTCATCAATCGCTGGGGAGATCCTGGTCTGTAGACGCCCTCGGAGTGGGAATAGGAATCGAGTTCGGGCAACTGCACAAGATAGAAGGTCGGTCTTTCGATCGTCCTTGGCAGCTTCATGAGTTCAGCTCTCAGAGACGGAAGAGATTCAATCTTCATGGGAACGTTCATTCCACATCCCAGAATTGAGGAAAGCCCCATTTTCGGCAATTCAGTTCGCTCTAGAAATGCATTGAACAGATAGCAGTCCGCACAACCCTTCAGGTACTGACCAATCAATCCTGATTTCCCTGACTTGAGATCACTGAGAGTGACCTCGTACATTGTTCTCCTTCTCAAGAAACCGCTTGTTGAATCTGGGCTCTCGTTGAGCAGAGTCGAATCGAAAATTCCATGCTCCTTGGGAGTCGCACCGGACACAATTGTGACATGCCCATGTTCAGTGAGAGTCGGAGTCAACGCAAATAATGGAGCTTGAGCTTTGAACAATCCATGGAATCTTCCGAGAGTTGTCCGATTCGCGCGTCTGAGCCAGCTGAGAAAATGCCTGTATGAAAAACCGTCGACAATAAAAAGAAACACCGCCTTTTGGCGGGTCCCTGAATCTTGCCAGCTACTGACTGCTGTCCGAATCTCATTCTGCATCCTAGGCAAATGGGAGCTCATACCAAAGAGAAAGCCGATCAGATCTTTGACGTCAACAAGGGACCCCGACTCAACCCGAATCCTGTAGCTCGAGAGTATGAGATCGAAAATCTTAGACTCATAGGTTGTGGACGCATCAAGGAAGGTTTCCGAGTGAGTAAGCAGGTCAACGCTTCCATTCACAATGCGACAGTACTCCTCAATTGTTGAACGGGAGAGATCAACGGGGAGTTCTTTCAGTTCCTTTAGTCGATCCCAGAGGAAGACGCTAGCCCTAAGCCATGTGAACAGATCATCTGTGGCAAGTATGCCAGGATACCTGACCAGCATCCGCACATATTCGCTGCACAAAAGACCGACCTGAGCCATATGAGCTTCACGGTCTTGTAGACTTCTTGCGTCCTGCTCGAATCTTCCAAGAGAGAGCTCTATCGTCGAGAGAAAATCATATCGAAATTCAGGCACTCCCCCAAATGCAGGCTCGAGTCTCCCCATATTGACAATTCGATCAATGATGCTCTCAGGGCTTTCCTGACTAGCCTGCCTTTGCCGAATTCTCTGGAATATGTTTCCGAAATAGCCAGAATACTCTTTTTGAAGAGTTCGAGAAAGAGGAAGCACAACGATTAGATCCGGCTTCTTACGCCAGTCAATTCTCTGATGAATCTCGAGGAGCTTCTGTGAGTTTGATGGATCCATTTGGGCTATGAAATGAGATGGTCTTTGGTCAAGACCACTTGCGATTCGCTCTTGCAACGTCCTCAACGACTCCAGCATAACGACCGATTGGTAATCCCGGTCCATCGAAAGAAAATCTAGGATATCATCCGCAATCGCGGCATTGTCGTCATCTTGAAGGTTTAGCTTCGAGAATGACTCCCGAACATCTTCGACACCCTTGAAGAATTTTGCATGAATAATCTCTTCCAGGATTTGTTCGTGGAACCTGATATTCACGACATCGGACATATTGCCCGCACGCTTGGAGAACGAGCTGGTACCCATAACATCTGCCACGGGGAAGACCCTTCCATCCGTGGTATCGACATACAACAGACCTAGACCCTCAGCAACTGTAAGAATCTCGGAGAGTCCCAATGGGTCACGCCCATGCTGAGGTGTCAATCCGAGTTCATGGTAGGAGTCTGATGTGACATCATAGTATGGCATATGGCGAGAAGAACATACAGTCCTCAGGTTCTCGAGCAGCGTAGCTAGATGTTTCAGATGCATCTGAGACACTTCCAGGGCGACAAAATCCCCGGATGTAGAGGCACTCGGAGTGTAGAATGTCGCTCTGGAGACAAACATTGGATTCAATGAATCTTCTAGGTTCATCCCCCTGCTTGTCTCAATCACTTTGAACAAATGCGGGACCCATGACAAGAAGACGGGAATTGGAAGCGGGGTCTCAATCAAGGCCTTGGCGAGGTCGATTGTGATACTCAATGATGGGAATCTCTCGTGCAGTATGAATGCCATCTCGAATAGCCCAACACGATATTCGGCCAGTGACAATTCAAGCGCGGAGGGCACCACAGAATCACGCGGCTTGTTGCTCAAGCAAATCACAAGTTTGGAGTAGGGCTGGTATGAATCAATGGCCTGAAGAATACCCTGCATCCCGCTATCCTCACCAGACTCGTCCAGTATGAGTGTTGAGCAGTCAGTGGCCCGCTCAAAGGAATCGACGAATTGGCTTAGCCACATTGTATCTGCGATTCCGAAGGTCTTGAAGAAATCCCTACTATTGCGCACTACTTTGCTGCTCACTCGATGAGATGAGAGCGCAGATGAGAGTAGACTACCGACTAGATCGAGGCCCTCATTTGAGGAACCTCGCAGAAGTATGATCCGGCCAGGGAACAACTTAACAAGACGCAGTACGTCGCGAGCGAGCTTGTTGGCAAGAACTGGCTCAAACCCTTGATCCTTATGGTCTATGATATCGAACCCCCACTCTAAGCGAGTCTACGGGCACGCAGGACGTGCGCGACAGGCAAAGAGCTGCGCTGAAGATAAAGCCTTCCCAAGGGATGCTTTGTAGAAATCCTCGATGAAGAGCAAAAAGAGTGCCTCCATCCTCACGGAGTTGTATGAGAACGCCCGGAAGATGAGTTCCTTGTGCTGCTGGTTCGCGTTCCGAGCCAGCACATGCGACCC
>Ga0315280_10008193_pt1 | contig 13747 bp, 14 predicted proteins | sample YL17G06_40_MG_FD_203697 | JGI IMG/M metagenome (GOLD analysis project Ga0315280, IMG submission 203697) | Sediment microbial communities from Yellowstone Lake, YNP, Wyoming, USA - YL17G06_40 | ecosystem: Environmental > Aquatic > Freshwater > Lake > Sediment | place: USA: Wyoming | collected...
CAGGATCTTGATTCTGTAGGTTAATGACTTGCGTCAGGAAGCTTTGGTTACGGGTGCCGCTGGTTTCATTGGCAGCCACATTGCTGATAGGCTTCTGGATATGGGCTGGAATGTTCTGGGCCTCGATAATCTGTCCGGGGGAGACATGGCGAACCTTACTCATGCAATGAAGAGTTCCCGGTTTCGGTTCGTTGAAGGAGACCTCTTGGAATTGGCTGCAATTGAACGGGCAATCAAAGATTATGAACTTGTTTTTCATTTAGCAGCTGATCCGGAGGTGCGTGTTGGTGCTCAGAATCCTGATTTGCATTTCAAGCAGAACTTACTGGCAACATTCAATCTCCTTGAAGCGTTAAGAAAACGAGGAGCCTCTACAAAGATGGTTTTTGCATCTACCTCCACCATATACGGGGAACCATCGATAATTCCCACACCAGAAGATTATGGGCCGTTGCTACCAATTTCAGTATACGGCGCCACGAAGCTTGGTTGCGAAGCTTTAGCCGCATCATATATGCAGCTTCTGCCGCTTAGATTAGCCATCTTTCGTTTTGCAAATGTTGTGGGAAACCGAGCAAAGCATGGCGTGATCTATGATTTCATCATGAAACTTCGAAAAGATCCTCATGAACTTGAGGTACTGGGGGATGGAACCCAGACCAAATCGTATCTTCACATCGACGACTGCACCGATGCTTTCCTAAAAGTTCTAGACGATACATTCTGGCAGAACCCTGTGGAAATCTACAATATAGGTTCTGAAGACCAGATCGATGTTCTTCGAATCGCCCAAATCGTGACGAACGCCATGGGTTTGAATAACGTATCCATTAGAACAACCCGTGGCTCTGATGGGCGGGCTTGGCCAGGCGATGTCAAGACAATGCTACTCGATATTGCCAAAATCAAGAAACGTGGCTGGGAACCAAAGCTGAACAGTCAAGAGGCTGTTACGTTGGCTGCGGAAAGCCTCGTCAGAGAACTCAGTATGAATAAGTAGGTAATGCACTGATTCAAGGTGAAGGCAATTCTGAACTGAACGTTTCCCATTTTCTGGGATTCATCTTGTAGCCAACTACTACGGCAGTTCTCATTGTCGTTACAGCAAATGTTTATGTTTACTATGACTTATATGACAATTCATGGCTAGGAAGAAGTTGACAACCATCGCGGTAGGCATACATACGCTCAAGAAGTTGGAGTCAGTTAAGAAAAAGATCGGGGCCAGAAGTTTCGACGAGACCGTTCAAAAACTGATGGAAAGGGCTGTGGGAGTGCCGAACAGTATGTTTGGCGCAGTACCGAAACTAAGATCACTGACCGACACAGAGCATGAGGAGTTCCAAAGGATCCATTACTTGGCGAAGCTGTCTGTTCAGAGGTAATCCCTGGCTTGAGCGTTCATAACGTCGGTTCGAATTTCTGGGACAAACTATATTAGTCGGGTTGTTTGGCGCGGCGATATAATGGGCCTTGGCTGCCTGCCCCCAAAAAGGTGGCTGACCAGGGAACACTATTGAAACATTCTAATATGCAAGATTCTTTGTGGTTTGGACGGAACTTGAACATGAAGCTCGAATCTAGAGAAGCAGAACTAGCCAAATGAGGTCATGAGACGGGCGAGATCGAGGGCGGAGCTTCTTATGTACTGCAACTATGATGCGGCCATAGAAATATTATATAACTGTCTTACCTACATACCGTGGCTGCGGGAGAGTCCCCACCCTAATCCCACCATGGTCTGACCATAGCGGGACTGAATGAATGAAGGAATGAATGATGTTCTCTGTTATAGGCACGTTGAGAGCAGCAGCTGGCGCCATCACCAATAGAGTAAACGGATTCACAGAGTTCGTCATCATCCCAAAGGTTGCCACCAAGGAACTCCTAAAGGAGTTTGGCATGGATCCATTGGCTCTAGAATGTCATTTCTGTCACAATGCGTTGAGTGACCTCAGACAGTTACGAGCGATCTACAATTATGATGGGAAGTACGTGGCTGCTTGCGATAAATTCGAATGCGCGATTGAAGCTCGCGACAGACTGATCGAATGACTTTTCTTGAACATTCCTTTTTCTACCTATGAACAAATAATCGTCGGGTTAATCCTCTTCATCCTCACGGCAGTTCTTTTGCTTGGATGGAAACGGATTCAGTTCTACTTGATAAAGCGTAAGATAAAACCCCATCTTGATGAAATCACGGAATCCTACAGGCAAGAGATCGGTCAATATGTCGAGACAGTTCCCATGCTTATCGTCAGCGACAAGAAACCGAAGGAATCTTGTTACGGAGTAATATTCGTCACTCCAGAAGAGATTGACGCTGTCGAACAAGTTTTCCTGATAAACATTCCACCAGCCTGCTCCCTACGCAAGATTAGACTCCTATTCGATCCTAATCTCAAACGAGCATTATTTGATTTCTTCTCTTGGAGACTAGCCATCCGCAGAAAGCGTGAAGATATAGGATCAAAGATACTAGACAACGCTATCAAGAATTACGCAAAGGATTTCAAGACGATACAGAAACTTCACGAAGAAGAGAAACTCTCGGAAATCGTTCTCCAAGAAGCGCTTAGACGATTGAGGAAGTACAAGAATCTGGCTAAGATTTCTCCGGATGACGTTAATGAATACAGCAAAATCGTGAGAGAATGGGGTGAGCGGAAGTTTAAGCTGGTTCTAGTGGGACCTGGTGCAGTAGAAGACTACACGGAAAAAATCGCTAGCTACCTGACTATACAAGGGGAAGTTCTCGCGTTGGCAAGAGGTAGCTATGTGAAACGACTAGACAAAGTATGCGAGTTATGCACCAAAGCAATTAAACCGCTGTATATCAAATCAGAAGACGATGTTTGGTACTACGTTGAAAAAGACAGCACTGCACCAGTTCGTAGAATTTGGTTCAGGCGAACACCCTTCAAGGATGTCATCCACCTGAAACCATCTAGCAACTCATTAGACGCTTGACATTCAACATATTTCCAAGGCGATTGGCTAACCTATGGATAAGCAGTTCGGAATTGAACGCCTTCCATCTTCTGGAAATGCCCACCAAGTCCACCCGACTTGGTATTTGTCGAATAGTCCGATTGCATCTTGCAGCCAGTTATTCCGGCAAGTCTGATCATCCATGAAGGCACCGAATTCCCCAATCCACATTGGGCTTCCAAGTTCAACAACATATCGCTTGTATTTTGCCGCCAAGTCTGCTTCAAGCCTCTTGACATCTTCAGATGAGTAACGTGAGGCGAAGGCTAAGGGATAGAAGTGTGGAGACCAAACGATATTCTCTTTCAACGGAAACTTGAAAGTGTTTATGTTGGCTGGTTCAAGGATGATGATGTGATTTGGATCGACGGTTCTAATGGACTTCACTACCTTGAGGTAGAACGTATCAACATACGTGGCGTTTAGATACGGGATTACGGAGGTGTAAACCCAAGGTTCGTTCAGAATATCGTATCCCGCGATCGTTGTTTCATTTGCATAGATACGCGCTATTTGGGTCCAGACGTTTAGAAAATGATCCTGCAGGGTATCGTCGGCCCAGAAGTCTGAAACAGCCTTTCGCATGCCAGCCTCGGTCGGTGCATATTGTTTTACCATCCAGTCTGGGACGCCTGATCCCCCAAATTTCTCAGCCCACTTGTACTGATGCATATCAAGAACTATGTATAGGCCGTACTTCTTGGCCCACTGAACGTCCCGGTTCACGTACCTAGTTAGGTATGAGATATCAAAGATACCTGCTGCAGGTTCGAGCAATGCCCAAGAGATCGGCAACCTAACAATGTTGAAACCATTTCGCGCAAACTTTGCGTAATCAGCCTCGCTGTGTAACCTTGGGCCATCGTATGAATCGCCACGCTCATATGCCGGATAGTTGACCCCTCGAAGCAAAACTACCTCTTGATCAGCATTGACGATTTGAGTTCCACGTACGGAAAGGAAACCTTGTGTCTCAGCGTGAGCGGAAAAGTTTGGAGCCAAGACAAGCCCAAGCGTGAGCATCAAGAAGAGAAGTGACGTCGCTATACGTGCTCGCATCGAATTTGCCTCCACGCTAGGCTAGAATGTTGATTGATTAAAGAATATAAATGTTCCGCATATGGTACATCGATGTCCCTATGATTTCGACCAACTCCATCAGCCTGTCCATTGGACAAGCTAGACCGAGAGCTTTGCATACAAAAGATGACACATGTCTCAGATCGGCTCATTCTAGCGGTCACTTTCCACCAACCATTTCTACGATCTCAAGTAGAGATAAATCGCAATGTGTGCTACAGGCTTACAGATAGATACAGAAGGAACGGCGGCGCTGGCACCTGCTAAGAACCTTATGAGCAAGAACCTGTCGACAAACCTCACGCATATTAATTAGACTTGACAATTCAGCAGTACGTTCCTGCAGGCGAGCGGGTTGAGAAAAAGTATGAACATAACCTTCTGGCTCTGGATAATCGCAATAATAGTATTAGGAACCTTGGGCGGTGTCACCTTCAAGTACGGCACCAACCAGATCGGCGAGATAACACTCCAAAAATTGATGCAGTTCCAACTCACAAAAGAAACCATCATCTACGGCATAATGCTAGTTGCAGGCGTCGCACTATTCTTCATCGGAGGCTACCGACTTGGAGGACAAGTATTCGCAGCTCGATACCTATTCACCCCTATCGTCCTTGGAGCACTCGTCCTCCTCTTCATTTCACGTTTCCTGATCGGAATCCCACTATCCACAACCGGCCTCGGAAGATTAACGAGCATCATAACGTCCTTAACGATCGTCTCAACAGCCGCCGCAAGCGCCATTGTATTCAAGGAGACCTACACACCACAGGTCCTTGTGGGAATAGGACTCGGAATAATCGCCGTAATCTTGATCGGTCAAGGATAGACCCCACACCATTAACAGAACACGATCTGCACATGCAACTGCTGAGCGGTCTTGCTTTATAACATTCACTACATCGTAGAACGAACCGGAGAATGGAACGACTTCTTTGCAGCGCTAAGAGGCTCCGTTTCAAAAGTAGATAACATTGCACGTGATACGTTTCGATCTTCAGCTTTCGAAACACTTGGCTTGGACGCTCACTCAAACGTTCAACTTGATGGAAAGAACTCATTGCACATGTACTCCGTACGTAATCTCAAAATAACAGCAAAAACCACTCCAGACGATCTTTAGGGTCAGGCGCGGTCAACCAGGACCCCCCTACCCCGGTAGGGGTCCCTTTCACGTTTTGCAACAGAGCCGTACTAAGAGGAAACCTCTTTTGCCACAGCTTTAGTTGTAGTTTGCTTCACCATCTCTTCGTATTGTCGCTTGTCGATCAGTTCAGCTTCGTAGAGTTCCTTTGCAATCTCGCTGATCTTCGTGAATGAGTAAAGCCTTACCCCTACCTTTGTAAGGTTCTCCGCGCCTCCTTCTTGTCTGTCTATTAGAACCAGCGCATCAGAAATGGTGCCGCCCTCGCCTCTAACAATATTCGCCGCCTCCATGATGCTCTTCCCACTGGTGACCACATCATCTACCAACAATACTCTGTCTCCTGGAGATAGTGCGCCACCGATCTTCTTCTCCCTGCCATGAGTCTCAGTCGCTTCCTTGATGTACAGGAATGGTTTCGAAAGTTTGTAGGAAAGAACTGAAGCAAAAGTCATTCCGACAGTTGGTATTCCCGAAATTCTATCAAAGTTTTCTGTTCCTATCTTATTCTTAGCAAGGTCTTCGTAAATCGAGACTATCTTGTTCATACTGTTTGGAAAACTCGGTATCAATCTCAGATCTATGTAGTAGGGGCTGAGCTTTCCCTTCTTCAGTTTGAAAACACCAAATTTCATGCATCCCGTCTTCACAAGCATCTTACACAGATCCGATGCCAATCCGGGTTCTTTATCCAACAACATCTCACTCAGATAATTCATGTGCAAAGCCATATTAAGTTCGATCGCTAGCCGGGCGCTCTTCATGCACTGGCAAAGTCATCTGAGCATAGGGCAGAACAGTTATCTTCGAATCTTTTCCAAGCGTCCGCTGCGCAGATTGAAGTGCAGAATTCGTTGTTCTAGACGTTCTAAGCTTGAAGATATTACTTGCATAGTAGTCGGGCATAACAGAGACAAGGTAAATCTTGGCTCTTTCTCTTGCCTTTAGAAGATAGTAGGCACTTTCACCGCCTAGAACATATCTTTTCTTAATTTCGCTCTCAACATCTTTCACTTCTTTAAAGTTCTTAGTCCATTCATAGAAGACTTTGTTACCGTGTCCTTTCGGGCACTCTCCGACAAGGATTATGGAACCTTCATCTTTCACAACCCTAAGAGCCGCTTCAAGACATGCACTCGCGTGATGGAGGTCCATGTCGTATGGCGATCCTCCAGCACTCGCTATTACAATCTCACCCTTGTGACGAAACGAAGCTTTGCACATCTCGCCGTAATCTCTTGAGGCTACCCGAAAGATCTCGGTTAAGTCGCCAGCGTAAGCTTTCACAAGATCCCCCGTTACGTTTGGGAGGATGCACAGTCCAAAATCTATCTTCGCAAGCTTCGATGCTTCTTCCATCCCCTCATACACAGGATTTCCTTCTATAATCCCCATACGCGCATTCGAGTTTGTGAGCATCGCATGATTATGCTTCACAGTATCAGTTCCAGCTATTCCCGGAAGAATTGCGGAACAGCCGCCTCTGTAGCCGAAAAATCGATGCAGACTAACATCAGAGAATACAATTCTGAAATCTGCCTCCACGAAACTCTTGTTTAAGAATACTTTCATACCTTTACTCGTCTTGCCAACTTCCACACATTCAGAAGAAGATGGCTCGTGTGCTATCACAGAGTATTCTCTGAATGTATTTTGCCATAGATCAGCTCTCTCTTCCTCTGCCCGAACGGCTTCACCTGTTTCGGTCGTGAGCAAGATCTTGATGTCCTGACTTGAAACGCCTTTCTCCTTAAGTTTTTCAAGCAAGCGTGATAGACCTATGAGATTCTTTGAGCTTGGATTTGTCAATTCCACTAGCAGGACAACTTTCTTTCCCTGCACAGTTATCCTTGAGAACAGTTCTGACGCTAGGGGATTTTCAAGAGCAGACTCTAACTCTTCTTGAGGACGCTCCAATCCATTCTGTTCTTGCGGTTGGAGAATTCCCAAGAGATTCTCATCGTTTACGCTAACGAATGTCTCAGTGTTCCCGTAGGGTAACCAGATCTCGACCAAGCTTGAGTCACAGGGATCTTCGAATCGGTTTGCGCCCAATTTAAACTTGATAGAAATAGTCTTTGAGAGGATAGAAAAGTAGTTAGGCCTCGTCTATGGATAACATCGCAAGATGTGTCTGACAATGAGTAAGTTCAACAACGGAATCTTGTTCAGCATACTTGTTGTAACGTTATTACTCGGAACGATTCCAATCGTCGCCACCCAGTCCACACCAAGTACTCAACCATATGCGACCGCACGTAGAGAGGTACCCATCCATGTTAAGATCGTCTTCATCGGAGTCGATCAGAACCTCATCGACAAAGAATACATGACTTGGAATAATCCACACTACAAGTACCAGTCTTACCTCATACCTGGAATAAGCACCAACGTTGTCTTCGCGATGAACTACGACTACGTGTTTGTCAATCCACAATTCGAAAACAACTTCGTAAACTATCTCTCCTCAATCGCACGTGTGGAAAAACGTTCTAATGTCCTGTGGAACTTAAGCTACTTTGGGATTGATGAAAACCCCTCACTAAACTACACGAACTTCAGGATAACTACCCTGAACACATTCTACAGTGCAGATGAAGTTGAACGTTGGTTGATGGATCACGCAGATGAATACGGAGGCTTACCTTCCGACGGTTACACTCTGATAGTTGCCGACTTGTCTTCAAAGACACCATCGGTAACTGCTGAACAGTACAAGGCGCTTATGAAGAAACAAATGGCTGAAGCGACACCCCACTATTACAATAAGACGTTCACTGATCCAGATCTAGGATTAGTGAGAAACAGACGTTGGATGACCTCTTGGGGCGGAAACCAACGACTATACTACATTGACCTGTCTGCTGGACCAAGCCTCGTAACCACCGAGCTTCCAATTCAATTAGCCACAAGCATAAACAACATTGATATTCACAGCACATATGGAAGAAACTGGCTGAATCAATACGTGTCCGCCTACGTGTACGGTGCCGTTTACAACCTATTCACTCCAGACTTTGTTTACCCCATCAACTACGCAAAGGACTACAGAATCAAGATAGTGGCTATTGACAATCGAACCCAACAGAAGCCGCCACTAGAAAAGACTGTTAACGCGGACCTCATCAAGAGTGAACTCCAAAAACTGCTATCATTCTCCAAAGTTGAAGTAGAAACGAAGTTCATTCAAGTAACTGACAACCCAGAACTTGAGCGGGTCATAATAGACTCAACTATTCCAAGTACAGGTATTCCTTCAATTGAACCTACCAAAGCCGTTGACGCTACACCAGTCTATGAATGGCTCAATGAGCAAGGAAAAGGACACATAAGAGACTTCTTCAACGTCACCCGCAACACGAATGAATATGACATACCCGTATTCGTGTTCGCCTTTGACGACAACTATCAATTCGCTTTCACATTCAAAGAACAGATATTCAACCGTGGCGAAGGAGACCGAACCATATGGGGCGTATCATTATACGATATGGTTCTGATCGGCCACTCCACAAGAGACTTCAACAGAGGCGATGTACTCATCAATGAACCACAACAACCCGGCAAAGGCTTTGGATTCTCAAACACTATAATCCACGAAGTCGGACACATGGTCGGCCTCAACCACCCATTCATCTATGACCAAACCGAAGACTTTGTCTCTTCAGTTATGGCCTACTATCCATACGAAAATCAGTTCAGCAAATTCGACATAGACGCACTCCAAAGAGGCTTCGCTGATCAACTGATAATATACGCTTCATCAACCCTTTCCGAAACCGCCTCCGTTCTCGTAAACTATATGAACATAAACTCCGCGGGAAACTATCTTCAAGACGCCGAAAACAAATATTCGCAAATGAACTACTCTGATGCAATCAATTCTGCATACGAATCGGCGATGCAATCTGCTCAAGCAAAGATGCTTTCACCAGACTTTTTCGTCACATCCGGGTTACTGGTCGGACTTGGAGTAGGTGGAGTCATAGGCTTAGCCATCGGATACTACATCTGGAAAAGAAAACCATCGGTCCCAACACATGCATCAACATGGACACAACCCCAGACGCCCACAACCCAATACTCGTGTCCGTCCTGCAACCAACCCCTTACGTGGGTAGCTGAATATCAGAGATGGTACTGTCAAAACTGCAAAAGATATGTATAGCCAGCTTCCACTCATGAAGTGTAGGTTCTAAACTCACATTTCTACAGGATCATTTGATATTTGAGAGGTAGACTGAATGCCTAACAAGAAACGAAATGTAAAGAAACGTTTGGCTAAAAGAAGAACATCAAAGAAGCGCCCGCGTCCCTTGAAAAAGTTGTTGAACGACCGATCAGTCCTCGTTAATGTCGTGCGTGACCTCTGCTATAGATACGGCTTAGCCATGGCAAGATTCGAGTTCAAAGGGAAGAGTCCAAAACCTTCTATCGATGAATTTCGAGAAAGGATAGTCCATCACATGGCTCTTATGGAAACATCGCTTGCAGACAAACTTTCTGCACCCGTTGGGAGATCTCTTGAACAGGCTAGAGGGATGCTTAGTACTCGACTAAAACTTGACATAGAAAAGATAAGGAATGGAGTAAACGCGGAAGTAGAGACCATCTACGATTCGCTATAGTGCCACTAATTGAAGCTAACAGGGCAATAAGCAAACAGTTCGGAACCGGAATCCCATAGACGAGGCGACTGATCCTAGCACTTATTTTATAGGATCTTTAGCTTTCAAACTCTTCATGAACATGCACTGCTTTGGACCGATCACTATAGATCTTGGGTCGTTGTCATCAGTAAACTCAACGGCGGCACCTCTAACCAGCACCATGGGTATTCTTTCATTGGTCTCGCCCATCACGAGATGCGCTGCACCCACTAAGTCGTCGGCAACCGCCTGTCGAGTTATCAACATAGTATTTCCAAAAAGATCTTTCTTCCTACGATAGTCTTTCACGGGTCGAAATCCAGCGATACCTAGGGCGATCCCAACCGTTCCCATACGTAGAGGTGTCGTTCTACTATCAACGATCGCAACTCCAACTTTTTTTCCGGTAGCTTTGATTATCTGTCTCCGAATCTCTTCAGCAGATTTCTGAGGATTCTTCGGCCAAAGAATAAGACTTCCTCTAGGAATATTGGAATGATCTATGCCCGCATTCGCGATCAAGATATTGTTCTTAAGCGTTAAGAGTGCTCTTGGAACCCCTCCGTAAATCTTTCGGCTCTCACGTATTACAAGTTCCACACAGCCAGGTTCCAAACCATACTTCCTAGCCAAGATTTCCGCTCGCCTTGAAGGCTTGACACTATTGGAATCAACTATCCGACCTTCCGTAGTCGACACGACTTTAGTTGCGACAACCAAAATGTCGTTGTCTCTAACCTTCAGTCGTCTTTTCTTAAGCGAATCCAGAAGAATCCCGACCAGGTTATCACCGGGCATGATAAGTGGCGCATGTAAACCGTACAGTTCCACTATCTTCAGCACCTTATACCACGCTTAGCTCTCAAATTGGAATAGCCTTATCGATATGTTTTGTTCTAGCTCAGAACGTTGCACATGTTGGTCTGATTACGAAAGACAACATTTCGGGAACTGAATAGTGGAGGCGATGAATCAAGAGGTGAAAAATCTTATTTGGAGATTTTTCCCATCTGAATTCTGAGATTTCTTGCTTTTTCCGTCGGCATCCCCCAAGCCCTAATGAATCCTTCGGCCCATCGTTGATCAAATGTTCCTTCAAGGTTGTAGCTTGCCAAGTTTTTGTCGTATAGGGACGCGGGCGAGGTTCTTCCAACAACCCTCAGCGACCCCTTGTGAAGCTTGACTTTAACCTTGCCGTTCACGCCTTTCTGGCTCGCATCGATAAAGGCTTCAAGGTCTTCCCGTAGGGGATCCATCCATAAGCCAGCATATGCAAGGAAAGTCCATTCAGCGTCTACTTGTTCCTTGAAGGCCAATTCATGTCTGGTGAGTACGCTTTTTTCCAGATCCTTGTGGGCTTCCAGGATCACAGTTGCGGCCGGACATTCGTACACCTCTCTCGACTTTATTCCCACCATCCTATCTTCTATGTGGTCGATGCGCCCGACCCCGTGCTTGCCAGCGATCTCATTCAATTGTAACACCAACGTGACTGGATCAAGTTTCTTACCGTCGATGGCCACTGGAACACCTTCCTCAAACTCCAAGGATACTACAGCGGATTCTGATGGCGCTTTCTCTACGGAGCTAGTCCATTCAAAAACTTCTTCAGGAGGCTCTGCAAAGGGATCTTCAAGAACCCCACACTCTATCGCCCTGCCCCAGAGGCTCTGGTCGATACTGTATGGACTCTCAATCGTAACAGGCACAGGAATTCCATGCGCCTTTGCATACTTGATCTCCTCGTTTCTCGCAAGATTCCATTCACGGATCGGTGCAATTATCTTGATGTCTGGAGCCAGCGCTCTAATCGTTACGTCGAATCGTACCTGATCGTTTCCTCTGCCACTACAACCGTGGGCCACGGCTGAAGCGTTTTCTTTTCTTGCGACCTCAACCAGTTTCGCTGCTATGAGGGGGCGCCCTATCGCGGTGCTTAGCGGATACTTCCCCTCGTAGAGTGCATTCGCTTTAACACTCGGAAAAACATAGTTCTCTACAAATTCCTTCTTGGCGTCGATCGAATAGTGTTTCACCGCTCCTGTGGCCTTTGCCTTTTTTTCGATAGAGACCATATCGTCGCCTTGACCAACATCAACGGTCGCCGTTATGATCTCTACCGAGTACTTTTCTTTCATCCATTGGATAGCGACTGATGTATCCAACCCGCCCGAGTATGCTAGAACAATTTTATCTTTAGACATTAAGCCATCTCGTTCAGTTTTCATTACTAATGCGCGCTGAAATCTAAGAATTCGTTAATAAGAGTTGCTCTTATAGGTTCTGATAAGTTGTCGTGGTTTAGTCGCCAACTTATCTCGCTTCCATCGACTCTGCGGATTCCCATGCGTAGGGCATGGATGCCGCTACCATTGCTTCATTTGGAAGCGCGATGGGCCTGAACCTCAGGCCTCTCGTTAAAATGTTTCTAGCTGCGTTTACATCGCGGTCTACTATGCCATGCGTTGGACACTTCAGGGTTCGGTTCTCTTCGGGTTTCATGCTTAACCCACATATCGAACACTTTCTTGAAGTGTTTCTTGCTGGCACATAAAGGACTGGGACACCTTCCCAATGGGCTTTGTATTCGATTTGACGTTGAAGTTCCCCGAAACCCCACGAATTAAGTCGGCCACGATAGAAGCGACCTTGACCGTTGCCTTTACGGTAGAGTCTCCGCAATCCAGTAAGTTTCTCCATCACAATTCCAAACCGTTTTGCCTTGGCATCTTCGACAATGTGTTTGGAAATGTTGTGAATAATGTGTGATACCTTGTTACGTTGTTTCTGTCCGTATTTACGGTAGATTCTTCGTCTGATTCGAACATCGTTTCTAGTAAAACGAGATCTGATTTCTCGATATTTTGATCTGACTTGCGTTGCCTTCTCTAAGTCATATCGTTCTACATTGCCTTTAGAGTCTACCAAAGTAACATTATCGAGATTGCTGTCTATGCCTACCAGCCCCGTAGGCTCTATTGGGGCGGTTTCTTTCGAGAACGTTATTCCCACCATGCTGGGCGTTAGGGTGATGGATCGAATTGTTTGATTTGGCTTCGACAGCATGTCCAACGTATGTTTGTTCAATGGAATGGAGATCGTTCTACGTCGCTTGAATGGAACCTCTAGCTTTCCTTCGATAATTTTGAACCCGTAGCAAGTGACGAGTTGCGGCCGCAATGCGTATGGTTCCCTTACGCGGCTTCCTCGTCGCTTCGCCTTTCTATGGTTCTTAAGGATTCCAACAGCTCTGCTTATAGCGCAGAGCTTGTAGTAACTCATCACGTCATAGCTTGACAACTGCCTATACGCCTTCAAGGATAAGGATTTCAAGCTGGTAAGGTTCTCCACGAGTCCGATTCGGAGACAGCCGTTAAGCATACAACGAAACTGCTCAAGCAACCAGAGTAGGTCTTGGCTTGGCATGTATCTCTGCTGAACTGTCTTAACCGTACTCAAGCTCGTCAAAGGAATTCGCTTGGTTCAGACTTAAAAGCCAAAGAGATGAGTAAATGTATAACACCCACTATGAACCCCGAGAACTTATCAGAACCCTCTTATACAAAGTATCATGAATCAAGCGGTCGAAGCGCATAAGGCTTTCAAAGCGAAAAATTGGCTGAGAGTGTGAACTTGACTTTGGAGCTGGATGATACAGATAGACAGATCTTGAATAGATTGCAGGATGATGCGCGAAGGTCTTTCAAGGACATTGCGAAGGAAGTGAATGTAAGTGAAGCGACAGTCTTTGTTCGAGTAAGGAAGCTGTTAAAGAATGATGTGATAAAATCCTTCAAGGCTATAGTGGATCCGAAGCTGGTTGGTAAAGGAACACTTGCATTTGTAATGTTAAGAGTTAACCCAAACGTTTACACGA
>Ga0315280_10008194_pt1 | contig 13744 bp, 14 predicted proteins | sample YL17G06_40_MG_FD_203697 | JGI IMG/M metagenome (GOLD analysis project Ga0315280, IMG submission 203697) | Sediment microbial communities from Yellowstone Lake, YNP, Wyoming, USA - YL17G06_40 | ecosystem: Environmental > Aquatic > Freshwater > Lake > Sediment | place: USA: Wyoming | collected...
TCAAAGGTGTCTTTTCTGAAAGGTACAGGGCCATTGTAACTTCCTGCCCCGTGCGCCAGAGTACGCGGGGGACACAGCCCCAGCCGGCCTCAGCATGACTCATCAAGATATACGGCTCAGCAGAACCACCGGTGCCGCTTAACCTGGAAGGGCAGGTGCAGTGAGCGCCGAAATAGTGATTTCTCTCGGTCTCCATAGAAGAGTTCTGCTGAAAACCGGGTTTGCCGAAAAGCTGCTGCACTATCATCAAGGTCAACGTTGTGTTAAGGTCGGCCTGGCAACCTGCAGGGATACCTTCGTCCCTCAGACTCATAAAGCCCATACAAGGCGGCGGATGCTTGTGCGGCTTTCGGAGTCCCGGCAGGCAATCCATCATCACCGCGTCGGCCTGCTCTGTCTGGATAATTCGTTTCAGGACAAAATATGTTTTTGCAGCATCCAGAATATCAGCTTTGGTTGGTTGAATAACTTTTTTAGCGTTTTTGAAGTATGCTCCAGCGAGTTTTTTGATCGTCTCTGTCGCTCCAATGCGATTAAACTCCTCAACGAACCTCTCGCCGGGAATAGTCCGCACCTGTGTCCCAAGATGAGGTACTGCCGTTTCTTTAACCTCCGACCCTGCAATGCAGACAATACGGCTTTCTCTCATCCAGCAGGCCGTCTTTATCATTTTCATACCGTCTTCGACAGCATTAAGATTATCCGGAGAGCTGATTAAATAGACACCGGACTTTCGGTGCAACTGACTGATATGGTCAACAAGTAAAACGCCCAACGTAGCAAGGACAACGGTCGGGAGCTTTGCTTCTTCGACGATGCGGGTGACATGTTCCCAATGCCCTTTCTTGAAGGGGATTAGCAGCAATCCATCGGACTTCGATTGTTTGACATCGTCGATGAACCGTGCTACAGTTTCCGCATCATCCAGCGGGGTGCTATCCATAGAGATTCGCATTCCCAATTTTTGCTCAATCTCTTTGAGTTTTGCGGCATATTGTTTTTGACGTCCTTCAGCGTCAAAAGTGGACCCTGGCCAGCTATAATAACCGTCTTGCTTTAAGAACTCCGTTGGAGGATATATAAAAGCACCTCGCACTGTTGCAGTTGCTTTTTGCCGGCTGCTGGTTTCAGCAGATGAGACACTGCCGAGTAGTTTATCAGGGGCCAGTGAAATGCCCGCTGCGGTACCGCCTAATGCCTGCAGGAAATCCCGCCGGGATATTTGCGATGCCCTGGCTGAATATGACTGTTTCATTTCAATTCCTTTCCTGTCTAATTGATTATATGCTGTCGTGCTCTTTAGAAACATTAGAGCCGTTTCAAGAATAAATTGCTTATATTTTAATGAACTCAGGGTTTTCCAGAAATTATTTTTTTACAGGGTCAAGATAGGAAATTGGTTGCAAAGACATCTTGTGCGGTTATACTTATTGTGCCAAATAGGTAGCTTGATTGCCATTTTATGATTATCCTGAAATTTGAAGAACATCTCCGTGTTGCAGAAAGGATGCAGTAATGGCGGAAAAAGATACCGATTTACAAAAAATCAAAGAATTGATTGAAATAATGAAGGCCAATGACCTGCTCGAGGTTGAGATAAAGCACGGCGACGACAAGGTTTTTCTGAAGCGCTGCCCACCTCAACAACCTATCGTCGCGGCTTTGCCGATGGTTGGTCCGCAGGTTACCACGCCCCCGGTACCCGGCGGTATTGGGGTATCATTACCGCCGACTCAACCTCAAGCTCCCCAGAAAGAGGAGAATCTGGTAGAGATAAAATCGCCTATCGTAGGGACTTTCTATGCGACACCAAGCCCGGACTCAGGACCTTATGTTGAGATTGGCTCGCACGTTACCCTGCAAACCGTCGTCTGTGTAATCGAGGCAATGAAGGTGATGAACGAAATAAAGGCCGAAACCAGCGGAACGATTGTGGAAGTCCTGGTGACCAACGGTCAGGCCGTTGAATATGGTCAGGTGCTCTTTAGAGTAAGACCGGACTAATTCGTAGTGCGTGATGTGTCGTGCGTAATACGCAATACGATATACCCAATACGAGATACGAAAATATGTTTTCAAGAATCCTTATAGCAAACCGCGGCGAAATAGCGCTGCGTATCATTCGCGCCTGCCATGAGCTTGGAGTCGAAGCGGTGGCGGTTTATTCCGAGGCCGATAAAGATGCTCCATATTTACGACTTGCCGATGAAGCTGTTTGCATAGGGCCGCCCGACTGTGCCGAAAGTTATCTTAACATTCCGCGTATTATAAGCGCAGCCGAAATTACCGATGTCGAGGCAATCCACCCCGGCTACGGCTTTCTGGCAGAGAACGTAGAATTTGCCCAGATATGCAGGGACTGCGGGATAACCTTCATTGGCCCTGGTGTTGAGGCGATGCAACTGTTGGGTGATAAAGTTCAGGCGCGCAAGCTTGCCCGCCAGGTAAATGTCCCTGTAGTGGATGGCTCAGAAGGTACTATCGCAGACGAGTCTGAGGCGCTAAAACTGGCCAACGAAATCGGGTACCCCGTGATAATAAAAGCCGCTGCCGGCGGAGGCGGACGCGGTATGAGAGTGTTTCATAACGACATCAGCCTGCGTTCGGCGTTCAGCGCAGCACGCGCCGAGGCGGAAGCCGCATTCGGGGACGGCAGTGTATATCTGGAAAAGTACATACTTGAGCCGCGACACGTTGAAGTGCAGGTAATAGCCGACAATGAGGGCAACGCGCTGCACTTTTTCGAGAGGGACTGCTCCATCCAGCGAAGACATCAAAAAATGATTGAGGAGTCACCCTGTCCTGTTCTGGATAAGCATACAAGAGAGGAACTTTGCGAGGCGGCCTTGAGGATGATAAAAGAAGCCAACTATGTTAATGCTGCAACGGTTGAGTTCCTTTTAGATAAGGACAAAAAGTTTTACTTCATTGAGGTAAACGCGAGAATTCAGGTTGAACACCCCGTCACCGAAATGGTTACCGGCCACGACTTGATTAAATGGCAGTTAAAAATCGCCAGCGGCCATACTATCAGGATTCAGCAAAAGAACATCAAGCAACGCGGCGTGGCGATTGAGTGTCGGATTAACGCCGAGGACCCTGCAAATAATTTCGCTTCTTCTCCCGGCACAATCACCGAATATATTCCGCCCGGCGGCCCCGGAGTGCGGGTCGATACGCATGTCCATCAGGGCTGGACGGTTTCGCCAAAATATGATTCGATGATTGCCAAGGTCATCGTCCATCAAAAAACGCGAACGGAGGCAATTGCCACGATGAAAAGGGCCTTGCGGGAATTTGTTGTCGAGCCAATTAAAACGACAATCCCCGCCTGCCTGGATATCCTCTCGCATAATCTCTTTGTGAAAAATAAAATCGACACGGGGTTTGTCGAGCGAAACTTCTGACAGGTGTCGATAGACAACTGTCATTCCTGCGCAGGCAGGAATCCATTTTTTCTTTTGCCACAGAAAACACAGAGATTTTGACAACTACGAACTATGAACAACGAACTAAAAGCTATCGGCGTCTTTTTCTTAAGGCCACCGCACCTAAACCGAGCAGCAAGACCTCGCTCTTTTTGCAAATTTCAGATGGTATCGACACAAAAGCCAAGGACAAGCCACTTAATTAGTTTGTAAACAAACCAAACACCACAAAAGCCACCTATTGCACACCCCAAACCTATTAAGACAATGAGCATACTGGCTGAGGTTTAGGAGCCCATATTAACGACTCAGCTTTTTTAACACACGAACCGTATTTGCGCATGAATTCCACGGATTCATCGGTGTAGAAACGATTGGGGCTATCTGGTGGAATATTATGTTCCTCTCTGTATTTCTTGTCTTCCTCACCTGACAACATAGGCAAGTTCAAGTATGTGTTGTAAAGGAATAAACTAAGTTCCACCGAAGATGAGGTGTATCTCTCCCATCCTGCTGGCTTTTCTCCTACTGGGATTGATAGTACAAACTCGTTCTTACATTCGGCTAAGTGCCTTAGTGCAGAACTTCTTTTATCTATCTGCATCTCGAAGGCAGTAACCCCACAAATAATGCCGGCAAGTGTTGCCAAAATAAGCACTATTCTTCGAAAGCCACGTTTTAGGTTCATAGCTTTAATCCCATATCTGGCTAAAACCCCAAGCCACCTGTTTACGTTTGTTCAGCGTCACCACTACATCGTGTCCACCAAAAAATGCACACACATAGGACAACCGAAACTAAAAAGGCTCTACCTACTCTATCTACTACAAAACTCACTGAAATTTTATGCTTTTCGGTGCTAAAAAGCAAAGACATTTTGTTCAAATTGGTGATCAAGAATAAACAACGGTGACCGTGGTAAGGTAAAACCGAGAAAAACCAAAAAAATTTATTTTCTTTTTGATTTTTTGGTCATATTGCGCTTATTACTCATATAAGACTTTTATTCTTGTAATAAAAATTCTTTTTTTGGGAGGAATGTATGAATTTATTAACAATAAATGAAATCGCCCAAAAACTGGACGAGTGGGCGAAAAGAAAAGAACCTAAACTGCCAGAACATCTCGGCCACATTAGTTTCTACGGAAGCCTGCTGAAAGCTCTTGGCAACTTGCCTGATTTAGTTCTTACGTGGTTGCGGAGCCGTATGCCAGAACAGTTTGACTCAATTCAGAAAGACCTTGATGACCTATATAAAAAAACCAAAGCTGTTGACCACGAACGGAGCAAAAGTGGTGGAGAAGCTAACATCCTGAAGTGTCAAGCCCAAGCTGCTGCAGCGAGACTCGCCAAAAAACTTTGCCTTTTGCAAGGTATAGTTGAGTCACCCCGTGAGCAATTTGAGATTAGAGAAGAGCCAGCAGAACCAGATTCTCATCAGGGCAAATTTGGTTTTCACCCCAAAGAGCCAAGTGAATAATAAATCGGGTCGCCCGTGCTTTGCCCCGCCTTCGGCGGGCAAGCTTCGGCTACGCAGGGCAGGCGAGCGACGATTTATCACTGGGGTTTATTTCGGCCGGTACGAGCAATTTCATCACGCCGCAGCTTTAGAATATGGTTTAGTACGTCGGGTCTGCTGATAATGCCAACCACTATTCCTTCTTTTGATATGACCGGGACCCTTCTGAAATAGTTAATCATCATAAAATCACAAATGGTCTGCAAAGAATCATCCTCTTTATAATAAACCGCAGGTCGTGTCATAAAGTACTCAACTGTTTTGTTTTTTTCATCTTCATCAGCGTAGAATAACCTCAGACAATCCTTTTCTGTGATGACTCCCGATAAAGTCATATCATCTTCGACGACGGGCATACCGGTAATTTCGTTTTTTAGCAGAATCTCCACCGCCTGGTATATTGGCGTCACTCTTTTTACGCTAATTACATCCTTTGTCATAATGTTTTTCACTTTAAGCATTGTGTTTTTCCTTTCTTAACAACCCGTCTTGTAGATACCAATCACGATAAATCGGGACTGACAATCCGGTTATCTTTCCAGGTTCACTAAATCCTCGTAGGTTTCTCGTTTTCTGATGACGGAGAATTTGCTGCCATCGACGATGGTCTCGGCGGCTCGGGGACGAGCGTTGTAGTTGCTACTCATACTAAAGCCATACGCGCCGGCGGTGAATATAGAAATTAAGTCGCCGCGTTTTACGGGAGGCAGGGGTCTATCCTTGGCGAAAAAGTCCGCGCTTTCGCAAATCGGGCCAACCACGTCAACAATTTCGGTGCCGGATAGTTTCAAGTCTCCGGTGCGCTTCCGGGGGACGAACTTTTGTTCCACCTTCGCGGGCCAGATGAAATGGAAGGCGTCATACAACGCCGGGCGAATCAAATCATTCATTGCCGCATCGACGATAACAAATTTTTTTCTGCCGCCTTGTTTAATATAGAGCACACGAGTAAGTAGTATCGCGGCGTTGGCCGCGATGCTCTTGCCGGGTTCTAAGATGAGTTTTAGGTTTTTGTCTTTCAGCAGCGGCACAATACCCGCTGCATAGTCGGCAGCCGAGGGCACGGTGTCGGACTCATAGTCGGCGCCGTATCCGCCGCCCAAGTCAAGTGCTTCGATGGTGTAGCCACGCCGGCGGAGCCGGTCGATGAGGGGTAAGACTTTCTTTACAGCTTTGACATAGGGGTCGATTTTTTTGCCGCCTGTGCCGAGATGGACGTGAACTGCGCAAAGATTAACCACGCTATTGTCACCGTAATCGTCAAAAACTTTTAGTGCTCGGTCAATATCAACACCGAACTTTGTTTCTTTCTTTCCTGTGGCCAGATATTTATGGGTTTTGTATTCGATATCAGGATTGACACGCAGAGCTGCTTTGGGGTTTTTACCCTGTTGTTTAGCCAGTCGGATTAGATTTTCCATCTCGGCTTGCGATTCTATGTTGAGGTAGGCGATGCCGGCATTTAGTGCTTCGATGATTTCAGCATCGGTTTTGCCGACTCCGGCGTAGACGATTTTCGACGGGTCGCCGCCGGCCTGCAGAACTCGATATAGCTCTCCGCCGCTGACAATATCGAAGCCGCTGCCCGCCTCGGCCAGAAACTTGAGGATATTTATATTGCCGCAGGCCTTGACAGAATAGCAAATCATCGTGTCAAGCTCGCTGTAGGCCTGCTGGAGCCTTCGCAGGTGCTCACGGAAGGTGGCTTTGCTATAGACATAAACCGGCGTGCCGACCTGGGCTGCGATTTTTTCTACGGCCACCTTTTCGGCGAACAATTTGCCATCTTTGTAGGTGAAATAATCCATACAACTCTCTTTACGAATAGCCCGTAGAAATCTAAAAAATGAGCTCCGGCGTCAGCAACTATTATAAGAAGTTAAGCACTAATTGCAAGAAAGATGTTTTGGGGAAGCCAATAAGTCGCAAAGTAGGGCTTATGCTGCATACAAATAAAATGGAAGGTTCGGGTATAATAAAGGAACCTTCCATTTTCACATAGCTTGCCGCACAACTTTTATTTTGTTTGCGGCTAACATTCACCGGCCTTAGCCGGCAACCCGCTGAAATACGTGACGCATAAAAACAGACGGGTTTTCAACTAAATTGATGCACTAACGTTTTTTCTTTTTCTTCTTTGCTGTTTTTTTCTTTGTTGTTTTTTTCTTCTTCGCCATTATTTTATCACCTCCTTTTGGCTGATTAAATCCTTTCAGTCAAATCAACATCATAATGCTACTGTTCGTTAGAAACTTGTGTCAAACAAATTATACAAAAAGCTAATAATCTTTTATGTATTTTTTATCGTCCAAATGTTTATAAATACTTCATAAAATTTTTCTGCTCGATGTTTTACATAACTTCACATATTGTTTATCATACTCGTTGATGAAGTGGTGCAGCTTTCATTGCAGTTGGAGTTTTTTCTTCAAAGTCGAAAAACGGTTTGTTGTTGTTAGCTGTGTTGGAGTCGTTTTATTTAACTTATAGACCTGTTCCGTCGATTTTAATTTTGAATAGTTTGGTCCTTTGTCACGATATGTGCTACCAGGATGTCGTGATGCGGTATGGTCATGCAAAATGCAGATGAAGCTCGATAAGTTTTATTTACTTGTTGCATTTTTGGTGGCTGAAATTTTTTGATTACTGCTGCGATACTTTTTTCGGTAACACACAATTTGGTTGTTAAATTTTTATGGCGGGAAGAAAAATAGCTTTGTTTGGCGGCACATTTGACCCGATTCATCTCGGCCATACTGTCGTTGCTGCCGCGGCGGCTGAACACATCGGCGCTGAGAAAGTTATTTTCGTTCCTGCAAAGCGCTCTCCGCTCAAAGGGTCTTTGCCGAAAGCAAGTGATGATGACCGGCTCAAAATGATAGCACTTGCGATTGCGGGAAATAAAAATTTCCAGGTAAGTGATTATGAATTGAGAAGGCCGGAACCGAGTTACACCCTCCAGACCGTAAGACAATTCCAGGCCGACTACGGCAGCGAAGCTTTAATCTATTGGCTGGTCGGCACCGATGGTGTTGATGATTTGCTTTATTGGTATGGGATTGTCGAGCTGATTGACGAGTGTAATCTCTCCACGATGTACAGGGCCGGCTGCAAACCCCCGGATTTTACCAAATTTAAGGATATTTGGGGGGAAAAGCGTATCGAAAAACTCCAGCGAAACATTATCCAGACGCCTCTTGTTGATATAAGCAGCACAGAGATACGAAACGGGTTAACCGCAGGCCGCGACGTAACCGGTATGGTGCACCCGGCTGTTGCCGACTACATCCGCAAACACGGTCTATACCAAACAAAACGGAAGGATTAACCCTCCAAATTGGTCACGAATATAGATTTTTGACCGACTTTGCTAACCATTGGCACCACTCGGCGAACCCAGAGCCGGTTTTGGCGGATACGGGAAAAATCTCAATACCTTTATTCAGTTTGCGGGCATCGGTCTTTACCCGCTCGATGTCAAAATCAACTGGCGAGGGTGCTTTGAGCAGGTCGATTTTGTTTATAAGCAGCACCTTCGATTTTGCAAAGATGGCAGGATATTTAGCCGGCTTGTCATCGCCCTCAGGAACGGAAAGCACAACTATCTTGTAATTTTCGCCCAGCTCAAAGGCCGATGGGCAAACAAGATTGCCTACGTTCTCTATGAAAATTAAATCCAATTTTTTAATAGGCAGCTTCCCTAACGCAGAATTCACCTGAGCTGCGGACAAGTGGCATGCGCCATTTGTGTTTATCTGAACAGCCGGCGCACCGGTGGTTTTGATTCTTTGAGTATCTATGTCGGTCTGAATGTCACCCTCGATCACGCCGATTTTGATTTTACCTTTCAGTTCACTTATGGTTCTGGTCAGGATTGTTGTCTTGCCCGAGCCGGGAGATGATATCATATTCAGGCACAAAATCTTGTGCTCAGCTAAAAACCGGTTGTTCCTGAGAGCATACTCTTCGTTTGCACTGAGGATTTTCTTGCCGACATCAATTTTTTGCATCGTATTACTCCGTTTGGAATTCTATTTCTTCCAGCATCAAAGGTGCGTCCGGCTGTAACTGAAAATCTTCGCTGCCGCACTTAGGACATCGCGGACAGGAAAGCTCGACAGCGAATTGCTGGTTACAATTTTTACACTGCCCCTGTATTGGCTTATACTCTATTTCCAATTTCACGCCTTCGCACAGTGTCCCTTTAGCAATAGCTTCGAAGGCAAAACAAAGCGTTTCATCGTTGACGGCGTTCAGTTTACCACAGCTAATCTTTGCCGCCTCCGGCTTGGCATTGTGTTTCGCGGCCTCCTCTAATATTGCCGACAGCAGATTTTGCGCCACCATCATCTCGTGCATTAGCATATCCTTGGCAGTTCCCGGCCGTACGGCATCTGTACAATTCTCCTTCCGTCGATTCTGGTTATCAATTCCACCACAGGCACATCATGGGTTTCGACTACCCGGCCTATTATGTTTGTATCTTTACCCAGCGGATGATTTCTGCAAATCTTCAGACACTCTTCGGCGGACTGCGGCGAGACAATTGCAATGAATTTGCCCTCGTTTGCGATTGTCAGGACATCGAAGCCGAGCATATCGGCTGCCGCCTGCACCACAGGTTTGACCGGTATGTCGGCCTCGTTAATTTCGATGCTCAGTGCAGTTGCCCTCGCGATTTCATTAAGCGAGGCAGCCAACCCGCCGCGGGTGGGGTCGCGCATAAACTTTATTCCGCTTACGTTCTCCAGCAGTTTGCAGGTCAGCCCTGCCAGACCGGTGCAGTCGCTTTTGAGCTGCGATTGAAACTTGATGCCTTCCCGCTGCGAGATAATAGTCAGGCCATGGTCGCCTACAGTTCCATTGATAATAATTTTGTCGCCGACAGCAATCTTCTCGACCCCCAAATTAACGCCAGCCAACTTTACCCCGATGCCTGCGGTGTTTATAAAAATTTTCTCGGCGGCCCCCACCTCAACGGTCTTAGTGTCGCCGGTAACAATATCAACATCATTTTCTTTGGCCGACCGGCCGACGCTGTCCAAAATCTTTTCGAGCAGCTCGAATTCAAACCCTTCTTCGATTATCAACGATAATGCCAGAGCGACAGGTCTTGAGCCGGCGACAGCCAAATCATTTACCGTTCCGCAGACCGCAAGTTTTCCGATGTCCCCGCCGTTAAAAAATAACGGCTTCACCACGTAGCTATCTGCCGTAAAACACATCGAATTAGAATCGAGATTTAGTTCCGCCGAATCGCCCAGCCTGGCAAGGACATCGTTTTTGAATCTTGGCAGAATGTGCTGGCGGATAAATTCATAAGACAATTGCCCGCCTCCGCCGTGCGCAAGCAAGATTCTATCGTGTTTGTTCTCTTTACTTTTCAATCCTGGTCTCCTGATTTCCTGGTTACCTGATTCCCTGCTTTCCTGATTCCGCCATACTTAAAATATGCTGCGCAGGCCCCTTCGGAGCTTACCATACATGGACCAACCGGAGTCTGGGGAGTACAGCTTTTTCCAAAGAGGCCGCATTCCGGCGGCTCTATCAGGCCGCATAACACTTCGCCACATCGACAGCCAGTTGTCTCTTTACCTGGCGTTTCGGCTATGTCAAATCTCTTAAATGCGTCGAAATGACTGTATTCGTTTTTCAGTTTAAGGGTGCTCTTATTTATCTTTCCCAGGCCTCGCCAGTATCCATCTGCTGGTTCGAAGCACTCAGCAATGATTTTTTGTGCAAGGGTATTACCTTGCTTGGTTACCACCGCATTGTATATTGATTTTACCTCTGCTTTACCGGCTGCAAGCTGCCGACAGATTTCGGCAAGCGCCTCGACTATTTGCACCGGCTCGAAACCGGCCACAACGCACGGCCGACCGAAATCCTCGACAATCTCAGCAAAAGCGCGGTAGCCGATTATTACGCTCACGTGCCCGGGACATAGAAACGCATCTATGTTATGATTTTTCCCGGATAGTAGCGCCCGCATTGCAGGCACAACCAGCTTGTGCCCGCTCAGAACGCAGAAATTGTCGATGGCCGCTTTTGCAGCTTCTTTCACCACAACAGCAGTAGCCGGCGCAGTAGTCTCAAAGCCCACCGCGACAAATACGACTATTTTCCTGGGATTATCTTTCGCTAATTGCAGTGCATCTTCACTGCTCAGGACTACCTTGATGTTGGCCTTTGTCTGCCTTGTTTCGAGTGAACCGCCTCTGCCGGGGACACGAATCATATCACCGTAAGTGGCAATTAAACAATTCTCCCGGTCTGCCAACTGCAGGACGGTATCAATATAGCTCTGGTCGGTAACGCAGACGGGGCAGCCCGGCCCGGACAAAAGTTTTAGCCCCTCGGGGACAATCGACCTTATGCCGTTGCGGAAGATGGAAACCGTATGCGTGCCGCAAACCTCCATTATGTTGACCCGCCGGCCCAGAGCTTTGCAGGCGGCATCCATACTGGTCTGTGCTTTATGAATTCTCTCAAGCATTGTGTACCGTATATGCGTTTATGCGTAAGTGAGTTAACGCGTAAATACTTCCAGATGCCTGCCTATTCACTCATTTACTCATTCACTATTAGTTATCCAGAGACTTTGTTTGGGATAGTACCTCATGATATTGGCATACAATAATGTAAATTTCAAAGCAAAAAGTTTTTTTTTGCCGATGAGTTGTTTGTTTCACCCGCCAGACATACGGCGGGCAAGTAACAGTTTTTGGCAAGGAGGCTGCCTATGTCCAGCAAACACAAACACCAGCAAGAAAGCCAAAGCTTTGGTTAATTTCCACTGTTTTTTTCGCCTGGCCGCGGCGGGGGCTTTCCCCCCAGCCCCTGCCATAGTTTCTTTAGCTCCTTATAGCATCTATCCGTCATACATCTTATCTTTACCAGGGGGATACGATGTTCCCTTCCTATCCTAAAAGGCCACGAGTAAAGTGTTGACAAACATTTCCGACGGCCGTATCTTATTAGCAAATAAAATTTTATAGTAATAAGGAGAACCAGAATGCAAAAGAGACAAGTCGTCCTAATACTTTTACTTATCGGTAATGCTGCTTTACTCCAGGGTTGCCTCGCTGTTGTTGTTGGGGCCGGTGCCGCCGGCACGGTCGCTTACGTTAAGGGCGACTTGGAAGCGGTGGAGTCAAAGGATATCAACACCGTTTACGAAGCAACACTGAAGGCAATGGAGCAGCTCGAGCTAAGTGTCAGTAAAAAAACAAAGGATGCGATGTCAGCGCTGATTATCGCCCGTGACTCGCAGGACAAAAAGGTTACAGTTAAACTCAGTGCGACCGCCGAGGGTGCAACCAAATTATCCATTCGGGTAGGTGTATGGGGCAGCGAAACTAAATCCCAGTTTATCCACGACCAGATAAAAAAGAACCTCCAGTAGAACCGGAATTAAGAATTTTGAATGCAGAATTTCAAGCTGCTTTATCGTTAATTCTCAATTCTGAATTCTAAATTCCCATGCCAGGTTTATGATGAAAGCGATTGCAAAGTCAGGGGGTTTCCTGTAAACTATCGCTTGTTCTGGCGGCGTAGCTCAGTTGGTTAGAGCATGGGATTCATAAGCCCAGGGTCGTCGGTTCGAGTCCGACCGCCGCTACTGCCCTCGGGTTGCAGCTTAGTTTGCTGCAAACCGGGGAAATCCGAAATACTAAGCACGAAATTCGAAACAATATATAATGACCAAAATTCAAATGACCAGAATAATTAGGTTTTGAACATTTGAGTTTGTTTCGGATTTCAAATTTAGGATTTCGGATTTGAATATTCTGCCCCCATCGTCTAGTGGCCCAGGACGCCGGGTTCTCAACCCGGTAACAGGGGTTCGACTCCCCTTGGGGGTAGTTTTTAATTTACGATTTAAGATTGCTGATTTGCGATTGAGGCAATACCAAAGCTGATTACCTACAGGATTACTGTGCTTGAATCAAACCATAAAGACGTATACGCCTACTTTGGTCTTGCATCGTACCTAGCGCAGTGCTTCGAGATGGATTTGGGAAACATTCTCCTAATCCACCATCGCCTGACTCATTCTACGGTGACGCTGGACGACCTTCTCAACCTTGAGAAGACCCTCGGTCCTGTTCTATCTGCTGTCCGGAAAGTTGTCAGCTTCGACCCCGCAGCTGAAACGTTGCTGGAGACCACTCTTTTGAAGCGCAATTACCTTACCCACCACTATTTCCGTGAACACGCTGTCGACATGTTGTCTCATGATGGCCGAGCCAAAATAATAAGCGAGCTTCAGGACATATGCGACGTATTCAGGGATGTTGGTGCATTGGCAACCGTTATAGCTCGCGCCACCAGAAGACTGGCCGGTATAACTGACGCAATTATTGAGGACGAGTTTCGCCGCCTATGCAAGTCCGAGGATTCTCAATTGTCATGAGCGTGCGAACTCAATCAGATGATTAAAACAGCAAGCGTGAACAACCAAATTGTCGAAGCAGACGAGCGGTATATGCGGGTCGCGATTGACCAGGCGAAAATAGCTGAGGAAAATGGCGATGTGCCCATCGGGGCTGTTATCGTTTATAAAAATCAAATAGTAGCAAAGGCATATAATCAGAGGGAGCAGTTGCAGGATCCCACCGCTCACGCAGAAATCATCGCTCTGACACAGGCGGCGGCAGCTTTGGAGAACTGGCATTTGAATGGCTGCACAATGTATGTTACATTAGAGCCGTGTCCTATGTGTGCTGGAGCGTTGGTTCTGGCGCGGATTGACCGGCTTGTCTACGGCTGCGATGACCCAAAAACGGGCGCAGTG
>Ga0315280_10008196_pt1 | contig 13736 bp, 12 predicted proteins | sample YL17G06_40_MG_FD_203697 | JGI IMG/M metagenome (GOLD analysis project Ga0315280, IMG submission 203697) | Sediment microbial communities from Yellowstone Lake, YNP, Wyoming, USA - YL17G06_40 | ecosystem: Environmental > Aquatic > Freshwater > Lake > Sediment | place: USA: Wyoming | collected...
AAGGCCTTGCCAACCGCACAGGCCATCTGTACCTGCTGAGGCCGCTCCTCGAAGCCGGCAAAAGCCTTTGAAATCAAGCCTCCCGCACCAAAAACCTCCTCTATATCTAAACCTGTATTTGGCTTTATCATAGCGAGAATATTATCCCTTTTTCATCACTCATAGCAAGCATCAAGCACGCGCAAGAACAATCTTAGACATCGCCGAAGATTTTTTGAAATTTTTCAAAAAATCTTCTTGACAGTTGCGCTGTGGGGGGGGGTAATCTTAAGTATAGATAGATTTTTCGACGAGACTACAACATATAAGCATCATTGATTTTGCTCAAATCGACAGGCGAAAAATAAAGTAAGCAGCAAGGCATTCCACCGTTGATCGGGCAACCGTAACGTAAGCGCAATTGCGCAGGAGGTTCGCTATGGCCAGCAAACATTCACCCTGTATGTGGTTCTTATGTCTTTTTCTCCTATTTACGCAGACCTCATTAGCTTTTGCCGGTGGCCCGGCTCAGCTTGAGCAGGCAGAAACTCTATTCAAAAAGGGCCAATATGAGCAGGCGGAGGCTATTTATCAGCAAATCGTAAGCCAGTATCCAGGCACTGATGATGCCTTTGCCGCTCAAAAGCAGCTTACCTTTCTTTACATTGCCTGGCACAGATACCCACAGGCAGAAGCAGCCTACAACCAGTTGCTTGCCAACTTCTTAGGCCACAAGGATATAGCTCAGGCAGTTCACGACATAGCATATCGGTATCGCTGTGTAAATAAACACGAAAAAGCTAATGAATTAGACCAATATGCGGTAGCTACATGGCCTGACAGCGACTACGCGGTGCTGGGGCAAATGGATATCGCAAAATACTATGTTGATCAAGCTGACGAGACTAATGCTGAAGCTGCTACCGCTAAATTACTTACCAATTATTCTGGGCATGCGCTTATAGCAAGGGCCATTCACGATATAGCACAGCATTATCGCTATACGAAGAAATACGAAAAGGCTAATGTGTTGTATCAATTTGTTGTAAAGACTTGGCCCAAAGCCGAACATGCGTTGTGGGCACAAGCAGATTTGATAAAGTCATATCTGGCACAAGGAGACAATACTACCGCTGAAACTGCCGTTGAGGAATTGCTTACCAACTTCAACGATAATCCACTTATAGCCAGGGCTATCTGGGATACAGGGCAGTACTATCGTGACCTGAAAAAATATGAGAAGGCAAACCAGCTTTATAAGTATGTAGTAGAGAACTGGCCTAAAGCTGAGCACGCTTTGTGGGCACAAGCAGACCTGATAAAGTCATATCTGGCTCTCGGAGATGACTCCAGCGCTGAAGCTGGTGTTGAGAAATTAATTGCTGATTTTTCCTGGAGTGAACATATAGCCAGAGCGATTCACGATACGGCCTGGGAGTATCGCAAGTTAGCAAACTACAGCCGGGCAAATGAGCTTGACCAGTACGTTATTGACCGCTGGCCAGAGGATGTGCAGGCGATGTGGGCAAAAATGGATATGGCAAAGACAGATATTGCCCTTGGAAACTACGCGACCGCTGATAAAACGGTCGATATTTTAATCGCTGATTTTGGCGACCAGCCGGAGCTGCCGACGGCGATATTTATGCTGGGAGAGCAATATTACAAGAAGGCTTTTTCGAAGGAAAGACAGGACAACAGTGAGCAAGGGAAAGAATACTACCGAAAAGCTATCGGCCTCTGGAAAAGGATTATTATTGAGTTATCTAATTGTTCCATCATTGCTGACGCTTACTTCTACTCGGGTGTTTGTTATGAACAATTGGGCGAGCATGCCAAGGCCCAAGAGTATTTCAAACAAGTAATCACGAGATGGCCGGATTATAAATATGCCCGTGATGCTGAGTTTATGATTAAATACCCGGGAATGGAGGTACCTTCGTTGCGCTAAATAAATTCAGAACTCTTACTGACATTAAAAGGGAGCAGAAAAATGTTCACTACACGAAGTGTAATAGATAACATCGTTTCACTTATCATGCTAATGGTACTCTGGCAGAGCGTCTCAGCAGCCGAGAGTATTTCCGATTCTGAACTGGCAAGATTGTGTGGCGGTTGTCCGTTTTATAACCCTTATTGCGGACGGCATGGAAACAATTGCCCCGAATTTACCGAGTGCGAAGGTTGTGAGAAGTGTCGTTTTTGCATCATAAAGATCGGTCAGAAATGCTTCGACTATTGGGCATGGTGGCCCGATTGGGATAAATGCAAAGATGGTACCAAACCCTGTGAAAATCGTCCATGGGTACCTAAACCCGGCGATCCCACCTTTCCGGACGCAGACCCCGCACCAGACGTCTTTGGTGAATGTATTGAGGGGATCTGCGTCGCGGAATACCCAGACCCAAGCTATACTTACCCGGATTGCAGTGAGGGAAATTATAATTGGTGCGACGATTGATTCTTCTTTGCCCAGGGAAATTGTGAATGATGTTGTTGAATCCGGTACTCAAAAAATGATACCGAAAAACGTGAATCAATTACATACCGTCTCCTTATTTTTTTCTCTTTGGGAGCCATATCAATGAAAAGCATGAACAAGTTCTCCAAAAGTTCTTCTGTGTTGAGCGAGATGCCGTACCAAAACAGACCTTGTTGGATGCTGACGCCGTTGCTTGTCCTATCTATTTTTTTATGCTCCGGTCGGAACAATCTTGGAGTCGCTGGCACTTCCTATACCGTTGATAGCATAGCAGATGGCCTAATAAATGCAGAGGCCCAATTCACAAATTTGCGATTGGATTATGTTTTCATCCATAAAGCTTGGAATAATCCCAAGGCTGCTATGCATGTTACTGAAGGCATATATGTACACAAGAAGTGCGTAAACATGCCAAAAGCTCTACGGTACCTGGACCGCAAGGTGTATTATGTGGTAGACCCCAACAGAGAACGCAGCAGCCCGTACGAGGACACTCTGGCTGCTTTCGACGGCCAAGCTACCAGAATACTGCATCGTAGAGATGATTCAGGCAAACCGTTGGAATCGATGAAAGGCTATATCCTCGCTGGTTGTGAAAAGGGCGCTTTCCCTATCTTCATGGGTGACCCCCATACCACTATATGGTACTTCGCTGGCAAGCAGCTTGGACAATTTCTTAAAGAACAAAAAGATAAGTTCCATATTGAGAGCCAATCCGAACTCCTGAATGGCGTATCAACTGTTAAGGTGGTCGGGACATTATGGATGGATCAGAATACGGGCGAAAGCCGGACCATGAAATTGTGGATCAGTCCAGAACGCAACTTTCTACCTATGAAACTTCAGCGTCTGCGAAACGTAAGGGAGTTGGCCTGGGAAACTGCGCTCTATGACCTCGTTAAATTACCTAATGGGATGTGGTATCCAAAAACAGTTCGCTCTCCTGCTGACCCTCCCGGTACTCCTAACCCGCCAATGCTTCAAATCTACAATATTTCGAAAATTTCGGTTGACCCTTTATCCGAGGAATTTTTTAGACCTCAATTTCCACCGAAGACACGTGTCCTTGATGATATTCTTAAGGTCTCATACACAACCACAGATTAAAGATGCAACGGGCCTGGATCTCCAGGCTTTGGCTTGAGGGATATCCGCGTGGCCCGCTTTATGAAAAATGGAAACAAATCTCTACAAAGCGATGCTTAAGAGAGTTATGAGAGGCATAATTCTACTTGCAAGTATATTCGTTCTGGGCTGCAGTTTACTCCCGCTGGACAGGCGAAGCAACTATAAGAAGCCATCCCCTACGGGGTCCCTCACTTCGAAGGTCCCACTTCATTGTGCGGCTAACAGCCTATATGCCTTGTGCGCTGAGTGGGATATTCCAGCTTCACTACAATTATGCATGGAGTTATTGCCTCCCAGGCCCGGGGGAAATAGTATGCTGGAATTTAAGAACGCCTTACTGTCTTTGGGCTTCGAGGTCGATGCTCAAAAACTAAATGTAAATGAGTTAGCTAACATACGAGCTCCAAGCATCCTGTTGGTCTTGCCGCCAGAAAACCTTGAAGGTGGATGGGCGCCACCATTTGCCCACTATGTTGTGTTGTGGCCGTTAGACAAACAGAGAGTTCGAATTTTAGATTACCCGCGTGAATCTGTTGTCTTTTCCGTTGATTATTTAATCAGGGATCTGCGTAGTGCTGGCATTACGAATATTCCGGTTCTCCTTTGCTCCAACCAAGGACTAGCAAACTAGGGACTATCCCGAATGGCGGTTCTGTAAATCGATCAGGACAAAGGCGAATTAGCCGCAGCAAATAGTCTTGTTTATTGACTCCACATTTAGGAAGCGAGGGCTATTTAATCTCGGGTTGCCCCCCTGCCGCGGTGCCGTCAACAGCATCTTTGAGAACCTTGACAGCCGGAGCATCTGGCAGCATTTTGTAAGCCTCGTCAATCGCCCTTTTGGCATCGGCCAATCTTCCCGTCCGCAGGTAAATGTAGCCCAGCAGAAATTGCAGATTGCCGACGGTTGTCTGTTGTCCCGTCTCACGGCAGAGGCGTGAACATTCCTCGGCGTCGGCTATTCGGCTGTCGAGCTTATCTTTGGGAATTGAAAATTGAAAATTGGCAACTGACAACTGCTCAGCCTGCAATGCCCTACCCAGAAATAGAGCGCTACTGATATATTCGCCGGCGGCAAATAATGCCAGGCTTTTGCCAGCATACACAAGCGCCGCCGCTTCACGCTGGCCAAGCGAACCGGCGGGGCCTGCCTTGTAAACTGAAGCCAGAGTATAGGCATCGACGGCACGGTAGTACTTGCTCTGCTTGAGATACTCCTGGCCGGCGTTGGCGTATTGCTGGAATTTGTTCACCGAATATGAGTTGTAATCCTGATGTCCGCCCAAAACCCGCTTAGCCTCAGTAGATACCTCCTGGGCAGAAAGCCTATTTACTTCCTGCAACGCGGTAAGACCCGTCGCTCCCTGCCCGGCAGGCAGGCCGGGTCCGCCGTCTGCTTTCTGCCGTCTGTCCGCTATGGCCGCTCCCTCACGGTCGCGGCTCTGTTCTATCTCTATCTCGGCTGCCGGGCGATCGTCGCGCATCCCTCGGGTGATAAGCTGCTGGTCACGGGCCTGAACTCGCGTGCCAGGCGGGTTTTCGGCTCCCGCCAAGCGGGTTCCCTCCGCAGCAACTGTACTCTGCGACAATTCGGGCGGCGACGGCTTAGGTCCGGCAGTGGCGGATTGTGACGCCGATGCCAGTAATTTGTCGAGTTTGGCTCGCACCTCGGCAGGACTCTCCTGCCGGTTGAATTGCTCAGTAACATCTTGCAGACCAGGGCGTAAACCTCTGTCGGGTTGGACGCTCTCTGACGGTCGCGGCTCGTCCGTCGTCCCTCGTCCCTCGTCCTTGGTCCCTTGGCTTGCCGCAGGTGTTAGAGCTTGCACAGATTGCTTCAATTCAGCCGCTTCATCGGATATGCGCTTTAGCTCACGCTGTAACTGCTCCATCTGATCACGGTATTGCGCAGATCGGGAATCTTGACCCTGCAAAAAGGCTCTGGGCCCCTGGGCAGCAGTTCCCGGGTCACCAGAAATCAACTTGTCCAATTCTTGAGGTGTTCTGGCCATTGGCTGGGACCGCACCGGCAGCATATCGAAGGAATCGCCAATGCGTCCAGCCGGCGGATTCTGCGCGGGCGGTACGTCCTGCGCAGCCAGCTCGTCGTCGGGCCGGCCACTCCACGGAATCTCGGCATTAGTTCTAATCTTTGTGCTCGCGGGCCACGACAGCTCGGGGGCAGGCTGCCCAAGCCTGATTGTGCTAACCGTGCCTGTCGGTGAATAGAAGGGGCGATATGCCTCAGTGAGGCCACCATCGTCATCAGAGCCGGCTGAGTACCTCAAGAACGAGTCCAGCGAAGTCGAGCCAAGCGGCGCGCGGAAATCGGTTGTCGACTGATACGGTACCATGCCGCGAAAGTGCTTGCCCGCCTGGACATTGCCGGTGATTATCATGTTGCCCAGACTACCGCCGCTATCGATTGGATTAGGACTACGAACCAGGCCGCTCTGAACACCGCTTTGCGGAACCGTCGCTGGACCAACCGGATTGCCAACCCCAGGGTTTGCCAGCCCACTCTGCGAGAAGCCTACACCTGACCAGCACGGACTGCACAAGGCCGCAAGCAGCACCACCAATACCAGCCCCGCAGCGCGGAATTTCGAATCTTCCATCTAAGACCTCCCTTCTCGCCGCTGTACTCAACGAGAAGATTGTTCGTCGCCGCACCGGCGACGGCTAGACACTCAGGCATACTTCGGCTTTTCCGCCCAACTGAGTTTAGTCGCCAACGTATCCCAACGGGTACGTAGCGGATTACTCACGACCAGAAAATCGCTGTCTTCTTTCTCAATCCTCACCGTATCATCGACCGCCAGCCTCATTGAAACCTGGCCGTCAATCGAAAGGGTCGTGCCCTTATTGACCCGCACGCCAAAGACCTCCACGACACTATTGGCGTTTATGACGATGGGGCGAAAACTCAGTGAATGAGGGCAAATCGGCGTAATCACCATCGCCTCCATCGAGCCAGCTAAAATTGGCCCGCCGGCAGAAAGATTATAGGCTGTTGAGCCGGTGGGCGTCGAAATTATAAGACCATCGCTTACGCAACCGGCGAGCGGCTGACCATCCACCGCCACCTTTAGCTCAATCAACCTGAACGGCGGCCCTGCCGTGATAAATACGTCATTGACAGCCGTGGAGCAGAACTTCGGCTCTGACAGGCCTTTATGCTTCTGTCCTGCACCGAAAACCCGACAGCCCAGCAGCATCCGCCTCTCTATCGGCGCCTTGCCTGATACTATATCGTCGAAAAACTCCTTGAGTTCACTTATGCTGAATTCTGCCAGAAAGCCCAGCTTGCCCAGATTAACGCCAATTGTGGGCACACCTGGCTTGCTCAGATTTCTCGCAGCCGAGATAATGCTGCCGTCGCCGCCGAAAACGACCGCAAAATCACACTTTTTCAGGACCTGGGTAGCGCGGTTGTCAATACAATAACTGGCGACTATCCGAGCCTTGCCTCTTGTAAACTGGGCAAATTCCTCGATTGCCGCAGCCACAGGTCCTTTTTTCGGATCACCGAAAATGACAAGTTTGGGCAAAGATTTCCTTTTCGCCATCTGTTATCTATCTTTACAGCCCTGCAATGAATTGCGCGGCTAAATATATGCCCGATTTTCCACCAACATCTCTTTGGCGGTTTTCACTATTTCATCGGCATTTATACCCGCCTCCATAAGTTGGCACTTACGGGAGTTATGTCCGATAAACCTCCTCGGTGCGCCGAGCACACGTATGGCATCCAGCCTGCGGCTGTGCGCGTTATTCGCTGCGGCGGACTCCAGCACAGCCGAGCCAAACCCGCAGGCAAGATTGTGGTCCTCAACGGTAATTATGCCTTTGCCATAGCCCAATAGGGCGATAATACTTTCATCGACAGGGGCAGCAAACCGGGCGTTAATCACATCAGCCGGCACATCCTCTTCAGCCAGCAGATCGGCTGCTTTCAGCGCTTCTGTCAAAACGCTGCCGTAGCTGACAATAGCAAGAGACGCACCTTTAGCTCTTCTGACAACCACGCCCTTTCCCAGCCTGAACGGCTCGGCACAGGCGGCTCTGACAAAATCATGCGGCGGAACCAGGTCTCTGGGATACCTTATGACTACGGGCTTATCCTGGGCCAACGCAAACTCCAGGGCCAGCCGCACCTCGGTTTCCTCTGCGGGCGCCGTAAGCACCATATTCGGCAGCATCCGCAGGAAGCCTATATCCATCAAGCCGTGATGCGTGGGACCGTCGGCACCCACCAGGCCGGCTCTATCTACACAAAAAACGACCGGCAGATTCTGCAGAGCCACCTCCTGAAATATCTGGTCGAAACTCCGCTGTAGGAAGGTCGAATAGATGCAGACAACCGGCCTGGCGCCGGCTCTAGCCAGCCCAGCGGCAATATCCACGGCAGCACTTTCGGCAATGCCGACATCATAAAACCGCTCGGGCAGTTTTTTACGGAACTCCACCAGTCCGGTGCCGTCGCACATAGCTGAGGTTATTGCGACAATCCTGGCGTCTTTTTCCGCCAGCTCCATAAGGTGTTTGCCAACTACATCCGTGAAAGTGGGTCTACTGGTGTCCGCCGCTAGTTCAACGTCATCGCCATTTATCTTGAAAGGGCCGGTCGAATGAAATTTGCTAGGCGCAAAATCGGCCGGCTTAAACCCTTTGCCCTTTTTGGTGTAGACGTGCAGAATTGCCGGGTGCTTTAACTGACTCAATGCGGCAAACAACTTGATAAGTGAGCCGATGTCGTGGCCGTCAACAGGACCAAAATAGGGAATATTCAAGCTCTCAAACATCTGGCTGGCTGGCAGCACCATACGAATACTCTTTTTGATTCTTTCGACCGCTTCTTCAACGCCCTTGCCGATGCCCGGCAGGCGATCCAGGATATTGCTGGTGGTCTTTCGCAAATCATCGTAGGTCTGGCTAAGGCGGACCTTCGAGAAATACTTTGCCATCGCCCCGACAGTCGCGTCTATGGCCATAGAATTGTCGTTGAGCACAATCAGCAGTTGCCTTTTGACCAGTCCGAGGTTATTGAGCGCCTCAAAAGATATCCCATTGACGATGCTCCCATCGCCGACGACGACCACTATTTTGGTGGCCGCTTTCGCCTGGTCGGTTGCCGGTCGAACCTGCTCGCCCAGGGCCATTCCGATTGCCGTGGCTATGGAGGTTCCTGCGTGGCCCACAGCGAACTGATCGTAAGGGCTTTCGGCAGGGCTTGGAAAGCCGCTTATCCCATCAGCCTGGCGAAGACGGGCGAACTTATCTTTTCTGCCCGTGATGATCTTATGCGTATAGCATTGATGCCCAACATCCCAGAGGAGTTTGTCCTTCTTGAAATCGAAGACATAGTGCAGTGCCAGCGTCAACTCCACCACGCCGAGGTTGCTGGCCAGGTGCCCGCCGGCTTTGCTGACCGAACTGAGAATAAACTGCCTGATCTGGTCCGCCACAGTCCCAAGCTGTGCAACCGACAGCTTTTTCAAATCGGCAGGGCTATTTATCTGGTCCAATAACTCAGGCATAAGCACATCCAATCCGGATAGTAAGAATAAGGTGGCCTACAACAGATGTACAATTGTCGATTGTCGATTTGCAGTTGTCAATTGTCAATCTGCCCGGTTTAGAAGGAGCCTGTATAAAGCTGCCAGGGCGAAAATGCCTGCGCTAACCAGGACGATGCAGGCTCCGGTAGGTAAATCCAGATAAAAAGACGCGATAAAACCAATCAAAGCGCTGAGCATTCCGAAAATCGTAGCAGCGATGACCACCGAGCGGTGGGCGGTGCATATTTGATAAGCTGCCGCTGCCGGGCAGGTAATTATGCTGAAGATCATCAAGCCACCGATAAGTGGCAGATTGACCGCCAGTATTATTCCACATAAGACCAAAAACAGGCCGTATACAAACCCTGCGTGGACGCCGGTCGCGGCTGCAATCGACCGGCTGAAAAGCAGCACCTTCAGCTCCTTGTTAAAAAGCGCACAAAAGATCGCCAGAACGGCAGCCATCGCCGCGATGGTAATTGTGCCGGCTCTATCTGTAAAAAGTATATTGCCCCACAATAGGCCGAGCATTTCAGAGCGACTGGCCTGATTGAGACCTATCCCAAGAAAAGTAAGGCCCAGCATAAGGCAGAAAACTATCGCCAGGCCGACATTCGTATCCAGGCGGGATTTCTCAGGCCGAATACCTGCCAGACTTAGTGCCGCAATTACAGAAGCTATTATGCCGCCCAGCGCCGGGCAGATAGCGGTTAATGTTGGGTTGGCAAACACAAGGAAACTGCCGTAGATGGTCCCGGCCATCGCCGCGTGCGAGATGCAAATACCTATAAAGGGAATCCGCATGCCCACGATATACACGCCCAAAAGCCCTGTGCTTGCTCCGGCGATAAGACCAGCGACAATCACTAAATAGAAATATGGGTCCATAGCTAAGAACCAGATGCCTGGTTTTTGTTAACGATGTATCTACGCCCGCCGACATTGAGCGTTTCAATTCGGCAGTCATAAGCAACTTGCAGAGCCTCAGAGGCGAAAACACTATCAATATCACCATCAGCTAATATACGCCCTTTGTGCAAAAGGACGATTCTGCTGCAAGCCGGAGGCAGCAAGCTCGTATCGTGCGAAACAAGCAGAATAGTTACACCAGTTTCATGATATAACCGCTCTACAATTTCCGTTATCTGATATTTCCAGTTGAAATCAAGGTTCGCACAGGGTTCATCGAGCATAAGAACTGCCGGGGTCTGCGCCATTGCCCGCGCAACCAGGACTTTCTGCTGCTCACCGCCGGAAAGAGACCTGAATGTTTGACCGCGGAGTCCGCCCAACCCGAGCCGCTCAATCCAGTTATCGACAATTTCGTAATCGGCTCCGCTCAGCCGCGACAGCAAAGGCCGGACGCTTATTCGACCCATCGCAACTACCTCCCGCACAGTAAAAGGCAGCTCGCAGTTATATTCAACAGTTTGCGGAATATAACCGACTCGTTTTCGCAGATTGCTCCTGCTCCAGGGACTAAGCCGGGCCAAATTTTCGCCGGCGAATTCTACTGTGCCACGATTAGGACGGCACAGGGCACAGCAGACCTTTAGCAGCGTTGTTTTGCCCGCCCCATTGGTTCCGATGATCCCTACAAATGCTCCGGAAGGAATTTGCAGACTTTCAACATCCAAAATTATTCGTCCGCCGCGTCTTACTTTGACGCCCGACAGGCTCAAACACCCTTCCATCATTGCGCAGCCGCCTTAACAAGAAGCCGCATGTTCTCTCGCAGCAGTTGGTCGAATTCATTGCCCTGACCACCGAAGACAGGAAAGTTGCTAAAGACAATTGCTTTGGCTCCCAGGCGACCGGCTAAGGCCTCGGCAAGAGCGGTGCCTTCCTGCTTGTTGGCTATCACGAATCTTACATCCTGGCCCTGCGCCTTCTTAATACAATCGTTAATGTTGGAGAGTGTTTCTATATCACTGCCCACAAAGGTAGATACAGTCTCTAAGCCAAGCCAGTGGGCAAATTGCACCTGGTGGTCAGAGACAATAACCTTAGCCGATCCGGCACCTGCCTGCTTTACGCCAGCAGCAAGCTCGGCAGCCACACGTTCCAGGCGTTGCTGTATCAATCCCAGTCTTTGCGCGTATTGACCGGCCTTTTCCGGATACTGCGAGCAAAGAACATTGCAGACTTCCGTGCAGATAGCTACATAAGTCTCAGGCACGCATAGGCCCGACGACGCCTTGACCGAATGTATCTTCAGACCGTTTTCTTTCATTCGAGACAGCGAATCCTCGATGCTCTTCTGAAAGTCAAAAAGCAGCAACATTCTGCAATGAGCAAGATTCACAACCTGAGAGGGCAAAATGTCAAAGTGGCCAGGGCACATGCCCGGCGGCGCCAAGCAAAGAACCTCCACATCCGGGCAGAGGTCTTTGACCACGCATTGCAGATAAGAATTGGTGACCGCAATCTCAGGCTTACCTTGCGCAACATTTGTATTTTTACAGCCAGCTAAAGAAGAGGCAGAAGACAGAACACAGAATACAGAATACAGAATGTTTTTCATTCGTGCTTATTATTGGAAAGAGCCGATGTGCCGGCCATTTTTCAGGCGAATCCGAACTATGATGCCCTGGCCGGTCTGCGGGTTATACCACGTCTCTCGCGGCACCGGATATTTCAACTCTTTCATACGGTTCAGATCAAATCTGGGGCCAACGCTGTAAAGAACCCAGCTTACCGGCGAATCGCGCGGATCATCATACTGCTTTCCTTCTTGCTTCTGGTTATCAGGAAATCCATCCGGCACCCACAAATACGCCCCATTCTTAACAGTAACGGTCCTGTTATATATAAGCGTTCCGACCGACATATATTTATATGTGTAACCGCGATTGAACCTGTCTTCTATGCTGGTAGTCATATACGTATCGCTGCCAGGTTCAGGCAGATATTTACTTTGCACCAACTCCAGCGGAAGCTGATAGAAATGACCGCCAAGCATGCAGTCTACCCGCGTAGGCGGATATTTGCCGTCGCTATCAAGCCCGTATGCCTCAAGCGCCATCCCTATCTCGCGTAGCTCGGCGCTAGCCGCAAGTATCTTGGCCTGCAAACGAGCACGCCCCGCCGTGGGCAGCAAAATCCCCAAAAGCAGCGCAATAATGGCGATAACAACCAATAACTCAATTAACGTAAATGCCCGTTTCATATACGTTTAGCAGTCGCCGGTACGGCGACTCACCCCGCAATAAATTGCGGGGCTAAATATTTCGTCCCGCCAGTTTCACTGGGGTGCTCTCAACCAATCCTCTGCCAATCTTGCAAGGTCAACAAAGTCAACCACGCCATCCAGGTTGCTGTCGCCGGGCTTATCCGCCAAGCGATCTTCCCGGGTGGCCAAAACTGAACCATTCCCATCATAGTTCATCACATATATCCGGTAACCACTTTTCAAATCCGTGCTTTCCTGGTCCATAATCCCGATGACATCAAAACGCTCGGCTAAATTATTTGAGCCGGCATAAATTCCGTTGCCCCGGCCTAATTTTACAGGAAAGGTCTTAGTGCCGTTGGTTATAAGCAATTGCCCATTTGGCCGCCAGTCGCTTGCATCCGCAAACTCGATATCTTGAATCTTTACCAGCCGGCCCTGATAATACTCACAACCTCTTGTTCGAGCGGCGTCAAAAATAAACTTGTCATTATCTTCTTTTAACTGGTCCAAATTGACAACTTCAGGTCGGGGTAAGCCCACGCCTTGCTTGACCAGTTCAATTGTGAAATCGTGGTCAGGATTTTTTTTATGCTGCTCATTTATATTCAGTTTGCCTTTATATGATAAGTAGTAGCCGGTCACTCGCACTTTATCTCCGGGGCTGAATTGGGCAGCATTCAGCCGGTTTAGTTCCGCAATAAACTCCTGGTTTGAATAACCGCCGTCCAGCGGAATCCAGGGCAAATTGTTATACAGTTGGCCCATAAATACAGCCGTGCCTGCGTGATCGTCGCCTTCGCCCTGAAAATAAATCTGCCACTGCCCGCCCAAATTATAAGTCGTGGTGATAGTCTCGTCCGGCGTCGGGTCCAGAATATCCGCGGGGTTATTTAGCAAAATCCCTTCCAGAATAACTGTGTCACTGGCCTTATACGTCTGTTCACCGCCGGCATCCACCGCCTGGAATTCTGAGTGAGTTACTCTGGCCACGGTTGCCTCGCCGCAGACCGTAGCAGTCAGCGCCAAACTCAAAGCCACCGCTAAAACAAACAAGCCTCTCATCTTCGATCCTCCAACAAACAACATGACGGCTTGTGTAGCGCATAAAAATCTTGAAATCGTGCTACCGGCCACAAAGATATGACGTTTGTACAGCCAAGTCAAGAAATAAATTGACAAAACGTGTCAGATTTCTTAAATACCCTCATGTGACAGTGAAATTACCGATTGAGGAAACCCAATGGCACCGCCGAAAAAAGTGCTCGTCATAGACTTGAACAAGAGCACCGAATACCAGAAGCTTTTGGATGGCCAACCGCAGACCTGCGGAATGCGGGCCGGCAGAGTCTATTTGAAGCCCGGCCAGACCTGTGGCCAGCACAGCACCGCTGGACACGAGGAAACGCTCGTT
>Ga0315280_10008197_pt1 | contig 13734 bp, 9 predicted proteins | sample YL17G06_40_MG_FD_203697 | JGI IMG/M metagenome (GOLD analysis project Ga0315280, IMG submission 203697) | Sediment microbial communities from Yellowstone Lake, YNP, Wyoming, USA - YL17G06_40 | ecosystem: Environmental > Aquatic > Freshwater > Lake > Sediment | place: USA: Wyoming | collected...
GTGGGTAGAACCATTGACCGGTCAGTTTCCACGAATTTCCAAGAGGCGTATCTGATAGGGACCCAAAGTTTCGGTTCGGCGGATGATTGGTGAGGTAACCGTTCCTTCGGAATGATTTCCCTCGGGGGCGAGTTGCGTGATTGCAAATTTGGCGGAGGGGGCGGCAACGCCCGCCTGCCCAAAGAGTTCGGCGGGCAGGCCATACCTGGCCCTTCGTCACGCTGTTGAGAAGGGCCAGGGTTCTGTAATGGTTCCAATGTCGCTCGTCGGGTTAACGAGGTCAACCAATTCTCCAAAGGTAAGGAATTTTTTTCCTGCAATACGATACTTTCCAACCTTTTTCAGATAGGCAGCTTTTTTAGCGTGTTCCGGGTTGAACAACTCGAATCCCATCCAGCCGTTCTGAATGCCCCAGAGAAAGGCCCGTCCTTGCGCCATAATCCAGGCGCGGTCGCCATGCTCAAAAAAGGAGACAGGAGTCAGGAGACAACATTCTGTATTCTTTTTGCCCGCACCGGTATGCCGTTGCACACCATCAATACACTACCCAAGCTGCTCTGGCTAAAACAAAATGAGCCGGTAATCTGGAAGAGAGCGCACAAATTTTTGTTATATGAGGATTTTTTGCTGCGGCGTCTTTGTGGCCGGGCGACAATAAGCCATTGCCTGGCATCGCGGACACAAATGTACGACCTTGCTGCCGGTGACTGGGCTGACGACATCCTTACCGGGTGCGGCATCAACCGAGAGCGCCTGGCACCTCTGGCACCGCAGGATGGCGGAGTTGTTGGCACAGTTTCTCCGGACATAGCAAGCCGATTAGGATTGAGCAACGACGTGATGCTGGTCAGCGGCGGGCACGACCAGGCGTGTGCGGCACTCGGCAGTGGGTTGTACAGGCTGGCCTTGCAATGGTCTCCACCGGCACCGCTGAGGTAGTAGAGGTGGCGATGGGGTCGCCGGCGTTAAACCAGACCCTTCGAAAAGGAAATATCTCTGTTTATCGCCACGTTGTACCGGGACTATACTTAGCTATGACCCTCAATCATAGCGGCGGTATGCTGCTGCGCTGGTTCAGGGATACGCTGTGCAAGTGGGAATGCGAGCAGGCCCACACGACGGGTCAGGACCCATACGACTTAATCCTTGCGGATGTACCCGAAGGACCAACGGATATTATGGTTTTACCGCACTTTGCGGGCAGCGGCACACCTTTGCTGGATACCACATCCAGGGGGGCAATTTTGGGTCTGAATTTTGGCACAACTCGTTCGATGATTGCGAAAGCTATCCTGGAGGGTTTGACATTTGAATTACGCACCAACCTTGACCTTTTGAAAGAAGCCGGTGTTAAAATCAGACAACTGCACGCTGTCGGCGGAGGTGCTCGCAGCCCGTTATGGCTGCAACTGAAAGCTGATATTTGCCGGATACCCCTGCGTGTTCCTGAAGTTACAGAGGCCGCCTGCCCTTCTCAACGGCAGTGACGAAGGGCCTGCCTGGGTGCGGCACTTCTTGCCGGCGTTGCGGCAGGCAGATATCCGGATTATGTGACAGCCGTGAACAATACCGTGCGCTTCAAACAGAGTATCGAACCTGAAGAAAAAAGTCAATCTCCTTACCAGCAGCGGTATCTATTATACAAACAGATGTATCCTACGTTGATTAGTTTGCATCGGCAGCTTTAGAACGTGGCATGCGATTGGTGAATGGTGTGCAGTGAGTGATGATTTGTGGTTTCCGCTAAAGGCGGATTGTTCATGGTTCAACGAAGCACACCTGTGGCGGGCCAGTTGTAATTATAGTAATAGCGCCTCGTATTCGTCCCTATAACGAACCTCAATATGAGCATCAATAGTTTCTTGGGTCTCATGACTATTTTTGTCCCTTGAAGAATTTGGAAAGTATCTTAAGTGCGGATATTTCTTCGGAGTCGAGCTGGTCGAAGAGGCGGAGGTTTCGCATATCGAAGGAGCGGCGGGGTTTACCATCCTGCCGTTGGCGATTGTCGCCATTGTGGAGGCACCAGCCGGCAGCGCCGCCTTTTACGGCTGCGCGGGCATCCGTGACAAAATCGTTAGAGTTGGGGTCCCAGCCCTCGGAGTAGCCCCTTCGGAACGGCTCCTGATAATGCAGCGGGACATTGCGGCCAAGCTCTTTTATCCAGCCCAGATATTGTCTGGATTTTTCTTCGGTTTGTTGCGGTGAACTGGGGTCTCTTGGCCTGTGCGGACTTATAAAATCGACACGGACTTTTTCAAGATAGTTTTTTAACTCGTCATGGGAGATGTCACCACCTTGTGATGCGGTGATAAGCAGGGCGGGTTCGATGCGCCTGGCGGCGTCTCGCAATTGCTGCAGGTCGTCGAAACTGACGAAGCGTTTATCTTTTATGTTTCGCTCATTGCCCAGGTCGAGATACCAGTTGCGATAGGGTTTTAGAGCCGAGATGATTGTTTCGACTGCCAGGCGGTGTGTATCGAGGGTTTGCAGGCGCGGCTCGCCTGTGATACCGTTGCCTCGGCTGAGCGTGACATCAACTATGATGCCTCGGCGGTCACATTCGGCGATGAGCCATTTGAGGTTTGACAGATACGGCTCTCTGGGATTGCCTTTGCCATCGACGGTGGAGACATCGTTGTCGAAGCCAGACCAGGTTGCCCAGACGCGGAGCCAGTTTATGCTGAGTTTTTGTATGTCATCGAGGTCTTGAGTAATGAATTCCCGCGGCGCTCCGAGTGCTCCGTAGTAACTTATGCCGAAAAGAAAGGTCGGCTTGCCGTTGATTGTGAATTGGGTGCCGCTGATGGCGAGTTGGGTAGCCGGAGCCGGCTTTGTGCTTTTGGGGTTATCAAGGCCGGCGGTTGCGAGGGCGAGAATGGCTATCGTGAGTAATGAGAGTTGTTTCATAATTTGATACCTCCTGGTCAGCCCTTCTCAACAGCATGACGAAGGGCATGGTCAATTTTGTATGCTGGCGGTTTATCACTGGACTCGCGTAGGGCGCATCCGCTCGCCGACTTTTTTGAAGTGTGACAGTGCGCTTTCGCGGTCGTCGAAGTCTTTTTCCGTGAACATCAGGGTAGTCTGGCCAATAAGAATTTCGTCGCCGTCAACCAGAACGGCCTCTTTGGTGATTTTCCCGCCGTTGATAAACACGCCGTGTTTGCTTTTCATATCGAGGGCGTAATACTGGTTTTTGTCTTTATCGTAGCAGATTTGCATGTGCCTGCGCGAGATGAGGTCATCCAGTACCTGAATTGGGAGGGCCTCGGCTCTGCCAATGACATTGGTTCGCTGGCCAAGAGGGTAGAAGTTACCTTTTTGTGGTCCGGAGATTATGATGATAGAAGCCATTTTTAACTCCTTGAATCAAGGCCGAGCAACTTGGTGGATAATGGTAGTGCTATTTTTCAGGAAGTCAAGCACTTTTAGTTCGTAGTTCATAGTTTATTGTTATTAGTTCGTTGTTCGTTGTTCATAGTTCATAGTTTATTGTTCGTAGTTCGATGCTCGATTCCGCCTATGGCGGATAAACCCGCCCAAAGAATTGGCGGATAAACCTCGATGCTCGGTCAGTAGTTTTTAGTTTTGAGTTTTAAGTTTTCAGTTTTCCTGGCAGCCGGTTTGGAGCCAATGTTCTGCCAAGACGGCGAGGTCGGTCAGCTCGACTGTTTTACTGTTATTGAGGTCGGCTCCGCCACACCAGGTTGGTGGTGCGCAATTTGAGTTTCGCCAACGGCCGCCGAAGACGGCAAAATCCACGAAGTCAACTTTGTTGCTTTTATTGAGGTCGGCTCCGCCACACTTGAGGGTTTTGGTCCATAGGACCGACAGAGGTATCGCCAGGTCGTGTGAGCCGGCAAGGGATTGTGCCTGGATGTTATTGCTGTCGAGCGGGACCTTTGCGAGGCGTGGGTAGTAAAAGGGCTGTTTGGTGGGGTCAGGGTATTGTGGGATGTTATCCATATTAAAGCCGACAACCCAGAGAGACCCTGTGGCGGGGTCCTCGGTGATGCTGGTTGCATGGTGCATATTGTTAATTGTGATAGAGCGTGTAAGCGTCAGGTTTGGTTTGGTGGAAAAGCCGTAAACAATAGAAGAGTTGCTATCTTGTGGATTATACTGGGCGGATGACAAATACAACATATCTGTGGCATCCGACATATACATCCCGATGGGGTCAGGCAAGTTGACGTCCGGTTTGGCCAGCTCGATACGTTCGATTGTTCCGTTCGGCTTATATCTGAAGAGTACATCGCTTTCGTTGAGACTGTGTGCGTTGAGGACATAAAGGTTGCCGGCACCATCGATTTCGATTTCTCGCAGGTTGTTGCGGTACTGGTTATCACCCGGAAGTGGCGGGTCGTCATAGAGTTTGACTACTGTATAAGGTGGGCTTCCTGAGGATAGTTGTAGTTTGGCTGCTGCGGCGTAAGGTTCGTTGCCATCGGGGTTGACGACTACGGGAACGACGTAGATATAGCCATTCGCATCGAAGGCAGCATCGAGGATGGAGCGGCCTACCGCATTTGAGCCTTCGCCTTTAATGCCGACATAAACTGTGGCAGATTTGTTGTAGCGAGGTTCTTTAGAGTAGGTGGTCTGGCCTCGAGGTATGATTATTGTGTTTAATGTGTCAAGCCGTCGCACCCCTTTTTCGTAGTTGATTTGGTAAAGCTGACCATTGGGGTCCTGGGCTATTTTGATATTGCAGCGGTCTGTTGCAGGCGAGAGCGACCTAACATATTGGGCGTTACTGTCAAAGACGTAAAGGCGGTCTTTTAGCTTGGTAGAGCGGTCAGTTGTGCCCCTTTTGCCGGCTATCAGTAAGTCATTAAAGTCGCCGAGAGGGTTTCCGAGAGGAGCTATCTCGCCGGAGGCATTTAGGTTGCCGACCTCGAGACTGCCGCGGATCAGACCCGCCACAGTGGGATACCCCACGTGGTATCCTACCTTCGGCGGGCCCTCACTGAGGGGTATGCCGTCACATAGGTTTTTACGGTTGTCGGAGTTCAGCGTCCAGTCCCAGCCGCTTGTGTCATAGGAGTCAATGTAGCCGTCGGTGTCGAAAGGACCCTCGAAGCAGACGTAGCTGCCGGTTCCGCCTGGAAGCAATCCCGAAGCGCAGCCGCAGGCGCAGATGACTGTCATGAAGTCGACCTCATCAACGTAGTTGTCCCCGGTTAAATCGAGGCAGATGCCGGCACAGTGGACTTCCGCGCTCCAAGTGTCGAGAAAGACGGAGGCGCCGGGTGGTGGTGCATTCTCGGAATTTCGGATTTCGGATTTCGGATTTCGGATTTTACATTGGGGTTCAAAGAGTTCTACCTCGATGCGGGTGCCTTCGCTGAAGTTAAGGTCTTCGGTCGAGACGATCTTTTGAAAGACGCCGAAGCGTCCGCTGCCTGGCGAGCCGGGCCGGCCGGGAGGCGGAACTGGAATATGGCCTACCTCGATGTAATGGTAGTCCCGCATAGGGTCATTGGGGTCCAGTAATTCGGGCACATCCGACAGATAAACTACTAATTCAGTGCCAAGATCAAACCCGCCTTCGGCGGGGGCGGTATTAAATAGGTATTTGAACCGAATCAAAATTTTCTCCTCGGTGCACTTTGCGAACAAGGCCTTTGCGCGGGCGCTGATTATATTTCCATAAGTTGGCGATGCGGGGTCCATATCTCTGAGATTGCGCAGCCACATCATACCTGTGGGGTCGGGCGGGAGGCCCTCAACTCGTTCGACCTGGATGCGCGTGGTGTCCGGCGGGGCCAGGTTGTAGTCAATAAAGTTATTATGCATAATGCACACAGCGAAATGTTCCGGGTCATCAAAATCAATTTTGCCCAGAGAGAAACCTAACAAGGGGGTGGAAAACCCGCCTTCGGCGGGCTTAACTTTGGCCGTAGAATGTTTTTCGAGTGTTCCGTAATACAGTCGATTGAAAACGGCGTCGAGGACGGAATTCGGACCGAGGATAAGCTGCTTGACATAAAGAACTTCATACTCGCCGCCCTCGTCATAAGGGTATTGGAAGTCAACACGGTTGGTCAGAGTGACTTTTGAACCCTCAACAAGCTCCATCCGGTCAATCGTCCACGTGCTCAAGCCGAATTCCGGCACCTCCGGGAGCTGGAATAGACCCGGAGAACAGGGCGGGGAAGGGCAGTTGATGTCGTAGCCGCGAAGCTCAAACAGGCCGGCTGATATATTGCCGGTGCCTTCGGTAATCGTAACGGATATACTGTTGCCCCAAATCTGCCCCCCGAATGTGGAGGGGTCGATGTCTATATAACGGTCACCGGCGGCGCGAATATCATTGCCGATGATTGAAGCCGTATCTTTAGCGAGCAACTGCCCATAGGGGGCCAAGACCGAGGTGGTGATTGTATTGTAAGCGACGACAGCATTGTTTTCGAAACTGGCGCGTGCTACATTGAGATTCGTGTACAGCAGATTGCCATTATCCTTTACCCGCAGCAGGCCATTACACTGGAGCGTTCCGACACCGCTGAGGTCAACAACTGCTTCGTTTTCGATAACAAACTCTCTGCCGGCCGGGACCAGGATTGTTCCAGTACCGACTATGCTGCAGCTCAAGCGGCAGTCACTGGTTTCCAAGGTGGACCCTGGTTCTATCCAGAGAGAGCCGCCGTCGCCGATTATGTTTTCGGAATCGACCTTGACGGTTCCGGAAATGTCAGCGGTGGTTTGGTATATCCAGATGACGTTCGGGCTATTATGGCTGATTGTGCAGTTGTCGATTACTGGCAAACTACAGTAGTAAAGACTTAGCCCTCCTGCCTCGCCGAGAGAGGTGTTACGGGTGATAATGCAATTGCTGATGAAGGGGCTGCCGTTGTCACAGTATATTGCGCCGCCGACGCCTGCCGAGTTTCCGCTGAAGGTGCAGCCCTTTATGGTCGGGCTGCTGCTGATGATGTTGAGCATCCCGCCACCGCTCGATTCAGCCGAGTTTCCGCTGAAGGTGCAGCCTTTTACAGTCGGGCTGCTGTAGTAGCAGTTGCGCATCCCGCCGCCGTAGTTGGCCGAGTTTTCGCTGAAGGTGCAGTTGGTCACAGTCGGGCTGCTGTTGTTGTAGTTGTCCATTCCGCCGCCGCAATTTGCTTTATTGGCCGTGATGACGCAGTTGGTAATGGTGGGGCTGCTCCAGTAACAGCAGATTCCTCCGCCACCTGGCGCCTCGTTATCGGAATAGCCGTTAGTAATGGTAAAGCCGTCAAGGACGGAATCGGTCCACTCCTCCGAAGAGAATTCAAACCCTATGCCGAGCTGCTGGCAGTTGATGATGCAGTTAGCCGGGCCATTCTGACTGCGGAGCGTGATTGCCTTACCATGAAAGTTAATATCGCGATTGCCGGTACCGCTGTAGGTTCCATCAAGGACTGTTACTGTGGCGCCGGTTTCGGCTGCATCGATTGCCTCCTGGATTACATCAAATGGGTGCTCCCAGGTTCCGTTTTCGCAGGGGTCGCTGATGTCGGGATTGCCCGGGGCTGGGTCGCCGGGGGCATCGTCATCGACATAAATGCCGGATTCGAATAATGTTGCCCAGTCTTGCTGGGTCATATCAGGAAGAATTCCGCCCAATGTTGGGTCGTTACCTAACCCGTGGCCAAATGTGCCCGCTATAGGAATATTTTCCTTATCGAATAGAGGCAATAAATCTCTCGGGTTGACAGGGTTGGGGTAAGTCACTGTGCCGCCAAAAATAGGATTTAGGTTGATGTTCAGATTCTGAACGGTTGTGTTAACAAGCTGCCCCGATAGTCCGTGGATGCTGCCCTCGGAATCCCCCCACCACTCAAAATCTCCATCGCTGAATGTGCTGCCGTCTCGCGTGAAAGTGGCATCAAAGTGTCCCTGGTACCATCCTCCTGTATGGCACTCAAATTCGACGCCTATCTCACAACCACTGAGGAGGCCAAAGTCTTCGGAGACGTACCATGGCGATGGGATGCCAATCGTCGGGTTGAAGGCAGACTCGCCGCCTGGGCCTCCGCCGATACCCAGAATATCATATTCCAGTATCAATTGACCAATGAGCGCCGGGCCGGATTCATACACATTATACGTCCTGGTGATTTTCCAGGGATACAGCATGTTGCTGTCGTTCACCAGTGAATCCCGCAAAAGAGTCAGTCTGTCTTCAACAACATTCAGATGACAGCTTACATTGGGGTCTATGTAAAGCAGCTCGTCTTCCTGCGGGTCGGTACCCAGCGGGTTATCCTCTGATTTAATATAATCCAGTGCGGCAAAATAATAATTTATGCCATCGATCAAATCCTGGCGGGCCTTTGCCAATATGGCAGCTCCATCTTCCGGGTGCCCAGGGGTCGGCAAGACCTTCAATAAATTCGGATACGGCGTAAGAAAATGGTCATTTATACGGAGCTGGTTAGGGTCGTCAACATCAATGTTAATGATACGTAAAAGCTCGAGACAATCTGGGTCGTTGAAATCGTTGACATCAATCCCATTTACGTATAAGAGATCATGCAAAAGCGATTCATTGACATTCATAAAAACGTCATAAGCTACCTTAGCTTCCAATTGGGCCTTAAGCGCCAGCAGCAGGCCCTTCAATATCAAAACCTCTCCATAGTCCACTTCCAAATCATTTTTCAGACCGGTGTCGTTCGGCTTAAAGAATATCCTAAAGCGGTTGGATGGCGAATCACTGATTGAATTTAACTCAGCAACGATGTTATTAATGTCGCTTATCCAGTCCTGCACTATGTTGGAAATTCCGTTGACGTCTGGTGCATCGGGAGGTACTTTGTAGCGGCCATTCGGGTCTAAAGGCGAGTTGACGTCAAGAAGGTCGTTCGGGTCGATTGAGTTGCTGTCAAAAAAACCGAAGTAGTCTCCCGAAACATTCACCCCGAAACTTTGCACCAACTCAAGGACACTGTTATTTGTTGAGTAGTCGTTGATATCAATGAAAACAAGAGCCGTTTTTGTTACTGCGTGCAGGAATTTAAGCTCTCTGTTGGTGCTACATTGCGAACAGCTTGAGTCTTTTAGGCCGGCATCGAAGGTTTGGTAAGCCAGCCGCAGACCGGACAAGCTGCCTTCACACAGTAACGAATTGCCGGGTATGATGTAGTCGTTTGGCTCAGTGGCAAGAACAGCGCATGGATTCGACAAGCTCACCACAAGGTTAAGGCAACAACTTAAAAGCAAATTTAGAATTACAGTACCGCCCTTCGTAGATCCATTCTCCGTAGGCCTCCGAAGGATGAAACTACGGGGGGCGAAGAAGGGCTTCGTAGAACTACGGGGGGCGAAGAAGGGCTTCGGGTAGGCGGGCCTTTTAACCATTCCCCGATAACATCCCGCCACAAAGATGGCGGGTAAACCCGCCAGAAGAACGGCGGGTAAACCTTCGAGGACAAGTTTCTTAACCATTTTCTTTTCTCCTCTTCTCGATTGCATGGATTCGACAAGCTCACCACAAGGTGATTTGCGTCTGCACGTTATTTAATCTGTCATCAACACATATACTCTTGCCGTGTATGGATTCGACAAGCTCACCACAAGTTTTGTTACCACTGTGAGTTAAAAAATAAGTTCCATCTGCGTAGAAAAGATGTTTCCTTATGTCCCATTTGACACAGTTGCTCTCAAGAACGCTGCCATCTTCTGCTTTCACTATTACATGGCCACGCAGTATTACCACATCAGGATGTTTGTTAGAAACTGTTGCTCTTTTGCTCTGGACACCGAGTAGCAGAGTTCCGTCCCCTCGACTGCGCTCGGGACAAGCATAGAACACTTTATAATCGAAGTTGGCAATAAGGACTTCAGAAACATTGCTTAGGTCGATATCAAGGCGCCAGCCATCGGTGGGTTTTATCAAATTATCGATATCATTCACGAGGTTTTCTAAAGGGGTAAATGCGTTTTCGGGCACGGTGAGGGTATCGGCTGCGTTTGAGGCAGCTTCGGCGGTAGGATATCTACAAAATGCAAGTTCGAGGTGCTGTATTTTTACCATCTTATGTAACGCTGTTTTGAAGAACCCGAAATTATTGTTCTCCACAAGGAGGTTCTCAAAGCTGGCGTAATGGAGAGGGCTGCCGGTTTCTTTAGAGTTGTAACATCTATAGCTGAAGGCCCCCATTTGATTTGTTGGGAGTCTGAGCTCGGGTTCCCAGCTTTGCGTGTTGCGGTAGAGTTTGTTTAAGTCATTGTGGGTAGCAAAGATTGTCAGTGCCAGAACAGACAAGGCCCAGCAGACTAACAGGACTGCACGTTTGCCCCATAGACTTGTGAATATTATTAGAGTCGTCATATTGTTACTATCCTTTCATTTGTCGCAGCAGGCAAGTTAAAAGGAGTTTTTCAAAGATAGTTTTGCTCCTCCTCGAAATAACGGTCGGCATAGCCAGTGAGTTTTCCATGCTTTTACCCGGCGCATAGTGTCACCTCTACGACAATGTTGTCCGCAATGCTAAACTGCCATTATAGCACTTGTTGGAATAAAGTCCAGTAAAATCGGGCTGAAGTGACAGATTTTAGAGATAAGTTTGCTGTTTTGTGCTTTATGGTGGGCCCTGGACTTGGTGGGCGAGGGGATATAGTTCCTCAAAGGGCAGTACGCTGTATAGGTCGGTTACGTAGAATCCCTTCTGGATAGTAAGGTACCGGCAATGACTATCCAGAAAGGCCATGTTATGAGAATCGACCCGTCCGTGCCATTCTGCCAGTTCTTTTGCTTCCTGTCGGCGATGTGGTGTAGGTATCCATTGATTATACCAGCCATAATCGCCGATGAGCAACAAACGGGAGGGATTGCCCACGCGACTGCGGTTTACGCCTCCCTTCAGGCGTTTATCGATTTCTTCATCGAGGGGTTTGGTTTTGTCATTGAAGGGCCAGCAGCCATCCTGGCCGATCAAAAAAGTATTGGCATTGTAACTGGTTCCAAAATGACGGTAAATCTTCACGCGCATTGCATAATCTGGCGTCCCGCCGCGGTCGGCGGGACAATAAAAGACCTTTGCTTCATTTTCAGTTTCTAAAATCGGTGCCAGGATTAAGTAGCTATTGAGCGGCCGAGGCAACGGTTCACCATCTCCTTTCCATCCACCATAGTTGAGGTTAGCATTGTTTCCATAGTAGAAGCAGCCATCATTGTCATCGAGATACATATTCCAGGCGAGGGCGATTTGTTTTAGATTGGCCTGACAGACCGTGCGATTGGCTGTTGCCTTGGCCTTACGCAAAGCAGGCAAAAGAATGGCCAAAAGCAGGGCTATAACAGCGATGACGACAAGCAGTTCTATCAGGGTGAAGGCGTTGGAATTTCGGATTTTAGATTTCACATTTTGCATTTCAGATTCCAAATGTTTGAATTTGGAGTATTTGGTTGTCCTGCCGTTTTAGTTTTCATTTTCAATATATTATTGTACGTTTTCGCTGTCCGGTTTGTCAAGTTTTTCTGGCGGTTTATCGGCGGCATTTAGCTCATAAAGCCTGGCCTTGACCCGATCAATTACCAACCAATCACCGGTTTGTTGACTGTTTTGCGGCAGTTGTTCTATGGCTTTGTAACTGCGCCGATAAGCTTCAAGGGCCCGCTGGCGGTTTCCGTCCTTAAGATAATGCTCAGCGACGATAAAATCGGCAAACCATGCGTATTCGCCTGAAAGCGCTTGCACAAAACCGGTTTCCTTCTTAGCCAATGGCGCAGGGTCAAGTAGGAAAGCGGCTGCTTTTTTTTCTTTCGAGCCATCATTTAAATAGAGGGTCATAGCGTATGCGTCTTTGTTCCGTCCGTCACGCCAGGCCTGTAGAATATAAGTGAATGACAGCGGCGTCACTTGTCGCGATGAAAGGTAGCTTTTGGCTACTTCTGAGGTCAACTGCTGTGCGTTGGCTTCTGCCTCCTGCTGTGCTTTTTTTGCGGTGACATACAAGTCGAAACCGACATACGAGAAGCCGAGGACAATCAGCAGCAATAGTGCCACGACTGTACTGGTGTAGCGGTGGCGGGTGATGATTTTGCGAAGCAGGTACATAGTACTAATGGACCTGACGCGGATGGGGCGGCCCTGAAGGTAGTTTTCGATGTCGCTGTGCAAATCGGCGGCGGATTGGTAACGCCTGGCCGGGTCCTTGTCGAGGGCTGTGAGCAAAATAGCTTCGACATCGGGCTCGAACTTACGGATGATTTGGCGGGGCCTGACAGGGTCTGCCTTCTGGATATTCTGCAGGACCTCAAGTGTTGAGCCAGTAACATCATAAGGGTACTGGCCGGTGAGCATGTGGTAGAGAATAACGCCTAATGAATAGACATCCGTTCGCACGTCAATGAGGTTGGGACGACCTGCCGCCTGTTCGGGGGACATAGTGGAGAGGGAGCCGGCCCACTCGCCGGTCATCGTGACAACGGCTTTGTTTTCGGAGCGCTCGCTTAATCCGATTGCCTTTGCCAGGCCGAAGTCAAGTATGTGCGGCTCGCCGCGCTTGTCCACGAGGATATTGGCGAATTTGAGGTCACGGTGGATGATTCCCTGCTGATGGGCATAAGAGACGGCTGAGCATACTTTGTTGAAGAGCTCTATTTGTTCTCGGAAGGAGAGCTTCTGCGAGCGGGCGTATCGGTTCAGCGGCTGGCCATCGACATATTGCATAACAAAATAGTACTGGCCGTGGATGATTCCGCTGTCGCGGATGCTGACGATGTTCGGGTGTTCGAGCGTTGCGATGAGTTCGGCTTCTCTCTCGAAATAGTAGCGTGCTCTCTCTGAAGCCAGCAGGGTGGGCAGCAGAATTTTGATTGCGACATTTGTTTTGGTGGCGGTGTGGACGGCTTTGTACACCGCCGCCTGGCCACCTCGCGGCAATTCCTCTATAAGCTGGTAACCTTCAATTAGCGATTCCAGAGATTTGGGAAAGGCGGCGGACGGGAATGCTGTAGTATGCGCTATGGATTCGGTGGGGTAGTCATCCTGATTTATGGGGGGTTCTTCGGCAGCTTCATCAGGGGTATCTTTGGGAGAGACGGAGGAGTTTGAGCGGGCAGACTCTACGCGGTGCCGGCAGGTTTCGCACTGTGTCAGATGAAGCTCTACGGTTTGCTGCTGGTCGGCAGAGCAGTTGCCGGCTATGTAGCGTTCAACAAGCTGCTGACTTAGACAGACGCTCATAATGGCACATCCCGAAGAAGAAACTAAAAACTCAAAACTAAATCCGCCGCGCGTCTGGCGGATAAAAATTCAATCCACCTATGGCGGATAAAAACTGTAGAGACCCTTCGTCCGGCACGAAGACATTACCGGGCCGGATTCAGGGTGACAGTTTTGAGATAATTTTTCAGTGTGCAAGCTGCTTGTCCTCGCTTTTATTTATGTACCAAGACAAAAAGCGTAATGTCATCCTGCTGAGCCAGCGTCTGGCGAAAATCAGTTACAGCTTTTGTAATCAGTTCCACAATGCGGTTGGCTGGAAGGACGTTGGCAGTTTTCAACAGGTTTGTCAGGCGCTTTATGCCAAATTCCTCGCCGCCAGGAGACCTGGCTTTTGTGAGACCATCGGTAAAGACTACCAGCCGGGTAGCTTGCTGGAGTGTTTCTACTTTTGTCTGGAAGAAGCTATCGCCGGTTCCGAGCGGAGGATTGTCCGACTGGCCGAGTGGCAGCACCGCTGAGGACGAGCGGATGATGAGAGGCTGTAGATAGCCGGCATTGAAGAACTGAAGAG
>Ga0315280_10008198_pt1 | contig 13733 bp, 7 predicted proteins | sample YL17G06_40_MG_FD_203697 | JGI IMG/M metagenome (GOLD analysis project Ga0315280, IMG submission 203697) | Sediment microbial communities from Yellowstone Lake, YNP, Wyoming, USA - YL17G06_40 | ecosystem: Environmental > Aquatic > Freshwater > Lake > Sediment | place: USA: Wyoming | collected...
AGCGGTCTATTGCCTATTTGTCATGGCACAGTCTGGAGCCTCCATCAATCATAACATATCATGGCGACCAAAAACGTCGAGCTCTCGTCTGCCTAGCGAAAACGCGAGTAAACTAGGGCCGCCGGGATTAGAACCCAAAAGGGTTCAAGTCTAACACCTAAGCTCAAAAAGTTCTTTTTGCGCAAGGTCACGTGTTCCGATCCCGGAGCATTCATTTTCCAACTCATTTTAGGCTTATTTTAGTAAAAAAGGCTCAATTTAAGTAGTTGGCAGGTCAAGCCAAAATTGGAACACGAATTTACTAGTATAGAAGATCTGATAAAAAGAAAAAGGGGGAATGATTGAGAGTTATTTTTCTATGCCTGCTTTGTCTATTAGCAAGTAGCATTTGCGTGTTTGCGTGTCCCATGCCATGGCGTAGCAGAAGTCTATTTTAGTATCTACGGATATGGTGATTAGGCGCAGTTCGTTGTCGCAGTGTTGTATTATGATTGCTCTCCCGCATAACCGCATGTAGGTTGCTTTTCTTATGCCATAGTCTTTGTCGGGTGTTATGAATTGGAAGAATTTGTGGGCAGTGTTGATTTTGAGTGTTGTTCCTCTGCCGTATGTGTCTTGGTAAATGTAGTTCCACGAGAATAGGGTGACACTGATTGCGTGTGTTGTTTCTGTGTTTTTGACGTTGTCTGTGCTGTTGTATTCGATTGTGTAGGTTCCGTCTGTTAGTGAGGTTAGTTTGAATGGTGCGGTGTAGGTTTGCCAGCCGCTGTCATATGTGGCGCTGTATATTCTGTAGGCGGTGGAGTAGATGCCTGATTCTGTGTCTGTGGCTTCCAGAGTGAATGGTGTGTCTGGTGTAACGTAGGTTGTGTCGGAGATGTATTTTGGTTCGCCAATGGTTAACGTAGTTGTTGGCGGAGAGTTGTCGAGGATTGCAGTTGCCGTGTTTGTTGGTTCAGTGTTTCCTATATTGTCAACACTATAGTAGCCTATTGAGTATTCGCCGTCTGAAAGACCTGTGAGGTAGAACGGTGCAGAGTATTCGAGCCAGCCTGTGTCATATGTGCTGTTGTAGACGCGATAGAATGTTGATGCCACGCCCATACCACCGGGGTTGTCTTCTGCAGTTAATGTGAACGGCGTGGCGGAAGTTACATAGATTTTATCCATTGGGTCGACGTATTTTGGTTCACCGATTTCAAGCGTTGTCGTAGGTGGAATGTTGTCTATGATTTCTTCAAATTCTGGCGGGTTCGCGTATATGTCAAGTGGTCCGACTACTGCGGTTACAGTTAAATCAGAACCGTGCAGTTCTGCTGGTTTGATTTCTCCCTCGTATTCAAATGTGTCAGTCACTTCTTCACCGTAATTCCCTTGGATTGTTAACTCGTAGGGACCTTCTGAAACGCCTATTAGCTCGAGCCTATACGTGCCTGATTCAGGGTTCACAATTACTATGTATTGCACTTCAGAGAATGAACCTGAATAAACGGCGGTTGGAATGTTGTTTTCTCCCATGCCAGTCATGTAGTTGTATCCAACAAGGTTGCCTTCTGAATCCAGTATTCTCAGGAGGCAGTTTGATCTTAGGATGAAGGTAAGGTATGAAAGTCGTTGGACTGGTGGGGCTGCGGCTCTTGTTTGCATTGATAGAATGGCGTATGCCGTTGATAGATCTGGAACATAATCTTCTTGTGATGGGGACCAGTATGCTTTATCTGCGCCAGAAGCTATTATTTCACTTGTTATCTTGTTGTATAGTTCTTGATACCAGTCGTGTCCACCGATAATCTTTTCTCCGTACATGATGAGTGCCTTTGCCATAGAGAGATAGTAGTAGTAGCGTCGATATCCAGCGCAGTTTGGATTAGTGTCCCATGTATAGTGGTTGATAACCCAGTTTATGGCTTCCGTCACCCTTTGGTCACTCTTAGGAACTCCCGAGAGAAGCAAGCCCCAAATGCCTGCACCCGTCATTGATCCCATTGAAGGTGCACCCCCAATGTAAGGATTGCTTCCGGGGGTATACAAGAATCCTCCGTCGTATCCGCCTGTAGTTCCACCGTAGCTCCAAGGCTGGACGGTATATGGCGTGCCTTCGATGTTCAGGGTTATTGGAAAATTCACTTTCTGGCATCTGTGCAAGAATACCTGAGCTTTGATCCAAGTTGGGTCATCCTTTGGTAGTCCAGTGGCGTCTAATGCAAGCAAAGCAAATTGTGTATTCGAAAGATCTGGACGAATGTTGTATCCATATCCGAACCCACCGTAATACCAGCTGTCTTTGCTTACACTACCCCACAAGCAGTTCTCATCCCATTGCGAATTAACTAACCAGTTTCTCGCATTGTCTATCTTTGTCTTGTGAGCGTTATTGTGTGTTGCCACTAAGGCCAGTATGGCCAAAGATGTTTCATATTCCTTGCTGCCAGAAGCGACGTAAATCGAGCCATCGGGTTGTACTTTTGACAGAATGTACTGAATAGCCTGATTTACATCAGTGTCTGTCTCATCATAACCTGCGTTGAGAAATGCTAAAGCACAGAGGGCGGTAACCCCTACACTGCTTCGCCAGGAACCATCACCGTACTTCCTGGTACGAAGATAAGCCAACCCTTTCTCAATAGGTTCGCTTGATGGAGCTGAAGTGTATTCTACTGCATTTGATTCAACGTCTTCGCTACCAAATTCCACTGGGTCTCCCCAGTGTGCAAAAACGCGCAATTCATACTTGCCTTCAGTTAGCACTGCAGGTGGGGAAACCTTCAACGTGTATCCAGCTGGCACAGGTAAACTGTCAACAATTTCGTATTCAGCTATTACGCCTCCAGCGATTCTGACCATGAAGTCAGGAGCAGTCTCCAGTGGTGGAAGACCAGTAACGTATACATATATTGGGTTGGGGTTCGTCGGGTCGCCGGCATTAGCAGGGTTCAGGCTTGTCGGAAAGATTATGTCTGTTTCATACAAGTAGAAAATGGTCTTAAAGGCAAGATTGTCAGTATATCGGTTGCCGCTTCTATCTTTTCCGTTGACCATTATCGAGTAGAAACCTATGGATGCATCGTCAGGTGCTGTCCAATCTACTTTGAAACTCGTTGATTCCTGAGGTCCGATCGTGATTTCAGAGGGATTAGCTTCGAGTTCTATGAATTTGTCCTGAGGAGTTATCAGTTTGACTTCAGGTATGAAGATGATTTGTTCGGTTTTGAGGTTCTTGACATCGATAGTTCTGGAGGTTGTTTCTCCACGAGCAACATCGTAACCTGGTTGTACAGTTATGAACATGTCGACTGCATTATAGAAGAAAGCATATTCTTCGCCAAGGTCTTTGAGACCTCCAATGAGGTCAAAAACGTCCCACCATTCAGTTAGCCAGTCATGTTTGAATTTGAAAGCAATTGCCGCGGGGTTTTCTCCAGGAATCCATTCATCGTCTTTCGGATTGAAAATATTATGTCGATCGATTGTACCTGAGTCTACGTGGAAACGGAAATCCCACCATGTGAAATCTCCAGGCATGAAGTCTTGCTTTTCTCTCCAATTGTCAAAGTCGGATTCCTTGTCATCTATAGTCCATCCCGTTTTTCCAGTTTCTGGGTCAATCGAAAATATCTCAGGTTCTACCCTCAGGTTTAAGGTTCTTGCTCCGGTATTTCTGACTCTAACGTAGATATCTTCACCCTCGTAACCACTGCCCCATGGGATGTAATTGTCTTCATTGAAAGTATTGATTCCTGTTACTCCTACTTCATACAGAGGAATATAGACTGAATGAGGGGACACAGCTAATTTCTTGTAGATGGCAAGATCTAATGATAGTGTCTCATCAGCTAACCATTCTATTCCTTCGTCCACGATATCTTCTACAGCGAAATATAGTGCCACACCTGCAACTCCGACAACCGCCGCTGCAATAATGCCAGGAGGGCCTCCGACTGCTAGCGCTGCACAGACTGTAATTAGACCCTTTGCATAGGCTGCTTCTATTGGTTCACCGACGAAATCTTTCACTAGCTTTCCGACAACTTCAATGACTCCTCGTATGAACTCCACTCCAATTTCATGGGATTTGACCGCGTCAATTATGCTAGCCTTTCCGATTTGGATGATGTTCATCATGTGCTCCATGAGAACATTCAGTAAATCAGTTATTTTCATGGCTACGCTGAAATAGCCAGCAACCTTCCCCAGCATTGAGGTAGGCGGGGAATCAGCAGAATCAAAGCGCAGATTGATCCAGTTTGTTTCGGTTTGAATCTTAACCAGCCATGCTTCTCCGTTTTCGACCAAGAATGCGAGTAACTCAGTCTTGAGTTGACCTATCTCAACGTAGCTCAAACCTGAGCCAAGAAGAAAATCAACGAGTTCGCCTGCCGTGAATAGTGGGTCGAAAGCCTTCGTCAAAAGATCCAGATTTGTCAGGAAATTCTTAACCGTGAACGTCGCGCAGGATTTGTCATCATTTAGGGTACATTGGGTTCCGTCAAAGTTGTTGAGTGTAAGTCCTCCAGCATAGATATCGATAAGCTTGTTGACAGCCTCCAGGATTGACTTGTCATTATTGCTGTCTCTGATACTTTCTACGTAAAGCACACTCTGCATGAAGAAATTGGCCATCGCCGTATCATATGGGTTATCGTAATCCCAGACATATTCTCCGGTTGCCTTGTTATAGCTAACATAATGATTCTTTATGTACAGGATCGTGTCATTCAAGTTAGTTTTTCCGTCACCGTTGATGTCAACGTTTGGCCATTGATCCTCAGATTGGGCATTGACAGGTGAAATAGTCAAAGCAGAACTGAATGCTGAAACCATTATCAAAGCTACTACCAAAATCCCTAGTATTTTCTTCATTTTCCTTTCTCCTTTTCCTCTCTTTTGAGAGTTTGTGAAGTCTGTTTATGCCTATCAAGTGTTTAAATGCTTTGTGGAATCGTCTTCTATAACATCAAAAACAATTCTTTTTGCAAATAAATGTATCAAATGCAACATATGAATGAAAATCTGACAACAGCGAGTGCATACCCTTACAAGAATGTCAATGAAAGACAACCAATACGTGTATCCATTAATTCATTTAGAGAACAACAAAACAATCACAAATATCAATAGTCTTATCCTCAGCATATTCACAATGTAAACGATTGCCCCAAAACAGTTCCATACACCAGTGCCCCCAGCAATCTAACTAAAGACACATATTTGGCTCCAAATAGAGGGGTCTAGCGCCGTTGCACGCACACACAAACAATAGTAGCCCCAGACAGATTCAAACTCTCGCCAAGTATGCTGTGGCCATGTTTTTGCTGGTAAACACTCGTTACAGTAGATTGTGGGTACTTACACCCAATTGGGTTCAAGTCCTGTGGTGGGGCTGCCCGTCCTTGAACCCAAAAGGGGACGGAACCAAAACTCTCAGAAGCGTTCACCAGTTAAAATCTTCGCGCGCGTTGCGAACAGATATTTGCAAGAGGAGATTTTTTTCAACAACAATTCTTTCCCCGAAAACAAGTTAATTCTTTGTATTCTTCAATTAAGTGCCAAGTGAATGGGGTTATCCAACAGTCAAGGTGTTCAGAAAGAAATCAAGTACTTAGCGCACATTAAATTCATTGTATTCCATCTTAGTAAGACTTAATTTCAGAAAGTGCTAATATGTTAATAAGAACTTTGGCATTTGATGACTCATGAGTGCCCCGAGCGAGTCTCTCCTTCCAGATGAGGCTACAGAAAATTCAACAAAATTTGGGTTTGATGACTATTCTACATTACTAGCTTCAATAATTCGAGGCCAGAGCCTCCAAACCCCTTTTACAATCGCGGTTCACGGCGATTGGGGAAGTGGCAAAACTAGTCTAATGAAAACAATCGCAAAAAAGCTGGAATCTCCAAACGTGGAATTGGTTGGAGTTAAGGCAATTTGGTTTAGTGCTTGGGAATTTGAAAAGCTTCCAACACCCCTCTGGACAGTTTTTCTCAATCGTGTGATTATGGACTTGCAGGAAATGATGCCAAATGCCGATCTTAAAGACAAAATCAAAGCCGTTGGAAAAGGAGTGGTATTGCTCTCAACGGATATCCTGCTTTCAAGAACACTTGGTGTGACCTCAAAAGACTTGGAAGAAATCAAAGACAGGATATGGGAAGACATTAAGAGAATCGATTGCCTGAGAGAGGAACTTTCAAAATACATAGAGGAAGCCTTGAGAAACGATCCTGAAAAAAGAAGTCGTATAGCTATTTTCATAGATGATTTAGATAGGTGCTTGCCAGAACAATGCGTAGAGATTTTTGAATCAATCAAGTTATTTCTAAACTGCAAGAATTGTGTCTTTATAGTAGGTGTGGACAAGGAACAAATTCGCCAAGTTTTCGAGCGAAAATTTGGCACAAAAGACGAATCAAGAGGTCTAAACTATGTCGAGAAATTTGTCCAATTAGAGTTTGACTTGCCTCGTAAAACCCCTGAAGAAGTAAAAGACTTTCTAATGGAACATGCTTCTGAACAACTCCAAGAAAACCCGAAAACAATTGAGTTGATTTCACGATTCATCGAACCAAATCCAAGAAAAATCAAAAGATGGTTGAACTCGGTTTTCTTCTTGGAGAGATTGTTTAAAATTAAGCAAGAAAAACTAAGTATAAGCGTAGCTGAAGTAGATTTATCTCTTGCATCAATATGGCTTTTTCTAAAGTCTTTCTTCCCAGATTTTGCCAATCTTATCGAGTCTGATCCTTCCGTACTAAATACTGCCATCAAAGTTGTTGTCGGAGAGGGATCGGATGAAGACAAGCAGAAAATTGGCGATTTTAGAATTGACAAACGCTTATCAGAATTCCTATCTCTTTTGAAACCCAGTTATAATGAAAATCAATTGAGAGACATGGTGTATCTTTCTCGATTGACCCCTGTTTCGCATGTTTCAGTGTTACCGAAAGATATTCTAGAGAGAATTGCAGAAATGACGCAAGACGAGTTTTCAGATCAACTAGCTATGCTAAACGATGAGAACACTCTATCATTGGCAGATCGAATAATTGATGGCTTATCACAGATACCGGACTGGCAAAGTTATGATAAATTTGCCAAGCTTTTTGATCTTCTCAGTTTGATTCTTGAGCGTTCTGAACGAGAGACACTGAAAATAGCGATGTTTGACAAGATTATCGAATTCGCGCTCAGTTCTGTTTACGCTTACAGATATTTCTGTCCGAAATTGGGGTCCTACATTGCGAAACCAGAAATAAAGAAAGCGATCATAAGTTCAGGTCTTCTCGACAAAATAATCTCAATATTCACAAAAAGTACTAGTTTCGATTCAGCAAAAGAAAATTCGGCCTTGCTGATAGAGTTCACCGAGAGTTTGACTGGAAAACAGTTGGAAACCATAATAGAGGCTTCCTTTAAGAATGGACAGATTGCAAGTTCTTGGGGAGCGCAGAAAAATTTGAAAAAAGTCTTTCTAAAACATAAAGAGAACATATCAGATGAGAAAATAAAAGAAATAAAGAAAAATCTAGATATAGAACTATAGTCTGAATTCGTAGCCTTCCAGTCTTGTTGTGCAAGCAGAAAAACGGTTCTGAACGCAAAGTATGGTGGGGCTACCCGTCCCCATACCCAAACGGGTTCAGGTCCGACGTCGTTCCAAGACTGGCGTGTGGACGAGAGTTTGAAGCTATCCCAGGCTACCCTAGAACCCTAGTTAGGTCGTCGTTCAAACTCTCGGGTTAGTGGTGGTGTTGGGACCAGGTTTGCATCGTAATCAGGTGGCGACATCTCCCGTACTATCTCCTCTCTCAAGACTTGCCTCAGACATCCGTAACCAAAGATTCTGCCTAGCGATGCGGTGATCTTTTTTTGCGCTCATGATACGAATCTGATAATCGTATGTCCCAACCCTGTATGTTCTGCAGACCAAGAAGATATCTGCGTTCATCTTCAGCAGAGCTAGAAGGTTGAATGTTTCCGTTTGTGATGAGTTTCAGAATCATGGATGAAGAAATTCTCTTTCTTTTCTCTGCCCGTCTAAGTAGTTGGCAAATCTGCGAGAAATTGAAGCCTTCAAGCACTTTTGCCAGTTTACGTTCTTCCTCTTTTGCTATTCGTGTGTTCAGCCTTTCCAAGACCGAACGAACTATGCTGATCCTTTCCCTATAATCGGGCGGCGCGGAATAAATAAGAATTCCCGTGTCGGCGAATCTTCTCCAGATGGGTTGAATGTTTCTTCTCAAATAAGTCGGATCGTTAGTGATGCCAACTGTGAGGAATTCAAGATCCAGTGTCTTACACAACCAACCTATGACTTCCCTATCGCATAGTTTGTCCAACTCGTCCAGAATAATTCCGACATTTCCCTCTGGAACCGAGTTCAAGGATTGAGCAAGGTCATAGAAGTGGGCTGCATCCTCTGATAGGGAGGGAAGTTGCAGATAAGTTGGTTGCTTGCCAATTTTCCTCCAGACGAAGAATACACATGCTGGCGTCTTTGAAGTCCCTCCTAGACCATGAACGAGGATTCGACGATACCCCATTTCATAAGCATAATTGAGCTTCTTCAACAACCTTTCACAACCGACGGGTCTCAATATCGAATCCAATTTCACACACCAAGCAATATAGGGCAACCATTGGCAAAAACTCTAGTGGGACATCCCCCTATGACGTTTCTGAAGATACAACCCAAAAAAATGTCCACAAAAGTCTTTATGACAAGAAAGTGCATATGATTTTGGTGAAATTATGCCTACAAGTAGCCTTATTCTCAAAGAACAGATTCTAGCACTGAGGGTACATTTCGAACCTAAGATGCAGTTTCTCAGAGACTCTTCAAGAGAAGCTGTTTCCTTCAAGCACTATTTGTCAGTTCTGAGGACTTGGAGCGAAAAAAGTCATCGTGGGAGAGAGTCTGCCTTGACTAAGAAAGCACGGCGGGGTTTACAGCAAATGGAACGAGCGAGTCTGTTGAAAGCGGAGGGATCTGGGAGAAGTGGCAAAAGATATACTTTGAGTAACATCGGAATTGCTTATCTGATACAGTTGGAAAACCTTGGACCGCCTACGGTAGGCACCAAAGGGGAAAAATGGGATGATGAGTTGATAGTGCAATCGCTGCTAATGGATCTGAAGAATGAAATCTCAACGACAGAAGCGAGAGAAACGGCCGAGATAGCTAAGGAATATATGACAAGACTGGGATGGGGTGGAAGAAATATTGGACGACAAATAATCAGGCAATTATGTGTCGAAGCCCTCAAAGAAATGGCACAAATACACATGGACCAAAGATTCTACCGCCTTGCCAGAATGTATGAGCCAATCGGTGGCTTAGAGAGAGCTTACGACGATTACACGAAGCATCCTAGTAAAGGTGGGATACATACCCGCCCGCCTGAAGACTATGCCCGAAAGATCTACATGCTTCGCAAGATAGAAAAGTATACTCCGTTATTGAGCAAGGATTGTGAATTCAATATTACGTATGTTCATGGACTCTTAAATGCTTTCAAGCCTTTCACCTTTAACCATGACATGCGACTGCTTCTGTCACAAGGCATAAAACTCACACATACTTCAATACGACCTGCCCGTCATCTCGATTCCGCCCTTGAATGCATGATTTATGCGCTCTGCTTGACGCAAGATGAACTAGCAGGTTCGCAAAACTTAGACCATTGGAACTATATTTTGGCTCCGTATGTAGCTAACATCGGCGATGACAAAGAACTTGGGCATTGTATTGAAAGCTTCATAAACAAGGTTTGGATGAACTATGCCGCACGACCCAAAGACCCTCTATATTCTGGCTTGACATTAGAGTTTCATGATAATTGCTCGATACTTGAAGACCCTATTATTAATCCATCTGATTCTGCACAGAACGCCAAGTATGTCGAATACGAGGACGACGCGACTAGAGTCGGAAAAGTCTTCCTTCAAAAGATGGCGAAGACTGACAAACCTTTAGAGGCCATAAAGTGGTATCCCAACGTTTTCCTCAAACTCTCTGCCGACTCAGTCGACAAAGTCGATGATGAGACAATGGCAACTATTATGAGTCTGATTTCTTCACGTAGCAGCCAAGATCTACTTCAACCACTATATTTCATTAACGCTGACTCTCCTGTAAATAAAGGGAGCAAACATGTATCTTATTTCTCGGAACTTTCAAGGATTCCTGGACTGGGGTTCGCGAACAACGATTTGCAGCGAAGCGTCTTTACCTTTATATCGATCAATGTCCTAAGATTTGCTGCGCTACTCAGAGAACAGGGCAAAAAGAATGTTGAATTGCTGGATCTCCCCGAGGAAATGGAGCAGGTATTAGCCCAGATTTTGGTGTTCACAAAGAGAAAATTTGATGATTTCGAAAGACATTTGTTGAAAGAAGAAGCAGGTTTGCTTTCGCTGAGAGAAACTTGCACGGGAGAACCATACTTTAGGCTTGACAAACCATCTATTCATGTTGGATTATGTTCCATCAACGAATTACTGAAGTCTATGCAGATGGATTTCGAGAACAATGTTGATACAACTTGCCGCTTCCTAGAAAAAATCAAAGAATCAATGTATCGCCTTCAGGAAAACTACAAATATCCATTCAGAATCGAGATAGCTCAACCACCTTCTAGGTCGGGTGTATATGTTAAGTTCTTCGGTAAGAAGCCACCTTTTCCATTTGATTTTGTGAACCTTACACCTTTTGATTTTGAAAGGAAAACCCAACTAAACATAGAAGGAAAGCTCCACGGCCACCTCTTAGGCGGAGCTGTTTCTAGAATCTACCTTGACAAAGATGAAGACGTTGGTTCATGGGGTTTTGACAAAGAAGGCCACCATCACGTCGAGCCTTTCAGATCATTTCTCAAAGAAATCCTGTCCTCAGCAATAGGGCTTTTCCAGGTCGTTCCGAAAAACAAGAAAGCGTATGAGACTGAAGGAGCTTGGCAGGAGTAGTTGTAGCGCGCCCAAAATAGCCAGCACCATCAACGAATCAAAAGAGTTAAACGAAACAAGATTCGAGAATTTTGGCCAACATGCTATCTCCCAAATATGGCATCTAAGAGATTTGAACATAAGTCTGTCCATCCTCATGCTCAAAATTGGAGTCTGTATGATTCTTGATTTTTGGAAAAGTGCACTTGGCTCAAAAAGTGATATATGCCGATGCGGTTAATTCATTTCCAAATATCTAGAGGTTCGTAGGTGAGATAATTGTGTCTACACATAAACCAAAAGAAGAATTAGCTAGCTGGTATATTCGTAGGGCATACTATAGCTATAGACAAGCACAGAAGCTTTTCAATATTTTTGATCATGTTGAATCAGCAATTTCATCCTTCGAAACCATAGAATTCTCTGTAAAAGCGCTGTGCAAACTTCTTGACGTATGTTTTGAAAAGGAGCATTTTATCGATGCTGAGACGTTAAGCATCCTAGCAGAGAAAGTCGAGAAGGAACGTTTAGGCAACAAAGATAAGATCCTTCAAGTGATTCCCATAATACTCGGCTATACCGAAAAACTTCGCAATGTCTCAAGATACGGCATAGAAAAACAAGGTACACCTTCTGTTTCTCCAGTAAGGGTATTCAGAAGAAACTATGCTGCCTCTGTGCTAGAAGATGCAAAAGTTCTTCACTCTCTACTCGGAAGTATAGAGATGAGAAGAAGATGGAAACCAAAAATCAAAATGGGTATCCTGAATGGATATGTTACTGGAATTGACGAAAAAAAGTGCACAAAGTATCCATTTACCAATAGTAATCCTGATTTCTGGAAAAACAAAATTCAAGCTTTGAGTGCAGATAGATTTGAAATAAAGGAAATAAACGCTGTAGATGTTGGCGAAGATTTTGCAGTGGTGATTAACCCTTTTGGTGAGGTCTATCCTGAGATCGATTTAAAGAACAGAGCCATTTTTTATCTTATCAAAGACTATATCGAAGACGGGGGTGTCTATGTCAATACTGCAGGTTTTCCCTTTTTCTATGGCTGGAATGTGAAGGAAGGAAAAGAATACCCGATTTCAGATGAAAAAGTGATTCTCCCAACTGTAGTCCAAGTGAGCGGAAAGTTTGTGACGGCTACTCAAATGCACGCTTTCATTCAATTCACGGGCACGTTGTTCTATAAAGAGTTCAATGCAATTCCGGCTCCTGTTTCTCGAATCAGAAAAGTATACCAAGAGGATGAGGAGAAAAGCAAGTTTGGAGACCTTATTGGTGATAGCGTTGAAATAGATGAATTTAGAGGGTTACCGAAACAAACTCTGGATTGCATACCAATTGTCAGGGCTAAAGATGAAGTGGTTGAAGAGGTTTACCCGATTTCCGCCTTGAGGCGTGGCAATGGTTATCTTTTACTTGCTGGGATGAATACGTCAAAGGATAAAGAAGCAGATTTGTTCGTAAAAGCATTGAACAGCTTCTGCCTTTGGAACATTAATCAGTTGCAATAGGTTTGGTTGGTCTCACGTATGAAAAGACAAATAGGGCCTTTCTGGCAGCGCTCGTTCTATAAGGTAACCGAAGAAAACGCCAGCGAACATGATGAACTTTTTCTTCCCTAATTTTCTTTTTTCTACTTTAGGAGATAAAAGTTATACTTCGTTTTATAACTTTGAATTCTTACTGGTTTTTCGGTTTACGACTACCTTACATTAACCTTTTCACTAGCAATATAATGTTTTTTGAGCGCAGGTTCCTGTAAATCACTGTCTAATCCGTAGCCAGTTTTGACTGTCTCTGGTAGCTCGCTTTTTATTAACCTTTGGATTATTTGAGGGATTACGTATTCTAGAGCCTTACATAAATCTCGACAAAGTTCATAACGCTTGTCGAACGCGTCCACTTTCTTTTTCGCTTCCTCTGATAAATATTCTCGGTAAAAACCATGAGACTGTTTAAAGTCATCTTGAGCATCCTTGATGCAAGACTCAATTTGGTTTATACATGTTTTGTAGCAGTGTATCTTAGATTCAAGCTTCCCTTTTTCTGCTAAACGCTTTGTCTTTCTTCGCTCAAGCCAATCACGTGTTAATGGAGTTAAAATGCCCGTAGATATGTAGCCAAGAAATGCGACTAAAATAGCGCCCAAAAAAGTCTGTAAAAACCATACTGGGCATTTCCATTTTACTTAAATATGTCGTGTAGATATGGAGAAAAACCACAATAATGATGAAAAGAGCTAACAGCAAATATACTAGTTTCTTGGGAATGCTAATATATTTTGGTTCCTTCAATTTAGCCCCCTTTGATGTATCTTTTGTTCCTCTTTTTAAAAGTTTGTAAAAACCTTTTATGAACACCTGTTTTTGACTTGTTTTTAACGGTTCTAGGGTTTAGTGTAGAAATCAATAATTTTCTCTATTGTCTTTTCTTTATATTCCATTTTCTTTAGGTGTTTGCGTAGTCTTTTATGCCTCATTTTTCACAGTTACCTTTTCTATTTCTGCAAGCCAATCACATTGAAGGCTTTCTCTGATTTCTTTTTCAATTCGCTTATTATCCATGTCTTTGCTTTCTGAAACGAGACGGATTTCAATTATGGCTTTTTTGCCCATGCCAATCCCTTACCTAATAGGTATTATAGATGCAGAAATATTTTAGTCTTGTGTAACCAAATCAGTTATGCATATTGCTTAACGGAAAATGTGATGTTAGGGATGCTTGTGAGACCAAATAAGGTTACCAAAATGAGAAAAGGTATAGGAAAATTTGTTAATCA
>Ga0315280_10008199_pt1 | contig 13733 bp, 12 predicted proteins | sample YL17G06_40_MG_FD_203697 | JGI IMG/M metagenome (GOLD analysis project Ga0315280, IMG submission 203697) | Sediment microbial communities from Yellowstone Lake, YNP, Wyoming, USA - YL17G06_40 | ecosystem: Environmental > Aquatic > Freshwater > Lake > Sediment | place: USA: Wyoming | collected...
TACCAGGAACGCCTCGGCGCGCATCGCCCGTTACGCCTTCGCCTACGCCCGGCGCGAGGGCCGCCGCCTGGTCCACGCCATCCACAAGGCCAACATCATGAAGCTGAGCGACGGCCTCTTCCTCACCTGTTGCCGCGAGGTCGCCAGGGAATACCCGGACATTCAGTACAAGGAACTAATTGTGGACAACGCCGCCATGCAGATGGTGCTGCGCCCGGAGACCTTCGACCTGCTGCTGATGCCCAACCTCTACGGGGACATTGTTTCGGACCTGGCCGCCGGCCTGGTGGGCGGCCTGGGGATTGTCCCGGGCGCCAACCTGGGCGAGAACCACGCCGTCTTCGAAGCCGTACACGGCAGCGCGCCCGATATCGCCGGAAAGGGCCTCGCCAACCCCACCGCCCTGATCGAGTCCGCGGTCCTGATGCTCAACTACCTGGGCGAGCGTGAAGCCTCCCGCCGCCTGCAACACGCCATCGAGCACGTCTACGCGGAAGGACGCAATCTCACGCCGGACGTCGGCGGCGAGGCCTCTACGGGGCAGTTCACCGATGCGGTAGTCAGCAGAATTGAATCATTGAGTCATTGAGCCATTGAGTCATTGAAAAACCAGATTCAATGACTCAATGACCCAATCACACAATGACTCAATTCCGTCAGAGTCCTTTCGCCGCCAGGAACTTCACCAGGTCCACCACCCGGCAGGAGTAGCCCCACTCGTTGTCGTACCAGGCCACCACCTTGACCAGGTTGCCGCCCACCACCTTGGTCAGGCCGGCGTCCACAATCGAGCTGTTGGGGTTGTGCAGCATGTCAGTCGAAACCACCGGGTCTTCGGTGTAGGCCAGGATGCCCTTCAACTCGCCCTCGGCGGCCTTCTTCAGCGCCGCGTTGACTTCCTCGGTGGTCGTCGGCTTCGAGGTCACCACCACCAAGTCCACTACCGAGACGTTGGGAGTCGGCACGCGCATGGCGTATCCGTCCAGCTTGCCCTTGAGCGCCGGCACCACCAGCCCGATGGCCTTGGCCGCCCCGGTGGTGGTGGGGATCATGTTGATGGCCGCAGCGCGCGCCCGGCGCAGGTCTTTGTGCGGGAAGTCCAAGATCACCTGATCGTTGGTGTAGCTGTGGATCGTGGTCATCGAACCCTTCTCGATCCCGAAGCTGTCCTGGAGCACCTTGACGACCGGGGCCAGGCAGTTGGTGGTGCACGAAGCGTTCGAGATGATCTTGTGCTTGGCCGAATCGTACATGCCGTCGTTGACCCCCAGCACCAGGGTCAGGTCTTCGTTCTTAGCCGGAGCCGTGATGATGACCTTCTTGACCGGCCCGCGCAAGTGTTTGGCGGCCTGGGAGGCCTCGGTGAACTTGCCGGTGGACTCGATCACGATCTCCACGCCCAGGGATTCCCAGGGCAGCTCCGCCGGGTCTTTCAGCGACAACACTTTGATCGGCTTGCCGTTCACCAGGATGCTGTCGCCCTCCGCCTTCACCTCCGCCTTGATGGGACCCAGAACCGAGTCGTACTTCAACAGGTGAGCCAGCGTCTTGGTGTCGGTCAGGTCATTCGCCGCCACCCACTCGATCTCGGTCTCGTGGAGGCTGGCGCGCACCACATTCCGTCCGATCCGGCCGAAGCCGTTGATACCAACTTTGATTGCCATGCAGGTAGTCTCCTAATCTTCGATGTGGGAATCTCTTGGGTAACCTTCGATGATAACAGATCCGGCGTGGCGCGGCCTTTCAAGGCCGCCATGCCGCCATTCGCGGCGGCATCCGGAACGCCGGCACTTACTCCACGTCCTTGTCCGCCCTGGCTACCGCGGCACCTGCAACGTGGGCGCTTCCATCCCCAGCCCGGCGTAGGTTTCCTTGACCTTGATCACCTTGTTCCCGTTGAAGGTGACAAACACGATGCGCCCGGGCGGCGTGCCGTAGATCCAGTCCTCGAGCTCCTCGCCGTCCTTGCTCTCGCGCACCTTGCGCACCGGCTTGCCCAGCGCCAGCAGTACCTGGTCCCGGTCCATGCCCTCCAGCGCTCTTTTTTCCTTGACCGCTTTCTGGACCTCTGGCGGCAGGCTCTCGACGTAGTTCTGCGCGGCTGAGCGCTTCTCGAAATCCAAAACCGGCGCCAGGATCTTCTTGACCTCCTCGGGCTTGAGCGGCGGCAGCGGCTTGCGAAACATCAGGGCGATGCTGGTGCCGGCCATCGCGTTGGACTGGCCGGTGGCGATGGGTGAGGTGCGTGTGCCCGTGCCCACCTGGATGCGCTCGTACCATTTCCGCCCGCCCTTAAATCCGCCGTTGATCTCCAGCACCAGCTTGTCGCCCTCGATCTCCACTTTGCTGATCCCTACCAGGTCCCCCACCCGCGCCGCCGGGCCGAACTCCCGGCCCGCTTCCTCCCAGCGTTGCTTGTCGTAAGAGCCGTTGCTCTCGATCTCCAGCGGCTTTTTCGAGCGCGGCAGGAGGGCTTTCACGGTGGCGTACTCCGCGGTCAGCCCGCGGATCAGCAGCACCCGCTCCTCGGGGGTCAGTTTCCGCTCTTCACCCGCCCACAGGCAGGCCCCCAGCGCCGCCACCACCACCCAGCCACGCATCTAGGCCTCCTCACGGGGACGCAGCAAGAATGCGCTCTGCCGCTGGACCGGCGCCTTCCGCAGGTAGACGAACAGGAGCACCAGAATTCCGCACGTCAGCAGGCCGGCTTCCGGACCGTACTCTCCGCCGCTCCACAACGGCCCCACCTTCCAGGTCATCTCGTAGCCCGTCACCTTGATTGTAAACCCGCTCAGGTTCACCCCGAACAGCGGCAGCGTCCAGTTCCAGCCCACGTGCAGCCCGATCGGCAGCCACAGGTCCCCGCTCCTCCAGAAGGCATAGCCCAGCAGGACACCCCAGCTCACCGTGTTCACGAAACCCAGGTTCCAGGAGAAGTTCAGGTTCCCGGAGTGTGCCAGCCCAAACAGCACGCTGACCGGAAGGATGGTGGCCCACGGCCCCAGCGCTCGCAACAGCACCTGAAATCCGTAGCCGTGGAACAGCATCTCCTCTCCGATGCCCCCGAACAGCAGAATCACCAAGACAAACAAGACGCTGCTCCACCCGCCCTCGCCCTGCGCAACCTTCGAAAACGCCGCCGCGCCCGTCAACAGCGGTCCACCCAGCACGACGCCGGCCGCCAGAATGCCGCCGCCCAGCCCCAGCGATAGGTTGCGCACCGAGGAGGCGTTCCAGGCAAAGCCGATGTCCGCCAGCCGCCCCTGTTCATAGATCCGCATGGCCAAGGCATTGGCCACCGCGGCCGCTGCAAACACGCTCAGAGCGCTGCCCGGGAGGTAGCCCACCACGGGCGGCAGAACCTGCCCGAACACCACCAGGCCCAGAATCTCCAAAACCGCAAAGATCCCGACCTTGAGAGCGACCGTGAGCGAAGGCGATTGTATCATTGTGTGATTGTGTCATTGTGTCATTGCGTGATTGGCAGTCAGCTTTCAATGACTCAATGGCTCAATTCCGTCCTCGCTCCCTCCCGGGCCACCTGCACGTCCAGCACGCGGGCTCCCTCGCGCTGGATGCTCGCAGCCACCCTCTGCTTGGCCCCGCGTTCCACCAGGAAGAACACGCAGCCCCCGCCGCCCGCCCCGCACACCTTGGCGCCGGTCGCCCCCACCCGCCGCGTCACCTGCACCAGCCGGTCGATCAGCGGGGTGGTAATCCCCGGCACGTTGCGGCGCCGGTGAGTCCACTCCTCGCGCAACAGGCGTCCGGCTTCCCCCCAGTCGCTTTTCTCCAGCGCGCCCCGCATGGCGTGCGCGATGGCGGCGATCTGGTCGAAGTTCCGAATCACCCTGCGGTTGCCCTGAATGTGCGCCTTCATGACCTCCCAGTTGTTAATGCCCGAGTTGCGGGGCGCCCCGGTGAAGGCCAGCACGACCCGCTCGTTGAAGTCCTCGATATCCACCGGAATCGCCTGGCGGACGATTCCCGCCGGCCCCAGTTCGATGGCGTTGACCCCGCCGTACAGGGCCGGATAGTAGTCCTGCGAACCGGTCGGTACGCGGATGATCTGGGCCTCGATGTTCTGGGAAACCTCCCGCAGTTGCTCCGGATTGTAGGGGCCGCCGGCCAGTCGGTTCAGGCAGCTTACGATCGCGATGATCAGCGTCGAGGATCCCGCGATGCCCCCACCCACCGGGGCCTCTGAATCGGTTTCCAGCGCCAGGCCGCTCGCCGGCGCGAAAAACTTCACCAGGTAGGCCGGCAGCGGCAGCCGGTACTTGCTGGCTGCTTGCAGGGCGGCTAGGGATTCAAATCTCTCCTCACCCCCAAGGTCCTTCGAGCTGAACACGATTCGCCGGTCGCGGCGCGTCTCGAGCACGCAACTGGCGTAGCGGTCCACGGCAAAGTTCACTGTGACCGCGTTGGCATGGTACAGGTACAACGGCCAGATGTCCAGGGTTCCCCCTGCCACGTCCACCCGGCACGGCGCTTTGGAAGTGATCTTCATAATCCCCTAGCACAGGCATTCTTGCCTGTGTAACAGCTACTATAGCTCGAAGTTCAGCTACCATGTTCCTATGCCTGCTCGCCGCATTCTCGAACTGGGTGACCCGCTGCTGCGGGCAGTTTCCGCCCCGGTCGTGGACCTCTGGGAAAGCCGCCTGATCCTGCGTGATCTGCGCGCCACCCTGCACCAGTTCCGGCGCACCCACGGATTCGGGCGCGGCATCAGCGGGGTCCAGATCGGCGAGCCCAAGCGCATCATCTACCTCGAGTTCCAGAACCAACCCTACTGCCTGATCAACCCCTCCCGCCAATTCCAAAGCCCGGCCATGATCCGGCTCTGGGATGACTGCTTCTCGTTCCCCAACCTCCTGGTCTACCTCGAGCGCGCCGCCTCCGTCTCCATCGCTTTTCAGGATCCGGCAGGCCAGCTCCGCCGGCTGGAGGCCGCGGGAGCCCTTTCTGAACTGATCCAGCATGAAATGGATCACCTGGATGGCATCCTGGCCATCGATCGCGCCATCGACCGTCACAGCTTCTGCACCCGCCCGGAATTCGAACGCCGCTTCAGGCAGGCCGCACCCGCCATCCCGCCTCCGGTTGTAGAATAAGCTGAGTCACAAAACCAGAATGGAGAGTTCTTCAATGAAAAAACTCACTCGACGATACCTGATCACGGCGGCTGCCCTGGCTGCGGCCATGTTGGCCTTCGGTTTCCAGGCGGCCCGCAAGGCCCCCACCTCGGGAGACCCGCTCATTGACGGTTTCAAGAAGACCCCTACGGCCTCGGTCGCCGACGCCGTCGACCAGGTGGTCGGGCGGCGTGGTTTCATGTCCCACGAAATGCGGCCCCGCATCGCCGGCAGCTTCGTGGGCCGCGCGGCCACCGCCCTGCTCAGGCCGGCTCCCCCGGAAAAGGCCACACCTCAGCTCACCGGCAAGCATTCCATTGAGATGATCGACAATGCCAAACCCGGCGAAGTGGGCGTCATCGTGATCGAGAACGGCCTGGATGTCGCCGCTTTGGGCGGACTCATGGCCACTGATGCCCAGTCGCGCGGAATGGCCGGCATGGTGCTCGACGCCGGCGTCCGCGACGTCGGGGAGATCCGCGCACTGGGTTTGCCGGTTTACGCCCGCAGCGTGATTCCTTCCACCACCGTGGGCCGCTTCGCCAGCGTGGCCAACCAGGTTCCGGTCGAGTGCGCCGGAATCACCGTGAAGCCCGGCGACATCATCGTGGCCGACGAAGACGGCGTGGTGGCTGTCCCTCAGGAGCGGGCCGCCGAGGTCCTGAAACGCGCCCAGGAAATCGATGCCCGTGAGACCAAGATGGTCCCCCTAATCAAGAAGTACAAGTCGCTCCAAAAGGTCGTCGCAATGTTTAATCGCATCTAAACTGCGCCTAAGCGCCTCGGCCCCGGCCGCCTGGCGTGTTTCGGCTCTGTAATACTTTTTCCTGGGGCTGTCGATGGATACCTGTATGCTTGACAGGCGCCTGGAAACCCGCATGCTCTGCGCCGACTTGATCGAGGTCTTCTGGAACGACAAGTCCGGCCGCACCAGAACGGCCCTCGCCAATCTCGAAGACATCTCCCTGTCCGGCGCCTGCCTCCAACTCGACCATCCGGTTCCCCGGGAAACCCTCCTCAAAATCGCTCACCCCAAGACCGAACTTCAGGGCCGCGTCCGTTATTGTGTCTTTCGTGAGACCGGGTACTTCGTGGGAGTTCAGTTCGAACCCGGCTTCCGCTGGTCCCGCCGCCAGTTCCGCCCCAAGCACCTACTCGACCCCCGTCGCTTGGTCGCCTTGAGCGCCAAACGTCCCCCCAAACCGCGAGTCACCGAGACCTCTTAACGGCTGCTGTACAGCTCCGTGAATTTCCCCAGCGTGTAGTCCAGCGCGCTCTGGTAAGCCTCCCGCGCCGGCAACTGTCCGGGGCCGGCCGGCTTCATTTCACCGAGACGGCTCTCGATCTGCTCGCTCGAGGCCCGGGTCTCCGGATAACGCTTCGACATCATCTGCTGGAATCTGGAAAAATTCTGCCAGAGTTCCGCCGACAGCGACATGCGCACCTCGACCCACAGCGCAAGCTGCGCCAGCCTCTCGCACGGCGGAATCGCTGCCAGCGGAACGGCGGTTCCGGATTCCAGCTTCTCCAGCGCGGGTTCCAGGGTGCGCAGCCAGTGCTCGCGGTAGCGGATCCCCCGCCGCTCCAGCTCCTCCCGAATCAGCACGTGTTGCACCACATTTCCGGCCTGCACCCCCACGCAGGCCTCCGCACCGGGCCGATAGTCCGGGGCCCCGTAGCCCTGCGCACTCAGCCAGGCATGCCCGAATTCGTCCGCCAGCACCGCCTCTTCCTGCCCGCTCCACTGTTCGGCCAGGGCCATGTTCAGCAACACAAAATGGTACTTCCCCTCGCTGCCGCCGTAGTTCACGCTCAGCGAATGCGCACCCGCCAGCAGCCCCCGAAAGCTCTCGTCCAAAAAGTACCGCCGCAGGATGGCCCGCTGCTCGGTATCGGCCGGAAGACTCATCTCGTTCCGCAGCGGATCCGTGTACACACGCACCGCGATCAGTTTCCCCCCGCCCTTCGCCTCGATCTCCTTCTTCCACTCCAGCAGCGACTTCGAAAGCGCCACATAGCCGGATTGAGCCGGCAACAGCGGGGCCAGCGCCAGCCCGATCGGAACCAGGGCAGTGAAACGGAACACCGCTCTAGCCTACCATGGCGAATGGAGTCATTTCCTGAACTTCCCGGTCAGGCGAATCGTTCAATCCTTTGAGCGCAGCCTGCCCGGCCAGTCGTCATGGAGGTCGCCTGTGGGGACACGGTTGCAGGATGTACGTTACGGGGTCCGGACGCTGTTGAAGTCCCCCGGTCTCACCGCCGTGATCATCATCTCGATTGCGCTCGGCATGGCTGCGAACACCACCGTCTTCAGCATCGTGAACGGTCTGTTCCTGGGCGCCTTGCCGGTCGAAGACCCCGAGCGGCTGGTCAGCTTCTCCGAGGGCCGCTCAGACTGTTCGTATCCGGACTACCTCGACTATCGCAGTCAGGCGGCCCAGGTTTTCGAAGGCGTGAGTGCGCACCGCTCGCTGGTCCCCGCCAGCCTGGGCGGAGCTGGCGAACCCGAGCGCATCTGGGGCGAGCTCGCGAGCGGCAACTACTTTTCCATCGTCGGTGTGAAGCCGGCGCTCGGCCGGGCCTTCCTGGCTGAAGAGGATGAGGCCCCTGGCCGCAACGCGGTGGTGGTTCTCAGCCATGCTCTCTGGCGCCACCGCTTCGCCTCCGACCCACGCGTCCTGGGCCGGACCCTGCTGCTCAACGGGCAGCCCTATACCGTCGTGGGTGTCGCCCCGGCCGGTTTCCAGGGCACCGACCGCGGGATCCTGCCCGAGTTCTGGGCGCCGCTCGCGATGACCGAGCAGATGATTCCCTTCCTCGCCAGGCTCGACGCCAGGAACCAGCGGAACAATTCCTGGCTGGTGCTGAACGCCCGCCTCAAGCCGGGTGTCAGCCGCACCCAGGCGGTGGCCGCGGTGAACGTAGTCAAGAACCGCCTTGAGGACACCTGGCGCAAGGACCAGAAGCGGCGCCGCCCCGCTCTAACCCTCGACGCCGCCGGAGGGCTGCTCGACGGCATGGGCAAACGGGCGGTCGGCTTGATGGCCGTCCTTACCGTTGTGGCCGGCCTGGTCCTTCTGGTGGCCTGTGCGAATGTTGCCAACCTGCTCCTGGCGCGCGCCACCTCGCGGCAGAAGGAGATGGCCATCCGCGCGGCCATTGGCGCAGGCCGCGGGCGGCTGGTGCGCCAATTGCTCACCGAGAGCGCTCTGCTCGCGCTGCCCGGCGCCGCGGCCGGCTTCCTGCTGGCGGCGCTGGCGGCCCGCGCGCTTTCCCGCTTCGAGCTGCCGCTGCCGGTCCCGATGGTGTTTGACTTCACCCCGGATCTGCGCGTCCTGGCCTTCACGGAGGGCCTGGCCATCCTCACGGGCCTCCTGTTCGGGCTGGCGCCGGCGTTACGCGCCACGCGCCCGGATCTCGTCGTGGCGCTCAAGAGTGACTCGGCGGTTTTCGGCCGCGTCAGCCCGTTCGGCCTGCGCAACGCTCTGGTCGTCATCCAGGTGGCGCTCTCGCTGGTGCTCCTGGCAGGCGCAGGCCTTTTTCTCCGCGGCCTGCAAAACGCCTCCTCGATCGATACCGGCCTCCGGCCGGAGAACGTCCTGCTGATGGCCGTCGACCCGGCACTGCACCAATACTCACCCGAGAAGGCGCGGCAGTTCGTCTCGCAGCTTCGGGAACGGGCGTCGGCGCTGCCGGGAGTCCGTTCGGTGAGCTTCCTGGACAGCGTTCCGCTCAGCCTGGCCGGGAGCAGCGGAGACTTCAGGGTCGAGGACGGCGCCAGGCGAACCAACGCGGACATTTACAACGTGGGCAGCGGCTTCTTCCAGACCCTGGGCATCCCCCTCCTGCGCGGCCGCGACTTCACCCTCGAGACCGATGGCGAGCGCAGCGCCATCATCAATGAGACCATGGCCCGGCGCCTGTTCGCGGACGAGGACCCGATCGGCCGCCAGGTCCAGGGCCGCGGAGGCAGCTACACCGTCCTCGGGGTCGCGCGAAACTCCAAATCGCGCACCCTCGGCGAGGCCCCGGCTGCCTGCGCCTATCTGTTCCTCGAGCCCAGCCCGGAGAAGCTCTTGGGCTTCGAGGGGATTTCCATTGCGGTCAAGACCTCAGTAGCCCCGCGAGCGCTGGTTCGGCCACTCCGCGACCAGATCGCAGCCTTGGACCCTGACTTGGCCATTTTCAACACCAGGACCATGCAGGAGCACGTCAACAAGTCCCTGCTGCTGCCGCAGCTCTGCGCCACGCTGCTGGGGATATTCGGGGCGGCCGGCCTGACCCTGGCGGCGGTCGGCCTGTACGGCGTGCTGAGCTATTGGGTGCGCCGCCGCACCCGCGAGATCGCCATCCGCATGGCCCTGGGCGCCCCAGCCCGCAGCGTACTCCTAGTGGTCCTGCGCCAGGGCCTGAGCCTGACCGCGGTGGGCCTGGCCATCGGCCTGGCCATCGCCCTGGCCCTAAGCCGCTTCGCCGCCAGCCTGCTGTACGGCATGAGCGGCACGGACAGCCTGACCTTCGCCGCGGTCTCCGTTGTTCTGCTCGCCGCGCCGCCCTGGTGGCCATCGTGGTCCCCGCCCGCCGCGCCGCGCGCGTCGAGCCAACCACCGCTCTGCGATATGAATGACGCAGCTCCTGCCCGCTCCACCCCCCTCCAAATCAGGCTAAGTTGGTAGTGGTGCAACTAAGAGGCTTTCTCGGGACACCGCTCCGCATGGCTGGCGCGCTGGCCCTCATCGCCGGGATCACGCTCGTCTATTCCCGCCTTCTCTCCGTCAACAGCACCACCGTTGCGCTCAGCTTCCTGCTGGCCATCCTGGCGGTGGCTACCGCATGGGGGCTGCTGGAGGCCGTCGTGGCTTCCGTCGCCGCCATGCTCTGCTTCAACTACTTTTTCCTGCCCCCCGCGGGCGCCTTAACCATTGCTGACCCCCAGAACTGGGTGGCGCTGTTCGTCTTCGTGGTCACTTCCATCGTGGCCAGCCAGCTTTCCGCCAGCGCAAAACGCAGAGCCTTCGAGGCCACCCTCCGCCAGCACGAAATGGAGAGGCTCTACGCACTCAGCCGCGGCCTCATGCTCCTCGACGACCGCTCCGCCGCGGCCGGCCAGGTCTCCTATCAGATTGCCCAGGTCTTCGAGCTGCCTGGGGTGGCGCTCTTCGACCGTGAGCACGACCGCGTTTACCGCGCCGGGCCGCACGATGTTCCTGTCTCCCACGCCAAACTTCGCGACGCGGCTGTTCAGGGCACGGCCTTTCACGAGGTCGCGGCGAACATCTCCATCCTTCCCGTGAGCCTGGGAGGGGCCCCCATCGGCAGCTTGGCCATTGATGGTGGAGCGATCTCGGATACCGCCTTGCACGCCATTGCCAACCTGGCCGCTATCGCCGTCGAGCGGGCCCGGGCACAGGAACTGGCCACCCGCGCCGAGGTGGCCAGACAGAATCAGGAGCTCAAATCCACCCTCCTGGACGCACTGGCGCACGAATTCAACACGCCGCTCACTTCCATCAAAGCCGCGGCTTCCGCCATGTCCGCCGAAAATGGCGCGCCCCAGAATGAACTCCTGACCGTCATTGAGGAGGAGACCGACCGGCTGAGTTCTCTGGTGACCGAAACCATGCAGATGGCGCGCATCGAGGCCGGCAATGTGCGTCTCGAGAAGCGTCCGCATGTGGTGGCTGAACTGGTTTCCTCCGCCCTCCAGAGGCTGAAGCTGCTGCTGGAAGACCGCGAGGTGCGCCGCGAGCTTCCCGATAACCTCCCCGCGGTCCTGGCGGACGCCGAACTGGTTGGACTGGCCCTCCGTCAACTGGTGACCAACGCGCTCAAGTACTCGAATCCGGAGTCGCCCCTCATTATCCGCGCGCGGGCCGGGGAGGACGGGGTAATCATCAGCGTAAAGGACTACGGGCCAGGCATACCCGAAGCCGAGTTGGCACGGATTTTCGACAGGTTTTATCGCGTCCCGGACCGGGCCGCCCGCATCCCCGGCGCCGGGATGGGGCTGACCATCGCGCGCGAGATCGTCTCCGCACACGGCGGCAGGATCTGGGTCGAGAGCCGCCCCGGCCAGGGCTCGGAATTCTTCTTTACCCTCCCCTGCGCCCGCAAGGATGAAACCCCATGAGCGCCGGAAAGATCCTGGTGGTGGACGATGAGCCTCAGATCCGCCGCGTGATGCGCGTGGCACTCTCCAGCCAGGGATACCAGATCGCTGAGGCCCGCTCCGGAGAGGAAGCCCTCAACAAGTTCCGGGAGTTCCTTCCGGACCTCGTGCTGCTGGATCTCAACATGCCAGGAATGGGCGGTCTGGAGGCCTGTCGCGCCATCCGCGCCGGCTCGGACGTTCCGGTCATCATCCTCACCATTCGCAACACCGAGGACGACAAGGTCGAGGCCCTCGACGCCGGGGCCGACGATTACGTCACCAAGCCCTTCAGCATGAAGGAACTGCTGGCCCGCATCCGCGCCGCCCTCCGAAGGGCCCCCACCTCCCCAGCCGGCGGGCCGCGCTCATTTCTCTCCGGCGACCTGGATATTGACTTCGAGACCCGCACCATCCGCGTGCGCGGCAGCGTCGTTCGCCTGACCCCCAAGGAATTCGAACTGCTCCGCTACTTGGTCTCACAAGCCGGCAAGCCCGTTCCCCACCGCGAGTTGCTCCAGGCCGTCTGGGGTCCCGACTACGGCGATCAGACCGACTACCTCCGCGTCTTCATCACCCATCTCCGCAAGAAAATCGAACCCAATCCGTCCAAGCCCAAGTACATCCTCACGGAGCCCTGGGTGGGCTACCGTTTCGCCGCCCCCCCACAGTGAGACCGACCACAGAATCCTAAGCTTTTCTTAGCGACTTCTTAAGATCTTAGCCGGCATCCTGGAGTTGGAGGCCCATATGGAGACCAGCCCAACCGCGAACCCCAAGGTTCAATTTCTGCGAACACCCCCGCGAGCGCTTCCCCACCTGCAACTTGTCATCCCCTACACCACCCCGGAACTCACCCAGGCCGCCCTCAAGTCTGCCGCGATATTCGCGCACAACCTGGAGGCGACCGTGCGATTGCTTCATGTCCACGTGCTGCCTTACCCGCGGCCTTTGGACCAGCCGGACGTCTCCAGCGAACATCTGGAAAACAAACTTGCCGACGCGGCCGGGCAATGTCCACTCCCGGTTCGAGCCGAGGTAGTCTATGCCAGGGACCGGCAAGAGGCATTCCGCCAGCTCCTGCCGCCGGGATCCCTGGTTCTGATCGCCACCAGGACACGCTGGTGGCCAACCGCCCAGCAGAGACTGGCGCATTCCCTCTCGCGGGCCGGCCACAGCGTCGCCCTGCTGGCGGTTTGAAAGGAGCCATTCATGCCGGACCTGGCGTTCGTGCTCTTGACGATTCTCTTCTTCCTGGTGAGCTGGGCCTATGTCCGCGGATGCGATCGCCTCTAGAGGTGAACCATGGAATACCTGATTGCTGCCATTCTCTCGGCCGCCCTGGCCGTCTACCTGCTCTATGCCCTCTTGCGCCCGGACCGCTTTTGAAAGGAGCATGCCCGTGATTTCCAGCGGACTCTTCCAGATCGTCGTCTACTTCTTGTTCTTGCTGGCGCTGACTAAGCCGATGGGCGCTTACATGGCCCGGGTGTTCGACGGACAGCCCACCTGGGCCCATCGCCTCCTGGGCCCCGTCGAACGTCTGATTTACGCCGCCTGCGGCGTCCGCGAGGACCGGGAGCAGCGCTGGACCCAATATGCCGGCGCGCTGCTGGCTTTCAGTCTGGTCAGCCTCCTGCTCACCTACCTGATTCTGCGCATTCAAGGCCTTCTGCCCTTCAATCCCCAGGGCTTCGGCGCCTCTCACGCTCCCAAGGGCGCCATCCCCATCACCCCCGATCTGGCCTTCAACACCGCCGTCAGCTTCACCACCAACACCAACTGGCAGTCCTACACCCCCGAGGCCACCATGAGCTACTTCGCCCAGATGGTGGCCCTGGCGACCCACAACTTCTTCTCCGCCGCGGCTGGCATCGCCGTGGCCATCGCGGTGGTTCGCGGCTTCGCCCGGCAGTCCACTGAAAAGCTCGGCAACTTCTGGGTGGACCTGACTCGCGCCACCCTCTATGTCCTGCTTCCCCTCTCCATCGCCGGCGCTCTTCTGCTCGTCTCGCAGGGCGTGATCCAGAACTTCCGCCCGTACACCCAGGTCACCACCGTCGAGCGCACCGCACAGACTATCCCCCAGGGACCCGTCGCCTCCCAGGAGGCCATCAAGATGCTCGGCACCAACGGGGGCGGATTCTTCAATGCCAACTCCGCACATCCTTATGAGAACCCGACGCCGCTCTCTAACTTCCTCCAGATGCTCTTCATCTTCGTGATCCCCGCCGGCCTGACTTACACATTCGGCAAGATGGTGCGGGACACGCGACAGGGTTGGGCTCTATTCGCCGCCATGAGTATCTTGTTTCTGGCCGGCGTGGCTGTCACTTACTGGGCTGAGCAATCGGGCAACCCGGTGCTGGCCGAACGGGGTCTCGAGCGCCGGCCTACTCCCACTCAACCGGGCGGCAACATGGAGGGCAAGGAGGTGCGTTTCG
>Ga0315280_10008200_pt1 | contig 13732 bp, 15 predicted proteins | sample YL17G06_40_MG_FD_203697 | JGI IMG/M metagenome (GOLD analysis project Ga0315280, IMG submission 203697) | Sediment microbial communities from Yellowstone Lake, YNP, Wyoming, USA - YL17G06_40 | ecosystem: Environmental > Aquatic > Freshwater > Lake > Sediment | place: USA: Wyoming | collected...
CTTGTCTCTCACTTTTAGCAGGAGCCACTGGTTTTCGCCTGCTTTCTTGAATTTTGCGAGCACGTATCTTCCGTGGAGCTTTTCTCCATTGACTGCAAATTCAATCTTGTCCTCAGCCCACACTTTGAGTTGATAAGATCCTTTGTCCCAGATTTTGACAGTTCCGGCGCCGTATTCTCCCTTCGGTATTGTTCCTTCAAAATTCCCGTAATCCAGTGGATGGTCCTCGACTGCCACGGCAAGTCTTTTCTCGCCAGCCTTCTCCGGAATTCCCTTTGGAACAGCCCAACTCTTCAGAACTCCATCTTTCTCCAATCGCAGATCATAGTGAAGCCTCCGTGCATGATGCTCTTGTACAACAAACGAGTTGTCTTCTCCTTTCTGGCTCTTCCTTGGCTCGGGCGTGATGCTGAAATTCCGCTTCGACACGTACTCTTGAAGCTTTGGCTTCCTGATTTGATCTAGAGTGCACTCGGACGCGGCTTTGTCTGTCCTTAGACCGCGGTAACTGGGCATGCGAAGCCTGCCATCGTTGGTCACTGTTTGGTAAGTCACTTCACAAACAAGCTCGGGCTTAAGCCAGACTACCTTTTCAGGGATTTCTACTCCTTCCAAGGTTTTCTCTGAGGTTTCCAGAGCTCGGAATTGCTCAATCAGCAGTTCTATTTCCTTGTCGGAGAAGCCCGTGCCCACTTTGCCCACATAAATGGGCTTGCTTTCATCGAACAATCCCAAAACTAGCGCTCCAAAAGTCTGTCTTCTGTGGCCTTCTCCTATGGTGTATCCGAATACTACGCAATCACATGAGGCGAGCTTTTTTATCTTCAGCCAGTCTTTAATTCTCAGTCCAGGTTGGTAGGTGCTAGACTTTTTCTTGGCCATTATTCCCTCAATGCCTCTTTCAACGGCGGCCTCATAGTAAGCCTCTCCCTGTCCTTCAACGAACTCGGACAGTACTGTATGTATTCCTTCTTTGAAATAGTCTCTCAAGATTCTCTTTCTCTCGATCAAGGAGAGGTCAATGAGAGGTTTTCCGTCTTTTTCAAGAATATCAAAAACCACGTACGTTACAGGAGTCATGCGAGCTGCATAGTCGGCTTCTCGAAAGAAGACATGCCTGCTTCTTTCCAGTAGAGCCTGGAAGTCTGCTTTTCCTTTTTTCATGACGACTATTTCGCCATCAATGACAGCGCTTCCAGCCAAGTTTCTCAGTTCTTCAAGCTCGGGGAAGCTGTTTCGCAACTCCTTGTCGTTTCTGCTTCTAATGCTCAGACCATCGTTGATGTAGCTGATTGCTCTGATTCCGTCCCATTTTATTTCGAAGATCCAATCGTCTGAGTCAAAGGGCCGTTCTGTGGCTTGCGCGAGCATTGGCTTGTAGTGCTGCCTCATTTTTTCTTCAGCTGTTTCAATGTTTCCTGCAGGGCGGCCATAAGTTCTTTGGCTTCTTCTTTGACTGGCCTTTCAACGGTGATAGTTTCTCCGTTGGTTTTTTTCCTGACAAGTTCTGTAATTTTCTGCACGTAAGTGTCTTGATAGTCGGTTATGTCAAATTCTCCAGACAGGTCGTTAACAATCTTCTTTGCCAGATCAAGCTCTTCTTTCTTAGGCTCTTTGAGCCCGTTGATCTCCTCCAGATTCTTCGGGTCCGCAACTTCATAGGCGTATCTGAGGGTTGTCAAGACTAAGGCTCCGTTGTAGGCGTGAACTAGGACTGGGTACTCCTTCGTTCGCAGGGTTATTCTGCCGACCGCTGCTTTGCCCATCTTTTGGAGGGCTGCGAGAAGCAGACTGTACGCGTCATTGCTCTTGTTAGGGGCGACCACGTAGGATTTCTCAAAATAGATTGGATCAACGGATAGGTAGTCGACAAACTTGTCTATGCGGATTCTCTGATCAGACTCTGGCCTAGCTGCCTTCAGCTCTTCTTTACTGAAGACGACGAACTGGTCTTTGCTGACTTCATATCCTTTAACGACATCTTCCCAAGGAACAACCTTGTCTTCTTTGACGCAAACCTTCTGATATTTCAAAGGCGATCCATCTATCTTATGCAAGAACTTGAAGGTGATGCTTCTGTCGAATACCATGCTATAGAGCTTGACGGGCACGTTAACGAGGCCTATGGTTATGCTCCCAGACCAGATGGGCCTCCTAGGCACTCTCACCTGTTCTTCCATTTTTTAACTCACAACCAGTTTCTGCTTGTTTTTCATCAAATCTCTCCAAGGATTCTCCTGGATCTTGGCCACATTTAGAATATTGAATTCTGCAGGGTTTAATCCTTTCTTGACGTCTTTCCAATCTATTGGTGTTGAAACGGTGGCTTTGGAGGTAGCTCTTAGGCTGTAAGGGCACACCATTGTTCTGCCGTGAGAGTTCTGCAGGTAATCTATGAAAATGGTTCCAGCGTCTCTTGATCTGGGAAGCTCCGAGACTACCATTTCGGATTCCTTGGTAAGCATTTTCCCGATCTGGTGTACAAAATCTCTGGTTTGCCGGAACGTGTATCCGGCAATGATAGGAATAACGACGTGCATTCCTTTCTTTCCGGAAGTCTTGACGTATGATTTGATGCCTAGGGCGTCAAGTTTCTCCTTCAGCATGAGGGTGGTGTTGATGAGGTCATCGTTGGTGGTTGGCGGCTCTGGATCTACGTCAAACAAGACTAGATCTGGGCTTTCAAACGAATCAACTGTGGACAGAGTCATGTGGATTTCCAATGTGGCCATGTTCCCAAGCCAGATGAGTGTATCAAGACCGTTGCACACGACGTAGTTTATCTCTCGTTTTGCTGTCTCGGAGTACCTTTTGAACCTGTCTACCCAGGATGGCGTTCCCATCGGCGTGTCTTTTTCGTAGAAACCTTCTCCAGCCAATCCGCTGGGGAATCTGGTCAGGGTTATTGGTCTTTTTCCCAACAGGTCCAGCATTTTGGGAGCCAATCTTATGTAACGTTCAATGACCTGAGCCTTTGTGATTCCAAGTTCCGGGTAGAGAACCTTATCCAAATTGGTGAACTCAACCTTCGTAAGCCTTGCAGGATCATCTACTTGCTTCAAACTGACATCAACCATTCTCTAATGCAAGACTAGGAGAAAAGATTAACCCACTTATCGCACCGAGGGAAAACGAAAGAAGGCACCAAAAATACTGAAACGACCAGAGTTTGTCGGAGTGGACCTGGAAGGAGCTAACGTAGCGGTGTGGTGGCTGGAAGCAAAAAGGTTTAGGTAGTGAACCATCCAGCAATGTATCTGTGTGGCTTCTTGACTTTTTTGGCCATCTCCAATCACCTGTATATATGTACAACACATCGACACTTACTTAAGGCTTGGTTCTCCTCACAGCATCCGTTACCTCCATCAAAAGGGGTCGAAGATGCTAAGGGAGTCTGCAGTGGTCAAAGGCTCTGATGCTTGTGTCTTCGTTTGTTGCAGAGCTCTTCGCCGTAGCTTGCTTGTGGAGTCTTTAGAAGAAATTCGGAAGTCAGAAGTAGTGGAATGTAGTTCTTTGGGCAAGCGTTAGTATTGCTCTTTCTTCCAGATGTTGTAGGGGCATTGACCCCAGCAGTAGCTGTTTCCCCTGTAAATGCAGCCGTGGCATTCCAGCCTGTCAAAATACCTGCGCCTGCTCATTTCAAAAACTCGCCGTTGTTAGATACTTACGCTTCCTCTCTTGTATCTTTATCGCTTCGGTTATGAACGTAGAAATTCTGGTTTTTGCGTTCAACTTTGATTTTTCGAAACGTCAGCCACTATTTTCCTCAGCCTCACCATTTTCGCCGCGATTCTAGTTGATACCCTCTCTAGCTCCTTCATGCGTTTTCTGAAAGTCTGAGATGAAGCATTCGATTTCAATAGCATTCTCCGCATTAGATTGAGAACGTGACTGGTAATATATCTCTTGATTCGAACGAAATAATATATCCACTGTGGAAAGGTGGAATCCTTAGCGCTTGCGGAACAGTCTTCAAGAAGACAGCTCAGGATGTGTCTGCCAAAAGGACAATCTAGCGTCTCTGAGGAAAACGTAAATATCCATATCGTCACTCGCAACCCCACTTTCCTTTTTGTGTGTTTTGTTAACGCTGTCAGGATAGCAGACTACAACTGGACTTTCCTTTTCTGCGGCTGGGCACGAGACGACGGAACCCCCACAGATGCTGTATGTGTAGTTTTTGCTGAAGGTGTTTGGAAAGCCAAGGAAGGTGAAAAACGCCCCAGGGTGACTGTTCATTTTCTGGCTATTTGGGCAACCGAAGCTTAGAAGTAGTCGGCGAAACCTGATGGCGCGCGCCGTCTACTTCTAATCCCAAACGGTCCAGTTTCGCGTAGACAGCCCCTTCGAATTTCCCAACGCCTCAGACATAACCCCTACCGTGCTCTTTGCGTCGAAAAGAGCCCCCTCAACTCCGAAAACGATCAGCGAAAGCATATCCTCAATTCATAACTCTTAACGACCACGACAAAAGCTCTAACCCTAGGTCTAGGATCGTCAGAACCTTCACAAACTTCGTTGCCCCAGCTGCGAACCGACCAGCTGTAACGTGTAGCGGCTGAGGGTGTGGTTCAACTTTGGGTTTCTGGATGAGTCGCGTGTGCGGTTTGGAAGGTTTCTTGTTTGAGAAACGGTTTGCTTCATTGGTGAAGCGGAAAAAGGGGTGGGAAGAATAGGCTACGGGCGCTCGGGTTGTTCTTTCTTCTTGCTGGCTTGCAGCAAGAACTCCAGAGCCTGCTCCTGCTGTTCCTCTGTGCCCTCCCAACGGTCAACATACTTGGAAAGCTGCGTTTGCTCCTCATGTTTAATCTTAAGATGAACAACAGTCGCTATGGGAATCGTTATTGCTGTGGTGTAGGCTAAAGCAATCCACACTCCGAAGTAGTACCCAATCACCATAGCAGCAGCGTAGCCCATGCTGTAAAAGCCTGGAGCACTGACCACGAAGCTCCACGGCACCACAGCTGCGAAGCAGTCTAGGACTAGCCTTAGATACGTTGGTAGTTTGCGCAACCAATCATACGCTAACTGCAACCTATTGCTGCGCAAGCTGGGGCACAACCGAGGATAATGAACAGCGGAAGGTTGCTTATAACAAACGTCTCTATTCGATCGATCAGATTCCTAGCGTAGTCTTAATACTGCCGTCAAACGCGGTGCAATATGCCCCAATCGGATATGGGTTCTCTCAACGATTCTGGGATAGAGTGCAGTTTTCTTCCCGTATCGAGTCCTTTTCGCTTTCTGCACTCGTTTCTTGTCGGCGTCAGGGCAGTCTTAAGAAGCCTCGTCTGGAAGGCTCGCTCTGGCTTTCCACTCTCACGCGCCTGCACAGAAGTTCTACAGTTGCCATGATACCTTTATTAAATCGCAAGATGCAAGTCAACTATTATCCCGAATTCGTTATCACCAATCTGTATCCCGATTTCATAAGTCTATTCAATACGAATCCTAGCTGAATAGAACGACGAGAGTGAGCCCAAAATGAGACATGTAGCTTTCTACTATGCTATCGGATTTGCAGCCGCAGGTTCTTTGATGCTCATATTTACCGTCATGACATTCGCTGGGATACCTCCCGTGACGCGTGATCCGGTTGCATGCACTCCCTGGAACATGGCGGTGTTGACTTTGACAATGATTTTGCCTTTTGTGGTTTCGACGCTGTCATGGCGTGAGTGGGGGCGACTTCAGAATGCAACGGCCACAAGCGAGAAGATCTAGTACGATGTCCCGAGCACTCTGGTTCGGCAGACCTTGGGTGCTGGCTGCAGTATTAGGCAGAAGCATAACGGTCTTAGTGGTGGCAATCTTGACATTATGGCTTGAGTTTATGTTCGGTATTGCCAGTTTTTCAGCTCCAATAATGCCGATCACGATGTGGACGGTTTTGGCGTTGCTCACAGCATGGATTGCCAGCATAGCCCGGCCGCTCTTGCTGAGAGCTTCCAACTCCTATATCCTTAGGGAAGACGGATTGGAAGTAATCGTCGGCATCGTAACCTCAAAGTCGTTCGTCATCGCTCCTTCAGGATTCTCAGATCTGGAAGTTGTCAGATCGATTTCCGCAAGGATCGTGGGTTCAGGCGACATCGTCATTCACACTCAAGGCGACAGCGACATAAGGATGGAAAAGGTCAGAAGACCATTGAAGGTCGCCGCTCAAATTAGAGAGGTCATGGCGAGACCTTTCGCAAGAATAGCGAAATCAGAACCGATACGCGAACAAGTGGGTTAATCTGTTAGGGCTTTCAAAATAGCGCGCTACCTCATGGTCAAGCCGATGCTTCTCTGAAAGAAGAAGAAAGAACAGCGCAAAATCAATTCTCTTCTTCTTCCAACTTGCTGCGTTTTGGGCGTTGCCTTTTCTGATTCATCTCAACTTTCAATTGGTATCTTGCGTTCCAAATAGCCTAATGAAAAGCGGAAGAGGTTAGGGCGCTGCTGGAAGTCGGATTTGAATATGTATGTCAGAAGGATAGCCTAATATTCCTGAGGAAACGCAAATGAAGACAGACAGTAGCCAAGGTCGTCCAAATAGTGGCCGGGATGAGGTAGCTTGGTAGCCTATAGGCCTGTGGAGCCTAGCGCCCGGGTTCAAATCCCGGCCCCGGCCCCACAACAACGAAGCATAAACCGCTGATCAAGCCTTAAATCCAATCATTCTCCACATGCATATTGTGGTTCGCTTGAGTCAGGAACAATCTGAGCCTTGGATTCTGGAAGAACAGAGAAGACGCAGTCAGATCCAAAAGGCAACGTTTTGGGCGATGATAGGTGGCGAGGTTGCCTTCGTTGCAGGGTTCTTAATATCCAGTTTGGTTGCGATGGCCGCTAGCTTCGGCTTCTGCGTGGCAATGAAGATCATAGGCATGAAAGCAGGGCGCGTCCCGCACGGAATCTAGCCTGCAGAAGCGGAGTCACCCCGAGAAAATGTGGCAGAAAAGTGGGTTTGGTTGATGCTTTTGTATACGGAGCGTGTTGCCCATGGTGGATTGGCTTGTTTAGGTTTTGATTTTGGTGGCTTGCATGCTTCCGAGGGGCATGTATTCGAAGCTTGTGGGCTGCAGTGCGATGAGAGCGAATCGTGGATCGTCTGGGCTGTTCCAGAACTCCTTCATGAAAGCCACATTATTGTAAACCTCGGTCTTCGTCTTCAAGTCTGCAACCAACTCCGCCGTGCACTCGGCGCGGATTGTCCCGTGTTTGCCGTCTTTCTCAAGCATCAGGCAGAACTCGGTTTTCGGGTTCTGTCTCATCTGTTTAACTTTCGCATCTCCCATGCCCGTGGCCACGAACAGCCTGTCTCCAAAACGCATCAAAGTCACCGGCCTCAACCTAGGCTGGTCACCTTCAACCGTGGCCAAAAACACATTCTGCTGCTCCACGAAACTATTCCAAACCTCACGCCTTAACTTCTCATCAGACACTCTCACACCACCATCCCAAAACGTAACATCAACAATCCAACAGCCACCGTAAAAACATTGTCCACACCAAAAACGCAAGAACAAAACCAGTCTCCGAGATCCACATTCCCAAAGACGAGCCAACGGCACGGAAAAAAGAGGTGGGGGAAGCGGGAAGCGTCTATTGGAGAGAAAAGAGCCCAAAATTGCGCAAGTCCACGTTAGCCTATATAGAAGTAGGGTTAAGGTCGCTCTGAGCCCCTAGGCTAGAGCACGTACTCCTTTCCCTTCTCCACTAGCACGATTTGGCCTCTCAGGTCACGCATGAACCTGCCAAAAAGCTCCGCATGCTCAGTATGTATGGGATAAACCTGCTCCGCGTTGATCTCCTTGAGTATGGCCTTGAGCTGCAGCGGCATTATGTGACCTGAAACGTGCACGTGGTACTGCGGCAACCCGTAGTGCTCAAGCCAGTTAATCAGCTTCTCATGATCAATCTCCATCTCCTCATTGAACGGCTCAGAAGCCGAAACCACATAACAGCTTCCAGCCCCAGGACGAATGTCCACAAGCTCCTCCAAATCATAAAACGACAAAGCCAAAACCGTCTTACACTGACGCTTCGAAACCTCGAAGGCGTCCACCACCCGATCAGGAAACTCCTTGATAATCTGCTTCTCCCAACCATAAGCAGTCTGCTTCGACTTTCGAAAAACCAAAACCGAAGAATCATTCAGTTCCGGCACGTTCAAACCGCGATCCGCACGAAGCGCACGCAACAACCAAGCCTGCTTCAACGACACAGCCAAACAACGACCACTCGCTTTGGCAATTCGATAGAAACTGTTCAAACGATCCACGTCAGCAGGCGCAAAACCCGCAAGCACAACGCCCTCTGCCTGATTCACAATGCTGTTCAGCTTGCCTTCCACTTCCTTTTCAGACGAAATCGATGCCCCTGTCATGTTCGTGGCTTCAGTGACGACAGCGATAGGCTCCGCAACACGCGCTCTCTCCACAAAATCACGGGTCATCTCAGGCTTCGCACCATGCACCCGAAAATCACCCGTATACACAACAGCGCCCTTTGAAGTGTGAATCACAAACCCGTAAGCACCTGGAACCGAGTGATCCACGTGCACAGGCTCCACAACCAAGCCACCAACACGAATCCTATCACCCGTCCTGAAAGACCTGAACTGCAAACCACCCACATCAAACTCTAACTCAGCACGACGAATCTCACTCAACGCCGAGAGAATGATCCTCGCAGTCTCTCCGCAGTACACGGGAATCTCACGCTTAATGAAAGACAAGTACGCAGCATGATCCAGATGCGCATGAGACACGAAAACCGCATCCACACTTGGCTCACTGTCATCAAACCTGTAAACACCCTCAAGCTCGGGCAGAATCCCCAACTCCTGCAGACTCCTCTCGCTCCTAGGCGACAGAAACGGTGACGAATAGAACCTATTCCTCAACCCAAAAGACATGCCGAAATCAAAGAAAACCTTCGTGTCTCCGTCCTTCACCAGAACTTTGTTTCCGCCGATCTCGTTGACTCCGCCATAGAACGTTAGACTCGTTTCCTTCTTGACCATATTTACACCTTCAGCTTCTCCGCTCTTCTGCAAACGTTTGACATGGCAAGCATGACGTGAGGAAGCGTGAACACGCTGAAAACCTTCGTGTACTTAGCTGTGGCCACTTTCTTGACGGTTTCGACTTTGCCTCCTCCCTTCAAGTATCCTGAAACAAACGCCTCCCCAATGCGTTCCGCCACACGTGCATCGACCAAAGGCGGAAGAAGATGTCCAGCGTAGTAAAGGAACTCGGCCACATCCCAGACCCTATCTCCTCCACGCGCAGCTTGCTCAAAATCCATCAAACAAATCTCTCCAAACTTGTTGATCAGGGCATTCTCAGGCTTCGTGTCGCCAAGCGCAATGCCCAAAGCATGAACCTTCGAAAGCTTCCTGCCCACACGCTCTATGGTCTTCAGATCCTTTTTTGCTTCGCTGAGCGACTGTGCTGTGGCAACCCGCCTAACCACATTGCCCATGTTTTCGCCTTCGAGAAACTCCATGAAAACCAAGCGTTCTTCTGCGTTCACGTGGATAACCTTGGGCACATTGAAGCCTTTCGAGTCCAGCAAGCGGCTGATAGCTACCTCCCTTTCCAGTCGCGAACGGCCAAGCACCGCGAAGGTTCTTGTGCCAACCGTCCACAGCGTCAACGGAAACCACTTGATGCTGGACCAGTCCTTGAAACGCTTAACCACAACCCGCTCTTCCACATCGTTAGAAGCTGTTATCAAGTAAACATCGTTCAGAACGCCGCCAATCGCTTTGACCTCAACATGCGCATCTTCGCTGGTGGACAGTACTTTCCGCGCGAAGATCTCGATGTCCATCTTGTTGGCCAGAGGAACAAGCCCAGCAGTCGTGGGAACAAACAAGTATCGCTCAGGAAACTCCAGTTTCGGAACGATCCTCGAATTCCCCTGTATAAAACGCTGAAAGCCAAGCAGTATCTCCCTGTTCTGCGAAAAGAAAGTCATGATCCTCGGAAAAGCGCCAACAAGAGATGCGAAAAGCGTGCGCTGCGCTGGCTTGACGAGACTGGCAAAGCGGACTTTTCTCTTCTTGAGGTCATCCACGAAAGATTGGGACAACCGGATGTAGCCATCTGACCGAGTGACAATGCCAGTCCTGCAGAGCTCGTCCAATGCCTCAACGTAGCCATCCAGAACATGACCTGTCCTTCCCTTCTTGCCTTCTTCCTGCATGAACCTCAGCGAACCATACATCGTAGGCGGAAAAAGACGCGCTCTGGCCAACATTGCCTCGTACATGAAATACTCGGGCTTTATGCGCATCTCGTAAGACAATTCTGGAAAACTGGCCACAATGTTCTCAAGAAGCTCCAACGCGATACGCTTTTTGAGCTTCACTTCTTGAATGTGTGAATAACTCGTGTTGACCAAGGCGTTATATGGGAAGATCAGTCCGCCCGCCAATGCCTCGCCCAAGAAGCCTCGATCCACGTCGCGTTCAAAGACCCACTGGTCAACCGCAACAACAGCCACCGTCTGGCTCTCAAACGATTTGAGGTGATACCTAAGGCGAGGCTGAAAACCACGAATCACAAGAAGAACCTCAGCGGTCTTGCCATCAACCGACAAACCCAACGTAGATTCGCTACACATACAGATGGCAGTAACTTCCGAGTCTCCAGCGATGCTTTTGCAGAAGTCAAGAATCCTCTCGACCAGCGCTTCGCTCGGCTCTCCAGTTTGCCTCTTCAACGCTCCACCAGCAAAAGAAACCAACTAGAAAGAGACCGCAACACGTACTTAATTCTTGCCAACGATCAAGCCATATGCCCGCAAAACCTTCAACGCCTTGACGGCCTTCTCAGGCAGATTGTACAACGGAATGCTGGTTTTCCTCATGACCTTGTGCACAAGCTCGAAATCTTCTCCGCCTGCTGGCACATCCACAACTGGCTTGTAACGGTGCTTCGTAGCCACCTTCGCAATCACCCGGGCATCGGAAGGTTCAAAGAAAGTTGACTTCAGCATATTGATCACCAGCACCCCATCCACGTTCGGGTCCCCTAGCACCAATTCCAAGACTTTGGCGTAGCGATCAGTTCTCGCGTCGGCAATCATGTCAATCGGGTTGGCGGCATCCACGCCTGGATAGAGACTCTCGATCTTGGCTTTGACCTTGTCGGAAAGCGTGGCCAACCTCAAGCCGTTCCGTTCAACTGCATCGCCAGTCAGTATCGCTGGACCACCAACGTTGCTGACGATGGCCACACGATCGCCCCGCATCGGAGGCTGCTTCGACAAGGCAACAGCCGCGTTCATAAGCTCCTCTATGTCGCCGACACGAATGATCCCAGCCTTCTTGAACGCTGCGTCGAAAACCTCGTCTGAACCTGCAATCGAAGCTGTATGCGACTTGGCTCGCTGGGCTGATTCCTGAGTGACTCCACCCTTCAGAACAAGGATAGGCTTCTTCTTCACAATCTTCCTTGCCTCTGCTATGAATTCGCGGCCGCTTTTTATTCCTTCCATGTAGAGGCATATGACCTTCGTACTCTTGTCCTGCCCTAGATACTTGAGCAGATCAACGTCGTCCACGTCGATCTTATCGCCTACAAACGCAAACTTGCTTATGCCAATCCCGTAGAAACAGGCCCAGTCAAGCAGACAAGCACCCACGCCCCCGCTTTGGGAAACCACCGCGATGTCACCCTTCACAGGCATCGTGTCTCTCTCAAAACTTGTGTTCAATCCATTGGCTCCGTTTATCGCGCCCATAATCGTGTTCGGACCCAAAATCCTGACGCCGTATTTCTCTTTCAGTTTGAGCAACTGCTGCCGCTGCGGTGGCTTGTATCCACCTGTAATCATGACAAGCGCTTTGATGCCCTTTTCGGCGCATTTCTCAGCGCACTTGACTGACTGGTCTGGAGGTAGCATGATGACTGCAAGTTCAGGCTTTTCCTTCAGTCTTGTCAGATAGTCGCTCACATTTTTCTGATCCACGTCAAGCACGTAGGTCTTTCCGCGGAAGTATTTCCTCATGTTATAGACTACGCTTTTGAAAAGCTGCGGAGAGGCCATACCCACCTTCTCGCGTACCATGTTCGAACCCACCAGAACAACGCCACGCGGCTCGAAGATGGTCTTCACCAGATCCATAGAGCAAACCTTCAAACCAAACCGTAAGCAGGAAGGAATGAACATACGTCGTTCATGTTCATAAACCTAACCCACCCTGAACCTATTTTCGCTCGATTATCTTCATGTGCCAAAACACCCATTCGCTTATTCACGCGCATAAACCTTGAACCGCGCGCGCTGTACTAGGAAATATAAGGTTCTCGTAAAAAAGTCTAGTCCACACAGTAGGACACGGCTATTTCACGAAAACCACGCAACCAAAGTACGGTTATTCGCGCATATTTCGACGCAATCCGTTCACGGACTCCCTGGAAAGTCCATGCGAAGCGAATGCCAAAGAAATATACTCCCTCCGTGCCCGTATCTTTGTACCGCGGGATGAAATTGAGGTGAACGAAAGTGACGATAAAGCCACGGGTTATATGCAACCTCCCAACGATAGTACTCTTGGGGTCGGCTCTGGTATGCCTGGCAATCGAGTGTTGGACTCCAACAGGTTGCGCAAACTACCGAAAAATGTAATCGGATTCCCAAAACTGGTGCTGGACTGCTTCTTAGCCGTGTTGCCATGGAGCTTCGTCGTCGGAGCTCCATGCTATTATGCCATAGGAACTGGTGCGGGAATGGTTCTCTGGTACTACTTCGGACAGTGGATTGGACTGGGCTACATGCTGATTCTGTGGAGTCCCATGGTCGTTGTCGTCTACCGAGCGATCAAACGTGACGATAGGACGCAGTTCAGCAAGTACGTTGACCGCTGGGAAGGCACCATCGAACAGCAGGAACAAGCTTTAGATTTCTTGATAGAAAGCAAAAAGAAAGAATAGCGTCTGAAGTCTTCCGTCAGCTAGATATATCCCCTCCTTTGCCGTTGGTTCGATGCGAGGTCGCGATCGATCGAGTTCACGAAGGTGAAAATGCGACCATAAAAGATTAGTCAAGAACTCTCAGGTTTGCCTTATCATACCTTCTTTCTCGCCTTGGTTCTCCACCGTAAGTTCTGTGGATTGTTTTGGGTACAGTACCCCGAAAGCCACCAGCAGAAATCCTGACACAACAAGAGCTCCTGTTGGAACCGTCATCAATCCAATGAAGTCGTTGAAAGGCATGTTTACAGGAAGGCCCCAAGAGGGAGGCCAGTATCCTCCCAAGTAATCTCCGATGGCTTTCAAGACTATAAGAGTCAAAATCATGCCAGCACAATTCAGCAAGAGCCCGATGACTAGAGCGATTTTTCTAAACATGCCTTGGTATAGACAGCCGTTTTCTTTTATGGTTCTCATTGGACGCATCAGTCGGTTCAACTTAGCACTTTCAGATTTGCCTTGTCATAGATTTCTTTAAGTATTCTTGTTCGATCGATCACAAACAAACCCAACGCTACCCCTTTCAAAGAACAGGACATGACGTACAGATAAGAAAAACGAACAATCGCCCTGAGATCCCGGGTACGTCAAAAGCTTCACGATCTTAATCAATCGCCGCGCAAACGGAGCTTCTATAGCTCATAGAGTTTTGGGGTTGTGATTTAACTTTTGGTGAAAATAAAGGGAGGGTTGTGGTATATTGTTGCGTTGGACGATTATACTTGTGGTGGCTCTGGAATCCAGAGTTTGTTGGCTTT
>Ga0315280_10008201_pt1 | contig 13731 bp, 11 predicted proteins | sample YL17G06_40_MG_FD_203697 | JGI IMG/M metagenome (GOLD analysis project Ga0315280, IMG submission 203697) | Sediment microbial communities from Yellowstone Lake, YNP, Wyoming, USA - YL17G06_40 | ecosystem: Environmental > Aquatic > Freshwater > Lake > Sediment | place: USA: Wyoming | collected...
TATTTGCATCAATCTCTGTAAAGCTATCTAAAGTATTCAAAATAGAACGCAATCAACTAATGTTCGTGCTGGACTGCCGGCTGCGGCTGCCCACCTTCAGTATAACTGGCAGGACCAACAGCAGCGAGATGCAGTCCCTCTACATAATGCACGAACTCCACATATGCCTTGACGTACTCACGTCCCGCCTCAACGCTTTCATCCGCTTTCGCAGTTGTCACTACCGGCCCATCAAGGGTATCGCAGTGCGCTCTGCTGGTCCGTGGAGCCAACGCCCACATAATAGCGACAACCAAAACAGCCACCATTACCTTGACAAAATCAGCTTTCGCTTTCATTTTATGTCTTCTTTCTTCTGCCTTTGTGTCTTTGACCCTTCTCCGGCTCGATATTCTAAATTCTTCATTCATAATTAATTATTCGAAACCCAAGGTACGGCTTTAGACGGATTCTCCATTCTACATCCTAAATTCTCCATTCTCAATTCTGTATTCTGACTCCTGCCTTCTGTCTTTGTTGTCCTACTTCAAAATTCGATATTCATTATTCGATATTCGACATTCCCTTCCCAATTAACCAATTAACTAATTCACCAATTCACTAATCAACTGATCCCCTGATGTCCTGATAAACTGTTATCCTGTCTTCTGCCTTCTTAATTCTGAATTCGACATTCGATATTCCCTTAATTCTACATTCTACATTCTTAATTCTACATTCTCAATTCTGTCTCCTGCCTACCGCCTCTGTGCCTTTGCCCCTTTGTCCCTATGTATCTTTGTCCCTCCGCAACTTCTTGCATTTTGCCTTTTAATTCTTGATTTTCCCCTACAATTTCCGACACCTTTTATCGCCTATTTTCTATCCCTTATCCCCTGATAACCAGCGACCAGCAACTAACGACTATCGACTATTCGCCGTGCCCTGTCCCCCGAACCCCGACCCCTATTTTCTGTTTGTCAACCCCAAAATCGCTCAAAAGTCAAGGGGCTTTTTGGCGCTGTTCAGAAACTGAAAATTCTTGTTCAAAAAGTACTAATTTTTGAAAATTTCTGACAAAAAATGCAAAAAACCACAAAAAAATAGCAATTTTTGAAACACCTCTCTCTAAATACTAACCCCTTACGACTAAAGACTTTACACGAATTTTCGCCAAACTTGTCTGACGGCAGTCAAGGATTCCCAAAAACCAAGTGTCTAAATTGAGGGGTCTCCGCAAGTGTATTCACAAGCTACAAACCACGCAGGATTTGCAAGATGTCCAAACCATTCTCCAACTTAACAAGGGGAGTGACTATTTGAGTTGCCTATTTTGACAAGCGCGCCGCTAAAAAAGCCAGATTCTTGACTTCAGAATCTGGCTTCGGAGGAGGGTGATGAAAAGCTAATAATGACCTCTAAAACCTCCGATTACCCACCAAAAAAACTGTCCTCAATCCTTAAATCGAATAGATGCCAAAACTTTCTTTAATAAAAAAGAAAAAACTGATTAAGAACAATACACATTTCCTACCAAGAATCAAGCACATAATAACAAAATTTTTAAATTTTTTTCTCAAACCTCCAAATTTCCCCCAAAAACTAAAATAGTTTACGCTTGATAAACTACCTTTGTTCTCATATTTTTTAACTAAACGGCTGTTATTTCTTTAGCACTGTTTTTATGAAAGACCAGGTTATGAACACAAGAATTACGATTGCAGATTTGTTCGCAGCCAAGCGCGAAAATCGAAAAATTGCCGCTGTCAGTTGCTATGACTACACAACAGCAAAACTTATCTCACAGACCGATGTGCAAATGATACTGGTGGGTGACTCGGCTGCACAGATTATGCTTGGATTCGATTCCACACTGCCGGCGACAATGGATTTTATGGTGGCCATAACCGCTGCGGTGCGGCGAGGTGCCCCGAACGTATATCTTGTTGCCGATATGCCGTTCCTCTCCTACCAGCTCGGCAGAACCGAGGCGGTCAGAAACGCAGGCCGATTCGTTGCAGAAGCTGGGGCACAAATGGTAAAAATTGAAGCCAGCAGCGCAGAACTCGATGTAATTAAAGCGGTTAGCGATGTCGGCATCGCTGTTATGGCTCATATTGGGATAAGGCCGCAGAGCATAGGTAAGACAGGCCGATTCAAGGCTGAGGCCACGACAGCGGAAATGGCTGCGGAATTGGTAAGTCTTGCACAGCAAATGATTAATAGCGGGGCCAGCACACTATTGATTGAAGGAGCCGCGGCGGAGGTGGCAGAGCTTATTACAAGTCGCTCAGAAGTACCCGTGATTGGCTGTGGTTCTGGGCCGGGCTGCGACGGACAGATATTGATTTCGCCGGATATTTTAGGGCTGACACAAGGGCCAAGTCCAAAATTTGCAAAGAGTTACGGCAACCTTGCTAATGACACAATCGCAGCATTTAACGCATACTGTAAAGAAGTACAGACCGGCCAGTTCCCGGACAAGGAGCATAGCTACCATATGAAAATGGGGGAATTTGAAAGACTGCAGGAACTGCGGAAAGACAAATAAAAAGTTAAAATGCAAAAGGTAAATATGAGGAAAAAGAGAACAAAAAAAGAGAAAAAAGTTGGGAAATAAGGGGTTTTTACGGTTTTTTTAAAAAATGGGGTGGTTGGCGGTAGTAAAAAGTGTGATTTTATAGGACTTATTTGTTTTTGGGGTAAAAATGGGGGTAAAAATTAGCAAAAATTTGCATTTTTTTGCATTTTTTTGCAAAAATGAACGGGTTTTGAGCAAAAATTGCAAGAAATTAACCGTTTTTGAACACTTTTTTTGCACTTCTTGACTTTGGGAGTAGGGACGAAGAGCGAAGGACGAAGGGCGAAGGACGAAGGGCGAAAGACGAGGGAGGGCATAGGAATTTTCGATTTACGATTTACGATTTTTGATTGTGGACACAGATAAACACGGTATTTTGTTTTGCCACAGAGAAAACCCTTCGACTTTACTCAGTGCAAGCGGGAGTGGGATTTCAGGTCGTCGTAGAAATTGAGGATGCGAGCAGTGGTGTTTGAACCAGCGAGGAGGTCGGGGGATTCATTACGAAGACCGGCGAAAGTGGAGAGGATATATTCAACATCGTTTCGTTCGATGCCGTAAAGCAAAAAGAATGCGGCGTCGAGTTCGGCCATAAGGTCAAGGCGTTCTGCGGGGTCCCATTTGTGAACGGTAGGTTTGAAGCCGGCGGCCTCGGCCAACAGAATCATATCATTGCTCGTGCAGGTCAGTTTCAAAACGCGGTCGGAAATCCATTTTTCAAGGGTCTGTTTTTTGTCCCAGGGGCATTTTTGTTCGTAGAAGTCGGGATGGAAAGTCGAGATTTGTTCAATAATAAAATAGCTTAGGTTTATGCCGCCAATTTTTTGGCGGCAGACATAATCATAGGCGAAGGCGTTGAGATTGCCGAGTAAGCAAGCGGTAAGTCGGGCGCTAATATCGGAGCCGGTAAAGATGAGAGGTGCGGAGTGGACTACGCCAGAGTAGGGAATAAACGCAGCAATCATTGTGCGTTCGTTTGTGGGACTGGTGACATTTTTGAATGCGACAATCCTCGTGGTATCGCGGTCGCCAACGACGCGGCGAACATTCGTTTCATCGACCCACCATCGTGGTTCGACGGTAAATTCAGGGTTTTGGTGCTGGACGAGGGAGGTTTGGTCTGTTTGGCCCTGTCGCATCCACTTTGATTCGTCAACAATGACACTCGCGGCGCGGTGGTCGAACATCTGGAGCATTTTTGCTTCGTAAAGAGACAGGAAGGTTTGTTTTCGTTTTTTCCAGAGTGGGCCATCGCGTTTGAAACCATCGGATTTGAGTTGTTCTGCGGTGTGGAAGAGTCCGGCATCTGCGCTTTGGTGGAACATTGTAAAGAATTTTATACCCCAGGGGTTGCCGCCCTGTTTTCGGGTTTCATTGATAAGAATAGGGACATGCTTGTAGATATATTTGGTGAGGTTTGCATCTCGTTTGGAACGGAAAACAGGGCAGGTCCGGGTGTTTGGGTTGAGGAGTTTGAAATCGGGGGCGGATAGAGCGATATGACGCTTATCGTCTTTGAGGTCGTCCATTGTGTGGGCGAAGAATACGAAGTTGGCAGACTTGCATTTGTTTTGAGAACCGCCGAAAAGCAGGACGGAGAATTTGTATGAGCGATGGACATCCGGGAAAATTGGTGCTTTGTTTTCAAAATCGTATAGGCCGGAGAGCGTTTGTGAGTTAACGAGTTTTGCGAAGAAATCCTCATTGGTTTTATCTGTGGCGATACCAGTTGGAACAAGCAGGCCGACGCGACCAGTAGGTGAAACAATGGAGTGGGCAAGTTCGGCAAAGACGGCGTAGGTATTTATGTCGCCTTTGCCGGCAAGCGGGAAGCGGCCGCACTGACGGATATAGGTCATTGTTTTCTCGGTGGACTCTTTCGTCTGGATATAGCGGTCATAAAGAGGTGGGTTTTGGACTTTAAGTTTTTCGATAAGCCGTCGGCTTTCAGCGGCGGTTGGGGCTTCGAGTATATGCGGGGCAGAGGCATCGAAAAACTCGCGGTTCTTTAGCGTAAATCGTTCCCAAGGCGGGTTACCGATGACGCAATCGAAGCCGGGGTTTTGGCGTGAAAGGACGTCAGGAAATATTCTCTCCCACTGTATAGCGTAAGGGTCAACTTCGGAGTCGGTTACGAGACTATTGCCGAGGATTATATTTTGTGAGAGGTCGGTGAGTGTTTTGCCTTTGTGTGCCGTGCGGAGCCAGAGTGCCAGTTGGGTGATTTCGACTGCTTCGGGGGAAAGGTCAACGCCGAAAAGATTGTCGTGGAGGATGAAGTCCGGAATTTTTTCTTTCAATTCTTCGGACTGCCTGGGGTTGGAGAAGTTGATGAGGTCAATAATATCGAGGTATTTTTCTTCGAGGATATCGTAGGCCTTGAGGAAGTGGCCGCTGCCGCAGGCGGGGTCAACGATTTTGATTTTGCGAAGGGCATCAATGGCTTCGAGGGCAAATTGAGCAAGTTTCCCATCGCTTGTGGCAGAGTCAAGCTTGTCGGAGTCGAAACCGAATTTTGCAGCGACAGATTTGATTTTTTCTTTTGTTATTTCGCCGACGGTGTGATTTGTGATAAATTCGGTGAATTCGGGCGGGGTGTAGTAGATACCGCCTTTTTTTCGTTCGGCGGATTTAACCATTTTGGGGGTCATTTCCGGTTCGGCCTTTGATTCGAATAGGCCAGCGAGGCGGATTTTTTCTATGTCGTTGATGGATTTTTCGAAGAGATGGCCGAGGACATCGACGTTGACCTCGTAGCGGAAGTCATAGTCGCCGATGTTCTTGAAAAAATTGGTCCACTCATCATCCAGGTCGAGGTTATCGACTTCTTCGTCTTTTCGGAACAGTTCACCATCATAGGGGGGAATTCCGAGAGGTTCGTTTCCTTCGTCGATGCTGCGAAACAGGTCAAGGAAGTTGCGCCATTTAGGGTTAGTGACGCGGTGGAATGGGGCGACCTGGCTCCAGGCCCTGGATATGGAGTCTCGTGGCAGAAGTTCACGGTCTTTGCAAAACGCTACGAATATTATTCGGTCTATGAGTTTTTGAGCGATGCGAATGGCATTATCCAAAGTGTTATTGTGCGGTGGACCACAGAGGTACTGGATCAATCGGAGGCGATTATCGCGGTAATCCTTATACAATTCGTCGCCGACTTCTCGCGGACGTTTATCACTCACTTCAAGGAGCGAGTCCGCGCGTGGAGTTTGGCCTACGGTGACTGGAAGAAGGCCGTCGCGCTGAAACAGATAGTAAAACTGGAGGAAGGTATCTTTTTTGCGAAGTTCCTGAAGCGTGAAAAGTTCATAGACTCTCTGGGTGTGGTTTCGGTGATAGAGGCGGAAACTGACGTAATTGCAGACAATACCCCAAGGACATTCGGGGATGGCATTGAGATAGTCCCAGCACTGCTGGACGGGCGTGCGTCCAGTGGACTTATCTCGGTCAACATTTACGGTTGGGCCTTTTAGTTCTATTATTGCACGCGGGGGATTTTTCTTGCGGGACTCGAAAATGCCAATAGCGGCATCAGCTTCGCCGCCATTGACGTTGAATTTGGGTCTTAGGTTCCATTGCTTTTTGCCCTCGGAGAAAAGAGTGTAGCCAAGAGCTTCGCCGAAAACCTCTGTGAGGAACTCTCCTTCGAGTGCGGTTTCTTTTTGGTCTTCGAGCTTTCCAGCGGATTCAAGGTCAGCCCATTTGAGAATTATAGCGTGTGCTTCGTCCTGGGCAGGGCCCCGAAGGCGGTTGTCCTGGGATAGTTTTTTCAGCTCGTTGGGTAAGAATAACGGGCACTTGCGGCGGGCTTCGCCATAGCGGGCAGTGTTTATCCGGGAAGAGATGTTCGCCTTTTGGTGTCATTTTAGCTTTCTGCAACCAGAGCCGTAAATTTAGCCATCAGAAAAAATGTATTATATTGTAGAACGGTCATTAAGCAACGAAAAATGAAAAATCCAAGGGAGGGGGCAAGTTTAATTTGCGATTTACGATTGACGATTGACATATTCGTATTGCGGGGTGCGTGGTACGTTAGACGAAGCACGAATATATAGTGCTCTTTCACATTTTGATTGATGGGTAGAGTTTTTTGAGTTCGATTCGTGCCTCGGCGGTCGTGAATTGCCAGTTGACCTTAGCGTCTTTTGCATTTCGGTTTTCCACCCATGCTGCTGCCTCTGCTTCTAACCGGTTGACATTTTCCATTCGCTCGGCCAAACAAACAGCAAGAAAGACCAAACAAGAAAGCAGAGAGAATACGCTGAACCTGTGCATAAAACATCCTTTCATGTATTTGTCCGGATAGATTCTAATTGACATAATTCGGAATTGTCAATAATCTGAATCTGAGGCTTTACCGTCATTCAGGAGTATCAGTTGTGACATTGGTATCAATAATAGTCACTGTTATCGGTTTTGCTGTCGCAGGGGAACCCTTCATTACCCTGAACCGTCAGAAGCAGTTATTTCTTGATGATTATCTGGTTAAATCAGTGACCAATATCAAGCGGGAAATCCACCCCCCGCAAAAATACGATGGCAATCCCGTCCTCTGGCCCTGCGAAAGCTGGGAACCAAAACTCGGCGTCCTCTATGGCTCGGTCATACGAGATAACGGCAAGTATAGGATGTGGTACAAGGCCGGTATGGGGGTTGGATATGCGGAAAGTAGTGATGGGATTAAGTGGGTTAAACCACGGCTGGATTTAGTAAAGATCGACGGCCAAAAAACCAATTTATTGTTCGTCAAACGTGAAAAATTTAAGGGGCCAGAAGAATTGCCAACTTTCTGGGAACTATTTGGGGTGCACAAGGATGAACAGGACCCCAATTCGTCTCGACGTTATAAAATGGGCTTCTTAAGCATTATCCGTCCTTACACCGGGCCGCGAGCGGATCCGTTTCACCCTACCGACCGACGGGGTCTGGGCGTTGCCGGCAGTCCTGATGGTATCCACTGGCGTCTTATTGATGCATGGGCAACTGAGGCGATTTGTGACGGTGCCACTCACTGGATGTTTGATGCATCAAGCGAGAAGTATGTACTTTACGGGCGAACCAAGAAAACATTGCCTGATGTGGAGACAGCCTGGTCCAAATATAGCTGGTATGAGAGCTATCACTCCGGCCGGTCTGTTGCTCGCCTCGAGTCGAGCGATTTCCTGAATTGGGATTTTACTGAGCCCGCCAGTGCCCCTGTTGTGATGACCGCCGATGTCAATGACCAGCCGGGCACCGAAATTTACTCGATGATGGTCTTTCCATACGAAAGTGTGTATATTGGTTTGGTGCAGGTCTTTCACGCCCGCCCGGAAGCCTGTTATTTGGACGTGCAATTAGCTGTCAGTCACGACGGCTTGCACTTTGCTCGTGTTGCCGAGCGAAAGCCGTTTATTCCTGTTGGCCCCATAGGCAGTTGGGACCGGTTCAATCACTCCCTGGCAAATAATCCGCCTATCCTTGTAGGTGATGAACTTCGATTCTATTATGGTGGTCGGACGTATCGACATGCACCATACGAGGGAAAAGATACAGGTCCCGATGCCGGGGGGATCGGCCTGGCAACCGTTAAGAAGGATCGCTTCGTTTCCCTTCAGGCATCTTTTGATGGCGGCCAGATTTTCACAAAACCCCTCAGACTCCTTGGCAGCAATTTGCACCTAAATGCCAAGTCTGACTTTGGTGAGATTTTAGTAGAGGTGTTCGATACGGCTGGCAATAGCATCGCCAAGTCGCAGCCCGTTCGAAGCGACGGCCTTGACATTGTTATCGATTGGAAGCGTGGCAGCTTGAAAAGTCTGCGCGCCCCCGTTGTATTGCGCTTCACCATCAAGAACGCCTGCCTGTTTGCTGTTTGGTGCACATAATTGAAAAATCTGGATACCCCTTATTTCTCGCCGCGGAAAACCCGACATAGGCTGTTCGTGCGCCCGAGCAGACTATTGTACGGCCTAAACCACGAAATGCGAAACTCAAGGTCCGAAACAAATTCGAATGAGCGAAGTTCAAATGCTCGAAACTTGAGGACTGGCGGGAGTGGGGAAGGCACTGAGCTAAAATAGAAAGTCAAAAGAGAAAAGGAAAAAGGTAAAAGTGCGGTCAGAAGCAGCTTTTGGTTTTGTTTGTTGGATTTTGGGGGTAAAATGATTCTCGATTCTGGATACTTGATACTCGATGTAGGTCTAAGACGGAAGACAGAAGGCAGAATACAGAATTGAGAATGAAGAATTTAGAATGTAGAATGAAGAATTGAGAAGACAGGAGACAGCGGTCAGAATGCACGGAGGCAAAAGGCGAAATGGCGGGAAGGGTTTATATAGGAATAGCGGGATGGTCGTATCCGGATTGGAAAGGGATTGTATATGCCGGGTCGAAAATCGACCAGCTTAAATACGTAAGCAGATTTGTAGATTGTGTGGAAATCAACAATACTTTTTACCGGCCACCCTCTGAGAAGACAACGGAGTTATGGCTGGAAAGTATCTCCGGAAGGCCGGGGTTTTTCTTTACGGCAAAGCTGCATCGAGATTTCAGCCACGAAGGCAAGATTGATGCTGAAATGGTAAAGGAGTTTCATCAGGGATTTGGGCCGATGTTAGAGGCGGATAAGTTAAAACATTTATTAGCTCAATTCAGATATGACTTTGCTGACAGTATGGACAATCGAAAGCATCTGGCCAGGATAGCAGAGTGCTTTTGCGGTGCGTTTGGTCTGGCGGTGGAGGTAAGGCATAAATCGTGGCAAGAAGGAGGTGCGCTAAAATTCCTGCAGGAATTGGGCGTTTCGGTGTGCAATCTTGATTATCCGACGACCTGGAATTCGTTTGATATGCAGCACTGCACGGTGGGCAGGAATGGGTATTTCAGGATGCACGGCAGAAATCAGGAAAAATGGTTCAGCAAAGCAGGCAGAAATGAAATCTACGATTACTATTACAATAGTGCGGAGCTTGCCGGTATAAAGGAAAGAATTGATAAATTGGCAAGGGCCTTTGAGACACTTACGGTCATTGCCAATAATCACTTTCGAGGCGCTGAACTTGCCAATGCTATCGAATTGAAGGCATTACTTAGCGGTGAGAAACAGCTTGTTCCTGAAGGTCTTTTGAGCGTTTATCCGAATCTGGCGGCAATTGCCTACGGAGCAGGATGAGGATAATATCTAACACTACAACGCCATTCACTACGAAAACAAAGACGGTTCAAAATCCGAAGCACGAAATCCTAAATTCGAAACAAATCCAAAATTCTAAATTCAAATGACCAAAACGTCGGCAGGCCTATGTATGGTTTTGTTTTGGACCTTCGCACTCCGGCCATTCGAGATTGTCTTGAATTTCGACCTTCAGATTTTGAGTTTTACTCCTTGTATAACAGTGAACTGTAACTTTTTGCAAATCGCAAACTGTTGCAATAGTACTAAGAGCTTTTCAAAAAGCCCTTGCGGATAAGGCGCTGCTCGGCATTAAAGAGGGTTGAATCCTCCGGTATTTTATTGAGTCCCAGGACCTCTCGCAGTTCGGGTGAATCTTCGAGAAGGCCGATAATACCGCGGAAATCAGTCTTGAGAGACCGGCGGATGATGAGGATTGCAAACAACTGATGCTGCGTGAAATCCCTGCTGGCGAAGGGATGGGCATACAGCGGGATAGATTCCTTTGCTATGCGAAGGGCCTGGCGTGCCAAGGCCACGGGCGATTTGGTCATTTTTACTTCTGCAGGCATACGATATAAATCGGCAAAAACGGGGTGAAAAATCAAATGTTATTAGAAGCGACCCGCCGTGAAACGGCAGGCTAAATACAACTTAATCAGTTCTTGCTTTGCGGAGGGAGGGGGAGGTTCAGTTCGGCGAGGACTTTTTTCATATCTTCCCAGACGTAGCGGCGGTTCTCATCGGAGTAGTTTCGCAATAGATATGCGGGATGGAAGGTCGCCATAAGCTTAAGAGGCGGTCGGCCAATGCCGGCATAGTATTCGTGGAACTGGCCACGCAATTGGCCGATGGACCTGGTGGTATTTAACAACATTCTGGCTGCGTGAGCACCGAGGGCCACAATAACATCGGGATTGATTGCCTCAATCTGCCTTTGAAGATACGGCAGACAGCTTATCATTTCATCCGGACGAGGGTCGCGATTTTCGGGCGGTCGGCATTTGAGGATATTGCCAATGAAGACATCGCTGCGCTTTAAGCCACAGGCGGCGATTATCTTATCGAGCAATTGGCCGGCTCGTCCGACGAAGGGACGGCCCTGGGCATCTTCATCGGCACCGGGTGCTTCGCCGACAAACATTATGCGGGCTTTTGGACTGCCTTCGCCGGGAACGGCGTTGGTTCGAGTTGACCCAAGGTCGCATTTGCGGCATTGGCGAACTTCATCGGCGATTTTTTCAAGCTCCTCTGCCGAGGCGGTGACATCGGGAGCATCGCTCTGGCGCTTTGGTTCGAGGACTCTCTGTTCACCCTTAACAGCAAAGCCAGCGAAGAACTGCTCCATTTCGAGATGCTGTCGAACGACTTTGTTGATGTCCACATCCTTTTCCATCGGGATAAATTGTAATTCTATTTTTGAGGTAAGGCAATAAAAAGGGCGCTTCTCAGAAAAGGAAGCGCCCTTCTGGGATTTGAGGATAGTCGCTTTTAGACAAGGCCCTGGGCGAGCATCGCGTTGGCGACTTTGATGAAGCCGGCGATGTTTGCGCCAGTGACGAAGTTGCCGGGGCAGCCATATTCTTCGGCTGCCTGGCTGGCACTTTTGTAGATTGTTGTCATAATGATTTTCAATTCGGCATCTGCTTTCTCGAAAGTCCAGGGGATGCGCTGACTATTTTGTGCCATTTCGAGGCCCGAAACGGCGACTCCGCCGGCGTTTGAAGCCTTGCCAGGCAGAAACAGAACCTTGTTGGCGTGGAACACATCAACAGCTTCCGGAGTGCAGGGCATATTGGCACCCTCGGCGACGGCGATACAGCCGTTTTTAGCGAGGGCTTTGGCGCCGGTTTCATCAAGCTCATTCTGTGTCGCACAGGGCAGGGCAATGTCACATTTGACATTCCAAACTCCGCTGCAACCTTCGGCATATTTAGCCTTTTTATGGATTGCAACATACTCTTTTATGCGTTTTCGTTCTACTTCTTTGATTTGCTTGACGGTGTCGAGCTTAACGCCATCGGGGTCGTAAATGAAACCGTTGGAGTCGCTCACTGTAACGACCTTGCCACCGAGCTGCTGGACTTTTTGGGCGGCATAAATGGCGACATTACCTGCACCTGATATGGCAACGGTCATACCATCAAAGCTTTTGCCTTTGGCCTTTAACGCTTCCTGCACTATGTATGTAAGGCCGTAGCCGGTTGCTTCGGTTCGGACCAGCGAGCCGCCCCACTCAAGGCCCTTACCGGTGAGAACGCCGGTGAATTCATTGGCCAGGCGTTTGTACTGGCCGAACATAAAACCGATTTCGCGTCCGCCGACGCCGATGTCACCTGCGGGGACATCGGTATCAGGACCAACGTGACGGAAAAGCTCGGTGATAAAGCTCTGGCAAAAGCGCATTACTTCGCCATCGCTTTTACCTTTTGGGTCGAAGTCGGAACCGCCTTTGGCGCCGCCCATCATCAGGCCTGTGAGGGAGTTTTTCAGAATCTGCTCGAAGCCGAGGAACTTGATAATGCCCAGATAGACGGTTGGGTGGAAACGAATGCCGCCTTTGTAAGGACCGAGGGCACTATTGAACTGGATGCGAAAGCCGCGGTTTATACAGAAGCTGCCTTTATCGTCCTGCCAGGGGACACGAAAGATTATTTGCCTTTCCGGCTCGACGAGGCGGTCAAGAATCTTTGCCTGGACGTATTGGGGGTTTCTGTCGAGGACGGGCCCCAAAGAATCGAGCACTTCTTTTACGGCCTGGTGAAATTCGGGCTCGCCAGGATTGCGTTTTAGTACCTGGTCATAAACGGCCTGGATAATATTCCTTGGTATCATAAGTAAACCTTTCGGGAAGCCTGATGGAATTCGGTCTCGCTGGGCGACTGGGAAATGACCCGTTCCATAAAGGAATTGATCAAAGGCTCAATAGCAGACTGCTCCTTGACTTTATTCGATACGAACTCTAACATAAGGTTTTCTCCTTCTTATTGACACAACATGCAGGTAAGTAATCTCTTGTAGGTTCCACTCAATATTGCGCTGGCTGCTTCCGCCTTGCCAACGGGACCTAATGTTTCTTTTTACAGATTCGCTGAACGGAATCCAAGTAGTGCTTCAGCAACCAGAATTTTTCTAGAAACTCAGGCCATCCACAGGAAGGGACAAATCCGTCCTTCGCTTCGTCGAGAATCATGCCTGACGAGGTAACAATTCGTTTAAATTCCCCCCAAATCTCCGCCCAGACTTTGTTTGCATCATTAGTGACTGAACCAGCCACTTTCAGTAAATGCTCGAGCTCTGCCATGGGTGTGAAGGGTAGGATGTCAGGTTCCTCATTCGAACCCCCCACGTCAGCCGTTTCTTCTCTCTCGTTCATTTATCACGACACTCCCATTCTTAGGTAACGCGAACCACATCCGAGCGGGCAGATAGCATGGTGGCAACGCTCTCGATTCTTGTATACTTTTTTTCTTTTAGCAGATTATGTATCTACTTAAAACTGGATATATCCTGCACATATACCCCATGCTTTCTGTGGCTTTTAGTCCACATATAATGCCCATAAATCGCCCATAAAACTGTCAAATTTCTGTTCCATATTGACTCGTGTCAGAATAAGTGAGCACGTAAGATGTTGTGGCTCAATTAGTTATATCTTAACCTGCCGCGAGAAAAAATTCTTGACTCATCAGGGGTTTGCGGCGATAATGTTCCTATTAGATGTTTAAGGTTCGAAATCAATATGTATTCTATGGGTGAAATAAAATGGTCAAGAAGCTTACCCGTGCTGAACTTTTAGAGGAAGTAGATGCTCTCCATAAGCGTGTGGCGGAATTGGAGTGTGCTAACGCTTCGGGCCAACTGCCTTCAGAACTTGAGTGGGCTTTGCGAGAACGTGTCAAGGAATTGAACTGCCTCTACACGATATCCACACTTCAGGAGACGCACTTTCATTCTGCAGAGCGGTTCCTGCAGAGCGTGGCCAATTGCCTGCCAGGAAGCTGGCAATTTCCCGAGTACG
>Ga0315280_10008202_pt1 | contig 13729 bp, 11 predicted proteins | sample YL17G06_40_MG_FD_203697 | JGI IMG/M metagenome (GOLD analysis project Ga0315280, IMG submission 203697) | Sediment microbial communities from Yellowstone Lake, YNP, Wyoming, USA - YL17G06_40 | ecosystem: Environmental > Aquatic > Freshwater > Lake > Sediment | place: USA: Wyoming | collected...
TTTGGACGGTGCCAAACCGACGGAAACGGCAAGAACTTGGCATTTTGCGACACTCAAGGCTGGTTGGCGAGTGCTAGGTTGACACCAAAATCCTTATCTCAATTTGTCTGGCGATTTCAGCCGATGGGCGGCTGCGACCATCAATTGAGCCAGATCGACGTTCGAAAGGCGGTTGAGAGACATAATCAACTCGCCCTCTAATTGATCCATTGGTTGAGCTGTAAGTTTGCTAATTCGTTCCTCAACTTCGTTGGAAAGGAGCGGTGCGTAAATTTCATCGGTAATTTTGACATCTTCGTGCATCAAGTTCATCGAAACAGCTTTGTAATCTGCCATCGTCTGGGCTTTTAGTAGACCGTATACCGCATGTCCGTGACGGAACTTATGCGCAGACTTATAGGGCAAACCTGCCAATTCAAATAGCCGGCGCAGGCGCTTATCGAGGGCCTGATGGCGGTTCTTGCCAGGTTCCTTGGAAGAAAGCCTCTGCTCGCCCCAGGTGTGCTCGATCGGGGTGTACCAAGGCGTTGTAGGCGGCAGCTGAGATCGGACCAGCTCATCCCAAGCCTGAACCACCGCATGGAGCTCCGGAATCGGCAACAGGTAAGTTGTAGCCCGTTTACCGTTCTTTGTGAGCACTCCTAACTCAGGCCACTGGCGAATGGAGCGTTGTGAAAGATCTACGGCGCTAATAGGTAGTGTTGTGAAGGCGCTGGCGCGCATACCGGAGAGGAACAGCATGGCTGCGGCAGCCCGGTCGCGATGCAACGCAAGGTCGTCTTCGGGCGTGGGGAAGGTTGCCAGATGGATCGCTTCATCAACAGCAACGAAAACATGCTCCTGAGGGCGTTGCGGAGCTCGCGCCGGCCTGAGGGACTCGATCCACTCATTCGTCAGTCGGCTATATTCTTTAGAATAATTGGCCTTCGCCCATACGAAGAAACGTTTGCTGCTTTCGATGATCTTCTTCTGTGAAGGTGGCGAGAGAGAGGACCTATCTCGTCCTGCCAGAGAAGTTACGTAAACAGGAAATGTCGGCCTAATTAAGTGAGCATCGCGAAAAAGCTGGTCATCAGCCCAAATTAAGAGGTGGCGCAGGTAAAAACGATAACGTCTTAAGGAAGCCGGTGAGAGCTGGTGAATTTCCTGCAAGTATTTCAAGTGGGCCTGCATGCGCAGGTAGTTGAGCCGCTCAACCACCTCGCGCCCCCTGGTGGACCTTACCCCCACAACGCGGGCATTGTCCCGAGAGCAACACCAGCTTTCCCACAACTCGACGCAGCTCCGGGTGAAGCGGGCGTACTACTTGCTTACAACTCAGGCAATACATTTCCCCCTCCATCAGCCGGCTATTGTTTTTCCTCCGACGCTGAGCAGCCACCCAGACGGCGAAATCCTGACCATTGACCCAGATACGACCGAGTCGATCACGCGTGTGGGGTGCGCCCCGAATGAGCCAGTCACGCAATGTACGCTCCGGCATACTTAGCTCCTCAGCCAGTTCCCGGGTGGTGTACAGCATGGGGAGCAAACCGGGAGCTTTAACGATAACCTGGTGGGGTAGTTTGAAGGGGTGTATGGATAAGTCACGAGACATGGTGATTACCTCCTGCAAAGTTCAAAGACGGCGCCGTTCATGCCACTTTTGTAACCGCAGGGATATCCCGCTGTCCATATCCCAGATTATCCCGCTTTATCCCTGTTCTCATTTCCGGCGTGGTACTTGTTGGTCGCCATATGACTTGCGTAGTAGGGTTATCCGGTTCAATATAGTCTTTTCGGTCTTGCCGGTACGCAGGGCAATCTCCTTTGCGGTGTGGCCTGACTGCCACAGGCGAAGCATCTCCAGATGCTCATTCCGCAGAGGCTCATCCTCCTTCGGGATATCCCGATCCACTTTTTCGTTTATTTGCTTATGGGATTCTGTTGGGGATATCCTTGGTTCGGGATATCGCTGTCTTTCGATGGTAAGCCCGTGTAAGGATAACAATCCGAGGGTGTTCACCAATAGGTATTGTATTTCTTGCAAGCGGCGTAAACGGAATTCGTGTAAATACCTCCCCAGGTAAACCAAGGCTTTCTCTCGCTCCCCATCGGCATCGAAGAGGCGGACTTCGACAGCAGATGGCGGCAACTCTTCACGGATTTGTTGTTCGAAGGTTTCGGTCACTTTCTCGTCGGGAAACACCGGCAAGCAGAAACGCACCAATGTCTGAGTGTGATCGATCGGGTCCAGTTCGATCCGGCCGACTCCGAACCAGCGAGGAGCATACAACTGCAGTACGCTGGCCGGCTCTGTACCAGAGGGTTGGGCGCCATTATCTCCTTGAAGGAAAGGGATGGAATTTCTCAGCAGGCTTTCGATAAGTGCATTCCTGACAGATTCGAGGTCTCCTCTGGATACATACTGACTGGATGATAATGAGTAACATTCCTCACTCATATTAATCAATGGCTCCTCACTCCCGCTCTCCTCGGGGTATATAGCTCTGCCGGGTCACGTCCACCCGGTTGTGTCCGAGCTGGAGGGATGTCTCTAATAAAGCTTGTTGGTCACTGACCCCAGCAGAACGAGCGCGGTGGTAATCCTCCACACTGAATGTTTTACGGAACGCATGCGTGGCCAAGCCAGGAATACCCAATTCACGGCAAGCCTTGCGTACCAGTTTCCGCGCCTGATCGGGCAATCCTCGCCGATCTGTGAAGAGATGACCTGTTGGCTGGTTTATCCCCAGGTTCAGCAATCCGGACATAAAATCCTGATACCCGGGTGAATAATGCACGATGCGTGGCCGGCCACCTTTCGTACGATTGACATTCCCTTCCTGGTTTAAAGTGATCGTCCCATTTTCCAGATGGATATCCTGGGCACGCAACCAGGTGGCTTCGGTCACCCGCAAACCGCCAGCCCACATCAAGGTAAGCAAAGTGCCAATGGTCGCATCCTCCACGGCTATCCACGTAATGATCGCTTGGGCTTGCTCTTCAGTATAAGGGATGGGCTTCGGTTTCGAGTGGAAACCGCCCAGCCCACCCTGGTCCCTGTTGGGCAGCAGCAGCGGTACATCCTGTGGGAAGATGCCGGCTTTACGGCAGGCGACGTCCAGTTTTCGGATGGAAGCACAGACCCGCCCAATCCGTCCACCACTTCGTTCCCGCTCTACTAGCTCCTCGATGTAATCGTGTGCCATTTGGGGCTTGACTTCGGACAGGTGCTTCACTTCTGGCCAGTTAGAACGGATAAATCTGGCGAATTGGTGAACATCGGCCGACATGCAGCGCATCGTGCTGATACTGGTGATCAACTCCACGTTTCGGTGATCTCTCTTGGCTTGATGGCGTTTAGCGCCAGGGTGAAAGATGCCCTGCAGAGCTTTCATCATCTGGTAGCCAAGACTGCCTTCATGAGATTGGTTCATAACACACCTCCATAAATCCAAGTTTGCCGGTAACCGGCCTGGTAGTTCTTTTCCCTTAGTTTCCTATTAAGGCTATCTCTATTGCCAACCTCGTTAAGACAACGCCGGCTCATCGCCTTGAGTTGCAACTCCCCTAGGGGAGGTTCCGCGAGTTTGCGGATTGATTGCTTGGGTGAGGCCCACGAAGCAGGTGAGCGATCCAACGCCTGCAGCGCGCTACCCAGCCGCCCGGCGAAGTGCGGTTGGGGATGGGATAGGGGAGAAGTATCTGTGCGGGTCACCTCCTGATCATCTGATGAGTGATTTTCTGAATGTCTCCATCCAACGTGCAAAATAGCTGACTGACGTTTGGTATGGAGATCATTCTCGTGTGGTTCGGCTTTAAAACGCAAAAACCACACCTCCAGCGGGAATGCTGCCAATGTGTGGTAATTGTCTATCCAACGTGTAATCCGGCGCTAACCAGCGTACGGACTATTCGATTATTTAAATCATACCATCGAAATCGAAATTGTCAAGCCGGTTTTGAAAAATTTTAACTTACATTCCCATAGGTACAGAATGTCTGTTTCTTTCCTGTATGCTCCCTTGCGTTCACATTAGAAAACAAACCAAGCGCCTCTCATACACTGGAAACTTTTTCTTCAATCTGGCGGTAAACATACCGCCCCCATTCGTCCTCTTTCACTGCCATCAAGAACAATCCCTGTCCATTGCTCTTCTCCTGCCAAAGCTGGCCGATATTGAGCTTCTCCTGGGCGCCCTCCAGCAGGTGGGCGCCTTTATATTCCACCACCAGGATGCGCTCATCTTTCAGTTCAGCCACGAAGTCCGGGTAGAAATAGCCTTCTGAAAGGGGCAGGCGAAAGGAGAAAACCGGCTGGTTAGCGATGTTGCGCACCCAATGCCGCACCAGGGAGCTGCGGTCGATGGCCTGGGCGCATTCGAATTCCTCGCCCTTCGATTCCAATTCCCCGATTGTCGGATAATAATGCTTGCCGAACTGGTAGCCGCCGCTGTACAACCAGTGGGCCGGATACTGGTTCGGGCTGAAGTTAAACGCATATGTATAGCTGGTCGCTACTATCACCTGGCCGCCAAACAGGGTGCGCTGGTAGCCGCGTTCGCAGGCTTGTTGGCGATAATCCATGATCTTACGCCGCAAGGCCTTTTCTAATAGGAAACGCCCGCGCGCCAGGGTTTCCAGCGCATAACCGCGCTGCCGGATCAGGTGAGTGACCGTGCGCCGCAGGAATTCCAGCAGCGCTTCCTGGCGGATATCCGGCTGGTAGAGCTTGCCGTCCAGCCAGCGGTTGAGCAGCAGCTCGGTCCAGCCGGTATCGACATCGTGGATGTCTAGCGGAAGCTGGGTTCCCAGGTAGCGCGTGACTAGGTGTTTTCCATTCAAGTCGATCAGGAAGCTCTCGGCTCGCTCTTCGATGCTGAACTCGGCCGGCTCCAGCTTGGCGGGAAAGTCCAGCAGGTTCCAGCCCCCGGGGTCCAGATACCACTCTCTTTCCACCAGCTCCAGCTCGCTCTCCGCCCATAAGCAAAGCTGTGGAACGCGGAATGGGACGCCTTGCTGGGCCGGCGCGACCGGGCGTTGGCGGCGGTAGACCGCCAGGGTTTTCTTCAACGCTTCCCGATCTTTGGATGGAGCGGCTTCCACCAGCTTGCGCTCCAGGTCGGGGGTGAGTTCGCCGTTCACCACCAGCTCGTATTCGCCGCGTTCTTCGCTGAGCTTCAAGACGGTCACCCGATCTCGCTCCTCGGCGCTCAGGTAGAGCAGCGCAGGCTCTCCACTCAGGGTCAGACGCAGCGCTTCAACCCGAGTCTGCTCGAATCCCGGCAGCGGGCGCGGCAGGGGCTGGATGGCGCCAGCCGCTTCTTGCTCCTCGAAGCCCATGCTGACCAGGCGGTCCTGAAGCTGGCTGACCGCCTGTGGCCAGCTCGTGGACGAGACGTGGGCGTAAGCCCGGTTGAGCTCGTCCTGGCTCCGGCGGCGGGCGTAGGGCATGCGCAGCACGCGGCCCAAGATTTGCTCCACGTCTTTTTTCGAGTGCACGGTCGCCACCGAACAGAACACGTACGCGAACGGGCAGTCCCAGCCCTCTTTGAGTGCCTCGACGGTGATGACGAACTCGACCTTGTTGTTCAGATCGAGCAGGTTCACCCCATCCAGCTCGCGCTGCGTGCCAGTGGCCACGGCGATGCGTTCCGGGGCAATGCGCTCGCCATCGATCAAATACTGACGAATGATCTCGTAGGTCACATCCCGGCCCTTCTCTTCCGCCTGGATCAGCACGATAGGATGGATGAAATCCGGATCGTGGACAGCCAGATCATGCAGTTTCTGGCAAGTGCGCAGGCTGTCGCTAACCGCCTCCTGCCAGGTGCTGTGCTCGGTCAGGACAATGGGCAGCTTGATCATCTCCTCGGCTTTCAACTCGGCGGCCGAGACGTTATGAAGGATATTGCTGTTATTCGCCGGGGTAGCGGTGTATTCCAAAATGCAGGCCGGGCGGATACGCTGCAGCACCTCGAAGCTCAGGTCGGAGGTGGCGTTGTGCGCCTCGTCGATGACCACCAGCGGCCGCCATAGCGCCAGCAAGTTGCGGAACGAATATCTGATCTGGCCTTTCCCGGGCCCGTTCTCGATGCGCTCCATGCCGGGGGTGTTCTCCGCCAGGCTGGCGAAGTGCGGCTCAAGGGCTTCGTGGTGGGCGTAGACTTTCCTGCCTTCGGTGCTGTTCACCCGCAGGGTTTGCAGCGTACCCACCACGATCACCGCTTTGCTGCGCAAATCTTGTGGACGGATGAGGACGAAATCGGTGATATCCACCACCAGAAGGCGCCCGCCGAAGGCGTCTTCAAGGGCCAGCCGGTTGGGATGGCCGGGTTTCTTGAGCGTTTCGAGGGTCTGAGCGCGGATGGTGTTGGTGGGCACCAGCCACAAGACCAGCGGGTAATCCCGTTCCAAAAAGGCTTGCGCGGCGATGGCCGCGCTGTGGGCGGCCAATAGGGTCTTGCCGCCGCCGGTGGGCAAGCGCAGGCAGACGTAGGGAGTATCCTCCAGCTCGGGGATGGCCCAGTACGCCCGCTGCCGGGCAGCCGGGTTAGCGGCCGTCACCACCTCGAAGGCGGCCTGCGGCCCATCCAGGCGGGCGGCTTCCAGGTAGCGGCGCAGGACAGCCAGGGTTTCTTTCTGGTAGTTCTTGAGCGTAAACATGCCTAGCCCGCCTTGACCTCGTAGGGGATCTTCTTGAACGTCACACCCGCCTCGCGCAGACGGTCTGGCTCCACCAGGCACACCTCGGAGTAGATCACCTTAGGTCCATCGTGGGGTGGGAGGCTGCGCAGCAAGCGGGCGGTGAGCACGTTGCCGGTTTCCGGGGTATGGTCGCCCAACACACCGTTGTAGAGCAGGTAGTAGGCCACGCCGTTGTGCACGCCGAGTAGGGGCCCCCTCGCCCCCAGCCCCTCCCCCGAAGGGAGAGGGGAGCGGGTCTCGCTGAACCAGACGTGCGCCGCCAGGGCCTGGAAGGTGACCGCCGGGTGGATGCGCCCGCTCTCGTCGAAGACCGGCTGGCCCAGGCGGAAGAAGCGGAAACCGCCCCCACCTTGCCAGCCAACGGCCTTGGAGATGCCGCCCTGCTCGCCTTCGACCACCTGGCGCAGGCGTGGGGCGCAGTGCGTGACGGCGTGTTCGCCCAGCTCGATGCCGATCCAGCGCCGGCCCAGCTTGTGAGCCACGGCCGCCGTGGTGCCGGAGCCGAGGAAGGAGTCCAGCACCAAGTCGCCGGGGTTGGTGGCGATGGTAAGAATCCGATGTAGCAAACGTTCTGGTTTTGGAGTGTCAAAAGCATTATCTGCCCCAAACAACTCATTTATTTCTTTTTTTGCTTCTTGATTGTGTCCAACGTCTGTATTAGGCCACCATGTCCAAGAACTCACGCCTGCGCTTTCATAAAGGTAAGTCTTTGACCTAGGACGTGCTTTACCATCTTTTCCAAACCACATCCGTCCATCTGCCACTAAACGGTCGTATTCACTTTCAATATTCACCCAACAACGTCCGGGGGGTGGCTCATATTCGGCTCCACCGGGTGTGTGTAGACGATACATTTGGTTTGGTCGCCAACCCTGAGCGGAAAAATCTGTCGAAACCCAGGGGCCGCGAGGATCATTGTCTGGATTTTTGAAGTTTTTGGCTTGATCTGATGTAAGAGTAATCTTGTTAAAAGTGGCTTTTCGGGCATCCTTGGCAAATACTGAAATATAATCATGCGCCGGACCCAGATGGATGCGCGCATCAGGGGATGTTCGTTTCTGCCAGATCACATTTGCCACAAAATTCTAGCGACCGAATAATTCATCCATCACGACACGTAGGTAAGCTACTTCATTGTCATCAATCGAGACCCAGATGCTCCCATCCTCGGCGAGTAGCTCGCGCAGCAGTTCCAGCCGTGGGTACATCAAACTCAGCCAGGTGGCGTGCTCCAGGCTGTCGTCATACTGCTCGAAAGCGCTGCCGGTGTTATAGGGCGGATCAATATAGATACACTTCACCTGCCCGGCGTAGTAGGGCAGCAGGGCTTTGAGCGCCGCCAGGTTGTCGCCCTGGATGAGCAAGCCGGCCGGCTCGCCCTCACCCCTAAGCGCAGCTTCGCTGCGTCCCCCTCTCCCAATGGGTGAGGGGCGCGAGTAGGAAAGCTCGGGGATTTCTTCCAGCAGGCAGTAGGGCACGCGCTCGGCGGCGCGGCGGGCTTCGTCATCATTCAGCCAGTGCAGGGTGGGCATTCTTTGGTTTGTCCTCCGATGTTAATCATACCCCTGGCGGAGGAAAATGGCAATTTGAATTCCGAAAGGATGCCAGACGGTGACGCTGGAAAAACTCGATCGCTGAACTGCTGGGTATACGCCACTCCACAGGGGTTCCAGGGCTATACCAGGACATTCCGCGCCACCACCAGCAGGAGCACAGCTGCCAGTAACTGTTGCACGCGGCTTCCCGGCAAATACCGCGCTCCCAGGTGGCTGCCCAGCATCCCGCCGATCATGCCAGCCGGGATCCGCAAGAATCCAAGGCTGCCAAAATCCAGTGTCCCGCCGAAGGCGCGCCCGAGCAACCCGCTGATCGAGTTGAGCACGATAAATGCAGCGGAAGAGGCCGCTGCTTCTTTGGCATCCCCCACCCAGCCAGTACGATCAGGGGCGAGAGGAAGATGCCGCCGCCCACGCCGACGATTCCTGAAACCAACCCCAATACCACACTAGCAAAAAGCGCCAGCCATATCTTTGGCTGTGTGGATCGTATCGGCTTCAAAGCACCCGATTTAGACGCCCAGATCAGGCGGATCGCCACATAGATCAGCACTGCATTGAGCAAAAATTTGTAAAGCGGAGCGCTGACTCTCAACGCCCCGCCCAAGAATGCTGCCGGAATAGACGTGACCAGAAATGGCCATAGAAGGCGCGGGCGGAAGTAGCCCTCACCGTTGTAGTTGATAAAACCGATCCCGGCTACTAGGATATTCAGGCTGAGGGCGATGGTGGCCGAGATCATCGGCGGCACATCAAAAAGGCTCATCACTGCCAGGTAGCTGGACGCGCCGCCAAAGCCAATGCTGGAATATAAGGGGGCGATCAGAAACACCATGCCACCGATCAACCCGGCAGGCATGGGTGTTCCTGCAAGATGTGGATGGCCGGTTATAAAAGGAGCTCGGAAGCCGTCTGGTAATAAGCCGCCCCGGCGCAGGCACGGCAGAGCGTCAGTCTGTCGCGTTCGACTGCGCGCTGGTTGATGATTTCCTCTCCGCACAGCTCGCAATTGACCCGCACGCCGGGCCGGCTGACGATATGGGAGATCGGTGTGGCCAATTGGACTTCCTGATATGCAAACAGCTCGTCGTCGGGTATGATCTGGTAAGCTCGCAGTTGGGCAAAATAATGGCGGTTCTCCTCGGGTGGGTAGGCATAAGCTCGCTGGCGCACATCCATGCGCGGCGCCACGCGCCGCGATTTCCCGGTTTTCACGTCCACAAAAGTGGCAGCTATCTTGCCGTAGTCTTCCACGCGCAGCGTACGGTGGCCGATGCTGCAGCCGGTGACTGTTTGTACGCCATCGGCAAAGCAGCCATCCGTCTCCAGGATCACCAGCAGGCGTTTATCCGGGCGCGGCAGCTCTAACCCCAGAGCAGCCGCGCCAGCCAGACCAATGCGCACGCCCAAGACCTTCCGGGGGCACAGATGACTGTGGGTGGCAGTCGATTTTTCTAAAAGCTCGGTGAGATGTTGCATAGCATTCTCCAATCAAAAGGGCCGTCTCCTAGAGACGGCCCAATGCCACGCTCGCACGGGGTCATCTCCTTTCCAATTCAACCCTGGCGAAAGGGTTTCGGGAGGCCGGGGTGTTTCCACCCAGACCCGGGCTACAGGCCGGCGACAGCCAGGCCGCAGCCGGCCTGCTTGCCATCGGCATACACCGGAAGGCAAGTAGGCTCGGAGATCGGTTGGTCAGGCTTTATCTACTTTCACCATTGTATCGTAAAACACGGCGCTGCCGCCCACCGGGTCAAACAGGGTGGTATTTTTCACCACCGGGTCTACTCGCATGGCAGCGTTGGCGTTAAAACCCTGGATGCGGGAGGCGTCTCCTGGGATGGTCTTACCATCGATGGTCAGATCACACGCCCCATAGGCCCAGTGACCGAAGCCCAGGGCGAAGGCGATCACACCTGGGCGCATGCCCTGGGTGGTCTTCACCCGGCCTACGATCGGCTGCGATTGGCCATTCCCGAGTTCCCACACGCCCTGTGGATTAGAGGCTGACGAAATCCTAACTTTATCCCCGTCCTGCAGCCCGCGCGCAGCCGCATCGGCTGCGTTCATCAACACGAAGTTCTCTGGCAGCAAAGCCTTCAGCCAATAGTTGCCCGGCGTGCGGCTCTTGGTCATGGCGATTTCCCGGTAGGTGATCATCTTCAGATCATAGCCATCTTTTTCATCCTCGATCACGTTGCCGTCGAAGCCCATATACGGCTCGATGTATGAAGCGATGCCGGGGAGTCCTTTGCCCGTACCGGAGTGCTTGACGCCGGCGGTCTTCTCCATGTACATGTTGATCAGCTTGCCGTACTTGGTGCCAGTGGGCACGATGGATGGCTCATCGAAGAAACCTGGGAAGACGCCATCGCCGGGGTAGCCTTTTTCGTAGGCCTGGAAGCGTCCGCCGCGGTTGAGAACGGTCACTACCTTGGGCCACAGCTCGCCGGTGATTTTCTGCCAGCGCTCGGCGTCAAATACGGCCTTGGGCAGGTGATTGCGGGCTGCTTGGAAGACCTGCATCTCTTCTTGGCTGGCATCCGGCACCGCGTCCGAGCCGTCTTTCTTCTCGCCGAAGGCCAGATTGGCGACCATGCGCAGATACAGATCGTCCGGATGAGTATAATCCACACCCTCCCCCAGACCGTTGGGGCCGAAGTCCGGCAAGCCCAGTTTTTCTGCCAGGCCAAGCAGCATGGCTTCGAACTGCAACGCCATCTCCTGCCCGTACACCCTAACTATACCACTGAGCGGAGCGATGGTAGGCTGGCGCACACCCTGCACTTTGAAGGTGATCGAGGGATGCGAGCCGCCGAACTCCCAGCGCTCCAGGTAGGTGACGTCCGGGAAGATGTAGTCGGCATACATGCTGGTCTCGCCAACGATGATGTCGCTGGCGACGAATAACGGGATCTTTTCCACGTCTTGTAGGATTTGGATCCAGGTGTTGCCGGCCGGCAGCGAGTAGACCGGCGAGCCCATGTACATGAAGACAGCCTTGATCGGGTAGGGGTACTGGTCGCCGGCAGAGGGGATGATCTCCTCATAGACATCGGAAGCCAGCGGGTACCAGTTGCGTTTTGCAGGATAGGTGCCGTCAAAGATGGTGGTATCTTCGTACTTGACATCGTGGCGGATGAGGCTGATGCCAAACGGCGCCAGCGCGCCCGGATCAGCCTTGCTGAGCACGAACGGCCCATCTGCTTTAGCGCCCGACAGGTCGTAGGTGCTGGCGTACACCTGCCCGCCGCGCCAGTCGTAGTTGCCGATCAGCAGCGCCAAGTTGTTCCAAGCGATTACGTTGTAGAATCCGTTGGTGTGCTGAGAGACACCGCGGTGGATATCCATGGCCGCGTTCTTGCCGTAGGAGGTGAACTCGAAGGCGATCTCTTCGAGATCGGTTGTACGAAGCCCGGCGATTTCCGCCCATTCTTCGGTGGTATGGGTCTCAGCCGACTCTTTCAAGATCTGCAGGCTGCTCTTGACCTGGAACTCGCCAACCGAGGTATCCACCAGCAACCGCCCGGCGACTACAGGATTATCCGCATCGTTTGGATCGAAAATCACGGGCTTGCCTTCAGCATCCAACACAACGAAGGGATCGGTCGTATACACCGCACCATCCGCCGCTAAGTAGGTCACGGTAGTGACACTGTCCTTGGTCTCTTCTTTCTTTTCGACCAATTTTAAGTCGGAAGCGTGCAGAAACTTTCCCGGCTTACCATCAGTCACTTTCACCAGCCAGGCGGCGTTGCTCCAGGTAGGCTCGCCAGCCTGCGCTGCGGCGGCCTTATTGGCATTCGCCAGGTATTTGGTGTCGTAGCGCTGGTTGGCGATGATCCACTGGATGAGCGCCAGGGCAATAGCGCCCTCGGTGCCGGGCCTGTTAGGCAGCCACTTCCAGGCTTTGGCCGCCACCTTGGAGAGGCGTGGGTCGATGACCACGTATTTCATCTCGCCGGATGCCACGCGTTGGGTGATGCGCGGCGCGCGGTTGGTAGGGCCATAATTTCCTTCGAAAGGCGAGGCTCCGACGAAGATGACGAACTGCGCCGAAGCCGTATCGCCCTGCCAGTAGGCCTTGTTCCCGCCGGTGAACTTGCCGGTAGGGTTATCCCACTGCTCGCTCATCGCTTTGCCGGCGAAATACAGGCTACCCTGGCACACGGTAGTATGCCCGTGGCGGTTGATGGTGCCCAATCCGGAGCCGAAGAGACGATGGGCGATGTCGGATCTTCCGCCCTTCTTGCGCCCCCAAAAATAAAGAATCTGGTTGTTCTTAGGACCAAAATCGGGATGATCGGGATCGATCATCTTATCAAGATGCTCGGCGAAATCCACCTTGAACTGTTCCACTAGGGCTTTTTTCTTCTCGGCGTCGTGCTCGGCCCACATCGCCTTCATGGCATCGCCCATGGCCTTCATCACCTTGGCATCTCGCAGTACCCACAGGTCCTTGAGACCTTCCACGACACGACCGCCCTCACCGGGTACGTCGGCGAACAGCTTGCCGCCGTATACGATCTCGTCGATGGCCTGCTCGAAAGAGATGGTCTTCCATTTGTTCTCGCCGCGTTTGCCGGCGCGCTTGAGCACCTTGACCAGGCGGTAGGGGTCATACGCGGATTGCAGTCCAGCCTGTCCTTTAGGGCACAGGGGTGCGTCGATTTTAGCGGTTTTTACTATCGAGGTATCGTAGGCCAGGTGCGGTGCCAGGTTCCAGGGTGAGAAGGGATTGCCGTCGATCTTGACTGCCACGCCATCCAGCAGCTTGACTTTGATACCGCACTGGGTGTTACACTGCTGGCAGATCGAATAGATCTGGTTTGCCGGATCGCCCAGTGGATAAGCACTGCCGGTTTCTGCGGATAACGCCAACGCCTTTTGCACCTGCGGCAGGTTACCCAGGAAAGCGGTGACGCCCGCGGTAATCCCTGCCACTTTCAAGAAATCGCGGCGGGAGAGTTTTGATTCTTCGTTGATCAATTCACAAGTTTGGGCTAAGTTTGGAGTATCCATGTCACGCTACCTCCTTGCCACGCAATGGCAGGCTATCGCTTCCGACCAGAAAGGCCAGGATGGCCAGGCCTGTGATGCCGATGGTCACAGCCCATTCCATTGGGCTGGGGAAATAGTTGAAGGTCAGGTGAGGTCCAGTGAAAGATGTCGTGAGAGCTTCTAGCTCAGGAACGGTCAATGCCGGGAAGACGATATTTGCGCGGGCAACGGCAAAGCCTAGAAGAACCAGCACGCCCATCCACCCGGCCCAACCATTATGACGCGCCATCTTTGGTTGCACCAGTACGTAGATTGGGATCAGTGCTCCCACCAAAACTTGCAAAATCCAGAACGCCCACCAATAGGGACCATACAAAACCTGGCGGACTGCCTCTACGTTTTGCGGTACGTTACCGTACATGCTCTGGGATAAATCGGCCCAAAGAAAATACAGCTTGACTACGGCCAGCGCTACCGTGGCT
>Ga0315280_10008203_pt1 | contig 13728 bp, 22 predicted proteins | sample YL17G06_40_MG_FD_203697 | JGI IMG/M metagenome (GOLD analysis project Ga0315280, IMG submission 203697) | Sediment microbial communities from Yellowstone Lake, YNP, Wyoming, USA - YL17G06_40 | ecosystem: Environmental > Aquatic > Freshwater > Lake > Sediment | place: USA: Wyoming | collected...
GCATGATGAAAGGGCAGACCAAGGAAGAGGTCTTTCGAGAACACGCAAAAGCTGAAGGCTTCACAGACAAGCAGATTGACGCATTTCTTGCTTTACCATAATCTCTTCTTTTTCTGTTTTGGGGTGTCAGATGTATTTTAACAAGTCAATGGAAAGAGTAGAGGAGGATGTGGAACCGTTTTCGCTGAAAGCTCTAGCGATATCCAAGGGAAGAACTACTCACATTTCAGAGGTGACGCCAAAACTCTTCGAGGATAGACAAGAGGTTAAACTGAAAAAAGTCTACGAGGACATTCTCGATGCATTCAACACTAAAGCGAAATATAAGAAATATTTCTCTGCATGGATAATAGTCGGAGCAAGTTGGAACATAGCTGAGAGACGTTGGTATTACATGATAAGGCATCGTTACAGCGTTTTCGTGTGGGTAAATGAAGACCAAATAGAAAAGGTGAGTACAGTTCAGATGCAGATTGTAGAAGGAACCCAAAAAGAAGTGCCCAGAGTCATCCGTAATAGAACATCAAGTTGGGTGCGTGAACAACAGAGCTTAGACCCCAACGACAAGAGTTGGGAAGCAGGAAGTTCCGAAGAAAGATTGCGAGAGAGACTAAAACGGAGAAAAAAATAACCCTTTTTTTCTATTCTGGGGGTGTGGAATGAATAATCTTCAGTTGCGTCATCTTTTGAATTTCTGTCGGAAACACGAGCTCGACCCTCACCTGATCGACAAAACCTTAACGTATAGTGAAAATAAGGACTATCTAAAGTCTCTTGTTCCAGACTTTGACCCGGAGAGTAGAATGGATGAGTGGAAATCTATGGAGGAACAGTATATGGCGGATCATGCTCTCTCCCATTATCTTGCGTGTATGCTCGAGGGCAGAACCAAGTCTAAAGACGTCGGAAAAGTAGTTAGCAAACATCGATTTTCTCTGCGCGATATGGTAGCCATAAAAGTTAAATAGCATAATTAACCCTTTTTTCTTTGTGTAAAGTGGGGTGACGAAATGCGTAATAGTAAAAAGAACAGTGAGGAGCCAAACTTGTCGGCGGCTTTTCCGCAACCGATTGAACGGTTGCATCTGACACTTACTCCAGAGCAAACTAAGACTCTCAACAATTACTGTTTAGCGGTGGCCAACAAACAAGGGAAAATACCGCCCGCAATAAAAACAAAGATTGGTAGAATGGCAATTGCTGAGTGGCTCGAGAAACATGGTAAAGACTTCACCATCAAATTCTAGTATTACCCTCCTTTTTCTATTTGGGGTGAAAAATGTGAAAATAAGCGAACTGATGAGAATAAAACGTCGAATACAAGACATAGACAGAATGCTTGGAGATACAGCAAAATTCACTCCATCGTGGGCGCATCTGGTAGAGGAAAAACAGAAACTACTTGATAAACTGAGAAACTAACTAACCTTTTTTCTATTGGGGTGAATCTATGAAAGGAAAAATGAACAAAACGCAACTACAGAGCTATTCAGGAAAGGATTGGGATAAAGCTCTGACAAAACTCGAGAAGATTGCTGACTTGCTTTTTGATTGGAACATTTATCCTAGAAAAGAAGTCGACAATCAAGTTGTAAGAGCTTACGCTAAAGCCCTAAAGTCAGGCTCTATTTTTCCACCCATAAAAGTAGGATTGTTCAAGGGACAGAAAATTGTTGTCGACGGGTTTCATCGAGTACACAGTCGAATACTCTTAAAGACTGCCTATGTTGAGTGCAAAGAATTAGCTTTCCAAAGCGAAGCGGAACTGTTTGCCGAAGCAGTACGACTTAACAGCAGCCACGGAAAAACCTTCACGGACATCGAAGTGAAAGCCAGCATCAGACGTCTACAGAGATACAATTTCAGCATAAAAGACATTGTATCCATAGTTCACATTCCAGCTTCCGCAATTCGTCAAGAATCCACAAAACCAATTACTATATTGACGCTGCCCAGCGGTAAAAAGCTTTCATGCGTCAAAGTTAACCCAGGTGAACACGGAGTACACGGTCTAATCTGCTTGAAAAATGCACTAATTATAGTGTCGAATTGGGCGGAAGAACAGAAGATCCCAGATGAGCCTACCTTCAGAGAACTTGTTGCTCGAGCTCGCGTGGCTTTGAAAAAGGTGCAGTTTAATGCTTAAGGTGCGGCATTGCGATGTTTTGTGGAGCGTTGTCCTGTCATCTTTGGTAAGGCAAGGTTTTTCTTGGCGAGGATTTGTGTTGCTAGGTATTGCGAGGTCCTGTCCAGCTAGGCTTAGTAGGGTTTGGCATGGTATCATTGAGGCTTTTCGAGGTGTGGTCTGGTATGTCGGTGTGGAGCCCGGTCCTGCTGGGTCAAGTCCTGTTTGGTTCTGTAGGGCATGGTTTTTCTTGGCGAGGCACAGTCCTGCGTGGTCGGGCACAGCATGGCGAAGTCTTGTACGGTCGAGTGAAGCGAAGCTCTGTAAGGCTTGGTAAGGTGTTTCATGGCTTGGCGAGGTCCTGTTGCGCTGTGTGGGGATCTGTGGAGTGGTGTTTTGTCTGGCAAGGTAAGGTTTTATTGTGGCCTGGCGATGTCCTGTTTGGTGTTGCGGGGTTCATTGGGGTACTGTACTCCAAGGTAAGGTCTTATTGTGGCGTGGTTTGGAATCGTGAGGCACTGTACAGAATGGTGAAGTTTTGCCCTGTGAAGCACGGCACGGCAGGGTTAGGCATTATGTGGTCTGGTGATGTAAGATATAGTGAAGTTTTGTACAGAGGGGTAATGCAAGCTAAGGCTTTTCTTGGTGGTGTGGAGTCTTGTTAGGTGCTGTTCTGTTTGCTATTGTCCTGTTTGGTTTGGTTAGGCATTATTTGGTGAGGTAGTGTGAAGACAAGTGGGGTGCTGCAAGGTTTATCATGGTGAGGTTCAGTGGGATGGAGTTTTGTTTTGCAAGGTTTGTCCATACGAAATTGGGGTGAGGTTATGTATGGTAACGCAAGGAGGTGAAAACATTGAGTGAAATCTACAAAAGGATAGACGTAAAAATCAAGGGGTTAACGCCTCTGCTAATGAATCGCTTGAACCCTGAAAGTCTAAAGACAAAGAGCAGAATGAGAATGCAAACCTATAGCACAGACAAAGATGCGGAACAAAGTGCATATATGGCGGAGATAGAGGGCAAGAAACAACTATACATTCCAATGGAAGCCATATACAGCATGATGATCCAAACTGCAAAGCAGTATCGAGTCAAAAGAGTAAGCCTTTCAAGTCTACTTGCTGGAATGATGAGAATCGAGCCTGAGAAAATTCCATTAGGCACAGACAAGTATGAAGTTGACGAGCGAGCCGTTGTAATTCAGAAACAGCGTATTCTCAAGGGCAGAGCCAAATTGCCGAAGTGGAGCGCGAAGTTTCAGATTATCTATGATTCTAAGCGGTTACCAGAGGGAATCGAGGCTACATTAAAAGAAATCTTGGAAGATGCAGGAACGAGAATGGGTTTGCTAGACTACCGTCCACAGCATAGAGGCTGGTTCGGCACTTTTGTCGTTGAAAGCTTTACTTCCGTAGAAACAAGTTAATGCCATTTCCATTCTAAAGTGATTCCCTTCCCTTTTTTCTGTTTGGGGTGATTTATCTTCTAGAAGAATCTTCCTTATCCCTTTATAATGGTTTAACTTTAATATTTCTCAGGGAACATCATGTCTACGATTCCAATACCTGACGTTGACCCGAAGTTTCTTCGTGACCTTTTAGAGTATGCAACGCGACGTATATGTGTAGTCTGTGAAAAAGCTCATACTTCTGGTAGACTCTTCACCTGTTCCGAAAAGTGCCACAAAAAGTTTATAGATGACATGGTGCGGAAATTTGGGCCGTACAAGAAAGTTGTAGACGAGGAAACAGGCAAAGCCTACAGGGTCCCGACCAAAGATATTCTCGAACATGGTTTAAAGTATGAAGATTTACCCAAATACCCACCATGGACCGAAGGCGAGAAGCTTGACTAAAACTAAAGTGGAATACGCCGATGAAAGTATCACAATTTATCCAGCGCCTTGTCCTCTGAACTGCCGCTACTGCTGGAGTAATCAGCCAATTTGGATCTATCGAACTAGAAATGCGAATCCCTTAAAAGAAGCTAAGAGGCTTGCGAGGACCAATAAAAGACTCACAATAGTTATCAGCTTCACAACGGACCCATATCAACCAAGAGAACTTCATGAGCATCTGACAAGGAAAACACTAGATATCTTAGGGGCAAAGTGTAGAATATGTAACTTTCAGCATAGAGTCATGCTGCTAAGTAAAAGCTCTTTAATGGAAGAGGACTTTCCATTCTTTAAGCTGTGGCATGACCATGGCTACGACTTATGGGTTGGAACCAGTTTAACTTCGGTCATACAAATTCCTGACGAGCCATGCCAATCGACAAACGCACATAGAATAGTTATGCTTCAGAGAGCTCACAATCTGGGTTTACCCACGTGGGCCAGTATAGAGCCCTGGCTGCCGGACAAAACTTATCCTAGGCAGATCATTGAAGCCACTTATGATTTTGTGGATTGGTATGTTATTGGACGGTTAAACTATGTTAAACGTCTTGGATATCCAGAGATTCCGAAGGGCTACTACAAAGAAGAAATCATAAAGACTGAAGAACTACTGACAAGTTTAGGCTATTCACTTTCACAGAGACCCTGCAAGAAAGGTTATTGGATTAAGAAAGAGTTAAGAAAAGAGGTTTAGCCATGAGTGAGCAGAAAGAACACGGAGGAAAACCTATGAGTCACTGGAAGAAACCCGACCACTTAGCGTTTCTGCTAATGTTAATTCCAATGTCTGTTTTATTCTTCTTTCCTCTAACAGTATTTAACTTTGGTTGTGGCATCGCTCTATGGATTCTATGGTGGGTAGCCTTTATCTACGATGTGTATGAATCCATAAAAAGAGTTCAGATGAAAAAAACAGGAAATCTAAACGAGTTAGTGATTCCAAAAGGCTACAAGGTTTTTGTGCCTAAATCCACTTATGCAGAAATTAAGAAAACCGATGGAACAGTCTTAGTTCGCATAGAAAATCCTGATTGTATGGAGATTAAAAAAGAAAAAGAGGAAAACCTATGAGGCGCATTTCTTATCGTATTTTTGTACCTATCGCGGTTATCTTATTTGTTTGTAAATTGGGGTGAAAGGTTTGTCTCGAAAATTTCGAATCTGGTTCAATTATTGCCGTCTAACCGGCGAAAAGTGTAAAGACTCATTCGATCCCATTGACGGCGCAAACCCAAGGAGGAACTGTTCAAACTGTAAACAGGCCATAGGAAAGTGATGTTTTTTGGAAGAGGATTACGAATATTGTGAGCACGAGGAAAAGGAAGAACTTTGGGAATACAAAGAAATCGACAAGAAACACAAGATTTGGCAGCGCAAGTGCCTAAAATGTGGAGAAGTCGAAGAAGAAGTCTTAGTCGTTGAATATTGGCCAGACAAGTTCATAGCCATACATGGAAAGCAGTATCGCGCCCTAAAAGCATGGGGCAACATCTCGATATGTGCAGAATGTAGAGAAGTTGTGTGGCATCCACTGATCCTGTGGGACGCCAATGACACGTCAAAAGCAGTAACCTTCCATTTCCGATGTGCTGAACAACTTGGAATCTTAGACGATATCGTACGGTCGGCTCAAAACAAGACTTGACGTCTACCTTTTTCTCTTTGGGGTGGTTTTTTCTTCTATAATATTCTTCCTTAACCATTTATAAAGTCCCTTCACAGAGAGTCTTTATGGCGGTTCCCATGTCTTGCGACAGTGAAATTCCATTATCTCCAAAATTGTTCGAATTCTTAGCCATTCTTGAAGATGGACTGTGGCATAGTGTAAGCGAGATAGCTGGAGAAATAAATGTTGATTTAGATAGGCTTAACAAAGTGTGTGACGTTTTAGCCGAATTTGAGTCGATATTAGAGAGAGAAGGAGAGAAGGTTAAGCTGGGTTCGCTTCTAACTAGATGTGTACAGATTTCTAAAGGCTAGTAAGTGTTATTTGTGTGATATTCGTTATTTGTGTTTGTGGCTTCCTTGAGTAAATGGAAATTAATGTTTATGGACGGATCTGCTGAAGTGGTCGATGTTCCTGGAAGTACGTGGCTTGCTTGGCTTATTGGAAGGGTAAAGGCGAAAGAGAAGAAGACGTATCTCCTTAACATAGAGATAATTGTTGATACGTCAGTGAAGGGCAAGATCCGCCATAACATTGGGTTACTGATTGAGGAGGTTACTCCACATGCCAGAACCTGAGGAAGAGCTTACAAGATACATCGATGAACAGTTAGCCGAGTTTACAGCGAAGACATTAGGAATAACGGCGCCTCCTACATGGGATTGGAGCCACGAATGGATGGAACCCTATTATTTACGGTCGCTCAAAAGAATTTTTCTTCCTAAAGAATTTATAATGCGTGCCTATCTCATGATTCCAGAGAAGACAAAACATGCGTTGAGAGGGGCTCTGGGGCATGAATTTTGGCATTATGTTCAAGACGTTAGAGGCGACCCCCTTGTTATTAAGGGCATAAAGGTTGCGAACATTCCAACTCTGAACATTTCTGAAAACCTCGCCGAGCGTGTAGCCATAAAACGCGCTGTGCTCTTGACGGGGATCAGCCATGCGGAGCACCTAAGAAATTGGGAGGAGATTACTGACCTGGTAGTGGAAACATTCGGTGTGAGGATAGAAAAAAGAGAGCTGAGCTATTTATATTAGCCCGAAGGTTTTCAGCAAGGCAACTAGCCCTATTAGAGTCATTGATAAGCCGATCAGTCGACCGTGAAACGGTGGTGTCAGCTTATTTTTAAGATGGTTATTCGCCCACGCAGATATCGGATCAGCAATAAATGCTCCTATTGCCAGTGGCGCCGCCATTGAAAGAACTATTCCCGTAATCTGTGAATACATAGCCACACCGAGAGTGCATGCAATTCCCTCCGCTATTGTGGTGGTCCCTACGGCTGTTGCAGCTGATAATCCCAGAACCATGTAGCCCGTAACGCTGAACGGTCCGTAGTTCCCGCCTGAAGTGCCTTTTTGATAGCCTATAAGAAAACCCATTATTGAGAACCATATTGGATGATGGCTATCTTGCATATGCTCCAGCTTTTTCACAAGATACGACCGCACGACTACGAAAATGCCCATAACCACGGCGAAAATACTTATGACATATTTGAGCATCGCTGGAGAAAGGTATTCCGCCATAATGTACGTCGCTAAGCCCATAGCGATCAAACTTCCACACAGGGTAAAACCTACAGCTTTCCAGTTTACATTCTTAAATTTGACGTGCCATGCACCACCCCAAAGTCCACTAATCATCTCACTCACAAGTATCGCCGGAACAACGACCTTCGGCTGAAATCCTAGAATAACCAGGAGAGGCGACAGTATGGTGCCAAAACCTCCGCCAAGCCCATTATCAATCATCTCCATCACAAAAGCTAACAATAACAATCCTGCAAAGTCAATCATCAGACCATCATCCATTGTTCCAGTAGATATTACAACATATATTTTTAAGCATTTTCATTTAAATCACTAAAATCTCTTATTGAAAGGTTTTTATATAACTATGTCAATTTAAACGGTTTGATTTCCCATGAAAAAGAAAACTAGGAAAAAAGTGGCAAGAATAGAAAAAACGGATGATTTCTTAGAGTGGGCTCTGTGTATAGACTTAATTAAGTGTGAACAGCGATAGGTTCTTTCCATTCTTCTACGAGCAACTCTCTCTTTCCGCCGATTTTGAAGCTCACTTTCACCGATATACTGTTACTCAGTCCTGTTTGCTTGTCTTCTTGCCAGTCAGTGAATGGGAACATGCTATCTTCGGCGAAGTCTTTTGGCAGGTAGATCAAGAATTTGCCGTCTTTTCTTCTGAACAAGCGCCCTCTTCCTTCGTGAACCATTGTTTTCTCACCTCCAAATATACTCTATAGTTTAATTTAAAAAATAATGCCTTATAAACTGATATGGAAGAATCCTCTATAACAAAAAAAGGGAAACTTAGGAAGTTTTCTTGACGAAGGCCCAATCCTTTCCTGCGATGCCAAAGTCTAAATCGTATTCAGGCGCTCTCTCATATCCTTCGGGGGCTGTTGGCTCTGTTTCACTTAATATGCGCTTTATGGTTTTGCTAACTTTCACATCTATAGTTATGGTTTCTTCAAAACTCAATGGCAACCCACCTCCCGCTACTTCTATTGTTGTGGTTCTTCCATTATTACTCCAGGCACTCGCATATTTATTATCTCCTAAGAAATTGACGAAGATGCGGTATGTGCCTAGCTTGGTAAATGTGTATTCCATAGTAAACGTTCCATCTGGATTCATCATAACTGTCTTGACTGGCTGGAGTTGTTTTGTGCAAGCGGGATCGTAGTCGAACAGCATTAGGTCTAAAGGCAAACTGTATTCTGGCAGTTTCTTCGCTGTTGGCGTAAGAATGTAGACGTTTCCAGTTACTCTAATAGTAAGCGGGGCATCACCAGAAATAGGAGCTACTTCCATCACGATGTATGTTCTATCCAAGTTTGGGTCACATTTAAGAATAATCTCTTCACTCTTACATGGCAGAAATTCAGCGTCTCCTGGGAAGGCTACGTAATATGGGTGCAAACCTTCTGTTTTTGGGTTGATGTCGGTTGGACCAGTAAAGCCTGTTCCCTCTTTTGTGTAGTGCCGATTAATGTTTACGCCATCCATGTACTCGTAGACCCATTTGGCAATTCCTTCTCCATTGTCTTTTCGAGTCAGATTAATCCGTGCATTTGTGTATAGGATTGTTCCTCTCGCAGACCGCTTGGGAACGCAAACGTAAAGTTCTGTTGGTATTTTAGCCAAGTTTTCACCTCATTGCAGGTTGCATTTTAGTTCCACATTTTGAACATTTAGGTCTTTTCGTAGCCGTTTTCGTCGCATGACACTTCGGACAAGAATATAAGATTTGGCAACCTTTAAGCGGCATTTTCTTTACTTCTCTTTCTTTCTTGCTTTGCCTTTCCTATTCCAAGCTCTTCCTTTATGAACCAAAGAGCATTTTTAAAGTCCCATTTTCTATCTTGATGCGGAGCTTCTTGTGGCTTTAAGGAATTCTATTAGTGCCTCAAACTTACGTTCTGAACAGTGAGTCACAGCCCAAACCATATTAGCACTAATCATAGTGTCAACAGCTTCATTGCCACGTTCAGTTTCGGTTTTAGGTGGCATTGCTGGGGGTTTCTTATAATCAGGGTCAGGATAGTAAGGTCCTTCCAACTTTATAACTACATCATCAATTACTGCGACTATCTCCTCTTTGCGTGTTCCATCCCATTGATATGTATTCCACTTGCGAGATTTTATAATTGAAGGGTCACTTTCTAATTCCCTTAAAAGCATTTCCCATTGCTTCACAAGCTCTAGCTTTATGTTGTCATCGTAGCTGAAGGTAGAATAGCTTACTTCTATATGAGGCTGAGTACTTGTAGTTGTCTTTCTGGACTTGAAGAATTGAACCACTCTTTCAAACATTTTCTATCACTTGATGGCTGGAGCAGGGAACTACCCACGCTCTTCAGCCAAGTGTAGATTTATATGTCTCCACCACTTTTCAGCGACACGTGATTTTCCAGCACCACAGGTGTTTCGTCTGCAAAGCCAATGCTTACTGGTTCTGAATATAGTTTTGCGCCCCAAACCCACTCAACTGTGTAGTCGCCAGCTTTCAGATCAACGAAAGTAACTAGGCCACTTGATGTGTACTGAGTGTCGATAACGGTTCCAGTTGAATCTTTCAGGTCTACTTGTAGACCATTTGGAACTGGTGTGCCTGTTTCCTCGTAAAGGAATGTCTTTTCTAGAGTCCAGTAATCAAGCGTTTCTGTGAACTCCCAAACGATTTGTGTGCAGGTTATTTCTTCTGAGTGCTTATATGCAACGTCTTGCCAATACCAGTGCCAAGTGTAGGTTTCATCTTCCAATCCTGTGAATGTTACTTTGCCAAATTCATCCGTATAGAGCGTGACTGGTGGGAATTCGGCTTCATTGTCGGTCAGCGTAACTTCTAAGCCTACAATTGGAGTTTCATCTGCGTACTGGAATGTTACCACGATTGTTTTGCTGAGTGGTGGGGGACGAGGATGAGGTCGCCTATGGCGACATGCTTCAGCTTGAATACCCAAAAAATGGGGAACTAAAAAGGCGAGTATCAATAGAAACAATAGAAAAGCGGTGGCTGCAACTGTTTTCTTCTTTGACAAGTTTTTCTTATTCCTCCTTAAAGTTGGTGAAAAAATGAGTAGCGGCATGAATTATTTAAATGGTTATGTAAGACAGTTATAGAAGAAAAATCTAGTAGATACGTCGCATAATCAGTATGTTTCTAGGCATATTTAGTTTACGTTTGTCAAGCAAGCATGGGAAAAATATATATCATATAGAGTCTCTCTCTCTTCTCTATTTTTTCTAACTATCTATTGCCGTTTCCGTTCTTCACTGAATCTCCATATTTGTGATATATATTTTTTGTAGGGCAACCTTCTATGTTACTCTCCTCTAGAGGCAGGGACCCTTTTGCTTCATCTTTTGGTAGAATGCGTTTGTCGACTAGGTTTTCATAGAAGATTTTGAACATTACCTTTCCATCTTCAGTAATCATTTCCGCGTAGCCACACACTTCGACGTAGCCTTTCTTTCTTGACGTCTGTGTTGTGAATGTGTGTTCTTTTGGTACAGTTGTACCTGTGTTCATGTAGCGGACGACTTGCCTTACTTTGCTAGTGCGGGTGTTTGCGGGGCGACCTAAATATTTCAGAATAGTTAGACGATCAGCCAAATTGAGCCTAGTTATCATGTCCAAACGTAGTTTTTCATAGGCGATAATACGTTCAGGCCACTGAAGCCTGATTAGCTGTTCACATCGTCTACGGGTTGCGGAGAGCCTGGTTCCGGGTTTTTCGAGTGGAAGCTTAGGGGTGTGTCTTAATGGCTGGACAATGCTGTTGACGATGTGACCGTCAAGCGTTGATTGTTTAGAGGAAGTCTTCTCTTTTTGTGTCATGCTTCATCGCTCTCCTAGCTAGGAAGGGCTTAAAATTCTGAAGAGCTCCGCATATAAAACTTTTCAAACACCAACCATTAAATTTTTCGCCTAAAAACTACTCAGATATAGAAATTAGTTCTATCTAGCTTTATATGTCATGTTTTTCTTTCCATTCGCTTATGATAACAGGAAAATTGACATTACAGAGACTATTACGGAAAGTATTCCCTAAGGGGAAAACATTCACCATAGACCTAAGCAAAGAAAAACCATCAACCCGCAGGAAGTGGATTATCCGAGCACAGAGACACATTATATATACAAAGGGGCGGACTACGCTACTTTTAAAGCAATAGACTTTGACCTCTCAGCCTAGTCCGTCTATCTTTAGGTATCCAGAAACTAAAAAGCTTCTCTTTTGAACGGACAACTCTTTTGTACTCTTCCGTGCTTACGAATGTTGGGTCACCAGACAATGTTAGAACAGGAACAAGCTCTATTTCATCAGTTCTAGCAAACGCATCATCCCATTCTCCCTTTTCTTCTGCAATCTCTTGCTCTACCCGCTCCACTTCATATATGTCTGCGACTAAAATCACAGATTTTGGATGACTACGACCGCCTCGTTTTTCGCTCCTCCAACCCGATTGTCGTAGCTTTACTATTTCTCTTCTCTGAAGAAAGTTAAATCCCTTCTTAAAATCAACGCTAGAAGCACTTGGAAATCCTGCTTGTTTTGCTAGGTCTCTGAGAATCACTATTTTAGTATTTTCTTTCAGAATTTCAAGTATTTTTCGCGCTGATTCTAATTCATTCAAGATTAAATCCCTTATACGGTTTATTCCAATATGGACTTTTACATTTAGGACAAACCTTTGGAAGTCGTGGCTTTCGAGGAGTCCATGTATGCCCGCAGCGATTACATTTCAATGTGGGTAATTCTATTTCGGGCATGAAACATCATATTACCTATAGGTATATAAAATTTCTTGATGTGTCCTTTTAACATTCAGAAATGTAGAGTACTTGTGAAAAGGGTTGAATGCGGTATCATTCTACCTATTGAACACCTTGAGAAGAAAATGGTATATACTTATTAAGAGATAATAACCTCTATATGACACCCAACAAGAAAGTATCGAAAATGCTACCTTCTGAGGATACTGTTGAGCGGGTTGGTATTACTGATTTGTTTTTCCTTAAGCATTCGTCTAAGACGTATTATGTGACTGTTGACCCGAAAGTGGTTAGAGCTTATGGGTTGCTTCCTGGTGACTTGTTGAAGATGCATATTGTTGAGGCTCGGAAGCACAGGGAGAAACCAGAATAGCCTAAAGAATAATTTACTTAAACTTGTTTTGATTATAATTACTCGAGGCGAGAGTTATGGGCTTCGAAGAGGAAAAGCGGCGTTGTAAGTGGAGAGATCGTCGGGTCGGTTGGTGTAGGAAACTAGGGAAGTTTTGTGATGCTCCCAGAGAGTATTACACCTGTCCTGATTATGAGCCGGCACAGCATGAGGGCGACGTACTTGGAAAGGTTCAGCGTAACGTCGACGCGCTGCGGCGCCAGGTGTTTCGAGAAACAAAGAGGTTTTATGGCGACGTATCTGATGAGCATATGACGGATGCTGCAAGGAGATTTCTAGTTCCTTTTATTCGAGCTAGAGGTTATCTACCTCAAAATCCATTGGCTTCGAGAGATGAGATAGATAAAGCTCTACGAGAGTGGGAAAGTAGCAGAGAGTACATATCAAAAGAAACCTATGAATACATTAGGGCTACGCTTATCGAAATTGACGACCTGCTAGGGAAACAGCAAGTTGCCGCTGCTATCACTAAAATGCAAGCCATATGGGATTTTATGATGAGAAAAGCTTATCCTCCACCTCCTTCACCTCCCTATGTTGTAAGCCCCTTCCCCGAAGGCTTTCCATCGGAAATTAAGGGGTCTGCCCTCGAGAGTTCCCGGGTTCAAATCCCGCCCGGTCCACAAGAGTTGAGGAGTCGTTTTGGGAGCGAGTTTCGTAATATGATTTTGGAGGGTGAAAGGGAAGGCAAGGAAGTTGGCGCCATGATCTGCCAGGCTCCGTCTGGTGAACTTCACTTAAGCCGGGTTTGCTGGGGTGTGAAAGGGAAAGTTCATGTTACTGACTGTCACGATCACTTGAAGCCCTATGGAAGCTTTCATGTGCATCTATATGGTGGCGGAGTTTTCAGTCCTACGGACTTAGAGCAGGCCATTGAAAGAGAGCAGATCTCCTGCATAGGTTACGTGAAGGCTGGGGGTCCCATGCTGAAGTCTATAACCCCGCATAAATACTACGAGTATCCGCCAGAAGCTAGAACCAAAATTCGTATGACACTCAATGAGGCTACGAAAGGTCTAGACCAGCTGAAAGGTTCTGACCCAAACTCTCCAAGCGCCAGAAAGTTAGCGTTCGAGGTGCAAAATAAAATACGCAGTGTAGAGCAACTTCTAGGTGTATATGAAATTCAGCTCTAGAAGTATCTTCCATAAAGATTTTTAAACGAGAACATGCAGAATTTAAGTGCGGAGAGGAAAAGGGGGAATAGTGCATGTTTTGGCTTTCTTTCTCTTTTTTCAACAAAATGAGAGGTTGCCTTTTCTATGCGCCTTTCTCCCCCGAGCCTCTTTTAGAAGGAGGTGAAAGTATTGAA
>Ga0315280_10008204_pt1 | contig 13727 bp, 22 predicted proteins | sample YL17G06_40_MG_FD_203697 | JGI IMG/M metagenome (GOLD analysis project Ga0315280, IMG submission 203697) | Sediment microbial communities from Yellowstone Lake, YNP, Wyoming, USA - YL17G06_40 | ecosystem: Environmental > Aquatic > Freshwater > Lake > Sediment | place: USA: Wyoming | collected...
TTGAGCCCAAGCCCACTGAAGACCCCCCCAGACCTGCCCCCACAGTCCCTGAAGGCCTGAGTAGATCTGTCCAGGGATCGCTAGAAGCCCGGACCATAGTTGACTTAGCCAGGGCGAGATGAAGCTCCAGATTTGTGTTCCCAGGCCTACGATCTGGCTGTAGACATAATTTAGCGTCGACGTGATCGGGGCGAGAAGCCACTGGATTCCGGATATGATCGTCTGAGTGAGGGGGGCGAGGGTTGAGACGATGGCCTGCGTTATCTGGGCATAGATTGGCTGAAGGGCCTGCGAGACTGCGCTATAGACGAGGTCCCAGAAACTCAAGATCCTAAACCACTATTTGCTTCCCGAGGATCTTACTTCTGGCTTCCAAGTCGTCATGGATCCTGGTTGCGATCTTGCCTTCGTCGTATCCTCCCTTCGTATCTGAGATTTCCTCTTTGGGTACTGTGATGAAGTAGCGGTGCATGGGGTCCACGTCGTACATGATCATGGTGTCCGTTTTTCCTGCGCGCTGCGGATTCATGCTGGGAAGGTCTCTGACGTCGAAGATCGTGACCGGAATCTTGCCTGGTTGTACACTCAAAACATTTTCTACCTCCTGCAGAGCTAGAGGTCAAATTGGAGATTTAAGCTACTGGTTCCTAGAGGTCTTATGAGCTTTGCGAGATTGAATGGCTTCAGCTATGCGCTCATCTATGGTTGCGAACCCTCTCAAGTGTACGGTCTTGTCGGGTTTCTTGTTCTTCGGCTCATCCTCAGGGTTCTGAAAGGTCTTGATCGACTCATCCGGGTCATCTTGGAAATCGTCCCTTGCCGCTGCGTTGCGGCCATAGGTTAATTGGCTGTACGCCTCAAGTTCGGTTTGTGTTCCGGGCGTGACCGCAGCGAACCCGTTGTCAATTGAAATGATTTCGACAGGTAGCCGTTTTGTTCTCATGATTTTACCTCAAACGTTGTATTGCATAACTGTCGCTGTTGCGACATAATCATATGTTCCATCGGTCGATAGGTCACGTGTAACGCAAGTGATTTTCTGTGCCGGGCTCCGAATGATATTTGTACCAACATTCTGTTTGTTTTGTACACCCACAACTACCGTGATCTCTTGAACACACAAAATATAACTTGGAGACGCAGCCCCGCTGCGAACTGAATTAATAGTTACCCCCGCCGCTGAAGGCGCAGCCGATCTTATTATGCTACAAAATGCGTCTGTGCATTGCGCAATTCGACTTGCAGGAGTGGTATATGTCCATCGTGTCGTTGCCGCGTGAGGAGCTACGTTGTTTGCCGCATAGACATTTTCAATGACTATGAAGTCGGGTTGATACCAGGGTTGAAGCCTCGCCAACGTGCTCAACGCCACGTCGAGTTTCGATAGGTCGCCGCTTATGTCTCGGCCTGTTAGGGACGTCCCTCCCCATTTCTTGAGATTGTCAATTTCTCCGAGAATTCTAGTGGCCCTGTCTGAGACGTCGTATGTTGCTGGCCAGTTTTGTTCTCTGATCTTGAGGGCTCCTGTGTCGAGGGCTGCAGGTAGGCCCCCGGCCAGTTTCGTGGCCACAGCCGAATCTGGATAGTCAGCTGGGAAATCTGACACACTGATACTTGTTAGCGGATTCTGTTCTCTGACCTTCAGCGCCCCGGTGTCGAGGGCTGTGGGGAGCTGCCCCGTTTTCGCTGCATCATACGTGTCTGTTCCATCGGTTAGTCGACTGAAAATAGGATTAGTCTTAGAGAGCGCTGCGCCCAGGACCCTGGCCAGGTCCATCTGCCCCAGCTGCCTAGTCCACTTGTCTGTGACGTTGACATCTATCGCTGGGCTTGCAGAGTCCAGGATCGCCTTGACTATGGGTCGGCCTTTGATGTCTGCGAGGGCTGCAGCATAATCCCCCTCCGAGAGATCCGGAGGAACAGCCTGGTATCGAACCGTCCAGGGCGCAACCTCGTAGACAGGGACCTTGTCAGTGTACTCAAAGGCCTTTGCAATAATTATTCGTTTGTGGTAGTCAGGAGCTCCATGAACCATTTCGTTTAATCCTCCTGCGTAAAAATTCGCAAATACTCCGCCAGGTCGTGAACCTCACTCCGACAAATAGTACAGTGTTGCATCACAGAAACCTACCGTAAGCTGATGACTGATCAACAGACTGATGTTGTATGGAAATATGACGTCTTCATTTTGTGGCCAACCAAACCCTGCACCACCTTTATACCATGAAGTGGTCGGTGTCAGTTCAGCTTGGCTGTTGGGATCGCGTATATAGAAGTAGGGGATTTGGAACCATGTCAGATCTCTTTTCTGTGCCTGTGCACAGATGCCAATGTAACCTCCAGCATAAAAGTCGGGACTGGCCTGCAGAAATAAGACGAACTCCACCAGACCGTCAGTTTCAAATGGCGTACTATTCGTTAGGTCTGCTGGCGTTACCTGGTAGGTTTTCTTAGTAAGTCCGCCCGGAGTGAACTCCTCGAGATCATTAGGGTTAGGCTCCGTGTTCGGACTAGGCTTCGCCTTGAAGGCCCACAGACCCAACTTAGGGCCCCCTTACGACTGCAGGCGTCGATCGGTGAGCCCTCGACCAGTAGGATCCGGTCCAGGTTGTGAGGTTCCACGCGAAGATCGGGAAGTGAGGGCTGGGAATTATGGGACGGAGGATCCTGGCCATGGCTTAGAGTCTACCTCCTGGGAGTGCGAAGAACGCCCTAAACCATGCAGCGAGACCCCCGAGGTTGACGTTTAGAGCCTTCATCTGGTCCAGCTGGGCCTCAAGCTCGTCCCTGGTCAACCAGTTGATCCCCAGCCAAAGCTCATGAGGGTAAGTGTCGTCCAGGTTCCAAAGCTCCCAGGTCAAGATAGGATCTCCCAACAAAACTGGAAAAAGCATCGGCTCTATCCGGATCACAAAGTCGTCTGCAGCCAAGTACCCTGCAGGAGACCTTGGCGCTATTGCATCCCGCCCTCGGCGCAGCCTCGTCCTGGCCAGCGACACGCTTTCGTTCGTACTCCAATCATACCCTCCGCAGCCTGCAGGAAAACCGACCTCGACCGCAGTGATCACTCCCAAGCTGATCTCTACCTCCTCCTCGACCTTGTCAGCCTCCGCTGTGTTCTTCGGGATCTCGTACTCCCATCTCTCGAACATGAATCACTTCTCCATTACCGAATAGCGATCTCCGTCGACCGTAAAATAGCACTCGTCGTTTTGGGTTGGAGATGTGACGATCCCAATGAGTCTCTCCCCCTCAACCAACATGATCTTCCCTGTCAAGTGGATCCCAAACGTACTTGTCTCCTGGACAGTCTCGAAGTAGTGATCATTCCCATCCAGGGTCCTGATGCCGAGGACTAATTTCTTGTTGGCTGTTGTGAAGTCACTCACACACGCCGATGTGATCCTGACGATCTCGTCTTTCGCCATTTTGTCCGTCTGGAACGTGATCGTAGTCGCGCTAGGTGCTTTCTTATGCGCCCGAAAACGGAGCGAGGCCATGTAGCCCATGTCAACTCATCACCACCTTCTCAACCAATTTCAAAAAGGGGAAAGTTCCCCCAAGCTCTCTCTAGGGTTGGGAGTTCTAGACGTGAACTGTCTATGCTGGGTATGCTTTCTGGAGTTCATCCAGTACGATGTACCAGTGACCGCTTGCTCCGCCCTCGGTTCCGTCGACGTAGACGTCGCCCTGTGCCTTGGAATCAAGCCAGGCTGACTCGTCACTCATGGGATCCTGCAATAGTAGAGGGATCAATCCATGGGGGCAAATTCCCTGAGCGTTCCAATAGGCCTGCTGTCCTGCAGCGTTGCCCGACGTGTTCTTCGAGTACATCTTGAGGATCCTCTCGAGGTTCGTCGCTGCGTCCTCAACCAAGAATCCCGCGGTTGTGTTGAACATGGCCATGCCTGTGCCTTGTCTCTCGTAGATCTTTGTGTCGCAGTAGTGGGTCGACGCTGTGTCTCCTGTGAGTCCCTCGGTTCGTGCGACACGCCCGTATAGTTGGTGCATGTAGTACGCGAGGGCTCCTGCGCTCATGCCGTTGATGAGGTACTCCTGCTTTGCCAGGATAGAGAGCCAAAGCGTTGTCAGGTTCGAGAAGGGTGTGGTTGCAGGCAGATGGCTCGAGATGGTCGGTTCCGTGAAGACGTAGATCTGCTTTAGCAGCTCATCAGTGGGGAGTTTGACGCCATGCTGTACCCTCGTCGCGCACGTCTCGTCGGCGACTTGGAGCTTCTTCAAAAATCCTCCACTAAACAGATCGGTCTCAGGGTTCTTGCGGAATAGTGCGTCGATGGTGTATGTCTGATGGCCAGCCGTGACGTAGGTTGTGTCCCAGGTGTTTGTATCCTCAAATTGGACGCCTGACTTGAAGTTCTCAAGTATGAGGCCGTACTTGAGATCTCCGAGGTACCGCCCGAAGGGTATGAAAATCTCCTCCGAGAGATTGATGCCTCTCAGCGTCCAGAGTAGCTTGCGACTCATATGGCCGGTTTCCCAAAAGTTGAGAGCCTCGAGCTGCCGGCCTCTGAGGTTGATGAGGGGGACGTTGCCGTTCGCCATGATCGTTGGGTTAATTCTCTGCACCGGGTAAGGGTTGTCGACCGCGTTATCCAGGTCTGATGTATTCAGCTGGCTTACGGTGATTTTGAGACCTGACAGGTATCCCTTCTCAGGGAGGTCAAGTCTGTTGGTCGTGGCCTCGTCTTGTGCCTCTGCGTTCCATAGGTTGCGCAAGTACCAGTAACCCATGTCTCAGAGACCTCTTAACTACCAGCGGCTAGCCTGGCGAGCCTCTTCTTGTTGAGTTCCGTTCCGACCCTATTGGATCGACCTGTGTAGTTCCCTGGATCCCCACGTGGCTTACGCGGGTCTAGATCAATGGCCTGCAGATCAGTGACAACCGGTGTCATGCCCGTCTCCATGTCAGCCTTGGCAGCCGTGACACCTGGACCAAACCTCGAAACACCGACGTCGTTAACCTTCCGCGTGAACTTAGCCCCTTTACCCTTGAGGCCCCCTGCAAATCGTCTGTCGATGTTGGACGCCTGGATTGCTGCCTTGAAGTTTGGGGCCGCTGCGATCGCATTTGCCTCCATCTTCGAGCCTGCGCCCGGCGTGTTCTTCTCGTAGTACGTGGATCGCTTTGGAGTTTCCTCTGCCCATTTGGTTGCGATGTCTGTTGCTGATGGAATAGTCATTTTCACCAAGATATTTTCCTCACCCCTCCGAAAGGAGAACTAGTCTTAAATTAGGTTCGAGCTTCTAACATAGAACCTTGATGGATATGAGTACCAAAGTGAGACGAGAAGTCGAACCCAGATGGGTTGCCGAGTACATCGTTGCAAACTATCCAAAAGACGAGGCACGATATCGCGTCCCCCTGGGAGAAATCCCCAAGTCAATCATAGATCAGTTTGGAGAAAGTAAGGCAGCCAAGGCCTTCCGACCCTGGAGACCAGAGGTCGACGCCGTCGTGATCCAGACCAACAAGCTGATCCTGATCGAGGGTAAGATCTTCAAGGCCATGGACGGCCTCGCAAAACTTCCCGTATATGCAGGCCTAGTGCCGAGTACTCCAGAGCTCCAGGCCCACGTGGCTAAACCTCGAGAGATGCAGCTGCTAGTCGTGAGAGCTCTCCCATGGGTTCTCAACGCAGCCACCAACAACAACGTCAAGATCATCGAATGGGCGCCCACTTGGGTAGTCCAGATCTGGGAAGAACGCGACAAATATTGGGCGCCAGAGAACGTGGCCAAGAGAGACCAACGAAAACAGAAACTACAGGAGATGGGATTCACATGAGCCCTGGACCAGAGATCGTGGTAGTTGATGCAGGTCCAAAAGATTGTGGTCTTTGTGGAAATGAGATTGAGACCCCGATCGTGCTAGTGGACCAGGAAAGACGCGGCCTTGTTGTATGTGTTAAATGTAATCGAATCATAGAGCGATATGAGAAATGGAGGCACGAAGAAGAATGACAGAGTCTGTCAAGCGGAAAGAGAAGCCTCGCACGATCTGGCTGAAGCCCGACCAGGTCAAGGTCCCAGACGTGAGGGTACGGGCCTCCTGGGATAACGAGATGCTGGCCATGTTCAAGGCCTCAATCGCTGCGGAGGGAATACAACAGACAATCCTCGTGGTCCAGGACCAGGAGGACTACTGGCTTGTCGACGGAGCCCATAGGCTCGAGGAGGCCCAGCTGCAGAACATTCCCAAGGTCCTCTGCGTGATCTGGCCAGGCACCATGAAGGACGCCCACATGAAGAACCTGATGCTAAACCGGCTCCATGGGAAAACCAAGGCCTCAGAGATGGCCATGGTCGTGGGAGAGCTCACACAGAAATTCAAGGCAACCATGGAGGAGATTGAGGAGAAGACCGGCCTCAAACGTGACTACATAGAGAAGATGATGGTTGTCTCCAGGGTCCACCCGGAGGTCATGGCCGCACTCGACTCAGAAAGAATCAGCGTTGGGATGGCCTACGAGATAGGTCGGGTTCCGGATCCAGAGGTACAAGAGAGGCTCCTGATCCAGGTCAAGACATACGAGAAATTGACCGTCAAAGACATGCACGATATCGTGGACGAGACCCTCCGCATCATGAACTCCCCCAAGGCCAAGGACCAGCCTACTCTCTTCGCAGTGCCCTCCCCGATCACAATCAAATGCCACTTCTGCGAACAAGACAGACTACCCAAGGAGATGAGGGGATTCAACATTTGCCAGGGCTGCTTTGCAATTTCCTACGATGCTGTACGGAGACAGCTGGCCGCTCAAGCCGCTCAGACTCCAAGCGCTCAGATTCCACCACAGCCGAGCAACGCACAGGCCGAGGAGAAGGGGTCCCCCCCATGAAATTTTGATGAACGGAAAAAAGAACATTTATCAATACCTTATGGTCCAGCGGCGGCGAGTGGCGCTCGGAGCGACCGGAGCGGAGAGTTTGGCTCGGAAGTCTGGCTCTGGTTTTGACGGGGATTTTCTACCTAATTCTGCCGGAAGTCTTTATTCCTTTGGAGTGGAAATTAGGGGGGAGGGGTAGCTATGGCAGCTGTTAGTCCAATCTCGAACTGGGTCAAGCTCACACCTGGGGTCCCCACTCGGCTCCATTTTACGGACCATGCCATCAAGCCTGTACCGATCACCGACCCGATCACCAAGTACACCAAGACCGTTGAGTCCCTGCAGATGCAGGTCGATAAGCAGGACGGGAGCCCGGTTAGTAAGACGTTCTCCGTTCTCTCTGAGCGCCTGGCTGGGGAGCTTGGACCCTACCTCCCCGACAAACGCTACACACGATTCGAGTTCGTCATAGTCAAAGACGGCCCTGGACCCACGCCCCCCAGAATAGCACAGGCCATACCACTATGAGCTCTCCTCCCTGGCAGGATGCTCACTTATCGTGTAGATTCAAGATGATCAAGTGCTATCGTGTAGACGGTAGCTTCTACTACCGGATCATTTGTGTGGATCATAACGTGGTCTTGCTTGACTACCTCTCTCAACGTGGCCGAAATCGTCGCTAAGATCCTTCCGGGGCCCGAAGCTCCCAGGTCTCCGATCTACATGATGGGCAGCAAGGCAACGATCGCTCCATGGGTAGTCCGCCACTTCCCAAAGCACCGGGTCTACTGTGAACCCTTCGGGGGCGCCGCAAGCCTTCTACTAGCCAAGGACCCCTCGCCAGTCGAGATATACAACGATATCAACGTCTACATGGTGAACTTCTTCACAGTTCTCCGTGACCGATCCCAGGAGCTCATCGGCCGCCTCGCCTTCGCCCCCGCTGCCAGACTCCCATACGAAACCATACTCTTCCAGTGGAAAGAGAGGGGTCCCCCCACGGATCCGCTTACCCAGGCCTATGAATGGTTCATCCTAGCCTCACAATCCTTCTCCGGACACCTGGGGACCGGATGGGCTCACTCGAGGCAGGGCCAAAGCGCAGCCCGACGATGGATTAACGCCGTCGACCGACTCTACGCTGCAGCCGAGAGGCTGCAACTAGTCCAGATAGAATCAGGACCCTGGGAGAAAGTGGTCAAACTGTACGACGGAGAGGACACCTTGTTCTACGTCGACCCACCATACGTCATGACCACGGATCCATACCCTCAAACCCCCAAATGGACCTGGCAGAACTACGCCTCTCTCCTGAGAACTCTCTCCCAGGTCAAAGCCAAGGTCGCCCTCTCCACATACCCAAACCAGATCCATCAAACCCTGATCCCCACGTGGAAATGGGACAGCTTGGCAGTGACGAAAACCAGCGAGGGGGTCACGGCTGCTAATCCCATCAAGACCAGGCAGCTGGCCACAGAACTACTCCTCATGAACTTCTAAGTGGGTTTTGAACCCACTGTCACACGTGTGACGGCCACGACTTGCCTCCGGCCACTTCGACGCCTCGATAGAGATGGGCCTCACCGTATTGGCAGGCCAGGGAGAAGAGAGCCCTGGCCAGGTGTTCATGATTACAGATCAGAACGCTGTCCGTCGACCGATGCCCCCAAATCCTGTATTCCTGGAAGAGTCGGGTCCTGGCGCGGTAGAACTGCCGTCGTTGGGAAATGGGCTTTGCTGGAATATCATAATCGACAATCCAGACGGCGCCCCTGGGACCTGTCACACGTGTGACTTCCTGGGGCATCTCACTCCTCGAGGGGCCGACCGATCGCCTTCCACTTTCGGCCAGCGTCCTTGATCATCCCTGCCAGGTGCATCTCACGCAGGTACTTCTGGGTCGTGTCGAATTTGAGGCCAAACTTGTTCATCATGAAGCTTTGGGCCTCGAGCGTGGTCATGCCGTCTTGGTGTTTCATCTCCTGTAGGAGATCTAACACCCGGCGCTTGCGCTTGTCCGCTCCATCACTCATACCAGACTCACTCATAGCCTCTCGAACCCCCACTCGAACCCACAGGCCACGCAATGCCAGCCTACGTCCACGATCGAGATGCCCCCGATCACACGGTTTCTGACGGCGGTTTCGTGGTAGTCTTCTGCTTGGCATCGAGGGCACTTCGTCTTTTTCTCAGCCGCTATTTCAGTTATATCAAACTCACTCATGGAACATTCGCCTCCTGGCCACAGAACCGACAAATGCAAAATTGCGTGTGGTCAAGGTTTCGACCGCACTCATGGCCCCAGCCAAATCCCCCTTTCGAGGGACAGTGTCCTCCCCAGGTCCTCTTGCATTTGGCAGCTTTCACGTAGGGGTCCCCGGTCAAAGTCGATTGTTGTTTTCCCTTATCTCGCAGTTTCATTCCTGTCAGCTCTGGCTCTCGCGCCGTCCCTCTCTCTCTATCTCTATAGTGTCCGACGCGGATTGTTTTCCTGCAGTAGGCGCCAATCCCAGGGACGGGCCAGGAATGATGCACGCTCATCGGTTCCAGTGGTTCCAGTGGAAATGGTCGGGGGGGGGTGGATGAGGGTTTTGCGAAACTTCCCGGCCGTAGAACTCATGGGGCGCCGACCTCCTTGTCCACTAGACCCTCGGGTAAACTCGTTCCAGTGGAAATCGACCTCCCAAGCGCAAGGCGCAGCATCCGAATCAACGTCATGGCGCGCCGAAGACATGCCAGTAGGTCACCTCCGTTGTGGAACCGGAGACGCATGTTACAGATGTCACATACCTCATCTAACCTAGCTTCGCCGGCCATAGATGTCGAGCCCTCCTGTCTCCAGGTACTTGTTCTCCTCCAGGTATTTCTTCACGGCTTGTCTGACCACGGCCGATCGCGTGGTCTCCTCCTTCTCGGCAGCAGCCCTCAGACCCTCGGCCAGCCGAGGCGAGAATAGGACCTCCAGCTTCCTCGAGGGGACCGCCCTTTTCGTAGATCTACGCTTTTTCTTCATGGTTTCACAGTGGAAAGGACAGGGCTTTGACCGTATAACCTCTCCGTAACTGCTCCTTGTTTCCTTGCGGAACAGGTGTCTCGAGACACGTGTTTTGGGGGGTTTATTAGGCACTATATAAAGCGGAGGGGATCGCGTCTGCCATCTTTAGGCCTCTGCCCCCTAGTCCCTGGACGTAATTATGCGAAGAGCGCGACGGCCAGTCCTGCGAGGATCCTTACGACACGGATAACGTGTTCCTTCAGGGTTTGCTGCCTGTAGATTATGATGCTGACGGCGCCATCGAAGGCGATCCAAGCGCCTACAAGTTTGAGAAGGTCCATGATCTCACGGTGCTGTGGGAGACCAGGGCGCCGCAAAATCCTGGGGCTTCGTTGAACTCCGCGTTAGGCCATACTCAAAGGCTAGCCTCAAGACGAACTGGATTAACCCCACCAGGCCAGCGGTCACCAGATCGTCCAGGATACCGGCTCGACCGTGGACGCCCCAAAGAACCGAGAACGTGGAGAGGAAGCCCAGGGCGCCCAGGATGGCCGCGTTAACTAGAGCTCTTTTCGGGTCGACGGGACTCGACAAATCTGGTCGCCTCCTCCAAGCGCCTCAAAATTCTCTTGGCGTTCACCTACGGATCCCCCGCAAACTTCACAGTCAAGACATGGTATCCAGCGATGCCTGCTGGGAACCTGATCGTGAATCTGCCGTCTGCGTCTGTGACGTCGCTGCCTGTTTCGGATGGCGACATGGCGATGTTTGCATCTTCCCACGTCAAGAACCTGCTTGGGAGACCGTTCTTGGTGTCTATGTCTCTAAGCTGTCCGTCGCAAATTACTGCCTCGCCTGGAAGGAAGTCACTGTTGTTGAGGGTCAGGATGATCTCGGCGTTCGGCGTTCCTTCCGCTGACACGATATACCTGGCCGTGGCAGCAGCTGGACCGTACTTCTTGCCTTGTCCTGGGCCTGGTCCTGCGAGGTACTCGAGCTGACCCTTCTCGAGGACCTGGTCAATTGAGTTGTGGAGTCCGGAGCCTGATTGCGTTCCTGCGAAGGTTAGACCAGCCAACAGTTTTCCGTTCAACCAGATCAGGGGGCTGCCTGAGTCGCCTGGCTGCACAGAATTATCAGGTGTCATGACGTTATTCACAAAGAACCCGGCCAAGGTGTCTGAGTAGCCTACCCAACTTGAAATATTGACTGCTACTGGATGAGTGGATGGTAGGCCGCTGGTTCGACTGCTGGTCACACAAGCCCTCTGCTCTACGGGAAGTCCGATATCGCCCGGCGTGATCACTTTCGTCCCGGGAATATTCCCAAGCTCCAGCGTCTCGTAGGCGTACTGGCCGTCTGCAAGAATGAAATCCATCAAAGCCACGTCGCAATAGTTCCACTGGTTCTGTGGAGGAGCTCCGGAAGGGTCCGAAGGAATTGGCCCTAATTTGAGGGGTACATAGCGAAGCAACTTCCCGATCTCGAGATCAGGGGTTGCTTGTTGATCAACGACCCCAGGCTGCTGCTCAAGAGTCCCTGGGATGACACCGTTCACTGCAGCCCACACGTGATTGTTGGAAAGGCCTACACGTCGACCACTTGGTATGTCTCGGACCTGGAGGCTGCAGATCGTTCCGGTCCCTGGTCTAGAATAGACAGAGGTCGAGATGCCGGCTACGACGGGTCGAACCTTTACTCGATGCTGCGGAGCCGAGGGAGTAGGCCCGGATCCCTGCAGAAAATAGTACCTTCCTTTCTCCACAACGTCGGTCACGATCGGGCGACCATGTTCATCTCTGATTGTGAGAGGTATGATGTCGCTTAGGGACAGAGTGTCTCTCGGGAGCTTGTGATCCACGAAAGCAATCGCAGACCACTGGCCAGTGTCACGACCTCGGACCTGCTTGATTCCTTCGCCTACGGTGTGAACGTGCGGATAACTAAACAGTTGATGCAGTTCGTTGAGTCTCATGGCTTCAGTTGCACCTTCTGAGGTACTGGCTGCTTCTTACCCTTAATGAGCTTTTGGAAGGCCAAGTATTCTTCCGTGGCCATGGGCTGTTTTTCAGACGTGATAATCACCCCCGGTCAGCCTGCAGCCGGCTTCTTGGCCGCGACTGCCTGATCATGGTCCCAGACGAGGTCCTCGGCGTCGTTGGGATCATAGTCCATGTCCTTGAGGCGCTCCAGAACCATGGTTCTACTCCAGCGTTTGCGATCGTAGAGGCTGAACACCTCGGCCAGGGTCAGGTTCTTTTTCTTCGCCTTCGATGCCTGGACAAGTTTAGGAGTTTTCTGTGCGACCCATCTATTGACTAGGACGCTGACTTTGGGTTGTTTAAGGCCGTAGGTGAGAAGCTCTGACGTCGCTGCGCCCTGGTCGACTGTACCGTCCATGAATTTTTCTTTGGTGGTGGCGATCTGATCCGTCAGCAGCGACCTCCTGGCCTGGCTCTTGGCCTTGGCTATGTGATATTTGACCTCGTCGGGATCTAGCCCTGCAGCCGCCAAGTTCGCCTGGAGCTCTCCCTCATCACTCAGCGTAGCCACAAAGTCGTTCTCGGCCTGCGTGATCAGCAGTTTCAAGTCGTCCTGATGGCTCTTTGTGAGGCCATACTGCCGAAGAATATCTGCGTCCTCTTTTCTGAAACCTTCCTCCTGCAGCCACTCAGGAGCCTTGTCGATCCAAGGTCCTGGTATGTCCATCATAGTGATAATTGCCCTGGCGTTTGGGTTCGTCCAATAGCTCTTACTCCAAGCTGCTTGATACGTGTCGGACCATCCGGCCCGATCGTAGACCGTGGACCAATCCGATTCCGACAGGGCTCCATGAAATCTCATCGTGTCTGCCTGGCTCATGCTGGGCATTTGGTGTCTGTATCTGGCGTTGATCCCCTGTCTCATAACAGGCTCCAGGGTCCCAGCGATCAGCAGCCCCATCATGACTGGCCCAAAGTAGTTGACGCCAAAGGCCCCGGTCACGGACCTAACCATCTCGATTAAACTCAGGTTCTTTGTCGGATAGAGAAATTCCACGACCTCGACTCCAACGTACAGCGTGGCAAGTAGGGCTGAGACAGTGATTCCGATCCCCATGGCCCGGGCCACAGCGTCCTCGGGGGCGCCGCTTGCGATCCCTGCTACTCCATCCAGGAGAAAGGATCCGATGCCACGGAGAGCAAGGTCAATACTTGACCTGACAGTTTCAACCGCTGACATGACAGCTGGAACGATTGTTTCCTGAACGAATTTGTAGAAGTTCGCCCAGAGCTCCCCCAGGAATTTGGTGAGGTTCCCCCAAGCCTTCTCGAGTCCAGCTCCTAGTTCGTCAAAGGCCGTCTTGAGGGCTGGCCAGAGCTCCGTCCGTATCCAGGTGAATCCGGAGAGGATCCAGTCATAGGCCTGTTTGAGATAGGGATAGATCTGTGTCCAAACCCACTGGAGACCAGACCAGACCTGGGCCCAGACCCATTGAGCGCCCTCAGTGATCTTCGTCCATACCCATTGAAGGCCACTCCAAACTTGGTTCCAAACCCACTGGAGGCCGGAATAGACTTGGCCCCAAACCCACTGGAGACCTCCCCACACCTGACCCCAAACCCATTGAAGACCAGACCAGACTTGAGCCCAAGCCCACTGAAGACCCCCCCAGACCTGCCCCCACAGTCCCTGAAGGCCTGAGTAGATCTGTCCAGGGATCGCTAGAAGCCCGGACCATAGTTGACTTAGCCAGGGCGAGATGAAGCCCCAGATCTGTGTTCCCAGGCCTACGATCTGGCTGTAGACATAATTTAGCGTCGACGTGATCGGGGCGAGAAGCCACTGGATTCCGGATATGATCGTCTGAGTGAGGGGGGCGAGGGTTGAGACGATGGCCTGCG
>Ga0315280_10008205_pt1 | contig 13727 bp, 11 predicted proteins | sample YL17G06_40_MG_FD_203697 | JGI IMG/M metagenome (GOLD analysis project Ga0315280, IMG submission 203697) | Sediment microbial communities from Yellowstone Lake, YNP, Wyoming, USA - YL17G06_40 | ecosystem: Environmental > Aquatic > Freshwater > Lake > Sediment | place: USA: Wyoming | collected...
TGCGCGGCGCCTTCGAGGCCGGCGGCACGCTGGCCAAGTTGGTGGCGGAAACGCAGATCACCTTCGACGGGATCCCGGCCCCGCTGCTGTACGTCTCGGCCAACCAGGCCAGTGCCATCGTGCCCTATGCGCTGGCCGGCAAGAGCAGCACTGTGCTTCAGGTGAGCTACCGGAACAAGAAGACCAACGCCATCACGCTGCCAGTGGCGGAATCCTCGCCGGGGATCTTCACAGCGGCTGTTTCCGGGCGCGGGCAGGGAGCGATTCTCAACCAGGACTGGAGCCTGAATTCGGCCGCCAACCCGGCCGCGCCGGGGTCCATCGTCATGCTCTATGCCACCGGAGAAGGGCAGACTGCGCCTGCGGGCGTGGACGGCAAACTGGCCGCGGAGGTGTACCCCAAGCCGGTTCTGCCGGTATCGGTGAGCATCGGTGGACTGGAGGGGGAGGTGCTCTATGCCGGGGCAGCGCCGGACCAGGTGGCCGAAGCGCTCCAGGTGAACGTGCGCGTGCCGGCGACCGTGGCGGTAGGGGATGCGGTGCCGATCCGGCTGAAGGTTGGCAACAACACCAGCCCGGAGGGCGTCACGGTGGCGGTGCGGTGATTTGGGTTGACAAATCCGCGGAGATGCCCCATATCTGTTAGCTGTACATGAAAATCTCGAGCGTTCGCTCCTTCCTGATGTCCTACCCGTTCGCTGAGCCCCTGCGCTTGCGGTTCTATGGGGGTGAGCGGACCATCTACAAACGGGACGCCATGCTGATCCGCGTGGAAACCGAAAACGGGTTGGTGGGGTATGCCCCGGGCCAGGGCAGCGAAAGAGCCCACCTGGCGATCGAAACCGAGATCGCTCCCTTCCTGGTGGGCCGCACGCTGGCCGATCCGGACGCGCTGCGGATTCTGTTCCTGCACGGTCCCGGGGCCGATCCGGCGCTGGCCAAAGTCTATTGCGCTGTGGAAGTGGGCCTGTATGACCTGCTGGGCAAGGCGCTGGGCGCTCCGGTTTCGGAATTGCTGGGCGGGCGGGTGCGCGACCGTATCCGGTTGTACGGCAGCGCAGGCATGTACATGCCGCCCGCGCAATACGCCGCCGAGGCCGCGGCCATCCAAGAACTGGGTTTTCCGGCCTACAAGATGCGGCCCGCCCTGGGCCCTGAGCAGGACCTGGAAACGGTGCGCTTGATGCGCCAGGCGGTGGGGCCGGACTTCGATCTGATGGTGGACGCCCACGCCTGGTGGCGCATGGGCGACCGGAGCTACTCGTTTGCGACCGTCGAGCGCCTGGCCGCGGAGATGGTCGCCTACCGGATTGCCTGGCTGGAGGAGCCCTGGCCCCCGGACGACCACGCCGGCTACCGCCGCCTCAAGGAAAAGGACCACGTGCCGCTGGCCAGCGGCGAGCACGAACCCAGCGACGACAGCTTTCTGGATCTGATCCAGAGCCAGAGCGTGGATTACGTCCAGATGGACATTGTCTGCCAGGGCGGCTACCCCACCGGGCGGTTGCTGATGACCGAGAGTGCGCGCGAGGGATTGCGTTTCGCCTTCCACAGTTGGGGCACCGCGCTGGAGGTGATCGCCGCGGCGCACCTGGGCATCTGCTGGCCGGAGCTGGTGGCGGAGTGGCTCGAGTATCCCTGCTATTCCACCCCCACGCGCGCGGGCATGTATCCATTTCCGCTGGCCGAGGAGATCCTCAAGCAGCCACTCGAGATCCAGCATGGTGATCTGGTGGTGCCGCGGGATCCCGGCCTGGGGGTGCAGGTGAACGAGTCGGTCATCGAGCGCTACCCCTGGATTCCCGGGCCTTGGTCCAGTTTCCGTCTGGACTCGCCGCCGGAAACCTGGCACGTCACCGCGGATCACAGCGTCAAGTGGGAGCCGGGCAGGTAATGGCGACACTGGCAAGAATGCCCGATGTCACTTAATCTCGGTGGGGCGGTCCCCCTGGACCGCAAGCCCACCCCCGATGGGCTTCCTGGGCCCCCGCAGAATGGCCGGCCAGGGGGCCGGCCGCGGGTCAGGGGACCCGCCCCACAAAGCTGGCTCTGTGCGGTTGCGGGAAAACCAGGTGACATTGGGCAGGAATGCCTGTGCCACGTGATATCCTAGATGACTCGGCATGTTCATGGAGCTGTTAGGAGGAGCAACCCTGGCCGCGGCCGGGGTAATGGCGTATGGAGTGCGCGGCCGCTCGGCGCAGTTGTTCGGGCGCTCCCTGTGGCGCGGTCCGAGGGACCGTCCCTGGATCGCTCTGACCTTCGACGACGGGCCAAGCGAATCCACTCCCGAACTGCTCCGGGTGCTCGAACAGAACCGGGCGCGGGCCACGTTTTTTCAATGTGGCATGAATGTGCAGCGGCTGCCGGAGATCGCCCGGGAGGTCCGCCAGGCCGGTCACGAAATCGGAAACCACAGCCACAGCCACGCCCCCTTCTATTTCCACTCGGGCCGGTACATGTACGAGGAGTTGATGCGCGCGCAGGAGGCCATCGGGGAGGCCACTGGGACCCGGCCGGCGCTGTTCCGTGCGCCCTGTGGGGTGCGCTGGCCGGGCTTGGGAGGCGTCCAGAGGCGCGCCGGCCTGCTGGGCGTGATGTGGACCGTCATCGGCCGGGACTGGGTCCTGCCCGCCGTCGGGGTCGCCGGGCGCCTGCTCCAGCGGGCTTCTAACGGGGCCATCCTGTGCCTGCACGATGGCCGCGAACTGCGGCCCAAGCCCGACATCCGGGAGACCCTGGAAGCCGTGCGGCGCGTAGTTCCTGAACTCCAGGCCCGCGGCTTCTGCTTTGCAACCGTCAGCGAGTTACTATGTTCGAAAAACTAGCCCAACGAGTGATCTCGGTGATCGCGGCCACCCAGAAAATGCCGCCCGAGAAGATCTTGATCGACAGCACCTTTGAAGAACTGGGCATTGATTCCCTGGACGGGGTCAATATCCTGTTCGCCTTGGAAAACGAGTTCAATATCAGCATTCCGGATGAAGCCGCGCAGGGGATCCGGGGAGTGCGCCAGATGGTCGAGAGCCTCGAGAAGTTGCTGGCCGGCGGGATCCCGGATGCCGGCGCCCCGGCCCAGGCCTGACCCATGCCAGCGCGCCGGGTGGTGGTCACAGGTATCGGGGCCATCTCCGCTTTGGGCCGGAATGCCGCCGAGTTCTGGCAGGCGCTCTTCGAGGGCCGGCCGGGGATCGGGCCGCTTCAGGCCGTCCCGCCCGGCGCGCTGCGGTTTCCAAACGGCGCGGAAGTGCGCGGCTACTCCCCGACCGGCTATTTCCGGGAGAAAGAGACGGACTTTCTGGACCGTTTTGCGCAGTTCGCGGTGGTGGCAGCCCGGGAAGCTGTTCGGGATGCCCAAATCGAGTGGACCGGGGAATTGCGCGGGCAGACGGCCATCGTGACCGGCTCCTGCCTGGGCGGCAAATCCACCGAGGACCAGGGTTACTTTGATCTGTACGCCAACAAGCGCAACCGGGTCAACCCGCTCAGCATTCCGCGCTCGATGGAGAATGCCGGGGCCAGCCGCATCTCGATGGAATTCGGTATCACCGGGCCGGCCTACACCATCTCCACGGCCTGCGCATCCTCGACCCACGCGGTCGGGCAGGCCTTCTGGCTGGTGCGGCAGGGGGCGGCCGAGCTGGCCGTCACGGGCGGGAGCGAGGCCCCTTTCAGCCTGGGGCACCTGAAGGCCTGGGAGGCCATGCGGGTGGTCTCGCCGGACACCTGCCGGCCGTTCTCGAAAGACCGCCGGGGGATGATCCTGGGCGAAGGGGGCGCCATGCTGGTGCTCGAGCCTCTGGAAGCCGCCCGGGCGCGGGGCGCGCGCATCTACGCCGAGATCCTCGGCCTGGGGATGTCCTCGGACGCTCACCACATCACGCAGCCTTCGGTGGAAGGCCCGGTGCGGGCCATGGCGGCGGCGCTGGCGGATGGCGGCCTGGAGCCTGAACAGATCGGCTACATCAATGCCCACGGCACCGGCACCCTGGCCAACGACTCCACCGAAGCCAGCGCCATTCGCCGCCTGTTCGGGGCGCATGCCGGGCGCCTGGCGGTGAGTTCGACCAAATCCATGCACGGCCACGCGCTGGGCGCGGCCGGGGCGCTGGAGGCCATTGCCACGGTGCTGGCACTCCATCACGGCCTGCTGCCGCCCACCGCCAACTTCACCGAGCCAGACCCGCAGTGCGACCTGGACGTGGTGCCGAATGCGGCCCGGCGCGCCGAGGTCGAGTGCGCGCTCTCGAATTCCTTCGCCTTCGGCGGGCTGAACGGGGTGCTGGCGTTCCGGCGCTGCGGGTAGCCATGCGCATTCAGTAGAGGCAGTTACCCGGTCGCCAGTTCGGAGCGGTGCGCCCAGACCTTCTCGAAGCCCTTGGCATACTGCTCGATCAGCTCGGAAGCCTCGTCGTGGAAGATCGGCAGGCGCACGGCTTGGCTGTTTACCTGGGTGGTCCCGTGCAGGTCCTGCGGGATCACCACCGGGTGGTGCCACCACTTGGGTTCCGAATAGAGCTTGTAGCGGTGCTGCTCATCGTAGCTGCCCGGAGAGGCTGGCACGCCCTCGGCTCGCAAGGCCTTGAGCAGCGCGGCCTTGGGGGCGCCGGCCTTCCGCTCGTCGATGAAGATCATGTTGCTCGCCCAGTAGACGCGCTGGGCGTCCGGGCGCGTGTAGGGGTAGGAGACGCCCGGCAGTTGGGATATCCGCTGGTTCAGCTTGCGAAGCTGTGCGCCGACCATGGCGTTGTGCTCGTCCATCTTACGCAACTGCCGGCGCGCAATGGCGGCGGCCAGGGGATGGATGCGCAGCTTGGGCCCCATGCCGGTGCCTTGATAGACGCGATAGGGGCTGTCGGGCGGAAAACTGGCCGGCAGTTCGTAGGCGCCGAACATGGTGGCGCGCTCGTAGTGCTCACGCGTCTGATACATGCCCGCGCCACCCTCGATGGACGGCAGGAGCTTGGTGCTCTGGAAGCTGAAGACGCCGATCGAGCCCCACGTCCCCACGGGCTTGCCCTTCACTGACGCGCCCTGGGCCTGCGCGGCATCTTCCAGCACCATCAGGCCGTGCTGGCTGGCGAAGTCGCAGATCTGATCCATGTCGCACGGATTGCCAAAAGAGTGCATGGGCAGGACCGCCTTGGTTCGGCCGTTCAAACACTTCTTGGCGTATTCGAGATCGAAGGTCATCGTGCGCGGGTTGATATCGACGAAGACCGGGACGTAACCGAAGAAGTGCATCGGCGCGGTGGTGGCCCAAGCCGTGTAGGAAGGCGCCAGGATTTCGCTGCCAGCCGGGAAATCCAGCGCGAAGAACATCGACATCAACGCGCTCGTGCCGTTCATGTGCGACTTGACGTATGGCGCCTTGAGGTGCTCCTTCAGCTCCTTCTCGAGCGCCGGGATCTCCGGATACCAGTCATTGTTCTCCAGGAGCCTCATCACCACGCTTTTCTCTTCCGCGCCGTAACGGGGCCACTTCAGGATGGCGGCGGTCTTGTCAGCCGGGAAGGTAACCGCTTTGGGGCCGCCGGCCAGCGCCAGGGTCTCGCGCGACTGTGCCTTTAGTCCGGACACCTCCAACCCGGCCACGGCGGCGGCACCGGCCTGAACAAAGATCCGGCGCGTTTCGCCCGCTTTATCGAATGCCTGCATACAAGTTCCCTCCCCGACTACGACTGTACCAGCGCGGCCAGCCCAAGGCAAGCCCAGGGGTTCAGAGAGCTTGTCGAAGAGGCCTCCGGCATTCCCTGACAGACTGCGGGAATAGTCTCCGACGTGGGGTATGCTTTAGCTTGCCAAGGGACTTTTTCCGCTGAGCGCGCCCCGGTGCTATTCTATCGGCCATGCGGATGCTTGGTTTGTCCCTTGTTGTTTTGTTTGCTCCCGTGCTGTCGGCACAACCGTCCTCGCGGGAGTTGAGCGACCTGAACTGGCTGGAGGTCCGGGAGTGGGTGCCGGCGAAGATCGCAACGGTGCTGCTGCCTACCGGCACGCTGGAAGCCCACGGCGTGGCCAACAATGGGGCCGACAGCACGGCGCCGGTGGCGCTGGCCCGCCACATGGCGCGGAAGGCCGGCGCGCTGGTCGCGCCCGTGGTCCCCTACGGCGTCACCGGCAGCCTGGACGCCTTTGCTGGAGGCTTCACCGTCAGCGAGGCGGCCTATCGCGCCTACATGGCTGAGGTGCTGGACGGGCTGGCGCGGATCGGCTTTCGCAACATCATCGTAGTGAACGGTCACGGCGGGCCGCAGACTGCCATCCTGAACGAGTTGGCTGAGAACACCGGGCGCGCCCGCCGCGTCCGTACGCTGGTCGTGAACTGGTGGTCCTATTGCTCGGACGTGACCCTGAAGATCTTCGGAGAGGATGGCGGGCATGCGGGCTGGAACGAGACCGCCTTCATCCAGGCCATCGACCCGAAGCTGGTCCATCCGGAGCGCTACACCAATGCGCTGGCCACTCCGCGCCCGGCGGCCGGCGACTGGTCGGCGTACCCCTTCCCGTCCTCGATCATTCTCTACAAGCCGGGTCAGGGCTACGTGCGCTTCGACCAGGCCAAGGCAGAGGCCTACTTCAACGCTGTGGTCGACAAGATGACCACCCTGGTCCAGGAAACCATTGCGAAGTGGGACCGGGCGGGGATCTTCGAGAGGTAGCTTGTAGCTTGTAGCCTGTAGCTTGTAGCTTGTAGACCAGACGAATTCGTCGTTCCACAAGCTACGAGCTACAAGCCTCAAGGCGCCATCTCCGGAGGAATCGGCAGGGTCACTGCGCCGGTGGCGGCCCACTCGGCGCCGCGCGTGAAGGTGACGATGAAGGCCGGGCTCTTCAGGGCCTCGGCGTCATGGCCCAGGGCGTCGCCAAAGACGCGGCCCTTGCCGTAGTTGAGGACCCAGAGCATGGGCTGGTTCAGTCCCGGACCAGGGATGGGCTGGCGGGCTTTGCCCTGATAGAGCGCGTGGTCGTCCCAGGCGGTAGCCAGGACGTGGTAGGTCTCGGCGGGCTGCCATTTCAGGTTGGCGTACAGCTCGTCGCTGGGCTGCGGGAAGGACTTCTTCAGGCCCCGGGTGATGGGGTGGTCGGGGTCTTTGACATCCACCGTGAAGTCGTGCCGGGCCGAGTGGTGCCCCTGGTTGGGCCGCCAGTTGCCGGCGGACATTTTCTCGTACTCCTCCCAGCCGATAAAGGCGGCCACCGAGAAGTGATACATGACCAGGCCCTTGCCGGAGCGCACAAAGTCGAGCAGCGCGTTGTCGGCGCGCTGGCCCCAGCGGCGCTCCGGCCGGTTGGCGTCGTCGTAGTTCAGCACCACCAGTTCATAGGGGGCCAGGGTCTCCGGGCCGGCGCCCCGGAACTCTTCCGTGACGCGCACCTCGAACCGCCCGGTGTCTTCGAGCATTTTCCGCAGCGGGGGAGTGGTCCCGCGCCAGTCATGCCGGTTCTGCCCGGCGATAATGAGCGTCTGGATCCTGGGGCTTTTGGCCTGCGGCTGCTGGGCCCAGGCGACAGCCAGGATTCCTGCCAGGAACAGGCACAAAGCAATCTTCTTCATACGCCACCTCCGAACAGGGAATTATAGCTGAATCAGTGGGCGAACGCCGCACGCCCGGCTGGCTGCCTGCGAGCTGTTCCGGCCCGGCGGAGGTGTGGGCTTAGAATTGAGATTATGGTTCGGCTCCGGTTTTCCTGGCCGGCAGTGGCGGCGCCCCCGTTCCGCGAAGACTTCTTCCTGGGGGCCTGGCGTGCCGGGGGCCCGCTTCAAGTAGCCTGGAGCGAGCCGCCGGAGTCGGTCGAGCCCGCGGTGGTTGAAGGCAGGAACTGGTGTCTTCTCAGCAACACGGCGCCGCTGGGCGGCCACTCGCGAGGTTTGGTGCATCACGGGCTGGCGGGGGAGGGCTTGAACGGGGAGCCCCTGGACGGGGTCGCCTTTCGCGGCTACGTGCTGGAGCCTCCGCTTCACTCCTGGTCGGATTCGGCCCGGCTCGCGCAGTACTGGGCAGCCGCGCCGGCCCAATGTCCCAATGGAGTCTTCGCTGCCGCGATGGTCAGCAAATCAGGAGCGCGGTTCGAGCTCGCCGCCGATGCCTTGGGTATTGCGCCCTTGTACTACCGCCGCCTGAGCGCAGGCGTGGTGGTGTTTGCCACCAGCCCGCGCTACCTCCGCTGTCCCGGGGACGGCATCGATGCACTGGCCGCCCGCATGCTGATGCACCGCGGCGGGGCGCTCTGCGGGGACGTCAGCCTGGTACCGGGAGTCAGAAGGGTTCCGCCAGGGCGAACGATGGTGTTCGAGGCCGGCGGCGTGGAGGAAAGATCGTGGTTTTCGTTCGCCTCTTTGCCGGACGGTGAGCGGCCAGTCACTGAGCAAACGCTCGGGGAGGTGGAAGAGGTTTTCCAGGCGGCGGTGGACCGGTGCTTGCGCCTCATGCCGGGTGCGGCGGTTCATCTTCCGCTCAGCAGCGGGTATGACAGCCGGCGCATTCTGGCGGCGTTGCACGCAAGGCGCGTGGACTTCCTGGCGCTGACGGTGCGCGTCCTGCAAAAAGGGTATCGCGACCTGGACGGTCCGTTCGCGGCGCAGATGGCGCGGGAGATGGGCTTCCGTCACTTGCTGCTGGAGTACAGCCCGCCGCAGCAGTACCGCATCGAGGACCAGGCCTTCCGGCGGCTGCTGTCTTCGGAGGTCTCCGAACATAGCTGGTCGGCCCCCCTGATGCGGTCGCTGGAGCGGCAGCCCTCGCTGGTGTTTGACGGACTGGCCGGCGATGTGCTGGGGCAGGCGGTTTACCGCAACCCCTTGCTCTACACGATGCCGGAGGACGACAAATTGGCCGCCTTGGCTGACCTGGCCTTCGCTCCGGAGGTCAGCCGGCTGTGGCGGGAGCGCGCCTGTTCCTCCTTGGAAGAAGCGCGGGCGGAGCTGATCCGGCATCTCTCGTTTCTGCCGGAAGGCCGCAACCGGGCTGATCTCGGCTGGCTGATGGTCCGTACACGCCGTGGGACTGGCCCCTGGTCCCAACACCTGTTCCCGCCGGGCCACCTGCCGGTTCTTCCGTACCTGGATCATGATTATATTCGCGTGGCGCTTCAGTGTGATCCGCAGGATAAATTGAAAGAGGCCCTGCAAGGCCGTTGTCTGGCTCGTTTCTGGCCTGCCTGGTACGCCTATGCGGGGGGCCGCCGGATCCCGGAGGACCTGCAACCGCAGTCGCCGGGGAAGGTCCACCGATTGCAGTTGACGCGCCTGCATCAGATGAGACGGGAATGCCGCATGCCGCTGCTGCTGCCGGACCTGCGGCGGCGGCTGACGCCACCCTTCTATGCTTTGGCGGTGGCCTCGGGCTGGTCCCAGCGCTTGAGCTTGCGGATTGACTGGTGGCTGGATCCGCTGCTGATGATCGAGTCCTACCGTTACGGCGCGACTCCCTGCTGGACGGTGGAGGGGGCCAGGTGATCGCGAGCCGCGCCGCCAGCGGGCCGGGCTCTGCTCGGTCCCGCTTTGACTGCCGCCCTCGCGGGTGGAAGAATCTTGAGAGGATCTAATGGACCCCTCCGTCACGGCCGGCCAACTCCGGAGCGCATATTCCTGGACCACGGCGGGGGTGGTGGTGAAGCAGGCGGTGGGCTTCGGCATCTCCATGCTTCTGGCCCGGCTCCTGGCGCCTGCTGACTTCGGGTTGCTGGGGATGGTGCTGGTCTTTACCGCCGTGCTCTCGGCCGTCCAGGAGCTCGGTCTGGGGCAGGCCGTGGTGTACTTCCAGCAAGATCGCGAGACCGTCGCGGCGTGTTTCACGGTGAGCTTCCTGACCAGCAGCCTGATGGCGCTGGGCTTGATTGCGGCGGCTCCCGCGATCGCCGGTTTTTACAGGACCCCCGCTCTTGCGCCGGTGGTGCGCTGGCTCAGCCTGTCGCTCTTGTTAGGCGGCTGCCGGGTGGTGGCCATGGGCTTGTTGTTGAAGAGCTTTCGTTTTCGACGGGTGACCATCCTGGAGTCGATCAGCGGGCTGCTGGGCGGCGGGGTGGCGGTGGTGCTGGCCTGGCGCGGCTTCGGGGTTTGGAGCCTGGTCTGTAATCTGCTGTTGTCCGAGGCATTGCAGACCGCCGGAGCGCTGGCTTCCTGCCCCCCGTCCCTCACGCTCCGCTTGCGGCCCCGGGTGCTGAAGATGGTATTGGCCTGGAGCCTGCCGCTCACCGGCTCGACGCTGTGCTGGCAGTGGTATTCCAATGCGGACTACTTAATCATCGGTCGTGTGTTGGGTTCGCGAGTTTTGGGGATATACACCATTGCGTATCGTCTGGCCGGTTTCGTAAACGAGCGCATCGGGCCCGTGCTGGGCCGCGTTAGCTTCCCCACTTTTTCCGCCCTGAAGCAGGAGCGCCAGGCGGCCGTGGCCCACTGGCTGGTGCTGGTGGAAAGCACCGCGCTGTTGACGGTTCCCTTGATCGCGCTGCTGGCAGTCAATGCCGAGGATCTGATCCTGATACTCCTGACCCGCAAGTGGCTGCCGGCGGCCCACTTGCTTCAGATCCTGGCCGTGGTCGCTGTGCTCAAAACCGCTGCGCCGCTGACCGTGAACCTGTTGGCGGCCAGCGGCAGGACCGATATCCAGTTTCAGTACTCGCTGCTCAACGCCATCGTCATGCCCCTGGCATTCTACCTGGGGTGCCGCTGGGGGCGCGAGACGGGGGTGGCGCTGGCATGGCTGTCGGTGTATCCGCTCACGGTCTTGTTCCTTTTCTGGCGCGCCGTACAGGTTACCGGGGTACGGCCGCTTACGATTCTGGGGGCGTTCCGGCTGCCGCTGCTGGCCACCATACCCGCCATGCTGGTCGCGCTGGCGGTGCAGGCGGGCTTCAAGGCCGGGTTGGAGCGCCTGGCGGCGTGCGGCGTTGCCTACGTCGCTACGGAGGCGCTGGTGTACGCCTTCCACCGGCCGTTGCGCCTGCGCATTGCCAGCATCCTCCGCGGGGCCTGACGGGCCTCTTCCAGGCTGCTGGGGCGCCCGATGCCACACGCTCCGGCGGCACTGTCTGGGCACGTTGGTGCGCCGTCCGGGAATCGGAAAGGCCGAAATCTGTCCGGCCGGTCATCAGCGCCCAACCGGTTGGTTGCCAGGCCCGATGAGAAGATTGCGGCCTTGCGAACCGCACCACTGCGAAAGTGTGAAAGAGTCGGTCGAACACCGCGCGAGGCAGGCCACACTGCCTGCCAGCCGATTCATTCACACCCCTTGTGCGCCCACGCGCCAGGGTCAGGTCACTCCAGCGGGATGCGGCTCTTGTTGCGGGCCAGCCACTGCTCGAAGGTTTCGAGCGCGGGGTTCAGAGCGCGGGCCACGGCGAGGTTGCGCGCGCCACAGAAATACTGTTCGAAGTCGCGCTTGAATTGGAACATGTTGCCCAAGTCCTCGGCGCCTGGGAAGCCGAAGCTGCGGTAGGCCTCGGGGGGCACGTCCTGGTAGCGCACCTCCTGACCCAGCGCCTTGGTGAGCGCGGCGGCCATCTCGGCCCCGGTCAGGTGCTCACCGGCGATGCCTACGGTCTTGCCGATGAACTCGCGGCCCTTCTTGAAGACGCCTAAGGCGCATCGGCCGATGTCCTGGGCGGCGATACCCGGAAGTTTCTTGTCGCCCATGGGCAGCGTGAGGGCCAGCTTGCCGTCCGGGCCCTTCTTGGGTCCCATGCCGAAGTGGATGAAGTTATCCCAGTAGAACGACGTCAGCAAGAACGTTACCGGCAGACCCAGCTCGGTGAACACCTGGTCAGCCTGGCCCTTGGCGTCGAAGTGCGGGACCTTGTAGTGGCCCATGAGAGTGGGCATGCGGCTGTCGCTGAGAGGCACCCACTTGCTCGTGTCTTCCAGCGTGGACCAGATGACGTGCTGGACGCCGGCGTGCTTGGCGGCCTGGGCCATGGCGGCGGCCTGTGCCAGCTCCTTCTCGGGCGAAAAGTGCGCCCAGAAGAACGTAACGCAGTAGGCCCCGTAGGCGCCTTGGAACGCCCTCTTCAGACTCTCGATGTCATCCAGGTCGGCTGCCACGACCTGGGCGCCCAGCCCGGCCAGTTCCTTGGCTTTGTCAGAGTTGACGTCTCTGGTCAGCGCCCGCGCGGTGAAGCCGCCACCGGGGTCGCTCAAGATGGCCCGGACCAGGCCGCCTCCCTGCGCGCCGGTGGCACCGGCGACGGCAATAATCTTCCTTTCGGTCATACTGTTTTGATGCAGGGATGGCGCCGGGCGGCGCATCATTTTCGGCTTGCCAGAGGGGCCCCCGCCCGGTTGCGGGGCAGCAGCACGCGGACCGTACCCATCAGCACCAGGACGATCCCGAAGGTGCACACGATGGTGGCGCCGGTGGGCAGGTCCAGCTTGAGCGACAAGAGCACGCCCAGCGCCGACACCAGCGTGCCCATGGTCCACCCGATGGCCAGCCGCGGGCCGATTCTTTCGGCGTACAGCATGGCCCCCACCGAGGGCACGATCAGGTAGCAGAACACCAGCAGCACCCCGGCGATCGCCACTGACGAGGTGACCACGAACCCGAACGAGGCATAGAAGAGGAAATCCCAGAAGCGCACCGACAGCCCCTCCGCCTCCGCCGCGCGCTGGTCCAGGCTAATCAGCAGGAACTTGCGCCGGAACAGATAGTGGAACAACCCGATCACTCCGTAGAGCACTGCGGTTTTGCCGACCTCCAGCCAAGAGACGGTCAGGACGTTCCCCACCAGCATCTCTTTGAGGTGCTCGGTCTGCTCCATGGATTTGCTCATGGCCAGGATGGCCGCGGCGGAGGCCACCGCGTAGGTAATGCCGATCACCGCCTCTTGGGGAATCCGCGCCTTGTGACCGCGAATGGTCGAGAACACCGCGGCGCCCACAAAGGTGAAGCACAGGCTGATGATGTAGGCGCCCTCGCCGTGCGGCTCGATGCCGGCCAGCACCGCGATGGTGGTGCCCAGGGCCGCAATCTGGGCCAGCGAAAGGTCCACGAAGATGACGCCGCGCTCGACTACGTGCACGCCCAGGTAGGTGTGGATCCCGGTCAGGATCAGGCTGGCCATAAACGGCGGCAGCAAGAACGAGAGTGTGCTCATAGTATGTCCTATTTGGTTTTCTCGAACGCGTTCACCAGTAAATTGATGTCGTAGTCGAACAACTGGAAGTAATCCTGCACTTGTTTCACTCCACCCACGGACGGCAGCATCACCACCATCCGGCCGCCGGTCTTCTGCGCGATCGAATTGGGCGTGCGGAAGTCGAAGTACGGCTCGACCAGGATCAGCTTGATGTTCCCACGCATCATGGTGTTGATCACGTCCAGGGTGTGACCGGGGGTGGGCGGGATGCCCGGCTTGGGTTCGACGTAATCCACCACCTCCAAGCCGAAGTGGGCCGCGAAGTTCGGCCAGGAGCGGTGATAGGTGATCACCTTGCGGCCGCGGTAAGGCGCCATCCTGGCTTCCCAGCGCTTCTCGGCTTCTACCAGGCGGCGGTCGAAATCCGCCCCGCGCTGGGCGTAGTAAGCCGCGCCGGCGGGGTCGAGTTGCGCCAGTTTCTGCTCGATGGCCTTGGCGATGCGCCGTCCGTTGTCGGGATCCAGCCAGTAGTGCGGGTTGCCGAACGGGTGGACGTCGCCCATGGCCCGGGTCACCGGCCCGGTGGGGATGTCCATGATCACGCAAGCGGAAGAGACGTCCAAATAGCCGGAGCCTCCCACCTGGAC
>Ga0315280_10008206_pt1 | contig 13724 bp, 11 predicted proteins | sample YL17G06_40_MG_FD_203697 | JGI IMG/M metagenome (GOLD analysis project Ga0315280, IMG submission 203697) | Sediment microbial communities from Yellowstone Lake, YNP, Wyoming, USA - YL17G06_40 | ecosystem: Environmental > Aquatic > Freshwater > Lake > Sediment | place: USA: Wyoming | collected...
GCGCCCCGAGTAATCGTGGTCGTAACAGTCAAGGTCTTTTACTACAACTGACAACGGACGGAATTGACCCCCATGAAGATTCGTTATGACCCCGAAGTGGACGCACTCTACATCGAGCTGCGCCATTTGGAGCCGGGGACCGCGGAATGCCGCGAACTGGCCCCGGACATTACGGCTGACTACGGGCCGGACGGGAAACTCGCGGGCCTTGAGATCCTCGATGCGTCCCAGGTCCTTGGGGAGGGCGCAAATACGGTCGTTTTGGAGCTTGCGCCGGTTTCGTCCCCGCAAACAGTGTAGCCTGGCGGGATCCGACGTGCGGCGGCCAATCAATAACCCTCTATCCCAGTTAGCGCCATGGCCTTCGAAATGTACTCGGATGTTGTCCTGATGGAGGACCTTCCCGGCTGCGATCTCCGCGCCGGCGATGTCGGCACCGTAGTGGATCGCCATTCGGTGCCGGGCCTGGAAGACGGCTACAGCGTGGAGTTCTTCGACATGACCGGCCGCACGGTGGGGGTCGTTACCGTGCGCGAGAGCCAACTGCGCCGCCCCACCCACGCCGACCGCCCGGCGGTCCGGGCATTGTCGCCAGGATGACTTCGGAGCCCGCGGAAAAGGGGACATTCTCGTTTTCTGGAAAAGCAGAATGATACTATAACCGCCGCGTGAAGGCTCCCTGCCGGTGGACTACGATGAAGGTGCAACGTTCATCTATAGTCCACCGAACAAGGAGACCTGATCATGTGGCATGTGGGAATTGATCTTCATCGAGTAACGGTTGTGATGGCGGCCGTCAATGACGCGGGCGAAGCCATGAGCCCGATAAGCATCCGTTGCGCGGACACGGCGGCGATCGTCGAAGCCGTGAAGAGGTTAGGACCGTTCCGTGCAGTCATCGAGGCCAGCGGGACGTATCGCTGGCTTTACGACCTGCTTCGCCCGTACGGTGCAATCCTCCTGGCACATCCGCATCGCCTGCGCGCCATGATACAACGGCGGACGAAGACCGACAAGCTGGACGCCCAGTTGTTGGCGAACCTCCTGCGGATCAACCAGATTCCACTGGCCTACATCCCGCCGGAGCCGTACCATCAGTTGCGCGAGCTGACTCGCTGCCGGGCGCGGCTGGGCCGCGGGCTGGCGGAGGCGAAAATCAGGCTGCGGGCGATCCTGGCCCGGCGGAACATGGAGGCACCCTACCAGGTACCCTTCGGGCGGCGCGGCTTGGCCTGGTTCCGGGAACAAGATTTCGGGCGCATCGAGAACCTGGTCCGCGACGAGTTGCTCGGGCGTTTCGCGCACTTCAGCGGGCAGATCGCGATCCTCGACCAACGCCTCGTGGAGGTGCAAGCGGAATTCACTGAGACCGAGGCCGTGCTGGACATCTACGGCATTGGCCTGTTTTCGGCCCTAGTGATCGTGGCCGAGTTCGGCGAGGTCGAGCGATTTCGCTCGGCGAAGCAGGCGGGCGCCTACACCGGGCTCACGTCGCGGGTGCATCAGTCAGGCGGCCATTGCTATCGGGGTTCCATCACGCGGCAAGGTTCTCCCTGGTTGCGTTGGGTCCTAGTCGAGGCGGCAATGAAGGCCGTCCGCAAGGACGTGGCATTACAGAACTTCTACACGCGGGTGCGCAAGCGATCCGGCGCGAAGATTGCGCGGGTGGCGGCCGCCCGGAAACTAGCGGAGATTTGTTGGAAGCGGCTTCGGCGTTGGCAGCGTGAGCACGCCAGCCGGGCCGCGTGAGAGCGAGCTGCTGTACCGCGCACGAACACGGCTGCGTGTGGCCCGCAAAAGGGACTAGCGGAAGGCGATTCCGCTGCCAGTAATGATTGGGCACTGCGGCCGGTGAACAGTATCCTGTGCGACGGGCAACAGCCCGGCCGGCACGAATGGGTGTCTACCATGTGCGCGACAGCAAACCGAAGCGAGAGTCCAGGCATCCATGCCGGGGATATTTCGGCGGCTCCGTCCGCCGACCAGGGCGCTCATTGCCGCCCCTGGACCCCGGCTAGCCTCTCTCCGTTCCGGTGTTTGGATTTTGGAAAACCGGGGCCTTGACACGCGGGCGGTTATGGGTGTCCTCGTCGCTGATCGCGACCTTTGGTGCGGTGGGATCATGTGTGACCGCCACCACCGCGGCGGCGTCGGCCGCCGACCGCTTGAACGAGAGATTGACCTCAAGTGCCACGTGGAATTCGGTGCCAGTCGCTTCGCCTGATTCTTTCACCAAGGCCGCGAGGTATCTGATCAAACGCTCCTCGTCAAGCGTAGCGCTCAGCGCGGTGGCCGACCCCGGAGCCGCGACGAACCCGATCGGCATTAGGTACAGGTTGTAGGCGGAGAGGTCCAGTTGGAACCAGGCCTTGGCGAGCCCGATGAAGTTCTTGACAGACGCTGTGCCAATCTCGAGGACTTGTTTCGTGAGATGCGGACTGGCATTGATATAGTGGACCGCATTGTCGCGGATCTCCGTGAGCCCGTCAAGATTTGCCTTGATCGAGGGCGACAACTTCACACCGCGCTTATTCTCGAGATCTGCGATAACTTGGCCAAGGCCGATCGTATGCACGTTGCCTGTTCGGTTGCGTCGGACATAGAGCTTCGTGGAAAGATCGCCTCGCTTCGTTTGGCGTCTCTCGTAGCAACAGAGGCATCTTGCGGCGTTCCTAGACTCTGCGAGGAGCTTCGCCTTGAGCAGCAACTCCCATGCGTTCAGGGCAAGGACGGCGAACGCCTCTTCACGGTAGTGGAAGTCGGGCTTGTTGTAGAGTTCGATCGCAGCGAGAAGCGCGGCCTCGGCCTTCCTGAAGAAGCGGACGGACTTGGCGATCTGTGCCATCTACGTTACCACAGCAAGCGTGGGTTATGCTTCAGCATAACGAATTCAAGTAGCCAATTAACCATACACCGCGTTGTGCCCGCTGCGCGATTCGCTGCTACACGCACGGACCTGCCCAGTCTCGTCAAAGGTGGCCGTCTCTTGATCCTGGCCGCAGCGCTCCCCACGAGGCACGTTGCAATACGTCGCTTCGATGGCCTCTCGCGCCGCCTATATCGCCTTAAGATCTGGAATGTCTTGCGCTTGGCTCGGTAGCGGAGAGTAGCCCGCAAAGCCAGGATATCCCGGATAACCAGGGTAGCCCGGATAACCGGGGTACCCCGGATATCCTCGATAGGGCTGGCTCGTGAAATGGTAAAACCGATTGCGGTCACAAATCGTTCCGAGGTACTTTCCCTCGTGCGTCACTACACACTCGTCGTCCCATGGAAGCCAGCCAATCCACTCGCCGCTTACGTCGAAAACGTACTTACCGATTTTGAATGCGATCCAACGCCCACTGGAATTGTAAAGGTATTGCCCTGCCACGAGCCTACCTCCTGGCGCCGACGAGGAGCATCACCGTGTCGCGGCGAGGGGGAAAACCGCGCGCTCGACTGCTGTCCGGCTTTCGTTAAACGGCGTTCCGAGTTTGCGCCGCGGAGCGGCGGCCCCCTAATCCTGGTGGCCGCGTGGGGTTGATTGTAGTGGTGTTGGGGACGGTTGTCAACTAGCGGTCACAGAGGCTTGAGGAGTCTTTGGACTGCGGCGACTGGTCGCCGCTTTTCGCTTCCCCGAGGCGGTCGGCGGTCAAGGGGTAGCAGGCACGCGACCGCGCGGAGTTTTCGTCAGTGTGCGGGTGGGTTGCCGAGGGTGCGGCATGGCAAAGAAAAAAGCGGTGACAAGTCACCGCACTCCAAGAGGTGCTCGTTTCACCTGGCGCCTGGCCGGCCCTCATGGGCTGCGACGCTTGGACCACCTGTCGCCGACAGCGATGGCGATGATGGAGGCACCGATGGCGGCGACCACGACACCCGCAAACGGGAGCAGCGGACTGAGCGGTCCATGGCTCGTAAGACCCCAGACGTACAAGGCGATACCGGCAAGGATCACCATACTGCCGAGTCCGGTGGCAGCGCGCTTGCCAGCCACAATAGTCCCTGCAGCGACGAGGATGACCCCCAGCGAGATCGTGATCCCACCAGCATAAGGGAAGGTCGGAAAGGCCCCGCCCTTGTTGCCCAGATAGAGGACATAACCAGCGAGAACAACTGCAGCGCCGAGGACCATGAGGACGATACCGCCGAGGATGTGCCCCAAGCTACGCGAGACGTGAGAGCCGGGCTGGTCCGATTCGGTGCGACTGACGATTTGTTCCATGGGCAACCCTCGCCTTGGCCGTTCTGTGCGAACGCAACGGTTCCCGAGTGTACCGGGGTTGGAGACGGTTGTCAACCAGCGGTGCTGACCGGGCGTGGTCTCTTGGGACTGCGGCGTGGGCACCATACGAAGCATGGTCGCGCCGCTTTTCGCTCCCCGAGAGCGTCGGGCGATGCGGGTTGCACCCACGCGACCGGGCCTACCGCTTCATGCGCTTCGACTCGCCTTTCTCCTCCATCACGCTGCCGTCGGGCATGGGGGTCCTTTGGGTAATCACCATCCGGTCGTCGCTCATTCTCTCGGTGATCCGCGTGCTCTTGTGTCCCGTGGCCCACACCCACTCCATAGTCTCCTTGTTGCCCTGGCGTTTTCCCCGGCCGTTGGCCGTACAGCGGAGGCTGTCGAAGAGGTAGCCGACAACTTCGCCGGTGCTCTCGTCGATCGTGTAGATCTCCATCGACTGGTAGCCCTCGCGTTGGAACCGCTCGATCTCGGCGTCGGACGCGCGCATGTTCTTCTTGAGGTAGCTGGCCTGCTCCGGGGTCATCTTGGTGATCTTGGCTTCGCCGCGGGAGATCAGGAACTGGCCGCCTAAGGCCAGCTCGAAGCGCTCGATGCCTTTGCCGTGCCCGGTATCGGACTGGCCCGAGCCTTCCCACTCGCCAACAATCCATTTGGTCCACTCGTCGGCAGGAGGTGGCGGCAGGAACATGGGGCGTTTTGGCTCTTTGGCAGGCTCTTGCGAGTGGCTCATCAGGGGCAAGGTAATCGCCGCTGCGATTGCGAGAAGTGCGAATGATTGGCGGTTCATGGTTGTTCCTTGTTGACGCTGCCAGACGAGAGAATGGGGGACCCTACTGCTGGTGAGCCAGCGATGTCGATTCTGGTGGTATTGCGGGCACCTGTCAACTCGCGATCTCAGACTCCTGATTTGGCGAGCCGCAGGCCGACCGACTCGTGGCAGGAGGCCCACCGCTCGACAGGGGCCTCGCCCTCCCGTCGGCAACCCTCCGAAAGGGGTGAGTCTTGCCGCTGGTTTGCTGCCGTGGTATAAGCCGGAGACGGGGAGGTCGCGGTGGGGTCTCCCTGGCTGGACAGATTCGAATGGTCCTCCGATGGCGCTGGTTACTCTGCGCGCCCTGGATGGAGCGGACCGGGGCCGCGTTTTCGAGAATGTCCTCACCCCGGTCACCGTTGGCCGGGAGGAGGGGAACTCCGTTCAACTGAACGACGAGCGGGTCAGCCGCTTCCATCTGAAGATCCAGGAAGACGGCGAGAACCTGGTGCTCACCGACCTGGAGAGCACCAACGGGACGAAGGTCAACGGCGAAAGTGTCCGGGTGTGGGTCCTGCGGCCGGGTGACGTAATCGCGCTGGGGCGGACGGTGCTTCTGGCGGGCTCGCCGGAAGAGATTGCGGCGCGCCTGGCGCAGCTCCGGGGCGCGGACCTCTCGACGGGCGTCCTGCCGGACGACGAGGAGATCGAGCAGTCCTCGCCGCTGGTGTCGCTGGAATCGGAATTGCAGCACGGCGATGAGCCGGGGGCCTGGGCCACGTTGCACACGCTGCTGCCGCCCGAGCTTCCCAGCGACCTTACCCCGGGCCAGTCTGCCGAGCTGGCCGAGCTTTTGCTGTATTTTCACCTGCGGATCCGCGGGCTGCTGGAGACGGTCCAGGTGCCGCCGCGGAGCGAGAAGGTGACCTTGGAACAGCGGCAGTGGCAGAACCTGCTCGATCTGCAGGGTCGCATTGCCGGGTATCTGCGGGCCATCGGGGAGCCGCCGGAAGAGGAATGAGCAAGGTTCAATGACCAAGGGCCAATGACCAAGGTATAATGACCAAGGTATAATGGTGACGCAGGGGTTTGTCATTGGTCATTGGACCTTGGTCATTGGTGATTTTCCTGGCTGGTGCTTTGCCCCTCATCGCGTGGCCCCAGGATGGCTTTGGCGTGAATCCGATCGGGGGCCCGTAGAATTCGATAGAGGGCGCGGTAGAATCACGCGCCACACGTCTGCAATCGCAGGACGCCATTGCCGCTTCCGTGGGAGATCAGGATGAGCGCGCCTCCCTTTGTCCATCTTCACTGTCATAGTCATTACAGCCTGCTGGACGGCGCCGGGTCGATCGAACGGCTGGTCGGGCGGGCCAAGGCCCTGCGCATGAACGCGCTGGCCCTGACGGACCACGGCAACCTCTACGGGGCCTTGGAGTTCTACCAGGAGGCCAAGGCGGCGGGGATCAAGCCGATCCTGGGCTACGAGGCGTACGTAGCCCCGGGGAGCCGCTTCCACAAGGACGCCGCCAGCATGAAGGAGGCCAACTTCCACCTCACCCTGCTGGCCCAGAACCGCACCGGGTTTCAGAACCTCCTGAAGCTCGCCAGTGCCGCCTTCCTGGAAGGCTTCTACTTCCGCCCCCGCATCGACAAGCAACTCTTGCAGGCCCATAACGAAGGGCTGATCTGCCTGAGCGGCTGCATCTCCAGCGAGTTGAACCGGGCCCTGACCGACGGCGCGCAGCCCGACATGGAAAAGGCCGTCCAGGTGGCCGATTGGTTCCGCTCGGTCTTCGGCGACCGCTACTTCATCGAGGTCCAGCAGAACGGGCTGGACGTGCAGCAAGCGGCCTTGGAGGGGGCGATCGAGGTCTCGCGGCGCACCGGCATTCCCCTGGTGGCCACCAGCGACGTCCACTACGTCAACCGCGAGGACGCCGATGCCCAGGACATCCTCCTGTGCGTCAACACGGGCAAGTTCCGCACCGACGCCAAACGGATGCGCATGGGCAGTAAAGAGTTCTTTCTCCGCAGCCCGGAGGAGATGTACGCGGCCTTTGGCGGCCTGGAAGAGGCCGTGCGGCGGAGCCAGGAGATTGCCGACCGGGTGGAGATCGAGTTGAAGCCGGGCCAGCGGCACTTTCCGGTCTTTACGCCGCCGGAGGGGAAGACGCCCGAGGCGTTTCTGGAGGAACTCTGCCTCCAGGGGCTCAAGGAGCGTTACCGGAATGACCCGCAGCGGTGCGTGGACGGCCAGTTGGTCTCGGAAGTGCTGGATCGGCTGCACCGCGAGCTGCAGGTGATCAACAAGCTCGGGTTCCCGAACTACTTCCTGATCGTCTGGGATTTTGTGCGGTTTGCACGGGAGCAAGGGATTGCGGCGACGGCCCGCGGCTCGGGCGTTGGGTCGTTGGTGGCATACGCCCTCTACTTGAGCCATGTCTGCCCGCTGAAGTACGACTTGCTGTTCGAGCGGTTCCTCGACGAGAACCGCCGCGAGGCCCCGGACATCGACATCGACTTTTGCCAGCAGCGCCGAGGGGAGGTGATCCACTACGTCAAAGAGAAGTACGGGCAGGAGACCGTGGCCCAGATCGGCACCTTCGGGACGTTGGCGGCCCGGGCCGCGATCCGCGACGTGGGCCGGGCGATGGGGCTTTCGATCCCCCGGGTGAGTGGAGTCGTGGCCCTGATTCCCGAGCAGTTGGGCATCTCGCTCGAAGAGGCGCGGAAGAAAAGCGACGGGCTGAAGAGGGCCTACGACTCCGACGGCGAGGTGCGCGAGCTGTTGGACCTGGCGGTGCAGGTGGAGGGCCTGGCACGCAACGTCGGCACCCATGCCGCCGCGGTGGTGATCGCCGACAAGCCCTTGGTCGAGTATCTCCCCTTGCAGCGCGTGCAGGGCAAGGAGGAGATCATCACGCAGTGGGCGATGGCCGACGTGGAGCGGGCCGGCCTGCTGAAAATGGACTTTCTCGGACTGCGCAACCTCACGATCCTCTCGAAGGTCGTGCGGCTCATCGAGCGAACCACGGGGGAGAGAATCGACCCCTATGCGTTCCCGCTCGACGACAAGGCCGCCTTCGAGCTGCTCTGCCGGGGCGAAACGAAGGGCGTGTTCCAGTTGGAGAGCAGCGGCATCCGCGATCTCTTGCAGCGGATGAGGCCGGACCACTTCCGCGACGTCATCGCCACCAACGCCCTGTATCGCCCGGGGCCGCTGGAAGGCGGCATGGTGGACGACTACATCCAGGTCAAGCACGGCCGCAAACCGGCCGAGTACAAGCACCCCGTCATGAAGGAGATCTTGGAAGAGACCCACGGGGTGATGGTGTACCAAGAGCAGGTGATGCGGATCCTCAACCGGCTGGGCGGGATCGAGCTGGCCAACGCCTACACCTGCATCAAGGCCATCAGCAAGAAGAAGCTGCCGATCATCGCCAAGTTCCGCGAGCAGTTCGTGGCGGGGGCCGAGGAGAAGGGGCTGTCGAAGAAGGAGGCGGACGAAGTCTTCGGCCTGATCGAGAACTTCGCCGGCTACGGCTTCAACAAGAGCCACTCCACGGCCTACGCCTTGATCGCCTACATGACGGCCTACCTGAAGGCCCACTGGCCGGTCGAGTTCATGGCCGCCCTGCTCTCCAGCGACATGCCCACCCGCAACTTCACCAGGAAGGACTCCCTGGTCGAGCACTTGGAGGACTGCAAGCGGATGGGCGTGGAGGTGGTGGCGCCGGACGTCAACCGCTGCGGCCCAGAATTCGACGTGGCCGACGGCAAGGTCTTCTTCGGCCTGGGGGCGATCAAGGGGTGCGGGCTATCGGCGGCGGAGGCGATCCAGGGCGCGCGGCGGGCGGGCGGACCCTTCCGCAGCTTCTTCGACTTCTGCGAACGGCTCGATCCGGGGGCGATCAACCGCACGGCCGTCGAGGCGCTTATCAAGGCGGGGGCCTTCGACTCCCTCGCGGCCCGGCGGAGCCAGATGTTTCCGGTGATCGACCGGGCAATGCAGTCGGGGGCGGCGGCAGCAGCCGATCGGCGCACCGGGCAAAGGAGCCTTTTCGGGGGCGACGGGGACGCCGAGGAGCCGGCCGCGGCCCGGTTGCCCGATCTGGCCGAATGGGAGCCGCGGGAGAAGCTGGCCAAGGAGAAGGAGGTCCTTGGGTTCTACCTTTCGAGCCACCCCTTGGCCGAGCATCAGACGACGCTCTCCGAGTATTGCTCTCACACCACGACCGAAGCAGCCGAGCTGAAACATCGCAGCGAAGTCACCCTGGGCGGCCTGCTCTCGTCGATCACGTTCCGGCACACCAAGAACCCGCGGCCCGGCAGCCCGACCCGCTACGCCATTTTCGACCTGGAAGACATGGAGGGGACGATCCGGTGCATCCTTTGGCCGGAGCAGTTCGCCCAGTACGGCGACCTGGTCCAGCCGGATGCCATCCTCGTGGTTCAAGGGAACGTGGAAAAACGGCCCGGCAGCGACGAGGCCAACGTGGTCGTCAACGAGTTGATCCCCCTGAAGGATCTGGCGGGGCGGTTCACTCGCGGGCTCCGTATTCGGCTGCTGGAAGAGGTCCACGGCGTGAGCGGCCTGGAACAACTTTACGAAATCCTCCGCGGGTATCCGGGCGGCTGCGAACTGCAACTGCTGATTGGACTGGCCGACGGGACGCGCGTCCTGTGCGACTGCGAAAGGCTGCGGATCAAGATGGACGCCGAATTGCGGCGGCGCGTCGAGGAGCTGCTGGGGCCGGACAACGTCCGGCTGCTGCCGAATTCGGCGCGGCCCAGCGCTCCGGGTCGCTCCAATGGCTCATCCCGCCGCTCGGCAGGACGAGTCTGAAGCCTCCCTCCCGGAATGCCGCTATGTCATGGACGCATGCCACTTTCGATGGGTACTGGATGCACAATAGGAGGATATCCGCCACGGGTGGGCCTGCATTTGCGACCTCCCCGGCCACACTCACAGGCCACCCGAGCGTCAATTCCCGGCCAGTTGCTTGTCTTGCCTAGTTTCCCCAATTAAGATCAAAGGAGTGTTCCTTTCACCGGGCCAATTTCGCGCTCCCACCCCCGGTTCTCAACCGGAGTGGTGGGAGCGTTCCGGACAAATCCTCGGGCAAAGGGAGAAGATGCTCATGCGCTGGCAAGCTGTCGCTTTTGGGGTGCTTTTTTTGAGTGCGGTCGTCGTCGCGGTGTTCCTTCTCCCGTGCGCAGTGATCGGAGGCATTGGCGGCGGTGGCACGGGCACGGGGACGGGGACGGGCACGAACACGGGCACGGGCAATGCCGCTGGGATCGAGGTGGACGCCCAAGGGGTCTTGCGGCTCCGCGTCTTCAACGACCAGATGGGGGCCCAGCGAATTGCCGCCGCCCGGGCGACTCTCAACCGCGACGTGGCCCGCTTCAGCCAGTTCCGTAAGGTCTCCCTCACCCGGCTTGAGAAGGCAATCCGCGAGAACAACGGAGTGATGACCGACGAGATGCGATCTCTGGCCGGGTTATTGCGGGCCCGCTACGTGTTCTTCTACCTCGAAACCAAGGACATTGTGATTGCCGGGCCGGCGGAGGGGTGGGTGGCGGATGCCGCGGGCCGCGTGGTGGGGATCACCTCCGGCCGCCCGGTCCTGCAACTCCAGGACCTGGTGGTTGCCTTGCGGGCCTTCCCGGCGGGGCAGTCCGGCAGCGAGGTGATCGGCTGCTCGATCGATCCCACCAAGGAAGGCCTGGCCGCGATGCAGCAGTTCTTGCGCAGCATGGGCTCGACGTTCATGGCGGGCCAGGAGCAGATGGTTGCCATGCAGGCCATGCACGGGCTTCCCAAGGCTTTGGGGATGCAACAAGTCACGATCAAGGGCGTTTCGCCCAAGACCCATTTTGCCCAGGTGCTGGTGGAGGCCGACTACCGCATGAAACTGATCGGCATCGGGCTGGAACAGCCCCCGGTGCGGATGGTGAGCTTCATCGACCGCGTCAATCCGACGCAGGTGGCCCGCAACGCCCTGATCCGCTGGTACTTCATTCCCGACTACCAGTGCGTGCGGATGAGCGAAGACGGCACGGCGATGGAGTTGGTGGGCGACGGGGTCAAGCTGGTGGGCGAGGACGAGATGGTCGGCGGGCGCGGCGAGCGGACGACGGCCCGGCGATCCACGGGCGCCAGCCAGGCGTTCGTCCATAGCTTCACGCAGAGGTACCCGGCCTTGGCCGACCGCTCGCCGGTTTACGCCGAGCTGCGGAACCTGATCGACCTGTCCGTCTTGGCGGCTTACATCCAGCAGCAGAACTTCTACGGCAAGGCGGGCTGGCAGATGCCTTTCTTCGGCGACGAGAAGGCGATGCCCGTGGAGACGTACGAGGCCCCCAAGCTGGTCTCGCCCACGGTCAATGCCTTGATGAAGGGGAACCGGCTAATGACTCCGATTGCCGGGGGCGTCCACATTGAGGCCCAAATGGCGATCAAGCCGGAAAACCTTCTGCCCGACGAAAAGGCCAAGGTCTCCAAGCTCCATCAACAGACCAAGCCCGAGCTGGCCCCCGGTCAGTGGTGGTGGGACTGACGGAAAGGATGTATACTCAAGGATGAGGGATGAAGGATGAAGGATGAACGAAATCCGGGCCGGTGTTCGCAAGAGCGCCGGCCCGGTTTTTTTTCGCCTGCTGAGCCGTTTGCGGCTTAGCACCGCGGTAGCTGAACCGGGCGGCACGATGACGATCCGCTTCAAACTCACGATGGTCTTCATCGCGGTCATTTTGGTGGCCAATTCCGTCCTCTCGTTTGTGAGCGTCGAGTACCTGGGAGGCGTTTGGCTCGATGAGGTGCAGACCCGCGTGCGGAGGAACCTGAACTCGGCCCGGGCTGCCTACAACGGCCGCATCGATCGGCTCCTCTACTTTCTCCACGCGGTCTCCGTGGACCGGACGCTGGCCGCCGCCATGGAAAACCGCGACCAGGCCGGGCTGAGGTCCCTGCTGCGGGACGTACACCGTGCCGGCGGGATGGATTTTGTCTCCGTCTTGGATCCCGGCGGGAAAGTGACGTGCCGGGCGTGGGATCCCGACCAAAAGGGGGACGATCTCTCACGGAATCCCGTCGTCGCCAAGCTGCTCAAGGCCCGGACTCTCAGCAAGCCTGAGCCGGCCAGCGGGACCATCATTCTCTCCAGCGAGAGTTTGGCCCGGGAAGGGAGCGATTTGCCGAAGCGGGCCTATATCAAGCTCGTCGACACCCTGGCGGCGCGGCCCACCACCGAGCAGTCCCGGTCCGACGGGATGGTCGTGGCCGCGGCGGTTTCCATCCTCGATTCCCGGGGGCGCCTGCTGGGAATCTTGTACGGAGGCGATCTGTTGAACCGCCGCAACGAAATCGTCAACTCGATCAAGAAGCAGGTCTTCCCCGACGAGATCTACCAGGGCAAGGACATCGGCACGGTCACGATCTTCCAGGACGACGCCCGCATCGCCACCAACGTGACCCTGGACGACGGCACTCCGGCCATCGGGACCCGAATGAGCGACGAGGTCCATGAGGCCGTGCTGCACGACGGGCAGACCTGGGCGGCTCCGGCGTTCGTGGTCAGCGACTGGTACATCACGGCCTACGAGCCGATCCTCGATCCGGACCAGCGGACCATCGGCGCGCTTTACGTCGGCCTGCTTCAGGCCCCCTTCCTCCACACGCGCAACGCGATCACCGGCGGACTGCTGGCCATCGTTCTGGTCGCCACGGCGGCCAGCCTGGTCCTCCTGCTCCTGGTGACCAAGCTGGTGCTGCGCCCCATCGGCCGGATCACCGCAATGTCGCAGAAGGTGATCGAAGGGGACCTGTCGGCCCGGGTGGGCGTGCGGCCGCCCGGAGAAATGGGCATTCTCTGCCAGGCGATCGACTCGATGGCGGACGCCATTGCCCAGCGCGAGGAGCAACTGAAGCTGGCCGCCCGCCAGCAGATCGGCCAGAGCGAGAAGCTCGCCTCCATCGGGCGGCTTGCCGCCGGCGTGGCCCACGAAATCAACAATCCCCTCACCGGCGTTTTGACCTTCGCCCACCTCCTGCGGCTCAAGGAGAACATGACCGAGCAGGACAAGCAGGACCTGGACCTGATCATCCACGAGACCACTCGGGCGGCCGAGATCGTCCGCGGGCTGTTGGATTTCGCCCGGGAGAGGCCGCCGGTGAAGGAGCTCTTGGACATCAACGAGGTCGTGGGGCAGACCCTCCGGCTCATCCGCAGTCAGAAGCCCGTCAAGCAGGTGGTCGTCGTCGAAGACCTGGCCGCGGACCTGCCCAAAGTGGACGCCGACATGAACCAGCTTCAGCAAGTCCTCGTCAATCTGTCGCTCAACGCCTGTGAGGCCATGCCCGACGGCGGCACGCTGCTCATCACCACGCTGGCCGAAGACGGGAAGGTGCTGGTGAAGCTGACCGACACCGGCTGCGGAATCAAGAAGGAGCACCTCGACCGCATCTTCGACCCTTTCTTCAGCACCAAGCCCGTGGGCAAGGGGACCGGCTTGGGCCTGAGCGTCAGCTACGGCATCATCCAGCAGCACGGCGGCTCGATCGAGGTCGAGAGCCAAGAGGGCCAGGGGTCCACGTTCACTATTGTCCTGCCGGCGGCTCCGCCCCCTTCTCCTTGCTGAGATCGACGATCGTCACGTCCTGGGGCATGCTTCGCGTCGTGAGGACATGCCACCCGACACTACGGGGGAAGGTAGCACGATTCTCGCCTCCACTCCGTG
>Ga0315280_10008208_pt1 | contig 13721 bp, 12 predicted proteins | sample YL17G06_40_MG_FD_203697 | JGI IMG/M metagenome (GOLD analysis project Ga0315280, IMG submission 203697) | Sediment microbial communities from Yellowstone Lake, YNP, Wyoming, USA - YL17G06_40 | ecosystem: Environmental > Aquatic > Freshwater > Lake > Sediment | place: USA: Wyoming | collected...
CTTGGCGACCTCATCGGAATCGGACCCGTCGGCCTTGACGATCTCGACCTTGTCGCTCTTGCTCCTCTTCTTCACTGACTCAGGACCTTTGAGGTTCACATCTGCCAGAACCAAACCCGATACCAACTTGCTCTTCGCGAGATCCTGAGCTATGCACTGTCCCACTCCGCCGCATCCGAATATTGCTACATCTATTTCCTTTGGCATGGTTCCCATATCCCAGCGACGCTGGGCGGAAGAGGTACCGGGGTGCGCGATAAATACCTTTCAATGGGGGCCAGCACGCAGTTTCAAATAGGACCTCCTCCAGCGACAGCTCAAGGGTAGGGGGAGGCGTAGTTTAGCTCGATGCAATAATGGCATTGCTGATGCTCGGGCTTCGTTCCACGCCAGTGACCTCTTGATTACCGAGGGCCCTCAAAATGCATCGAGTGCTCTGGCAGTTTCCCAAACACATTGAACGCGAGTTTCCTGTACAATCCCAGGCCCTCAACTGTCGATAGCACGACGGCAAACCTGAAGCCCCGATCCTCAGGGCAGCATGAGGATCAGACGAGTGGAAAACCTCTTGGGCCAAGAGGCGCTGGTGAGAGAACACTGACCGCTGCAGTGGGATGCTGCAACGTCTATATATCTTGAAACCACATTCTCTGCTCAAATCGATAAGGGGGACGCGCGCAAGGCTTTTTTTCATTTTGCGCGCTCGGAGTTGAGAAAGTGAAGTTAAGGAACTGTATTGCAGCCGTATTTGTGTGCGCAGTGATGGTCCTTTCTTCGGCAGGATTTCTGGGCGTTGTTCGCGCTGCTGACGAAGGGGTACCATCGGGCGGAACCCTGAGGATAGGGTGGTTACAGGAACAGGACACCTTGAACCCGTTCGTGACGAACACGGTCCAGGGGCGTATGATTCAGAAGGTGATCTACGACACGCTCCTGATGTGGAACAAGGAACTCGTGCCAACAGCGAGCCTTGCAAGTAGCTGGACGACCTCGACCGACGGCCTTGAATGGACATACAATCTTGTCCACAACGCGACTTGGAGCGACGGCCAGGCGCTGAAGGCTTCGGACGTCAAGTTCACGTTCGACATGATCAAGACCCTGGATCTCTCGGCTTTCAAGGACCAGGTCAAGTTCATTAGCAATGTGACGACGAGTGGTGACTACCAGGTTGTTGTCAAGTACTCGGGGCAGGTGGGGACAATCGCCTCCGACATGTGCCTCGTGCCGATACTGCCCGAGCACATCTGGACAGGGATGAACAAGAGCCAAGCCCTGGCGGCGACGAATGAAGCGCCAGTCGGCTCCGGACCATTCAAGCTGACAAGCTGGGTCAAGGGAACCTCGGTCGAGCTCACGGCGAACAAGGACTACTGGGGCGGTGCACCGCATGTCGACAAGGTGGTGTTCGAGTTCTATGCCAACTCTGAGGCCATGATCAACGCCCTGAGGAACAACGAGATAGACATCATACCCAAGGAGCTCCCACCGACCTCGATCAGCGTTCTCAACCAGGACGAGAACGTGAAGGTCGCCACGAACGTGGATCTGTACTACAGAGAGATCAGCATCAACTGCGACGCCACAGGCCAAGGCAACCCGACGTTGAGGGACGTGCATGTGAGGCAGGCGCTATCAATGGCCGTCGACAAGTCGGTGTTGGTGGATCTCGTCCAACTGGGCTCTGCGGAGCCTGGAAGCACAATCGTCCAGAAGGCGGCCTCTGCCTGGTGGAACGCCAACGAAACGCTCTGGCCATTCAACATCTCGATGGCGAACGATCTCCTGAACGACAGTGGGTACCTCGACTTTGACGACGACGGCATCAGGGAGTCGCCCGACCACGCCACGGAGATGTCGTACACGCTCCTGGTGCTTTCGAGATGGCCTGAGGAGATGAGGACAGGGCAGCAGATACAGACCTGGTGGCAGCAGATCGGCGTGAAGCTTACCGTGCAGTCCGCGGACGCAAACACAATCAACAGCTATGTCTACCCGGACTACAAGCAGGACATGTTCCTCTGGGGATACTCGGGCCAGCCAGACCCGAACTTCAGTCTGCTGATTATGCTCTCCAACCAGATCGGCGACTGGAACGACTGCGGCTACGCGAACGCCAGTTACGATGCGCTGTACGACCAGCAGGCAACGACCGTGAATGTGGAACAGCGAAAGACGATCGTGAACCAGATGCAGGACATCATCTACAAGGACGCCCCGTACATCGTGCTCTACTACACTACCGCGAAGGGAGCCTACAGAATCGACAAGTTCACTGGCTTTGTGAACATGCCGACAGGCCTCCTGAGCGATGTGAACAGGTTCACACTACGTGAAGTGCATCTGATCACGGCCGAGACGCCCGCGAAGACCGATTACACGCCCTGGGCCATTGCAGCTGTGGGCATCATCGTCGCGTTGGTTGCGATCGCGTACGCGATGATGCGTCGCGGAGGCGGTAAGGAAGTGAACCCGAGGGCTGAGCAGCGGCCAGAGCCACCCCTGAAGAAGTAGCGACTTCCGGAAAACCTAACAATCCGCAAAAGCGCCGGAGCTTTCTTTCCCGGCGCTGCAAACATCTTCATATGACTAGGGGAGGGGACCGCGGATGGAGATGCGCACCTACATTCTCAGAAGGGCAGTCACTGCCTTCGCAGTCTTCCTCGTCATACTCACGATCAACTTCATCATATTCCATACGATCCCAGGCGATCCAATCAGGACGCTTTTCCAGGACCCGAGAATATCGCCCGAGGACCTGGCACAACTGAGGCACAGCTTCGGCCTCGACAAGCCGCTGTGGGAGCAGTACGTCATCTACATGAAGAACTCCCTCACGGGCGACATGGGCCGGTCGTTCAGCTACTACGGGGACCCTGTCGGTAACATAGTCAAAGTAAGGCTGATAAACACCCTGATCCTGGTCGGCTCGGCCTCGGTGCTCGCGCTGATAATGGGCGTGGCAATAGGGACCGTTGCCGCGTGGAAAAGAAACACGAAAACCGACTTCAGCCTGCTGGGCTCGTCCCTGTTCCTCTACTCGATGCCGACCTTCTGGCTGGGCATGCTGATGCTGTTCGCCCTCTCCGGCTCGGTCCCATCAGGTGGGATGTACACTCCGGGGGCGGATTATGCGAACGTATTCGACCAATTCCTGGATCTGATGCACCATCTTGTCGTGCCAATGACGGTCCTCACGCTCGTGCTCTTTGGCCAGTACGTTATGATCATGCGTAGTTCACTCATCGATGTTCTCTCCGAGGACTTCATCGTCACTGCGAGCGCCAAGGGTCTGACCGGGAAGGAAATCCTGAGGCATCACGCGGTACCGAATGCGATGCTCCCGCTGGTCACAATCACCGCCATCAACCTGAGCTTCGTGGTGGGCGGCGCAATCCAGACGGAGACGGTATTCTCATGGCCTGGCGTTGGCAGACTGATGTACGACGCGCTCATCACAAGGGACTATCCGATACTCCAGGGCAGCTTCCTAGTGGTCACAGCCGTCGCCCTGCTGGCGAATCTCGTCGCTGACGTCACCTACGCTTTCTTGGACCCGAGGGTGAAGATAAGATGACGCCTCCTGTCGAGGGGAGCGAAGCGGAGTTCTTCCAGATCAACCGAAGACGAGACACCATGACAAGATACTGGAAACGCTCGCAGAAGTCCCTCAGGCTGCTCGGGGGGAGCGGGATGGGGATTGCTGGCCTCGTGATCCTAATCATATTCCTGGGCATCGCGCTTCTTACGCCTGTGTTCGTCCACTTCGACAAGAACGCGTTCGATCCTTATGCGCGCTTCAAGCCGCCCGTGTGGGGGGGTCCCTGGCTCGGAACAGACGAGGTCGGGCGGGACGTGCTTGCGGAGCTTCTCTATGGCTCCCGCATATCGCTCCTTGTGGGCGTCACTGCCAGCGCGATATCCGTGCTGATCGGCGGCACGATCGGCGTTTTCTCCGGGTACTTCGGCCGGCTGATCGAAGAGGGCATGATGCGGTTCACCGACATCTTCCTCGTGATACCGCAATTGCCGTTCATGATGTTGATAGCCGCGCTCGCCGGCCCGAACCTGCTGAACATAATCTTGGTCATCGGAGTGCTCTCATGGCCTAGCACGGCGAGGCTTGTGAGGTCCCAGGTCATCACTCTCAAGGAGAGGACCTTCATCGAGCGGGCCAGAGCTATCGGAGCCGGAGACGGCCACATCATCCGGAGGCACATCCTGCCGAACGTGATACCTCTCATGTTCGCGAACACTGTCCTGATCATAGCTATCGCGATTCTCACGGAGAGCACATTGTCGTTCCTAGGCCTCAGCGACCCGCTCGTCATAAGCTGGGGGTCGATGCTGCACTATGCCTTCACGAGCCTCGCGATGTCCAACGGCGCTTGGTGGTATTTCGTGCCGCCAGGCTTCTGCATAGCGCTCGTGGTCCTAGGTTTCACATTCTTCGGCTACGCGATGGACGAGATCCTAAACCCGAAGCTCAGGAGAAGATGATTGTCAAAGGCTTTGGATTGATACACAAGGAAAGGCAGACCCGCGGTCCTGCTGAATGAGATGGTATTAAGACAAAGCTTTTGATGAGGAAAGACCAGATAGGAGAATCCTGAGCAAGGACATATCTACGAGGATGAGCAACGATGAAGTACCGTGAATTCGGCAGGCTCGGCTGGAAGGTCTCAGCGCTTGGCTTCGGGTGCATGCGCCTGCCGACCGTTGACGGGAAGCCCATGAGCGAGAAAGTCGATGAGAGCGAATCTCAGAGGATGATTCGCTACGCGATCGACCAGGGGGTCAACTACATCGACACGGCCTATCCATATCACAACGGGAAGAGCGAGATCGTCCTTGGCAAGATCCTGAGAGATGGCTACAGAGAGAGGGTCAGACTGGCTACGAAGTCGCCGATGTGGCTGATCAAGAGATCGAAAGACTTCGATACCTATCTTGACGAGCAGCTGGCAAGAATGAAAACCGACTATGTCGACTTCTATCTCTTCCATGGCCTGAACAAACAGAAATGGAACGACGTTGTTCTCAGGCACCGGCTGTTGGAGAGGGCGGAGTCCGCCATTCAGGACGGCAGGATCAGGTACCTCGGCTTCTCGTTCCACGACAACCACGGCACGTTCAAACAGATAATCGACGGGTACGACAGATGGGATTTCTGCCAGATCCAGTACAACTACATGGACACGGAGAACCAAGCGGGGACCAAGGGGTTGAAGTATGCCGCCTCAAAAGGGCTGGCCGTCGTCGTAATGGAGCCTCTCCTGGGAGGAAGGCTGGCGAATCCGCCGAAGCCGGTTAAGCAGATCCTCAAAGGATTTGGAAAGAAGAGTTCGCCTGCCGATCTGGCCCTGCAATGGATTTGGAACCAGAGAGAGGTTTCCGTCGTCCTGAGCGGGATGAGCACGATGCGCCAGGTGACCGGGAACATCAGATCAGCAGACGCCTCGGGCATCGGCGCACTGGGGCGAGAGAGACTGAAGTTCATCGAACGCGCCAAGGCGAGCTACAGGCAGAGTATCCTGATTCCCTGCACGAAATGCGGTTATTGCATGCCTTGTCCGAACGGCGTCGACATACCGAGGAATTTCGAAATCTTCAACGACGGGTTCATACACGAAGACGTGGGGACCGCGCGTAATACCTATGCTAGATTCATCGCAAAGTCAGAGCGGGCCAGCGTATGCGTCCAATGCCGAGAATGCGATGACAAGTGTCCCCAGAAGATACTTATCAGCGAAATGATGGGGAAGGTTCACGCGGTGCTTGGCAAGGGCGAACCATACTAGCGGAATGCAGAAGTCGGCGAGAACTTTTCGTTGAAGAAGCCGAGATTCTTTGTGAGATCTCAGTGTGGTTTCCCTGCGCGCGCAATCCTCGACACCTCGGACCGACCCAAAGCAATGGTTTTTCTTTTCTTGGCTCGTACAGGACCAAGATAGGACCATGGACGATTCACCAGATCAGCAGGGCGTTTATTTCCGAGAATACGACCAGCAGGACATGCGGGCGTGCGCCAGATTGGCAGAGGAGGCTTGGCCTGCGGCACCAGAGCTCGTTCCCGAGGACGAAGGGTCGTGGGGCATGGAGGGCTACATTGAATCCTCTTTGCTGTGGTCCAACTGGAGAGACGTCGCGTACGATTCGAACGGCGTGATCGGCTTCCTCTTTGGCAGGATCGACAAGCACGAAGGCGGAGTGGCGTTGGTCAAGTCGACGTTTGGGGAGTTCTCGATGATCGGGAGGTTCCTTTTTGGAAAGGACGACAGGACACCGGGAATGCTTGGTCTCTTTTGGAATCTCCTCCTGACCGAGATGAAGCTGATGGTGAAGATGCCGAGATCGGACGCAGAAATAGAGCTATTCATCGTGGATTCCCAGCGAAGAGGGAGAGGGATCGGGAGGGCGCTCGTCGACAGGTTCGTCAAGGCCGCGAAGGACTCTGGCTCGTCGCTGGTGACGGTGTACACCGACGACAAGACCAGCGATTGGCAGTTCTATGAGAAGTACGGGTTCAGAAGGGTGGGGACCTTCTACGACAATCTCACCTCCTACTTCGCCAACGTTCACTCAAACGGGATCATATTCGTTCTCGACCTCGAAACCGCGCAAGAACCGGCCGATTCTGGAAAAGGCCAATAGAGAGGGAAAAACAATCACAGGCATTGAAGGCAGTGTCGAGCTCTTGGGCCAGCGTTCGGTCGAAGAAGATTAGAGCGAATTTCCTGATAGAGAACGGAGGCGGTGAACTCTCTAAGGAAACTGCTGACTTACATCACAGAGCAACCGCTTTCGTCGGTGGCCGCGCTGTGGATAGTCTGCTTCCCGCTGCTCTATTTCGCATTGTACGGCGACCTCGCCCAGTCGGCAAAGACGATGGCAGGGATGACCGTCACATTCCTGATATTCCTGATGGCCTTCATCGTCACTTTGCTGTCAATCTGCTTTCTTATCGCACTTTTTCTTGAGCTCCGCAGGCAGAGGAGAGTCCGGACGATCCCTGCTTGGAAAAGGCAATAAGCAAGGCCTTTGGGCTGGACTCGTCAGCCCAGAGGAGGACCTGGTTGAGATCCGTGTTAGAGGTGGAAAAGAAGGTTAAGGAAAGGTGCTTCGACAGTGGGGAGCGATATTGACGAAGCTCAAATCGCCGGATCACGGCATCGAGGTATCAAACGCACCACACATTCTCGGCGTGATTTCTTGCCAGACAGCCAGTTTCTTGATTCTGCGGTGGCATGCATGACTACTAGTAGTCAGACCGTTTAGATTGGGCTGCGCCGAGCGCAATCGGTGCTCGCGCAAGAAAAGGAGAAAATCGTAATGAGTTACGGCACGTATGGAGGCGGCAGCCGTAGATATGACTCAGGCCCCAGGGAGATGCACAAGATAAAGTGCTCTGACTGCGGTACTGATTCAGAGGTCCCCTTTAAGCCAACGGAGGGAAGACCAGTCTACTGCCAGACCTGCTTCCAGAAGCACAGACCCCCACGAAGAGATACGTTCTGATCGTTCAGTTCATTTTCATGAATTAATCGTTCAATTCGTTCGAACTCGCAAACACTTTAATCGTTCTTTTTGATTTCATGTTGCCTAGACTCAGTCATTGGCGATGAGAAGAACCTTTGTTGCCAATGACGTCAGCCAGCTTGTGCACCGCACATTCGATGTGGCCTACCGGTATCTAGAAAACTTCTCGAGCAGATCGCATATCTCGTCCGTTGCCGCCTTCGGGCACATCCCAGTCCTCTCCTGATCGCGCACGAAGTTCCTTGCGGAGTCAATGGACATCCGGGAGCCTTTCGCTATCACGCTGGCAATCAATGACGATGCGGTCGCCTCGTCGATTTGGTAGTGACTCAGTATCTCCCTGAGCCCGTATCTGAAAGTGGATATCCTGCCGAGATTCAGCATGGGCGTCCTGTCGCTCTCACTTGGACGGTGTATCCTCGGCTCGTTGCTCCTGCGCCCTCTGTATCTCCCGCTGCTCCTGGCCAAAACATCTCTCCGGATTGGTACACATAGCGCAGCTTGCTACTTAATGCTTGACTGGATACGCAGCGATAGCGAGCCACTTCCGTGTGCTCGCTTCGCATGTACGCGCCTTCCTGGCTTCGTTTTGGTTCTGGCTCGCACCGCGAACTAGACCAGGGCGCATTGCGGCGTCTTGAGGTAAAAACCTCAAATACCAACTAGCCCGATGCGTTTTCATGAAAGAACCGAGACCAGTCCAAAGAATCACTAGCAGCGTCCCTATCCTTGAGGGAGCGGGCGTTCGTCTAAAAAGGGCGTTCGGGGACTATGAAGTCCCGATGCTGGACCCGTTTCTGCTTCTGGACGACTTCCACTCGAGCGACCCTCGGGACTACATCGCGGGATTTCCCTGGCACCCTCACAGAGGCATCGAGACTGTCACCTATGTCGTCAGAGGCGCGATTGAGCACGGCGACAGCATGGGCAACGGGGGCACGATCGGCTCCGGCGACGTCCAGTGGATGACCGCTGGGAGCGGTATAATCCATCAGGAGATGCCACGGCCCTACACTGGCCTGATGCAGGGGTTTCAGCTGTGGGTGAATCTGCCGGCATCGAAGAAGATGATGGCCCCAAGATACAGGGGCATCACGGAGAAGCTGATACCCACATCGACCCCCACTAAGGGAGTCGGAATCAAGGTCATCGCTGGAAAGGCGGCTCGCGCCGAGGGCCCTGTGAGGGACCTCCTTGTCGAAACCGAGTGCATAGATGTCGAGATGAAGCCCCATGCCGAGTTTGAGCATCCGATAATCAAGGGGAACAAGGCCTTCGCCTACGTATTCGACGGCCGGGGGTTCTTCGATCCCGACAACCGCTATCCAGTCGCAGCAGAAAACCTGATCATCTTTGGCGACGGCGACCACATCATCTCAAGGACAGGCAAGGTTGGCATGAGGTTCCTCCTCGTTTCCGGCAAACCAATAGGCGAGCCTGTGGCATGGCGGGGGCCGATAGTGATGAACACGGAGAAGGAGCTGGACGTCGCCTTCGAGGAGTACTGGAGCGGGAAGTTCATAAAGGACGCGACCAGGAAGTGACCGCGGGCTGCTCACAACGAATTGTGTTAGACGTTACGCCGCGTTGACTCGATTTCCCTCTCTGACTTCTCACGCAGTTGTAAGAGGGAGGCCGAACACCGCGATGAGGTATCGGGCTGCTTGTCGGCTAATCTGAAGATACGAACAGACCCAGGGCTAGGATGCATAAATATAAGACGAATCCACAGCCGGCAGACCAATGGTAGCGAGGATGGCGAAAGCCGAGGACCTGATGAGCCATCTCTGGAGAGGACTCGAGATCGTGACTGCCTACTCCGGAGTCCAACAGACTATGTTCTCCGTGTCAAGTACATGTAATGGCCCTCAGGGCAGCAGCCCCCGACGAGCTTGACCTTCTTGTCGAGCTTCTCGGACACGGGGCAACAAGCCAATGCTTCTTTTTCATCCGGTACCTCCCTCGGGCGCATGCACGAGCTTGTTCCTATGCATCTCGCATGACAAGGTTTCACGAGAATGTCCCTAGATGTGTCTTCCCCCGTAATCCCCGCAATCTCGGAAGATGTCTGGCTTGACTGAAAGCTCCGAGATTGGTGCATTGGTTTTTGACCTAGTTCGCCTTTCCCCAGCATCATGAGCAGGCGCGAGGAGCTGTTGAGCTGCGCGAAGGAGATGATAGACGAGAAGGAGATCCTGCAACTGTCGCGCGAGCTCATAAGAATCCCCAGCATCACGAACCACGAAGAGCGAATCTCCAAGCTTGTCTTCCAGAAGCTGGACAAGTGGGGGCTGTCCCCCCGGTTGGTCCCGGTGAAGGGATACGGCCCGAGTGTGATGGCCGAGATCGGAAACCCCAGATGTCCATCGATCATTCTCAACGGGCATATCGACACCGTCGAGGTCGTGAACGGCTGGAAGCACGATCCCTTCGGAGCGAAGGTTGAGAACGGAATGCTCTATGGTCTCGGCTCATTGGATATGAAGAGCAACATCGCTGCGATGATGATCGCCTTCAGGTCAATTGCGGATGTCATGCACCCCGAGTCTGCAAGAATCGTTTTTCAGGCCGTTTCAGGTGAAGAGGACACGAGTGCTGGCACAAGGACCATGATCTCGAGGGGCGGGTTCAGGAACGCCAAGGCTGTCGTAGTGGGCGAGGGGTTCGGCGGGCTGCGGGCGATCACGAACGGCAGAAGGGGCGGGTCGTACTTCGATATCGATGTCATCGGAAGGGCTGCCCATGGCTCCAAACCGGAGGATGGGATCAACGCGGTATCCGATGCGGCCAAGATAGTCTGCGCCCTGGACAAGATGAAGATGAGGTCCGTGCGTGGTCTGGTTGCGGACGACTTCATGCCGCTGAAGGAGAGCCAGACCGTGCTCAAGATTACCGGAGGTTCGGAGACGCTCACCGTTCCTGAAAAATGCTTCCTTAAAGTGATCAGGTGCACAGTCCCCGGGAAAGCGAATGTCGAAGCGGAACTCAGACAGACTGTCAGGAGCCTCAAGCTAGAGAGCAAGATCACAATGAAGCTCGAGACCACACCGGGAGACTTCTTCCAACCATACGTTACACCTCCGAATACGGACCTAGTCAGAGTCGCCGCTAGGAACATCAAAGCTTTCACCGGAAGAGAGCCACAGCTCGTGATTGGGCGCTCGGAGGCGGATGACAACATCATCGCCCACGATATCGGCGTTCCCGTCGTCTGCTTCGGGCCGGGAGAGTCGGGCGAACTCGCAAAGTACCACCAGCCAGATGAGGCCGTTAGCATTCCGCAGCTCGTGCTCGCCTCGAGAGCCTATTTCATGACCGCCCTCGAGATGGCTCGGCGCGATTGATCATTCCAACGAAATCGAGGGAAATATCTTATGAAGGCAATCGCGATTCGGGACAGTGAAGTAGCAGCCGGCAGATCGGCTTGACTCTCAGCTTGGGCACGGAATTTGAGAACCGGCCAAATGGAGGATCACTCGGAGTGCAGGGAATCATGCAGGAATCCGTGAACATCGATGCCGTAAAGAGGAAGCTGAAATTCGACTACATGAAGATAAGGAATGACCCGGCCTCGAAAACAGCGGATGTCTTTTCGTCACTCCTGGCCCACTTCCAGAGGCCGCAGATAGTTGTGCATGACTTGATACAAGAGGCGGCGAACCTCATACAGAAGCAGTTCAGATTGAGATGGACCATGGTCGGTCTGAGAAGTCAGTCTGACGGGCTCTACAGGTACGAAGTCCAAATCGGCATGCGCGCAGAGGCCTGGGCCAGGCAGAAGTCAAAGGCATACAAGGAGTCGGACTTCGACATAAGAGGGGCATACAAGGCCTCGGAAATCAGCAAGCTATCCAGGTTCTATGCAGAGGAGGAGAATCCACTCTTCAACGAGGACGAGCAGACTGTCAACCGGCCCGTGCTGTTGAGAGCGAAGCGAAAGGCTGAGGACGAGGCGCTCGAAGCGGATTTCATCGACGCACTGATCCTCGGCCCTGGCGACGATCTGCTGGGCTGGATAGAGTACGGGGGCACCGTCGCGGGGAAGCTTCCTGAGCCGATGACCATCAGGAACATCGAGGTCATGGCAGCGATACTCGGAGCAGCAATTATAACACCGACTCGCCGCCTGCAGTGAAAGACGCAGCCCCGAAAAGCCGATGGAGGAGCGGACCTATTATCATCCAAGTATTACTCATGGCAACCAAACTCACCCTCGCAAGACTGGCTCTGCCCATAGCAGTCGTCCTAGCGCTCGGCGTCGCGAATTGTCAGCCCGCTGCGGCATGGGGAAACGGAGGCTATTCCTCCGACCAGGCGCACCCAGACTACGGCGTTCACGATTGGATCGCAGAGACCGCTTTGAACCTTCAAACAAGGAAGGTCGGGTTTCTGATTGACAAATACCATGCGGCATATCTACTGGGCACGGAGGCTCCCGACAACCCGGAATTCATGGGAGACACGACCCAGCATCATGTTTATTTCCGCTCTTCGGGTCAAGTGCAGGACGATGCATGTGCGAAGAGAGCAGCTCAGACGTACGCGGTGGCGTTGGGATACCTCAGGAACGAGAGCTATGAGGAGGCCGCATATGACATCGGGGTGCTCACGCACTACGTCTGCGACGTCGGGGTGTTCGGGCACACCATGGGCAACGACACAGATTGGGGTCCTGAAATACATCACCAGGACTACGAGAATGGAGTGGACACCAGACTTCATCTCATGAATTCGACTTTCAACATCGAACCCGCCGATATCGATGCGTACAATGCCACTCTCAACTTATCTCGTGCAGTCACATTCGGAGAGGGCATGATAATGCCCAACACATGGATGGACGCGCATTACGACTGGGAAAATTCAACCTTCTACAACAGCGCCCTTGCATCTCTCGATGCGGCCGTCGCCGCGGTCGCATCAGTCATCAACCACTTGTTCCTCGAGGCTTGGGGGCCTCCAACCCCCGGACACAATACGGACTCGGCGGTCATCATCACGGCCGCAGTCGCAGCCGCGGTCGGGATCATCATCATTGTCGAACGACGGCTCCGCGTATGAACCGACAGGATTTAGCGTTCGAGACCGATGAAGGGATGAAGGAGTTGCCGCATGGTCGGCAAGCTGACAGTCAGAACATATAGGAAATCCGACAGGGAGAGCTGTCGCTGCCTCTGGAGGGAGCTTACCGAATGGCACCGCCGGATGTACGAGGATCCCACAATCGGCGGGCCGAATCCGGAGAACTGGTTCGACGAACATCTGAAGAAGGTCGGAACGAGAAGGATTTGGGTCGCCGTGCTTGACAAGAAGGTCATCGGGCTCCTGGGGATGATTTTTGAAAGGCCAGAGGCGGAGATAGAGCCAGTGATAGTCGACTCCTCCTACCGTGGGAAAGGGGTAGGTGTCGCCCTTGTGAAAGCGGCCATCCGGGAGGCCAGGCGACTCGGCGTGAAGTACCTCAACGTCAGACCAGTCGCACGAAACGCAGAGGCGATCAGGTTCTTCAAGGAGATGGGGTTCGATAACATCGGCCGTGTAGAGGTCTTCATGGACTTCTCAAACAAGAAGTGGAGAAAGGGGATTGAGATTCACGACGTCCCATTCAAGTATTGATTAGTTGGAGTCCTCGGCCGCCAGTCCACTCCAGGGAAATCCGCCTTTCGACTTTCCGAATCCGGACGGCAACCAAGAAAAGGCTGCAGAACGCAGGGTTCACGCACTGGGTTTCACGTTCTTGAAGGTCCGATAGAACAGGATGATCGATACGACGTAGAACCCTGTGGCCAGGAGGAACGGAGCTTCGAAGTTGCCGGAGGCGAGCAGGATCCCGCCCACGATCGTGCTGGCGCTGTTCGGCAAGCGCCAGAAGATCGCGTTGATCGCGCTCGCGAGCCCTCGCTCCTCCTTCGTTATGATGCCCATCAAGAAGGAGTCCAGAAGGGGCACGCCCATGTTCATGAGAGCGGCTCGGATCAAGTAGACGCCCGCTGCGAGGGCCGCATTGGGTATGAACGCCAAGCTGAACATGAATACGGTGGAGAGACCCTGCACGAGCACGATCGCCCTGATCATACCATATCTGTGCGCGAGCCCCGAACTGGTGATCGCAGCCAGGCCCATGAGAATGCTCGACGCGGCAAGGAGGGGCCCGCTGAGGGAGTCCTCGATGCTGAACTTGA
>Ga0315280_10008210_pt1 | contig 13721 bp, 12 predicted proteins | sample YL17G06_40_MG_FD_203697 | JGI IMG/M metagenome (GOLD analysis project Ga0315280, IMG submission 203697) | Sediment microbial communities from Yellowstone Lake, YNP, Wyoming, USA - YL17G06_40 | ecosystem: Environmental > Aquatic > Freshwater > Lake > Sediment | place: USA: Wyoming | collected...
ATTTTCGGTTCAAAGCTCATCAAACTCACCAATAAAATCCGAAATCCGAATCTCGAAATCCAAAACAAATCCAAAATTCAAATTATCAAATTATTAAAACATTATTTATACTCCAGTTATAAATTTTTCGTATTTCGTGCTCCGAATTTTGCCCTTCATTAGGCCGCCTCCTTTCCTGCAGGATGCAGAAGGGCTTCGATCTGGACTGTCAACTGGTCGTCCGAGAAGTGATGGATGGTCACCGCCTTCTGCGGGCAACTGGCGCTGCAGACTCCACACCCCTTGCAGGAGGCAGCGATCGTCTCGGCCTTATTACCCCTCTCGGTTTCCACCACCCGGATGGCGCTAAAAGGACAGAGCAATTCACACAGTCCACACCCCAGACAACGCATGGGATCGACCTCTGAGATGGTCGGAAGGACGGTAACATATCCTTTGGCCATCGAGGCAGTGGCACGTCCCGCGGCAGCCTCTGCCTGGGAGATGCTTTCTTCGATGGTTTTGGGGTTGTGGCACAGGCCACATAGGAAGACCCCTTCTGTGGCAAAATCGACCGGTCGCAGCTTCATATGGGCTTCCAGGAAAAAACCGTCTTGGTTGAGGGGGACCTTGTATAGTTGAGACAGGGCCTTGTTATCCTCTGGAGGAAGAATACCCGTGGCCAACTGCAATAGATCCGCATCGATGGCGAACCGTTCCCCGATGATCGTATCGCTTACCTCGATCCGCAATAGGTCTTGGCCGTTTTCTTTAACCTTCCTCACCCCTGGTTGGTCTTCCGGATCGAATCGAAGGAACACCACCCCTTTATCCCTGGCCTCCCGAAAGGAGTCCTCCATGAGCCCATAAGTCCTCATATCCCGGTAGAGGATGTAGACGTTCATTTCTGGGTTCAATTCCTTCAATTTCAAGGCGTTTTTCACGGACTTTCCGCAACAGACTCGGCTGCAATAGGGATGCTCCTCGTTTCGGGATCCCACACACTGGATCATCACCACGTTATTGCAATTCACATATTTTTCCGGATGATTGGCCAGATTCCCTTCCAGGTCCATGGCCGTACAGACTCGCTCATCTTCTCCATAAAAGTAGTCCTTAGGCTTGTATTCCCGGCCACCAATCGCCAGGATGGTGATCCCATGTTTTACCTCCTCCTCCGTGCCATTTCCCACATGTAATTTGGTGGTGAAGTTTCCAATATATCCGGAAGAATCCACTATCTGGCTTCCGAGATAGACATGGATCAGGGGATGATGATTGACCCTGGCGATCAGGTCATTTAAAAAAGACTTTACGTCTCCCCCGCTCAGGGTTCGGTATATGTGGATTGCATTTCCCCCCAAACGTCCGGATTTCTCGACCAAGCTGACCTCAAACCCCTGATCTGCCAGATTCAAGGCGCCGGTCATCCCAGAAATCCCTCCCCCGATGACCAGCCCTTTTTTTATGACCTCCGCCACAGACTCTTTCAAGGGTTGCAAGAGATGGGATTTGGCCACCGCCATCCGGAGCAGTTCTTTTGCCTTTTGCGTGGCCTCCTCGGGCTGATGCATGTGAACCCAAGAACACTGGTCCCGGATATTCGTCATCTCGAAGAGATACTTGTTCAAACCCATCTCTCTGAGAGTTTCCTGAAACATCGGTTCATGAGTCCTCGGGGAGCAGGAGGCGACAACCACCCGATTTAGATCATGCTCCCTGATCTTCTCTTTTATGATTTCCTGGGTGTCCTGACTACAAGTGTATAGATTTTGATCGGCAAAGACAACGTTGGGAAGCGTCTTCGCATACTCGGTCACCTGCGGGACATTGACCACCCCGGCGATGTTGATTCCACAGTGGCAGACGAATACCCCGATCCTCGGCTCTTCCTCTGCCACTTCCCTCTCGGGTGGGTATTCTTTCTTCTGCGTGAGAGTATGCCGCGCCGGGGCGAGTAAAGCAGAAGCTTTAGCAGCCGCACCGCTGGCCTGCATCACCGTCTCCGGGATATCCTTAGGACCGTTGAATGCCCCGCAGGCGAATATCCCTTCCCTTGACGTATCGACAGAGATGAACTCCTGGGACTTGCAAAATCCATATTGATCGAGATCGATCCCCAGTTTCTCGGCCAGCTCCTTGCCCCCTTTCGGCGGGTGAAGGCCTGCAGAGAGGACCACCAGATTGAAAGTTTCCTTTTGAGTTTTCCCTCCTTCCGTTGTGAACCGCACGGAGAGATCTCCCGAACCATTGAGTTCCTCAATCCCATATACCCTGGACCGAATGAACCTTACCCCATGGACATCTTTGGCCCGTTCATAGTATCTGTCGAAATCCTTTCCTTGAGTTCGCATATCCATGAAGAAAATGGCTGTATCCAGAGGCTGCTCACTGTGTTCCTGGGCTATTTCAGCCTCCTTGATGGCATACATGCAGCAGACGGAACTGCAAAAGCCGCAGCCGATGGAGGAATCCCTTGACCCCACACACTGAATCCAGGCGACCTTTTGGGGTGCCTTTCCGTCGGAAGGCCTTTGGAGATGCCCCCCAAAGGGGCCCGAGGGACTCAATATCCGCTCGAACTCCGTTGCGGTCACCACATTGGGCAATCGTCTATACCCCAATTCGTGGAGGGGAGTGGGATTGTATTCCTCAAAACCAGGGCAAACAATGATCGCTCCTACCTCGAACTCTGAAATGGTGTCCCCCCGTTTGTGATCCACGGCCCCGGCCTTACAGGCGGCCACACACTGCAAACACTCACAACAGATACCACAATGGAGGCATCTCTTGGCCTCTTCCAAAGCCGCCTGTTGCGAGAATCCTAACTCCACCTCCTCAAAACCACTCTTCCTTTCCCTGGAAATGTGCTGCATCCGCTGCCGCGGCCTTGTTTCCTGACCCAAGGGGATTCTACTGAGGTCCCATCGTTTGGATTTCTCGGGCAACTGCCGGCCCTCTCGTAAATCCTCCCCCCGCAGATAACGATCAATGGACTCAGCCGCACGTTTTCCCGCCTCCACCGCACCAATGGCTATCCACGGCCCTGTCTGCACATCCCCCCCGGCGAATATTCCCGGCCGACTCGTAGCCAACGTAAGAGGATCCACCTCCACAGTGCCCCCCTGGGTTACCTTCACCCCGCTGGATTCTAAAAAACCCACCTCCGGCACCTGACCAATGGCCACAATAACCATATCCGCTTCGATATTAAACTCAGACCCTGCAACGGGTACGGGCCGGCTCCGGCCGCTGGCATCCGCAGCTCCCAACCGCATCCGAATACACCGCAACCCTTTGATCCTTCCCTCGCCCTCCACCAATACCTCAACGGGGGCCGCAAGATACGTAACCTTCACTCCCTCAGACAATGCCGCCTCCACTTCCTCCTCACTGGCCGGCATCTCCTTCCGCGACCTCCGATATAGAATGGACACCTCCTGCGCTCCTAACCGCAAGGCCGACCGGGCCCCATCTATGGCTACATTCCCCCCTCCAATGACCACAACCTTCTGGCCAACCTCCACCTTCTGACCAAGATTGACCTTTCGCAAAAAGACCACACCCGGGATGACCTGGGGGTTTTCTTCCCCAGGGATACCGATCTTCTGATCCTGGTGGGCGCCCACAGCAAGAAAAATCGCCCGGTATCTTTTCCGGAAGAGGTCGTCCAGGGTGAGCTCGCCACCGATGGGGGTGTTCGTTTTAATCTCTACACCCAGTGACTGAATTGTCTTGATCTCCTCCTCTAAAATCTCTCTGGGAAGACGATAGGAAGGAATGCCCGCATAGAGCATACCCCCTATGACTGGCAGGGCCTCAAAAACTGTGACCGGATACCCTTTCTGGCTTAAAAATGTAGCCGCGGTCAACCCGGCTGGTCCAGAGCCCACAATCGCCACCCGCTCCTCTTTCGCTTCCTCCCTTTGGATCGGAATCTCTGTCTTGACTTGATCGGCAAGAAATCGTTTCAATCCACAAATGGCTACAGGCTCATCAATCAACTCCCGATTACACACCCCCTCGCAAGGATGAGGACAAATTCGCCCTAGTACTCCCGGAAAGGGAAGATCCCTCCTGATAACCTGCAACGCCTCCTGATATTTCCCCTGAGAAGTAAGGGCCACATACCCTTGAACATTGATACCAGCCGGACAGGCCATCACACACGGCGGTCTCTCCCCTTTATCAATGGTGTAGACATTGGGAATAGACTGAGCAAAGGGGATGTAGATAGCCTTCCTCCTGGCCAAACCTTCCTGATACTCACTGGGCAGTTCAACGGGACATTCCCGAGAACACTCCCCACAACCCGTGCATTTCTGCGGGTCAATATACCTGGAGCGTTCCTTCACCCGCACCCGAAACCGACCCGGCTCCCCCTCAACCGCCAAAAGCTCCGCATACGATAAGATCTTCACATTCAAATGGCGACCAAGCTCCACGAGCTTGGGCGAAAGGATTCACATGGCACAATCGTGAGTGGGAAAGGTCTTGTCCAACTGAGCCATGACCCCCCCAATACCAGGATCCCTCTCTACCAGATAAACGAAATACCCCGATTCGGCTAAATCCAGGGAGGCCTGAATCCCAGCAATGCCTCCTCCTACTACCATGACAGCTCCAACCTTATCGTTGTGTGTCGGTAGTGTGACCCGATCCATAGCTTCTCCTTCAGTCTAACGATTGACGAACGTGCCTTTAGAATGCCGGGATAGGGGAAATATCTTCTCTTCCTCCAAGATGTTCGATGCGGGCGATTTCCTCAACGATTCCGGCAATTGCTCCTTCCACCGATGGAGAACAAGTCTCAGAGAAAGTCTGATTGTCCTCAACCTCTATGGCGTAAATTCGGATTTCCCTGGGAATGGGCATTCCCAACCGCTTCCCCAACTCCAGGGCTGTGGCCAAATTGATGTCATGGGGGCAGCTCAAATGCCGGGTCGACTGGAGGTCGTCCAAACCCAATAGATAGAATTCCCCCGCCCCTCCCCCTTCGGTCTTGATACTGTCTACGATGATCAATCGCTCATAGGGACCGATGACTTCCAATAGATCGATGTTGGCGAAACTGGCTTCCTTGATATGGACATCGTTTCCAGCCACCCTTTCCCCAAGTTCCCTGACAACCCTCAAGCCAACGGAGTCATCCTTCAAGATGGAATTGCCCAGTCCTAATAACAAGGTCTTGGCCATCTCAGTCTCTGGAAACCGTCTTCAACATCTCCCCCTGGGCATTCCGAATAACCACCTGCAAAGGCATCTGCCCTGGCAGAGAATGGGTTGCACAACTGAGGCAGGGATCATAGGCTCGAAAGGCCATTTCAACCTTGTTGAGCAGGCCTTCCGTTACAAGGCTACCTGCCTTGATCAGGCCTCGAGCGGCCTTCTTGATGGACATACAGATGGGGGCGTGGTTGTGGGTCGTACCGACGATGAGGTTCACCTTTGTCACCATTCCCTTTCCATCGGTCTTGTAGTGGTGATATAAAGTCCCCCTGGGTGCCTCCACCACTCCAACCCCCTCCTCAGGGACCTCTGTTGGGATCACCCTCACCTTCGGGTCGGTGATCTCAACATCCTGAACCAGCTCCAATTGCCTTTCTGCGGCATAGAGCAGTTCCACCAGCCTGGCCCAATGAGTAGCCAGAGTGGCATGGACAGGCTTTCCCCCGAGGGTATCGAAGTATTTTTCATAGGCTTCCTGGGCCAGAGGGGTAGCCATTCCATCGGCCACATTCAACCGGGCCAAGGGTGCTGCCCGATAGATTCCACTACCCTTGCCTTCCACAAACCCCTTCCAGCCGATTTTCTTAAGGAAGGGGAACTTCAAATAGGACCATGGTTCTACATGCTCACTGATATGTTGCAGATAGTCCGCCGGTTTGAACTTGGCGATCTCCTTAGCTTCGATGTCCGCAACCCGAACCAGGCCATCGTAGAAATTGACCTTGTTGTTCTGGTCCACAAGCCCCATGTAGTTGGTAACTGTCTGATAGGCATCGCTCCGAATGAGGTCCACGTAGGCCTGGTTTTTCAAGACCACGTCCTCAAAGAGCTGGAGTCCGAATTTGGCGAATTCCAGGTTGATCTTGGCCATCTCCAGAATCTTTTTCCGCTCCTCCTCATTGATCCCTTTGCTCACCCCCCCGGGCAGGCTCCAGACCGGATGAGTTGCCCGGCCCGCAATCAAGACCTGGATGTTCTGGGAATAGGCCCTGTTTTTGATGACCTCTTTTCCGATTTCCAGGCCCACTCTATTGATCAGGCCCAGGATGTTCCGCTCAGCAGGATTCGCCTCTGGACCCAACACAAAATCGGGAACTGCCAGCGCATAAAAATGAAGGGTGTGGCTATGGATATAATGAGCGCAATAGAACAGCTCCCGGAGCTTTTTGGCAGCCCGTGGGGGATCGATCTTGTAAACGGCGTCAACGGCCTTACCCGAGGCCAGGTGATGAGCTCCCGGTCAGACGCCGCAGATCCTGGAAACGATCCGGGGGAGTTCTTCCACAGGCCTTCCCAAACAGAAGACTTCGAATCCCCTCAGCTCGGGGACTTGAAAATAAGCATTTTCCACATCCCCCTGGTCGTTCAAAAAAATTTCGATCTTCCCGTGTCCTTCCAACCGGGTGATCGGATCGATGGATATCTTCTTCATGGAAACCTCTTCTTCCTCAATGCCGAAGCGGGCAAACCAAAGCGATAAAATGTCCCCAAGGGGTCAACAATCTCATCGATCATCTGTTCAATCTTCTTGAGGTCTTGAGAATCGATGATGGAACTGATAGCACTCATCATCTTAACTCCTTGATCCTGGACGTCAGGCGGAGGCCCATAACATCCCCGGCAGGGCATGTTGGACCGAATGCACCGCGGGGGATCACTACACCCGCCCCGGGTTGCCGGACCGAGACAGATGAGCCCCTGTTCCAAAAAGCAGCGTTCCGGGTCGAATAAAATTTCCTGGGGGCGATAAAAGGCCTTTACCTTCTTCTCCTCTTTCTTTCTTGGGCAGGTATCACATAGGGTCTTATCCAGCGCTCCCACCACAGACCCCTTGGGAGGCAAATTCCCCGTGACAAGGGCCTGAATCACTTCCCAGATGCGGGCCGGCTCCGGAGGACAACCGGGTACGTAGTAGTCTACCTCCACCACCTGATCCAGGGCCATTACCGTTTCGTAAAATTTGGGCAATTCCAGCTCCCCCTCGGGGACGGAAGTGACCTCTTGGGGGTAGACTTCCTTCGGGGAAACCGTAGAAGGAGACCCGTGATAAACGAAATCCAAAATTTCCTGTCTCCTCTTTTCATTGGCCAGTCCCGGGATTCCACCTAACTGGGCGCAGGCCCCAAAGGCCACCATGACCTTCGACTTCCGCCGGAGTAGGCGGGCAACGTGTTCATTCTCCTCATTCCGCACCGCTCCGTTGAAAAGGCAAACGTCGATGTTCTGATCGGCCATTTCCTCTACATCGCGGTACTTGAAATCCATCGCCACAGGCCAAAAGAGGACATCCGCTGCGGCGGCGATATCCAACAACTTCTCATGGGTATCCACCACGGCCACATCGCAACCCCCGCAGGCCGCACCCCAGTAAAGGGCAAACTTCAATTTCCCCATAAACCTTTCCCTCCCTCTGATCGGGAAAACTACCTCAGGGGGCCTAACTTTCGGAGTTCTTGTGTTATCTCGCTCACCAGGCCGGCAAAACGCCTTCCCTCGGCGACAGAGACCCACTCCAATCTTAGCCTCTCCCTTTCCAAACCAAACTGCTCCAACGTCTTCTGCAGGAGGCGATAACGCTTTAAGGCATTGTAGTTGCCGTTTCGATAGTGACAATTTCCCAAGTGACATCCCAGGATCAGAACCCCATCGGCCCCTCTTTTGAAGGCCTCAAGGACCACCTCCGGATCTACGGAACCAGAACACATCACCCGGATGAGTCGTAGGTTTGAGGGATAGGAGGCCCCCTCAACCCCGGCTGAATCCACCCCCATCTGGGAACTCCAGTTGCAGTAAAATCCGATAATCCTGGGCTCGAAATTCTCCATGGACCAACCCCTTCTTTCCCCTTTAGGTGGATGGCCCGAGATAGGCATCGACCATGGCCATCATCTGCTCCTTCTTAAACCCTTTGAGTTGCACGGCCCCCGTGGGACAAGCCCCGCAGCAGGTCCCGCAACCTTTGCAGAGGATTTCATCTACCCTGGCAACGTTCTTCTCCGGGACCACGGTGATCGCCCCGTAAGGACAGAGGGCCTCACAAACCTTACAGCCACAGCATACCGATTCCTTCACCGTTGAGATGATCCCTTCGCTGAACAAGGATTCTTGGGCCAAAAGGGTCATCGCCCGGGAGGCCGCGGCCTTGCCCTGATAGATGCTCTCCCTGATGGAAACAGGACTTCGGGCCATTCCCGCCACAAAGATTCCCTCTTGCATGAAATCCACAGGGCTTAACTTCTCGTAGGCTTCCTGAAAGAATCCATCCTCGTTTAAAGGAACCCGGAACATCTTGGCGAGAATGTGGTTGTCCTCCGGGGGAAGGACGGCTGAGGCCAGCACCACTAGGTCCGCATCGATCTCCAGCAACTCATCAAGGAGGAGGTCTGGAACCATCACCTTCAGGATATCCCCCACTACCTTCACCTCTGGCATTTTATCTAAGTCATAGCGGACGAAGAGGATCCCTTTTTCCCGGGCCTCCTGGTAGTAGGATTCTCGAAACCCATAGGTGCGCATATCTCGATACAGAATGTAGACGTTCATCTTTGGATTTAAAGTCTTCAGGCGGATGGCGTTCTTCACCGACTTGGCGCAGCAAAGTCTGCTGCAATAGGGCCGCACCTCGTTTCGAGATCCCACACATTGGATCATCACGACCGTCTTGCTGGCTGCCACTCTTTCGCTGACCCTATCGATCTCCTCCTCCAACTCCACTGAAATGAGAACCCTGGCATCCTGGCCGTAAAGATATTCGTCGGGTTTATACTCCCGGCCACCTGGGGCGAGGATGGTGATCCCATGTTTGATCTCTCTTTCCTCTCCCGAAGCAGACTTGATCCGGCTTGTGTAATCTCCGACGCGCCCGTGATGCTCTATCAATTGCGTATTCCGATGGACGCGGATTTTGGGATTCCCGCCGACCTTTCCCACAAGATGCAAAAGGTAGCCCTGGACGTCTCCCCCCTCCAAGGTATGGTGGATCTTCAGGGCGTGGCCCCCCAATTGGGAGGTTTTTTCTACTAAGTGCACGTCAAACCCATTATTGGCCAGGCTGATGGCGCTAACCATCCCTGTAATCCCTCCTCCCACCACCAGGGCTGAGGGGCTCATGCGGGTGGGGTGCCGATATAAGGGCTCCAGAAAGCGGGCTTTGGCCACTTCCATTTTAATCAAGTCCTTGGCTTTCAGGGTGGCCTTTGCTGGATCATGGCTGTGAACTCGAGCACACTGGTCCCGGAGGTTGACCATTTCCATGAGATAGGGGTTTAGGCCAGCTTCTCGGAGGGTTTCCTGAAAAAGAGGGCCATGGGTGGAAAAGGAACAGGAGCCGATCACCACCCGGTTTAGCCCGTGTGTCTGGATAGCCTTCTTCATCTCATCCCGGGCTTCTTGGGAACAGGCGTAGATCCTTTGATCGCAAAATGTCACATCTGGAAGAGCACGGGCGACCTGTGTCAAAGAAGCAACGTCAACATTCTTTCCAATATGATCCCCACATTGACAGAGAAAAACCCCTATCTTCGGTGCTTCTCCAGATACATCCCTCTCAATGGGATAGTCCTTTTGGGGAACATGACTGAATCTGGCTCCCGCTAAAATTCCCAAGGTATCTGCCGCCGCCCCGCTGGCCTGCATGACCGACTCGGTGATATCGTCGGGGCCAGCAAAAGTCCCGCAAACGAAGAAACCCTCCCTCGAGGTCTGTAAAGGCGAAAATGGCGATGCCCAGCAGAACCCATAGGGGTTGAGCTCGATACCGAATTCCCGGCTCAATTTCTTAGCGGTGGCCGCACATTCCAGCCCGATGGATAGGACCACCATGTCAAATTCAGCGGTCATTACCCCGCCCCCCTCGCTGGTATAAGTGACCATAAGGCCTTTCCCGCCCCCGGCCTGCTCAATTTTGCATACCCCACTGCGGATATATTTTATTCCAAACTGTTCTTTCGCCCGGTAGAGATATCGTTCCGAATCTTTCCCGTAAGGCCTTTGATCCATAAAGAAAATGGTGGGTTCAAGGTCCTTTACGTATTCCTTGGCGACGATAGACTCTTTGAGGGTAAAGGAACAACAGGCCGCGGAACACCAGGGATTCCCAATTCTGGGGTCCCGGGAGCCCACACACTGAATGAAGGCTATGCGGCTCGGTATCCTGCCGTCGGAGGGGCAAAGGATGCCTGCCCGTTCATGAATCATCTTTTCCAGGTCGACGGCCGTGATGGCGTCCTTATATTTTCCATAGCCGTATTCAGGCAATAAGGCCGGGTCAAAAAGCTTAAACCCAACAGCCATGACCACACCCGCTACATCGAGCTTTATCTCTTCGGGGTCAGACCTTAAAGGCACATTGTATAAAGGAAGCTTGTCACAAATAGGGCAGCGGCGTTCATTGATTTCTGAAAGACGTCGAATCGTAGCGGTGAATTGGCCGGCTTGTCCTTCGATCTTCACGACTTCTCCATGCCGGAAGAGGGTGATTTGAGGATGGGTGATAACCTGGAAAGCCTTCTCACTCACCTGACACAGCATACACCGATTACACTCCTCCACCCCTTTACAACAGTTGTCCGCAGTTGCCCCCATCAAATTACCTTTTCTCTCTACGAGATAGACATGGTATGCCGATTCGGCCAAATCCAGAGAGGCTTGAATCCCGGCAACTCCAGCTCCGATCACCAATACGGAACCTATCTTTCCTTCCATGGTCCCTAATTCCTTTTCCCTCCTGAATGAAAAGGCTCAGGCCAGCTCTTTGGCAACTCGACTCAGCAATTCCACCGGGTTAAGGGTGAAAGATTTTCCCTTCTCGGCCACAATGGATTTCATCAATCGATATCTCACCCTTTGGGAAAATCTGTCCAGTTCCTTGGCCTTCTGGAGAAAAGAAGGATCCACATATCCCTCCTTCACAGCGACATCCCTCAACACTCGCATAATATCGGTAAATTTCACATTTTGCGGGCAGTGCCCACTGCAAGTAAAGCATTGGGTACAGTACCAGATGAAGTCGGAGGAAAGCACCCTTTCCTTCATCCCCATAAGGACCATCCGAATGATCTTCCGGGGATCGAAGTCATCAGAAATCTCGCTTACCGGACACCCGGCAGTACAAATCCCGCAGGCGTAGCAGACCTTCAGTTTTTCTCCTCCGGGTTGACTCGCCACCTCATACTTAAACTTGGGGTCTAACTCCGAAGAGCGGATGACCTTTTTCGTTTCCTTTGGTTTTTCAACCGCTTTGGCCAATCTTCCCACCTCCCCCCATTTGTGCGGATCTCAATCCCTTAAACCGAACCAACCCTTCTGTAATAATTTTTGATTAATTTTTCAGTTCCCCTTATATCAACCCTTTGGCCTGCAATCCTTTGACCGGGTCAGTAATATGGCGGCCCAACCATTTCAGCACATCTTCATGCCCGAGAGCCAATCCCATTAATTCTGGAAAATAGAAGATGGGAAGATTGTAGGTTTCCCCCGTCTCCTTCTCCAATTCCTCCTGACGGGTATCCAGGTTGGGCTGGCACATCGGACAGCCGGTGACCAGACAGTCCGCCTCCGCTTCCTTGGCCATGGAGAGGAGTCGGCCGCTTAATTTTTTCACAATATCCGTCCGAGTCATCACCAAGCTGGCTCCACAACAATCGGTTTTATAAGACCAAGGGATGGGTTCAGCGCCCAGGCATTCCATTAATCGGTCCATATGCTCAGGGTTCTCATATTCCTGGATTTCAGTCAGCTTTGGAGGTCGAACGGTGAGGCATCCGTAATAGCAGACGACCTTAAGTCCGCAGAGGGGTTTGAACCGCTTTTTCTTCACCTCTTGGAGGATCGGCTCTTCACAAAAAAAATCTAAGGCATATCGAATGGAGACCCTTCCCCGATAGGGAGTGGGGAGTCTTCCCGGGTGCTCCCTCACTTCTTTTTCCACTGTTTTGAATCGGTTGTAGCAAGCCACACAAGGCACCAGCAGCTCTCGATCGCTCTTCTCGGCAATGGCCAGATTGCGGGCGGGAAGCGCCAGGGACAATTCTTCATCCAGGCAGTGAGCAGAGCTGGCCCCGCAACAGGTCCAGTCTTCCAACTCGTGGAGTTCGATGCCCAGGAGGTTGGATACACCTCGGACCGATTCGTCATATTCCCTGGCGGTTCCATGGAGAGAGCACCCGGGGTAATAAGAAACCTCTTTCACCTTCTCTCCCCTTTCTCAAAGGCGCGAAAAATCTCCCGCACCTCTCTTCCCCCCCTCAGCGTGGATGGAAGAAGTTTGATCTTTCCCCGGCGGAACATCTTCCATCCCAGGGCGGCGTCTTTAAGAAAATCCCTTGTCTTAAACTTCAATTGGAGAATGAGGCTCAGTTCGTGAATCCGGCCCTTCGATTTGATGGTGTTTAAAAAGACGGAGTGGAACAAAGGGATATCCTTTTCCCCTGGTGGGAAACCAGAACGAATCGCCAAATGTCTTAGGGTATCCATGATCTTGGCAATATCGATGTTGTTCGGGCAGCGAACACTACATGTATAGCAGGATGCGCAAATCCAGATGGTCTTCGAAGAGAGGACCCTTTCCCGATGCTTGTACTGGATATGACGAAGAATCTGATTGGGAAGAAGATCCATCGCATAGGCCACCGGGCATCCCGATGAGCACTTCTGGCACTGATAACAGGCCTGAAGTTTTTCCCCACTGGCCTGAACAACTTCCCAGAGGAATGAATTCTCCTTCTGACTCATCGCCTTCCCTCGATTCTTTGCTGGCCCCTATCTATCACGGTGGGTCTATTCCTCTCTTCTCTCCCTGGCTCTGGATAAGGCCGCAGGAGCTGCTGAGGCCCAATCCAGTTCCCTTTCCTGCGTCCTTGGCGGTAAAGAAGCGATTGAAGATGCGGGTGAGAGACTCCTCCGGGATGCCCTCACCGGTATCGGTGAACTCCCCAGAGGCCGATTCTCGATCCGGGCATTCTTTTTCTTTTCGGTCACTTTTTCAGCAGCTTGGCCAGGCGGGCCAGGAGCATCTTGGGATCGATGGGTTTATCGATGTAATCCTCTGCCTCCAAATCCAGGCCCATGCTCTTGGCGTATCGCGTGTCGGCAAAATGTTCCCCCACCGCCGTTAAAATAAGAATGGGAATGTCCTTACAGGTAGGATCTCCCTTTAATTCTTTGCATGCCACAAAGCCATCTTTTTCGGGCATCATGATGTCCAATATGATGGCATCGGGTTTCTCTCTCTTGGCTTTCTCGATGCCTTCTTTGCCGTTGTAAGCGGCAATCACCTGATAGGAGGCACTCTCCAGAGCTGCTTTGATCATTTCCACCACATCGGGCTCGTCATCGACCACTAAAATCTTTGCCATGGTTCTCTCCCTCCTGGTAAATGTTTCAATAAATCCTAAATTCGAAGCACCAAATCCTAAACAAATTCAAAATTCAAATATCAAATGCTCAAAAAGCCTTTCCCATTTCGAATTTGGAATTTTGGTCATTGGAATTTGTTTCGGATTTAAGATTTTGAA
>Ga0315280_10008211_pt1 | contig 13720 bp, 10 predicted proteins | sample YL17G06_40_MG_FD_203697 | JGI IMG/M metagenome (GOLD analysis project Ga0315280, IMG submission 203697) | Sediment microbial communities from Yellowstone Lake, YNP, Wyoming, USA - YL17G06_40 | ecosystem: Environmental > Aquatic > Freshwater > Lake > Sediment | place: USA: Wyoming | collected...
CCATCACAGCCGCAAGTCGGGCCTGATAATAACCCACACGGGGCACATCCTCGAATACGTCGAAGCGGACGTCGGCTGCGTCCTTGTGGACGGGAAAATAATCTGCAGCGGCAATCCGCGCGAGATTCTTCATACCATTAGGAAGTGCGGCTATCACGAGTGCTACCGCTGCTTCGGAGATAAAAAAATTGAGGATTTAAACAGTGCCTGATGAAAAATATGTGGAAGAAGCGCCTCAGCACAAACCCATTGAGAGCTTAACCGAGCTGCCAAAAGACGACATAGCGGTCCTTTTGCGCTCTGGGATCGATCCGCAGGAGAAGGAACGCGCCGGCAGCTTCTTCCAGATGGACCACTCCGTTACGCACTGTCGAGTTGATTTTGAGGGCGCTGAGATTATGTCGACACCGCAAGCGCTCAAGAAATACGACGGCCTCGTGGATTACTGGTGGCGCGCCCTGTCGCCTGACAAGGACGAATACACCAAGCGCGCCGAGCTCCATCAGGAGAGCGGCTATTATATTCGCGCACTGGCTGGCGCGAACGTCACATACCCGTTGCAGGCGTGCCTTTACATAACTGTCGAGGGGCTCGCGCAGGACGTCCACAACGTGATAATCGCTGAGGAAGGCTCGAATTTGCACGTTATAACGGGCTGCGCGACGGGGCCAAAAGTCAAATCGGGCTTGCACGTCGGCGTTTCGGAGTTCTATGTAAAAAAGGGCGCGACGCTGATTTTCACGATGATTCACAACTGGTCAGAACAGATGAAGGTCCGCCCGCGCACCGCGGTAATCGTCGAGGAGGGTGGGAAATACATCTCCAACTACATCTGCCTTTTGCCCGCAAAGGATTTGCAGGCATATCCGCAAGCGACGCTCATTGGCGAAAACGCGGTTGCAACGTTCAACTCGGTTCTGCTCGCAAAACCAGGCTCGCTCATGGACTTGGGCTCACGCGTCATACTGAAAGCTAAGGGCACAAAAGCTGAAATTATTTCGCGCACCGTATCGACGGGCGGGACGATAATCGCACGCGGACATTTAGTCGGCGAAGCGCCAGACATAAAGGCGCACCTTGAGTGCAAGGGGCTGATTTTGTCGGATGCTGGTCGAATCCACGCGATTCCGGAGCTCGAAGCAAAAATTTCGGGCGTGGACATGTCGCATGAAGCAGCCGTCGGAAAAATCGCGCGCGACGAGATCGAGTATCTGATGGCGAGAGGGCTGTCTGAGAAAGAGGCCGTATCGCTGATCATCAAGGGATTTTTGTCGCTGGAAATCGAAGGCCTGCCGTTCGCACTCAAGCTCGAGCTCGATAAGCTGATAGACGAGGTTGACAAAGGAGCATTTTGAAGGGGCATTTTGAGGATAGATAATCACCCCGCACCTCCTTATAATTAGCTTTGATGATCGTCGCTATTGTTACCTGCTATAACGAGGCTAGCTCGATAAAATCGACGCTTGAGCGATTGATAGCAGAGCTAAAGGACATCGGCGAGGATTTTAAGATAATAATCGTCGACGACGGCAGCACGGACGGATCGCAGAAAATCTACAGCGATTTTGCGAGTGAACACGAGGGCATCGCTGAAACTATAAGGTTTGACAAAAACAGGGGCGTGGGTGCGGTCTTCAGGGCGGGGCTTGCGCGTGCAGTCGAGATTGCGAAAAATGATGACGACATGGTCGTGATTGTCGAGGCGGACGGGACGAACGAACTCGAACTTATAAAATCGATGCACGCCGAGATAAAACATGGGGCGCAGATAGTCGTGGCTTCGAGATATTTAAGAGGTGCCGAGGTCAAAGGCGTGCCCGCTCACAGACGAATTTTGAGTCGGTTATTAAACGTGTATCTTCGGCAGAAGTTCAAGAGATTTGCCGATATAAGCGACTTCTCATACTTTTTCAAAGCGATGAGCGCGGGCGCGATAAAGAGAGCTTTTGAACATTACAAAGACGAGTTCATAACGTCAAGCGGCTTTTGTGCGAGCCCAGAGATTTTAATCAAACTTTTGTCGCTTAAAATGGGGATAAGCGAACTTCCGACAAAATATCTATATCAGAGCCGAGGCGAAAGCAAAATGAAAGTCTGGTCGACGGTAAAAGAATACGTTTCGCTTATAAGAAGGATGGGGAAGGAGATTCAGTGATGATGAAATTAGTCAAGTATCAAATCTGTTTCTTTGCGTTATTATTTTTAATAACCGCTGCCTGCGAAAAAAATTCGAAGCCGTCCGAGACGGATGATGACGACACGATGCCTCAGTGCAATGAAGGCGAAAAAAAGTGCACGGTCGATGCGCTTGCGCTTCTGGAGTGCAAGAACGGCGAGTGGACATTGGCCGACGAGTGCATGGTTAATTATGGGAAGCTGTGCGAAAACGGCGCGTGCATCGACCCGTGGCGATACGGCTCGCCTGTGTTCGACCCGTGCGAAGGCGATGAGCACGCGACACAGATGACCCTGAAAGAGAAAGCTGAAAAGTATGATCGATTGGCTCGCGTCCTGCACGTGCACCCCCTTCACAAGCGAATTACTCACGTGACGCTCGCTGAAGGGTATACGGAAGATAACGCGACATACGAGAACGTAATCGCGTGGGACACGGGCGAAAACGATGGGCTGTGGACCGGCCTTTATATCGCATCTCAGGCGTTTCGATATGCCGTCACTCACGACGATGAGGCGCTCGATAATTTGCGACTCATGCTAGAAGGGATGGAGATCGGGATGCGCATCACGGGGGTAAGCGGCCTTTTCACGAGGGAGTATATAACGCCAAACATAGCTGGCATGAGCTGCCCGACCAATCCGAGCGAGTATGTCCCGAGCACCGATAAAAAGGACAACAAATGGGTTAAGGTCGATACCGACGGGACGATCGTTATTTATGACGCCGTTAACAGCCAGTGGGTCAGGACAGAACACAAAGTGCCTGCCGAGTTCGCGGGCTACTGCTGGCTAGATAACGTCTCGAAGGACGAATACTCCGGGCACATGTTAGCGCTTGGAGTGACGTATCTTCTCGTCGATGATGAGGAGGTGCGCACAAAAGCGGCGAAGCTTTTGGAAGAGGTCGCAGACCACCTTATCCTGCACAATATGGCGGTCGTCGACTGGGACGGGCGCATAACGGAGCACGGAAGGTTCTGGCCGTTGGCGCTCGACGATTTCCCCGGGTTCAACGCGATTTTAGCTTTGAGCTACATCAAGATGGGCGCGGTCGCCTCTGGTCGGCAGGACATCATCGATTTCTACAACAACTGTCTGTTGCAAAAGAGCGGACCTCTCGATTGCCTCGGCCAGCCGCTCACGCCTGCACAATCGTTTGCCGACTGGCTGCGGTTTATTGGCCTGTATGTCGGGCACGACGCGTGCAAGTCGAACTGGAACAATTTTTCGATGGTGTTTTTGGGGATGTTCACTTTGATCTGGTATGAGCACGACCCTGCGTTTCGATGGATTCTGGCGGACACCCTCGAAAATCAGATGTTCACTCACAACGACAACTATCGAGACATGCGAAAGCAGCATAACGCAGCGTGGAGCATGATCGCCGCGTCGATGAAAAACGTCGGGCCGGGCTCGTCTGGACAGGATATAAAAGCGGTAAACGACGCGATCTGCGCGCTGCGCCAGTTTCCAGAGTCAAAGTCGATGTCGAACATCGACACGGGCGAGGATGATTTCCCAACGGACTACAACTGCGAAAGCAGATTTGCTGGGGAGTATCTGACCTACAACCCCGTGCCCGTTTATTTGCGCTGCCCTGAGACCTTTACGTGGTGGTCGAACCCATACGGCCACTGGCAATGCACCGAGAATCCACGATACATCAAGCAGCCAGCGGATTTTCTTTTGCCATACTGGATGGGTCGCTACTTCGGATATATCGACGGGTCGTGGTGAGGAAGCGGTGCTATAATTTGTAAAAGAGGGAGTCGACATCAGGATGCAGAGGTTTTTACTCATACTTTTTGCGGTTCTCTTTTTAATCTTATTCGCATCGTGTCAAGGGAAAGGTTCGTCAAAAATCTCCGATGACGATTCATCGGACGATGATAATGTTTCTGATGACGACCTAGACGACGATTCGTTGCCCGACGATTACGTCGCGCCGTGGCCTCAGTCAAATATTGAGACGCCCGATTACGACGAGAGCCTGGAGGCGGGACCGCTTCGCCAGAAGGCGCAGGATCACGATGAATGGTATGTGCAGCACCACCAGCCGTTTTATGGCTCAACGCTTGAGATTCTCTATAAAGATGACGAGCGCACGGAGGTAGAAAAATATTACGGCACGTGGGATAGCTGCTTTTGGACGGGTTCGTATTTAGCAAGTCAGGCATTTAGATACTATGTGACGCGCGACCCTGAAGCGAAGGCTAATGCGATAAGGGCGGTAGAAGCGCTCGACGGGCATCTGCACGTAACGGGCAGGTTCGGCTACGTTGCGCGCTATCGCGGCCCGCAGGACCCGTTAGTTCTGCCAGAAGACTGCGCCGAGTTTGAGGGCTGCCATTTCGTCAACGACGGAGAGTATGCGGGCGATTTCTGGATTGGCAACACCAGCCGCGACCAATACAACGGCTGGTTGTTGGGGATGAGCTTGGCTTACGACTTGGTTGACGACAAGGAGATGCGGCAGATTATAAAAGATGATGTCGCAGAAATTTTAGACTATCTGATTGGGAACAAATGGGTAATCGTAGATTTTGAAGACGAGCCTTCTGCGACACCTGCTATTGTCCTTCCGAACATGCAGCTTTTGTGGGCGCTGATTAGCTATCACATTACAGGTGAGGAACGGTTCAAAGCGGTCGTGCAGAAGTGGATTAGAAACAGTGAACGAAAGATGATGTGGGTTTCTGGCATATCGATTTTCTCCAGGTATATGGAGTATTACGGCAACCACCTCGCGCACCAGACCTTTTACAACCTTTTGAGGCTGGGCAAGGTCTATTTCAGCAAGGACGATTACGAATTCTTTAAATGGCTTTTTGAAAACCAGACTCACTTGTGGGTGAAGTTGTCTCACAACCCGTTTTTCAACCTCGTCCACATGAGCCAGGGTGACTATGCGCCCTATCCCGGCGATGACGAATATCAATTTCAGCTTGAGCAGGATTTGACAGATTTTATCGACGCTCCATCATATCAGCGCTGGGTAGAGCCGCCGCCCGCTGAGATTGACCCGATTTCGGTATGGCTCGATGAGCTAGTTAAAAGTATCCCTTGGCTTGAGGAGCAGATAGGTTCTAAAATCGAGCCTCAAGCGGAAGAGGCATATCCTGTTCAATACCAGTGCCCGACGCATTTATACTGGGAGAATAGCCCATTTCGCATCGTTTGCGAGAAGCCCGAAAATTGGCGCTACGTCTATCCCGGCTTCGACTATCTGATTGCGTATTGGATGGCGAGCTATCATAAGTTTATAAAGAAGGATCAATAAAGCGGTTTGGGTTATATAAATGTTGAAAAAAACCGAGAGTTATCAACATATTAACTCTTGATGTCGAAGGGGGATAACACGAGATTGCAAGTTAAAATTCTTTTGCTTTTTGCGGTTTTTCTTTTGGCCGTCGTGGTCGCCTGCGAGAATAGCAAGTCGACAAATGACGACGATGCCGATGATGACGCCGCTTCCGATGACGACTCAAGCGACGGCTACATCGAGTATGTCCCCATAAAGGATTCGCTTGGACGCACGATAATTGCGCGCGGAGCTAATTACACGGGAATGGAGACCGGCTGGTTTCATCACGCCCCAGAGGATTTTCAAAGGATGGCGTCTTGGGGGTTCAACGTCGTGCGGCTCCCTATCGCATGGTATTATCTCGAGCCAGAGCAGGGTGTTTGGGACGTTTCATATCTCACGGATGTCGTTGCGCCGATTGTTAGCTACGCGCACGATGCAGGGCTTATGGTCATCTTGGATATGCACCAGTGGAAATGGTCGCCATGCTGTGGGGGGTGCGGCATACCTAGCTGGACTTGCATAGACCCAAAACCGATTGAATTCGAATGGCTCAGGCAGTCCACGCTGTTCTGGAATCATTCCCTATACTTGGATCACTTCATCCAAACATGGGAGCTTGTGGCCGAGTTCTTCAGCGGAGATGACCGCATCTGGGCATACGACCTCTTCAACGAGCCAACCGCGGGATTCTCTCTGCCAGAGGCTTGCGAGAACCAATTGTTCCGTCCACTCTATATTCGACTGATAGAAGCCATTAGAAAGCTGCATCCAGAACCATACATAATTGTTGAGCCTGCAATAACAAACGGCCTTGGATTTCCATTCGTGATGGAGCCTTTGCCGTATGAGCGAATCATTTATAGCCCCCATCTCTATCCTTGGTTTATTGCCGATGGGAAAACGGGTTATTGGTTTGGCAAAAAAATTCTGGAAAGCCAAATTGCCGAAAAGTTGGACGATGCAAACGAGCGACAGATGCCGCTTTTAATCGGTGAAACTGGCATCGGGTCAGCCGCAGACAATGCGGAAATTTATGCGCGCGATGCAACCGGGCTTTTTGACAAATACATGACCAGCTTCACGTGGTGGACTTACTGGCGCGACGACGCAGGCTTCGGATTGCTAGATAGCTCAGGCAACGAGAAGGAGATTTTCATCAAATATCTATCGAGGCCGTACCCAAGGGTGACCGCGGGTAACCTAAAAGAATTCTTCTTCGACGTCGATAAAAGGGTTTTTACCGTTACATTTGAGAACGACCCGAAGCTCTCACCAGAGATAGAAATATTCATACCGAAGGCACGGCATTACAGCGAGGGGTTTATAGTCGAATGCTCTGATGGGGAAGGGACGTATAGCTACAGCTTCGATGAACAGTCACAAACGCTCGCCGTTACTTGCGACCCAAAGGAGCACATCCATAGGATAACTGTAATGCCTGCGGACTAAAGTATCGATACAGCGGAGCATCCGTTTAAAAATACCCCTAGTTTATCGTCCAGCACAACTAGCGCGCTAGACTGTTGTTGCTTCAACGCGCGTGAGATAATATAAACATAAAAAGACTGAGGAGGTAGCAAGGTGAAAGGGTTCAAATATATCTTGATCATATTGGCAGCATTGCTCGCAATTTTGGTCTTCTCATGTTCGACAAAAAGCTCCCACTCCGAAGCTGATGACGATACAGATGACGATGCGCAGACAGACGACGATGCGGCTGCTGACGACGATACGCTTCCGGACGATTACGTCGCGCCGTGGCCGCAATCGAACGTTGAGGTGGCTGACTACGATGAGAGCCTTGAGCCTGGTCCGTTGCGCCTGAAAGCCGAAGCTTACGACGCCTGGCATGAGCGGTGGCACCGGCCTTATTACGGCTCGAGCCTTGAAGTCCTCTTTACAGACGATACGCGCACGGAAGTTCAAGTCTACGGGGGCTCAGGCGACAGTTGCATCTGGACGGGGACGCATCTTGTGAGCCAAGCGTTTCGATATCATATTACGCGCGACCCGCAAGCTAAAGCCAACGCAATAACGGTCGTCCACGCTCTCGATGGCCATCTGCACATAACGGGTCGACCCGGCTTTATCGCGCGCTATCGCGGCCCGCAGGACCCGAAGGTCATGCCGTCCAACTGCGCCGAAGATGTCGATTATTGTCACATCGTCAATGACGGGCCGTATGCGGGCGATTTCTGGAAGGGCGATACCAGCCGCGACCAGTACACCGGCTGGTTTTTCGGGATGTGCACGGCTTACGACCTCGTCGATGACGAAGACATGCGCGACATGATTCGCTCAGACGTGGCCGAGGTGCTGGACGAGCTTATAAATAACGGCTGGTGGATTGTTGACATCGACGGTGAACACACGGGCCCCGCCCCTAAGATAATCCCAGTGCAGCAGCTGAACTGGTCTTTGATCGGCTACCACGTCACCGGCGAGGAGCGATTCAAGGAACAGGTTCAAAACTGGATTAGAAACGATAAGCGGTCCGTTCTGGAAGCGTCCTGCATAAATTTTATGAACCGCTACGCTCAGTATTACGGCAACAACCTAGGCCACCAAAATTTCTACAGCCTGCTCAGACTGGCGAAGGTTTATTTGAGCAAGAACGATTACGAGTTTCTGCGCACGCTGTTTGATACGCAGCAGCATACGTTCACTCGGCTCAGCCACAACGCGTTTTACAACGCAATCCACATGAGCCAGGGGAAATACACGCCTTATCCCGGCAACGACGAGTATCAATTCCAGCTCAAACAGGATTTAACCGATTTCCGACCGGCGCCGAACTATCAGTATGCAATGGCTCCGCCGCCTAGCGAGATAGACCAGGTCTCGGTCTGGCTATATGATCTGTGGCAACAGTATCCAATCCTCGCAGACATATTTGGGGACGTCGATGTGCAGGCGAAAAACGCATATCGCGTGATTTACCAGTGCTCGACCGGTTTTTTGTGGCAGCGCAACCCGTTTGCCATTTCCTGCGGCGCTACTGAGATGCCGCGCATGGTCAACCCGGGGGTCGATTATTTGGTCGCCTACTGGATGGCGAGCTACCACAAGCTCTTGAAAAAGGATCAGTGAGCATGCTTTAGCAGTTGCTGCAGGATATTTGAGCAATCTGCACATTCGTCTTGCCCGGGGAGTGTTTTAAAAATAATATTTAATTGAGAACATGCGGAGGTGAAAAATGAGGAAATCTTTGTGGCTGTTGATGGCGCTGATCCTGGCCATAGGGCTATCGGCGTTTATGACGGGTTGTAATACCGGCGGCGGCGGTGGCGGGAATGGCGGCAATGACGATACGGCGGACGACGACGCGGGCGATGACGACGCGAGTGGTTATTGCGGCACGCTCACAGATCAAGAGTTAAACCTGTTCAAGACGATTTTCTGCGCGGGCTCGAGCAACAGCTATTCTGACGACTTCGGCACGCCGCCATTTACGGCGGATGACCTGTTCACGTGGTATCACGGGAAGATCGTCACGAAAGCGATGGAAAAAATGGGGCCGTGCGTGGACTATGTGCCAGCGCTTTGGGTCTACTGGTATACCGACGTGGGGCAGGTGCAAGAAGCTACAACGCTTTCTTGGGCGATTGATGCCTTCTATCACTTTCTCGACGACGACCCCGCGCCGATGGTCTTTGGGGAACGGGTGCACACTTATCTGGAAACTCTGTTTGGGGGGATGAACGACGGGGTCTTCTTCATCGGCGCGAACATACCGAAGGTCATGATGCTCGATTATACAGGCGACAAAAACGAGATACTCCAGATAATCTACGATGAGATGACCGCGCGACCCTATGCGATTATGATCGACCTCAACTACTATATGGAGAAACTGATAGCGGGCAAGGTCTATTATAACGGTGAGAAGCTGAGCGTGCTTGACATATTGATCGACCAGGTGCACGTGAACGAGCTTGGCCATCAGGTGCTTGCCGACCTGTTCATCCAAACAATCGACGCCATCTGGCCCGAGCTCCAAATCCCGACGTGGGGAACGATAGAGATAATGGATTAGTAGAACGATTTGGTAATTTAAAAAGAGTTTTGATAATCAGAGGCAAAAAATATGAATTAAGCGGTGTGTTAAATAAATAATGACCCAATCGAGAAATTATATGTCTAAAAAATTAGGCAGGAATGACCCATGCTGGTGCGGTTCTGGGAAAAAGTATAAAAAGTGCCATCTGGGTCGTAACAAAATGCAAGCTCCAAACCCCGTCCAGGCAGCTGTAGAACTGGAAAAAACACTTCGTAATAAAAAATATTGTCTTCATCCAGAAGCTAGCATTGATACTTGCAAGGGTGGTATCGTTAAAGCTCACACCATTCAAAGAAATGGCGGTTTAAGTCGCATAGCACATGATGGACATGTTTTTCGATTTTGGCGAGATCATATTAAAAGGACTTTTGTTCCTACACTAGTTGGAATCAAAGAAGCCTCTACTTTTACAGGGTTTTGTAACTTTCATGATTCAAAGATCTTTGAACCGATAGAAAAAAATCCATTCCAGAGCAATCAGCAACACGCCTTTTTGTTAGCTTACAGAGCTCTTTGCATGGGGTTGTATATAAGTAGGGTGCACTACGAAGCTATCCCCCATTTTAGAAATCTGGACAGAGGAAAAAATATCGTAGATCAGTTTTATATACAAAAAAGGGTGAGAGCCATTGAAAGAAGTGTAGGAGCTAGCTTAAGGGATACTGAAAGATACAAGTTAATCTATGACAAGGCACTTACGTCTGGTGATTTTTCAGAAGTTAAATATTACATCTTAAGGTTGCAGGAAGCTCCGGAAATTTTATGTAGTGGTGCAATTTTCCCAGAGCTTGATTTTCAGGGAAATCTTTTGCAAGATTTGGAAAAATTTGAAACGTTTTCAGATTTAGTAACTTTTTCTATCATTGCAACGGATGATGGCGGAGCGGCTGTGTTTGCGTGGTTAGGAGATAACCATACATCTTGTGAAATGTTAGTGAAATCACTTGCTCAGCTCTCAGGGGAACAAATTCCTCATGCAGTAGTTAGGTTCGTTTTTGCATATTTTGATAATTTTTACTTTTCCCCCAAGTGGTGGGATAACTTAGGAGACAATGATCGTAGTAGGATAAAGGATAGATTTATTTCAGCCTTAGATACAGGGTTAGATGGACTAAGAAAACGGAGAAATTGCATCTCGGATAATGATTTGCAAGTCGTCTCATGGAATGTGATTTCAAAAGATACAAATTTATTAATTTGATAGATAATTTTTTAAAACTTCTTTATTAGCCTGTCAACGCTCCTTCAGCACCGGATACGTCACGCCGCCGTGCGGATAGATGTAGACTCTCGCTTTTTTCGGGGCATATTTAGCGGCCGCCTTTATCATCCCGTCGAGGTCGGTGAACTGGCGAAACAGCCCAACTTTTTTGCCTGTATCTGCAGGCAGCTTGTTTGAATATACAAAAATCTCGTTTTTTCTCACGATTTGCATCGAGAAGTGCGCCAAAAATCGCTCCTCGACGCCCGCGCCCTTTTTAACTTTATCCACAAACCACAGGATTCTGTTTCTGCCGAGCGTTTTCAATATGAATCGAAATAGCCCGTGCTTCAGGCTTTTGGGCGGGATTGCCACGTCGCCGATCCCGTATTTGCACTCAAGCAGCGCAAAAATGAGGCCGTTCTCCTTCACGCTTGGCTCCGTGTTGCCGATGCACTTCATCCCCTGTCGCAAATCAGCGTTCATCGGATTGGAGGCCGCAATAACGACGTCTGCCAGCTCGTCAACCTTTTTTGCGTTGATCGACTCGGCTATTTTCACGCCAGTCCTGTGAGCTTTGACGGGGTCGCCGCAGACGAATCGGCATATCTCAAGCTTCTCGTTCATAATCGCGTTGACGATGAATATTTTTTTGCCGAGCATCTGCGCCGCCTCTTCCAAATCGAGCCGCATCGGGCTTTCGCGTGCGCCGATGTAGTTGAACTTTTCGGGTGAGACGCCCTGCATGTGGTTCTCTGCGATTGTCCTTTCGTAAGCCAGCCCCGGCAGAATCATTTTCAGCCCACCGCCGAAGCCGAGCAAAAGATGCGGCTCTATCGCGCCGACGCACAGGATTACGTCAGCATCGAGAAGTTTTTTGTTGAGCGCGACATGCGTCCCGCGCTTCGTTATGCCGAGCTCCGCGTTCTCGGCTATGTCGCGGAAGTTGTGGTTGAGCCAGCGCATCCCTTCGATATTTTTTGCTCCAAGCTTATTTTCGACCTCTTCCTTTGTCATCGCCCTGTGCACGCCGAGCGCCAGAAGTATCAACATGTTTTCGCGTTTAGCGCCGTGCTCGAACAGATAGTTCAAAATCACGTCGAAATATCGATATGTCGGCGTCGGGCGGCTGATGTCGTCGACCACGATCGCAATCTTTTTGTCCGATAAATTCATCGAGCTCATCGGCTCGCACTCGATGGGGTCATCTAGCGCTCTTCTCAGGCTTGACGCTATATCGTCCAATTTTGGCATCGGATTGGGTTTCAGCTCTGCAATTATTTCCCACGAATCGGGGAGGTTTAAAATTAGCTCCTGATTTTCAAACGGCAACTTGACCTGTTTAGCCATTTCAATTCTCCCATTTCTTTTCCCTACCGTGCGTCGCCATGAACTTCAAACTAAGCTAGCATGATATTTTATTAAAATGAAGCTAGCTTGGCATTAAAATATGCAATAATCTATAAGGCTACAAGGAGGTTGAAACATGGCTAAATACGCCGAAATATCGAAGCGATTCAAAAATGTTTTGGGAATGAAAAACAGCCCGATTGCCGTGTATTACTCTGACAAAAAGCCGAAGGGCGCGGTCGGATTCAAAGGCGTGAGGAGCGGCTGGTGCGTGATTTCGCTCGCGTATAAAGCGGCGCTGGGCAAAACTGCCGCGATTGATAAAAAGACATACGGCTGCCGCGGAGCAGGTCGATATTTGGGATTTATAAGGGGCGACTGGCCGTGGCTGCCATATTTTCTATCGTATGGTATCAAGGGGGAGATGGAGGGCGAACGATATATCAAGACTCCCGAAATCGCTAAGCTGAGGTTTGACAGGATGAAGCTCAGGCCTGCGCCCGCGAGATACTGCATTTTTGCCCCGCTTGAGAAGTTGGGAAAGGGGGTTGACCCGGAGGTCGTCGTATTTTTTGCGCCGCCCGACATAATCTCTGCGCTGGTCGTCTTGGCCGAATACGCCAATCCGCGCGAGGAGAGCAACATCCTCGTTAAATTCGGCGCGGGCTGCGGGCAGGTTGTGGCGATTCCAGTTAACGAGCTGGAGAAAAAGCACCCGAAAGCAGTGCTCGGACTGTTCGACGTATCCGCACGACCGCGCGTCCCAAAAAACATTCTCAGCTTCGCAATCCCGTTGCCGCTTCTAGAGGAGATGTATTCAAACATCGACGGTAGCTTCTTGTACACTAAGAGCTGGAAGAAGGTTTATAAAAGAATTGTAGCAGGGCGCAATGTTACTAAAGGTTCTGAGTGAGAATTCATAAAGACTAAAAGCACGAAGGAGTCAAAATTTGTTCAAATGAGTTACAAAAAATACACAAGAGCTAAATTCTTGACGTTGATATTTATGAGTGCTACTAGATGAAACTATGGGTTATAAGTAGGGCAAGCGATGTGGAAAATTATTAGCGTTGATTATCAGCTCAAAGTAGAAGGAGTTTCAAATATACTCTTTGATGGCAAAGAATCATTACTTGATGCGGATATTGTAGTTATTGATCCTTTTTATTCTTTTTTATTTAAAAGATTGAGTACTATGCGTCGAGAAAGTAGCGGCATGTTTTTTCTGCTTCCAGAAGATGGTTCAATAGAATTGATAAATGATTTTGCTCGCCGTAAAAGCGAGGTAACCAAGTTACTAGTTAAAGGTAAAATCATTTTTTCCTTTATGGTGCCAATTGATAAAATAAAAGCCATGGATGGTTCTAACAAATTTCAACTTGTTTTCAATTATGATTGGTTGCCGCAGCAGTTTGAGAATATTAAAGATCATATTGTTTCAGGAAGCGGCTCTCCTATTTTATTAAGAGATCAAACACATGTCATGGCTTCTTATTATAAAGCGTTCAAGGACGAACTGTCATATAGGGCATATTTAGATTTATCAGACGATGATGCGAAAACCTACTTTCTCGTCAATAAAGCAGACAATCCAGTTGGCTATTATAGAAGGTTAGGAGAAGGA